>OEOF01000173.1_pt1 | contig 11102 bp, 15 predicted proteins | sample 1539701 | NCBI WGS metagenome assembly OEOF01 (sample SAMEA3611561, study PRJEB23397) | activated sludge metagenome | biome: Urban; feature: Wastewater Treatment Plant; material: Activated Sludge | place: Slovenia | collected 2012-09-24 | reverse complement strand
AGTTGGTGCGCGGGTCGCGTCGGGTTGCCCCTATGGTTGGGCCGCGCTTGTGGGCCTGTCTCTTATACACATCTAGATGTGTATAAGAGACAGGTATCAGACGTTGGGGAAGGATGTGATTTTGTTTGGGGATCTTGTATGGGAGTAGCGGACTGGGCTGATCAGTAACTGAGTTGATAAATCGCCGGCCGATAGCGCGGTTCGGGGATGGGCAATCCTCTGTCCTCCGCAGCCTCAAGCCACAGCGATTTGGCAATCATTACTTCCTGAAGAGCTTCTTCGGGCGTGGCTCCAGAGGCCGAGCAGTACTTCAGATCGGGGACATCGGCGATGTATTTACTGTCTTCTTCACTCCAGAAGATGTTGATGTGGTAATCTTTCATCATTGATCCTCGGCAAGCTTATTGCGATTATATCGTATAATTGCCGCTGATGGAGAACGCGTCTTAGCCGGAGTGAGCGTTGGAGCAAAGTAACGACGATTCCGACGAGCTACGGCCGGAATACGCCCGCGACGATTTCGGCCCGATGGTGCGCGGCAAGTATACGGCTCAAACAAGAGAGATCAATAAAGTTATGCCTCATCCGCTTGTGGATCAATTACGGTTTACCCGCAGCGAATTCCTGCGCTCCGTCAAAGGCGTCAACGAAGAGGACGCTCAAAAGCGCCTCCTGCCGATGAACTGCCTGGCCTGGAACGTCGGCCATCTGGCCTGGCAGGAGCAGCGCTACTTCCTCTACTACGGCCAGGCGCAAGGTCTGTTGTTGCCGGACATCGAGCGCGACTTCGCCTATGGGGCGCCGGGCAGCACGCCGTCGTTGAAGGGGATGGTCGCCGCCTGGAAGACGATCACCGCCGCGGCCGACCCGTGGCTGGATACGTTGACCTCCGAGATGCTCACCCGCAACGTGATCAGCAACGGCAAGCCTATCGCTCCCATCTATGGCAATATGTTGCAGCGGGTCATCTATCACTACTGGTATCATACCGGGGAGAATATGGCGATCCGCCAACTGTTGGGCCATGAACGGCTGCCGGTCTACGTGGGCAATATCGACGACAAAGCGCCCTACAGGCAGGAGTGAATCATGGACGCGTTTGGGATAAACACCGGCTATCTATTAGTTCAATGCGCGCTGCCGGCCCTCTGGCTGCTGTTTTCGTTTATCGCCTTGCTCCTCTTGCGTAGCCGGTCGCTGCCGGAGACGGCGCAGGCGATCTGGGCCGTGTTCATTGTGGTTATACCCTTTCTCGGCGCGCTGGCTTTCCTGATTGTGCAGCCGGACAATCGGCTGGATAACAGCGAATAGTGATCCATCGGCGACACGTGCGACGCACTTTCCGAAGTGCGTCGCACGTGTCGCCTCTATTCATTAACCCTATCCCTCAGCCATTCCCTCCATCGGGAACATCTCCGGGAACTGGCCGGCGATGGCGCTCGACAGCGCGTCGCCCAGGGCCTGCATGTGAAGGTAGGCCATACGCAGTTGGCTATAGGCCGCCGGCGCGTCCTCGGCCGCTTGGGCATCGACCACCATCGCCAGGCCCATCACGTGCTCCTGCAAGCCTGCTTCCAGCGCGTCGGCCGGCAGTCCGGTGGCCCCGGCCAGGAAGGCGGCAAAGTCGGTGATGTAGCCGGCCAGGGCCTCGGCCGCCGCGGCCTTGCCGTCCTCATCGCCACCGGCCGTGGCTACGGTGTAATCGACCACGAAGCCGATGTGGGCGCGCCACTGGTCCAGGAACTCAGCGCCGGCGTCTTCGCCGTAGACCGAGGTAATCGCCCCGGCCAGGGCGACCGAATTCTCATCCAGCGCCGCCGCCGCGGCCTCGAAGGCGGGCGTGTTGCCGTTCAGCGCCTCATCGGTGGCCGCTCCGGCCAGGAAGAGGTGCTCGGCCAACAGATTATTCAGGGCCACGCGCAGCCCCGACGCCGACGACAGGCCGTCACCGGCGAACATGTCGGCGTGTTGGGCGGCAATGCCACCGCTCAGAGCCTCGGCGGTCATCGCCATGTGGGCGTAGGCCGCGCGCAAGTTGGTGTAGTGGGCCGTCTCGTCGCCGGCGGCCTGGGCATCGATGACGGCGATCAGCCCGGTCACGTGCTCCTGCAAGTTGGCTTCCAGCGCGTCGGCCGGCAGTTCGGTCGCCCCGGCCAGGAACTCGGCGAAGGACGTGGTGTAGCTGGTCAGGTCGTCCATGGCCGCCTGCTGCCCGGCGCTATCGCTGCCGGCCGTGGCCACGGTGTAATCGACGAAGAAGCCGATATGCTCGCGCCACTGCTCCAGGAACGACGCCCCGGCCTCTTCGCCATAGACGGCGGTGATGGCCGAAGTCAGATCGACGGAGTTCTCGTCCAGGGCGGCGGCGGCGGCCTCAAAGTCGGGCGTGCGACCGTCGAGCGCGGCGTTGGTGGCGCCGGCGGCCAGCAACACGTGCTCGCCCAGCAACCGGTTCAGGGCCACGCGCAGCCCGGCGGCCGAACCGTCAAGCATGAGCGGATCCATCGCGGCCATCTCGCCTTCGTCCATGGCCGCTGCGGTGACTTCGGCCGTCGGCTCTTCCATGACCATTTCGGTGGCTTCGGCCGTCGGTTCTTCCATCATTTCCGTGGCTGCGGCTGTCGGCTCTTCCATCGCCATCTCCGTCGCCATTTCCGTCGGTTCCATCTGTTCCATCACGGCTGTGGGTTGGGCCGCTTCTTCGGCCGCGGGTTCCTGTTCTTGCGTTCCGCCGCCACAGGCAGCCAGCGCCAGAACCAACAGCATCATCACCACCACTATGCTTCTTCTCAACTCTTTCATCGCATTACTCCTCTAGGGTTTTAGAACGATGGCCGGCGGTCGGCTGTTACGGTGAAAGATCACGGACCGCCAATGGCTATCGCTCGACGATTGGGGCAACACCGGGCGCGCGGCAACTAGCCTGCGGTTAGCCCGCGGGCGCGGCGCAAACAAAGTTGGTGCGCGGGTCGCGTCGGGTTGCCCCTATGGTTGGGCCGCGCTTGTGGGCGGCCTATGGGTGACTACGCGGCGGAGGGGTGGGGGCATGGCTGCGGCGGCGCTTACTCATGTGGCGCTTATGTGATGGTGGCATAGGATTGCGTCCCGCCTCGTGGGCAAGGACAGGAGGAGACGAAACGACAGTCGCACGGTGATCACTGGGCCGGCGATCAGCGGGTGGATTTTGTAGACCATTTGTGCTAGAATAAGATGTTGCGGGCTTAGGTGCAACGCACTTCGGAAAGTGCGTCGCACCTGATGCCGAGCGCTCCAACCAAACGCTAATGGTGCGCGGCCGTCCAGCATGTTAGAATAGCCAGTTGGCTCATTCGGTCGGTCGCGCGGAGGTCTTCGCCATGTCTTCCCTTCGCGCTGCGAGAAGAAACGGACCTATGTCACTCGACAAAATCATCGTGCGCGGCGCGCGCGAACACAACCTCAAGAACATCGACGTGGAGATACCGCGCGACAAGCTGGTGGTCATCACCGGCCTGTCGGGTTCGGGCAAGTCGTCGCTGGCCTTCGACACCATCTTTGCCGAGGGGCAACGCCGCTACGTCGAATCGCTATCGGCCTATGCCCGGCAGTTCCTCGGCCAGTTGGAGAAGCCCGACGTCGATAACATCGAGGGCCTCAGCCCGGCGGTGTCGATTGACCAGCGGGGCGTCAGCCACAACCCGCGCTCGACCGTGGGCACGGTGACCGAAGTCTACGACTATATGCGCCTGCTCTACGCCCGCGTCGGCACGCCCCATTGCCCGCAATGCGGCCGGCCGGTCATGCCCCAGTCGGCGGAGCAGATCGTCGCCAACGTCATGGCCATGTCTACCGGCACGCGCATCCAGGTATTGGCCCCGCTGGTGCAGGATCGCAAGGGGCAGCACCAGGGCATCTTCGACGACGTGCGCAAGGCCGGCTTCGTGCGCATGCGTGTCAACGGCGAAGTGCGTCAGGTGGACGACAAGATCGAACTGGATCGCTACAAAAACCACACCATCGAGGCCGTCGTCGACCGGCTGGTCATCCGCCACGCCGCCGACGACGCCAGCGAAGAGGCCGCCTCCGACCGCAGCCGCCTGACCGATTCCATCGAGACGGCCCTCGGATTGGGCAGTGGCATCGTTATCATCAACGACGTGACCGACCCGGAGAATCCTGCCGATCACCTCTATTCCGAACATCTCTACTGCCCCTACGACGGCACGAGCATCCCGCCCATCGAGCCGCGCACCTTCAGCTTCAACACCCCCTACGGCGCGTGCCCGGAGTGCCAGGGGCTGGGCGTCCAGAAAGAGATCGACCCCGACTTGATTGTGCCCAACAAGGAGTTGACCCTGCGCGATGGGGCGATTACCGGCTGGCCGACCGAGGACAAGGCCGGCTACTATTGGCAACTGCTCAAGGCCACGGCCGAGCATTTCGCCATCCCCCTTGACGTGTCGGTGCGCACACTGTCGCCGCAACAGATGCGGGTGCTGCTCTATGGCGGCGGCGACGATGCCGTCACCGTGCGCTATCGCAACCGCGAGGGCAGCACCCGCCATTACGGCACGAAATACGAGGGCGTCATCCCCAATCTGTGGCGGCGCTACAACGAGTCCACCTCCGACTACGTGCGCGAGAAGCTGGAGGAGTTCATGGTCGACCGGCCCTGCCGCGTTTGCGGCGGCACGCGCTTGCAGCCGGTGGCCCGCGCCGTCGACATCGGCGGCACGACCATCGTCGAGGCTGTGCGCCGGCCGGTGGTCAAGACGCTCGACTGGGCTGAGTGCCTGGAAGACCCGGCGCGCACACCACTGACGCCGCGCCAGCAGCTCATCGCCAAGTCGATCCTGAAGGAGATTCGGGAACGGCTGAGCTTTATGATCAACGTCGGCCTCGACTACCTGACGCTCGACCGGACGGCGGGCACGCTGAGCGGCGGCGAGGCCCAGCGCATCCGTCTGGCGACGCAGATCGGCAGCCGGCTCATGGGTGTGCTCTACGTGCTCGATGAGCCGAGCATTGGCCTGCACCAGCGCGACAACGCCCGGCTGATCACGACCCTGCAAGGGATGCGCGACCTGGGCAACACGGTGCTGGTGGTGGAGCACGACGAGGAGACCATGCGCGCCGCCGACTGGCTGATCGACCTGGGGCCGGGCGCGGGCAAGCATGGCGGCGAACTGGTGGCCGAGGGCACGCCGGAGCAGGTGGCCAAGAACAAGAAGAGCCTGACTGGGGCCTATCTGAGCGGCCGCAAGCACATCGCCGTGCCCAAGAAGCGCCGGCCGGGCAACGGCGAATGGCTGGAAGTGATCGGCGCGTCCGAAAATAATCTGAAAGACCTCGATATCCGCATCCCGTTGGGCAAGTTCGTCTGCATTACCGGCGTCAGCGGCAGCGGCAAGAGTTCGTTCCTGGTCGAGATTCTCAGTAAGCGGCTGAACCAGCACTTCTACAACTCCAAGGTGCTGCCGGGCAAGCATCAGGAGATACGCGGGCTGGAGCATCTGGACAAGGTCATTGAGATCGACCAGAGTCCCATCGGCCGCACGCCGCGCAGCAACCCGGCGACCTATACCAATCTGTTCAACCAGATTCGCGACCTGTTCAGTTCGCTGCCCGACAGCAAGCTGCGCGGCTATCAGCCGGGCCGGTTCAGCTTCAACGTCAAGGGCGGCCGGTGCGAGGCGTGTCAGGGGCAGGGGCAGAACCGGATCGAGATGCAGTTCCTGCCCGACATCTACGTGCCCTGCGATATCTGCAAGGGCGCGCGCTACAACCGCGAGACGCTACAGGTGCGCTACAAGGAACTCAACATCGCCGAAGTGCTCGACCAGACGGTGGACGACGCGCTGGAGTTCTTCGCCAACTTCCCGCCCATCCGGCGTAAGTTGCAGACGATGGCCGATGTGGGCCTGGGCTATATCCATCTGGGGCAGCCCGCGCCGACGATGAGCGGCGGCGAGGCGCAGCGCGTCAAGCTGAGCCGTGAATTGTCGAAGATCGCCACCGGCCGCACGCTCTACATTCTCGATGAGCCGTCGGTCGGCCTGCATGCCCACGACGTGAGCAAGCTCATCCACGCCCTGAACAAGCTGGTGGACAAGGGCAACACGGTGGTCATCATCGAGCACAACCTCGACATCATCAAGGTGGCCGACCACATCATCGACATGGGGCCGGAAGGCGGCGACCGGGGCGGGGAGATCATCGCCCAGGGCGCGCCGGAAGAGATCGTGGACGTTGCGGCGTCGTATACGGGGCAGTTCTTGCGGCCGTTGCTGAATGGGCACGCGTCGTAAAACTACTTGCCAAGATTGGTCATGTTGTCATACAATATGACCAATCAGGCGCACCCCGCCGAACCTTTCACGCAAACCCTCCCAAGGAGCTAATACCATGATCGACCTGTCCATCCACGAAGCGGGTCTGGAACGCGCCGTGCGGCGCGCCCGCGAGCGCAACATCATCATCCCTACCTTTGAGCAGCAGCGCAACCCGGCCCTCATCCCCGACGCCGTCAAGAGCCGTCTGGGCGACATCGGCCTGTGGGACCTGAACCCGGCCAACCTGTTTCGCATCACCTGGCACAACCAGCCGGCGGCCACGGGCGGCGGCTATGGCCCGGTGAACACCATCGAATTCCCCAAAGAGATCACCGGCGTCGATGCCCGCATCGTCGTGCTGGTCGGCAAGTGGTTCCCCACTGGCGCGCACAAGGTCGGCGCGGCCTTCGGCTGCCTCGTGCCGCGGCTGGTCACCGGCCAGTTCGACCCCAGCACGCAGAAGGCCGTCTGGCCCAGCACCGGCAACTACTGCCGTGGCGGGGCCTACGACTCCAACCTGCTGGGCTGCGAATCAGTCGCCATCCTGCCCGAAGGCATGAGCCGCGAACGGTTCGAGTGGCTCGAAGGCGTGGCCGGCGAGATCATCAAGACCCCCGGCTCGGAAAGCAACGTCAAGGAAATTTTCGACAAGTGCTGGGAGCTGCGGGCGACGGGCGAAGACCTGGTCATCTTCAACCAGTTCGAGGAGTTCGGCAACTACCTGTGGCACTACAGCGTCACCGGCCCGGCGATGCACGAGGTGCTCAAGGGCATCATGGGCGAGGGCGACGTCTATCGCGGTCTGGCCTCCTCCACCGGCTCGGCCGGGACGATCGCCTGTGGCGATTACATGAAGGAGCAGTTCCCCGGCAGCCTGATTTGTGCCAGCGAGGCGCTGCAATGCCCGACGCTGCTGAACAACGGCTTCGGCTCGCACCGCATCGAGGGCATCGGCGACAAGCACGTGCCCTGGGTGCACAACGTCAAGAACACCGACCTGGTGGTGGCGATTGATGACGCCGCGCCGGTGGCGATCATGCGCCTGTTCAACGAGGACGCGGGGCGGGAGTATCTGAAGCAGCAAGGCGTGTCGGCCGACCTGATCGACCTGCTGCCCGACCTGGGCATCTCCGGCATCTCCAACCTGCTATCGACGATCAAGATGGCGAAATACTACGAGATGACCGGCAACGACGTACTGCTGACCATCGCCACCGACTCGATGGAGATGTACGGCAGCCGCGTGGAAGAGTACCGCGAGCTGGAAGGCGAGTTCACCCCGCTCGACGCGGCCGGCGTCTACCACCGCTACCTGCTGGGCGAGAACACGGCCAACATGCTGGAGCTGACCTACCCGGAGCGCAAGCGCGTCCATAACCTGAAGTATTACACCTGGGTGGAGCAGCAGGGCCGGAGCTATGAGGAACTGATGGCCCAGTGGTATGACCCGACGTATTGGACGAGTATTCATGGGCTGGATAAGCAGATCGACCGCTTGATTGAGCGGTTTAATGAGAAGGTAATGTTAGGGGAGAAGGCGACGGCGTAGCCCTGGTGCGACGCACTTTCTGAAGTGCGTTGCACCTGTTGGCGGAAAGAATTAACGCGAAGGCGCGAAGATGCAAAGGACGCGAAGGAAATTACTACTTCGCGTCCTTTTTGTTTCCCATTCCTTATCCAATCGTCTACGGAAGGCCATTTATCTACAGCAGACCTTCCGCTTGCAGGATCTGCTGTACCTCAGCCAAAAACTGCTCCAACGTCACCGCCTTTCGCCCTTCAAGTGACTTATCGTGACTCTCAGGATCGTCATATGGATGACGGTGCCAACTCTTGCCATCACAATCGCGGCCATAGAGGCGCGAGCGGTTCAGTACCAGAGTGTAACTATACAGTTCTTTTTGAACGTTAGCGTAAATCTGGACAAAGCACTCAGGGTTGATGTGCAGGCGGAGCTTGATCGCGTGGTCAGTCTTGTCGACGGTTTCGACAAGTTGAACAAAAGCCCACTCGGCCGCCGAGTGACGAGCTTCCCCCTCAAAGTCGTCGGTGTTCACGAATTGCCTAGAAGTTCAGCTAACTGCCGCTCAGCGCTACGAATCCCATCCACCGCCAAATCCCAATCCTGATGATCGCTCTCCACCTCGAAGGAGTAGTTCATCCGGGCGACAACTTCGCCGGCCTCGAACTCTTCCAGCGATGTGCCGTACTTGGCGCGGAACTGGCGGTCGGTCAACTGGTAGCGGGCGAGGCGGCGGCGCAACTCTGATTCGGCGAGGCGGGTGACTTTGGCCTCTAGGGTGTCGCCTGGTTCTAGTTCGTCGATAATGCTCAGTACGCGGTCAGATAGCGTCAGGGATTCCATAGCGGTTATTCTAGCATAACTTTCGAGCGTTGTACTGCGTCGATATGGGTTCGTGTGAAGTTATACCGAAACAAGTAATCTGGTTATGTATTGACAACGCATATACGATATTTATAATATCTCATGCCGGACGTTAACCACATACTCAATGAAATCCTATTCGAGTGGGACAGCCGCAAAGCGACAACAAATCTTCGGAAGCATGGGGTGAGGCTGGAGTTAGCTTGTGAAGTGTTTTTCGATCCCTTTCTTTACGTTGTCGACGAGCACGAGTACGTGGCGGACGAGCTACGCGAGAAAGTAATCGGGCTGACACGCGATTGGCAGTTGATATTCGTCGTTTACGTGATGCGCGAAGACAGGATCCGGCTGGTCTCGGCTAGAGAAGCGACGGCGGCGGAAAGAATGCTCTATGAAAATCAATGAGTTGCAGAAACGACTACGCAAGGATCGGCCGATGGTCACCATCAGCCTGCGTATACCGGAGGACGTGATTGAGGATTTGAAGCGTGTCGCCCCCGCGCTCGGCTTTTCGGGCTACCAGCCATTGATGCGCGCCTACATCGGCCAGGGCTTGCGGGCGGACTTGGAACGACTGGAGACGAATCTTGAGGTAGCCGATCTGGTGGAGAGTTTGCGGCGGCGTGGGGTGGAGGAGGATGTGATTATCTCAGCTTTGGCGGAGGCGAGGAGTAGCTACTCGGTTTAGAGAAGCGGGTTCAAGACTCATCTTACAAAATTACTTCTGTCCCGAACGTCCCAATGTGAAAAACAATAGCTGATTTGACATCAGCCAACGCTTCTTCGTAAGTGTCGCCTTCGCCGACGACAATGCCTTTCAGACCGATAGGATAGGCGACATAGCCGTCTTCATGTCGTTCGACGATGATTTTGAGTTTTCTTTCCATAGGGTTTTCTTCCGTGTTTCCTTCGCGCCCAACCAGGTCGTTGCTAATCACCGGTTTCGACCGCAACCCTTTCGGAGATCAATAAGCTCGTCAGTGGCATTGCCTTCAACTCCAGCCGCGACAGGTCAATCTGTTTCCCTGCATCTTCGACCTCAACGCCAACTATATGGCTGTTTTCATCCAAATCGAGCACGATTCCGGGGGCAATTTCCTCTGATTCGACGCTTATCCTATCGGTCAGCTTGATATAAAGCATGTCTGTATCGGGGAAGTATTCAAAGATCATTTATTTCTCTCCAGTTGAGGGACGGAATCGTCTGTCGAAAAAGGCGTTGTGTACGGTTTCGCCATCCGGTTCTGTAACCACGCGAAGATACTTGTTGGCTTCTGCGATGAAAATCCAATGGCGGATTCGCCCATTCTCCTGAACCTCGATACGCAGTGGCTCAATGAGCGCCAACGCCAACCATTCCTCTTTCAGATAAGGCCGGCGCGCCATCACACTTTCCAGAAAGTAATCGGTCGCTTTCACCGCTAGAGATTCTACTATACTATTCCATCCCCATCATCTCCTCCCACCACACCGTCTCGCCACTCTCATTATAACCAGCCATTGGCTCCCGCACGACGCCCCCGCCAACCTGCTCGTCCGTCCGCTCCAGCACCGCAATCACCGTCCCCGCCGCGTGGTGCTCCTTCTGCCGCTCCACATAGGCGACGACATAGGGCAACCGCTTGCCGTCGAAGGTCATCGCGCCGTACTCCTCGGCCCAATGCAGCGGCTCCTCGGGCGAGCGCTTGTTGAACTTGGTTGCGGCGGCGGCCTTCACCTGACTCACGAACGAGGCCACGGGCACGCGCGGCGAGATGCCGGCGACCAGATGGACGTGATCGGCCGTGCCATTGAGGGCAAAGACCGCGCCGCCCAGCTCGACCGCCTTCCAACGGATCGCATCGAGCACGACCGGCTCGGCGGCCGCGGTCACTGTCGCCTCGCGCCGCCGGGTGGCCCAGACAAGATGGTAGTACAGTTGGCAATAAGGCATGATGTGCTCCATATGGTGGCGGCGCGTTGGCGATTGGAAACGCGCCTTCGGAATGGCGCGATTATACGCTTTGCCGGTCATGGAGCGCACGTCTATCATTGGTCGCGACGGAGAATGACGATGACCAAATGCTTGCGGCAACGACCAACCGACCGCGGCCCGAATTGGCTGCGCCAGAGCATCGGCGCGACTATTTTGGCCTTGGGCTGTCTATTGGCCTTGTCCGGTTGCAGCGCGGCCGATCCTCTGCCAACCGTCGTCCCGACCGTTCAGCCGGCCGTCCTGACGCCCATCGTTGCCCCCACACTTCCACCCACGCCGCCACCCACGCCGCGCCCCTCGGCCACGCCTGCCCCCAGCCCAACCCCCTGCCAGTTCCCCCTCCAACCGGCGCTGGCCGACGCCTGGAGTGCCGATGAGCTAGGCTGCCCCATCACTTCCGGCGCGGCGGCCATCAATACCGCCTACGCGC
>OEOF01000172.1_pt1 | contig 11153 bp, 12 predicted proteins | sample 1539701 | NCBI WGS metagenome assembly OEOF01 (sample SAMEA3611561, study PRJEB23397) | activated sludge metagenome | biome: Urban; feature: Wastewater Treatment Plant; material: Activated Sludge | place: Slovenia | collected 2012-09-24 | reverse complement strand
CTGCGCGTGATTTAGGCGAGATGGTGATGCACGAGCTGAAGATGATGGATAAAGTAGCGTATATCCGTTTTGCTTCGGTGTATCGTAGTTTTTCGGATGTGGACGATTTCAATAACGCGATTCGGGACTTGAACACCAAATGACAAAGGCTGCGGCAAATAACCCTGCTAAATGGATTGTGCGTGCCACGCTCACATTCGCGGCAGTGACTTTGCTGATCACCATCATCTTTTTTGCCTGGTGGGCGATGAAAGAGCCGGTGATGTTCGGTAGCGAGAAGTTCGACCAGGTGAAATGGATGCAATACGCAGAGAGTATCCAGACAGAATGCAAGCGCGGCGACATGGCATATGACCTGAAAAAGCGTATTCTGGCACGCGGTGTGGGTAAGCGGGATGTTATGATGCTGTTGGGCCGTCCCAGCCTGGAAGACAGCAATGCGATTGAATACGATCTGGGAAAATGCATGCATGTGTATCATGCGCTGCGCATTTATTTTGATGAAAATAGCCGGCTGATCAACAGCCAGATTTCTTCCCACTGACCATGACATTCTCTGCTTCCGACCATGCCCTGATGGCACAAGCCTTAAGGTTGGCGGAACAAGGCATCTACACCACCACCCCTAACCCGCGTGTCGGTTGCGTGATCGCCAAGGATGGCGTTATTGTCGGGCAAGGCGCGCACCTCAAGGCGGGCGAACCGCATGCCGAAATTCATGCACTGCGCGAGGCGGGCGATAAGGCCAAAGGTGCTACTGCCTACGTCACGCTAGAGCCTTGCAGCCATCATGGACGTACGCCGCCGTGTGCGGATGCGCTTGTGCAAGCGGGCGTTGCAAAAGTCATTGCCGCGATGCGCGACCCCAATCCGCTGGTTGCAGGCCAAGGACTGGCGCGGCTCGCAGGGCAGGGTATTGAAACACGGGTCGGCTTGATGCAAACGCAAGCCGAGGATTTGAACAAAGGTTTTATTGCGCGCATGGCGCGGCAAATGCCCTATGTGCGCAGCAAGATCGCGGCCAGTCTGGACGGCAAGACCGCGCTCAACAACGGCCAAAGCCAATGGATTACCGGCGAAGCGGCGCGCCACGACGTGCAGCGCTGGCGCGCGCAAAGCTGTGCGATGTTGACCGGCATCGGCACCGTGCTGGCCGATAACCCGCGCCTGACGGTGCGGGATTTCGATATTGGCCGCCAGCCTTTGCGTGTCATCGTGGATAGTCGCTTGCAAATCCCGCTGGATGCGGCAATCCTGCAAAGCGGTAATGTTCTCGTGGTATGCGCTACGGAAGACACCGGTAAAACTGCGGCACTGGTACAACGGGGCACGGAAGTCATTTACCTGCCGGATGCTGTAGGCAAAGTGTGTCTGGAATCGCTGTTAAGCCACCTCGCACGCAACGAAATCAACGAGGTGATGGTGGAAGGCGGTGCGGGCCTGAACGGCGCGTTGCTGCAGCAAAAGCTGATAGATGAACTGCTGATCTATCAGGCGCCCATCCTGCTCGGTCATCAGGCGCAAGGTATGTTCGATTTTCCGGCGCTGTCCGACATGCGGCACAAACTACAACTGCAGATCTTGGAAACTCGCCAAATCGGTGCCGATACGCGCATTCGTGCTATCCCGCGCTATACTGATTGAACTATGCTGATCGACACTCATTGCCATCTCGACGCCGCCGAATTCGACGCGGACAGGGTGGCAGTGCTGCAAGCCGCGCTGGATGCGGGTTTGCAAGCCATTGTCATGCCGGCGGTCGAGCGCGGAAATTTTCAGCATGTGATAAATTTGGCAAAGCAATCGCCTCACGTGCGCTTTGCATTGGGCATACACCCCATGTATGTGGATAGTGCGCATCCCAGCGATTTGGTCCTGCTGGCGCAGTTGCTTGAAAGCGAACCCGATTGCATCGCTATTGGGGAGATTGGGTTGGATTATTTTACGACGCGCGCTAACAGGGAAACGCAGGAATATTTCTTTTCCGAACAACTCAAGCTGGCGCAGCGTTTCGATTTACCGGTGATTTTGCATGTGCGGCGTGCGATTGATGAGATTTTGAAGCATTTGCGCAAGTTTCCTGTACGTGGCGGCATTGCACACGCATTCAACGGCAGCCGGCAGCAGGCGGATGAATTCATCAAGCTCGGATTCAAGCTAGGCTTTGGTGGTGCGATGACTTATCCTCGGGCGCGCAAGATTCGCGAACTAGCAGCTACATTGCCGATAGAATCCATCGTGCTGGAAACGGATGCACCGGATATCCCACCGGCATGGCTGGGTAACAAGGGTAGGAATACCCCCTCTGAACTCAAGCAAATTGCGCAAGTTTTGGCTGAATTGCGCGGGGAAAATTTGCAGCAACTTGTTGATAAAACGGGTAAAAATGCACAGCAGGCGATACCGAAGCTGGCAGATTTATTCACATCGCTTAAAGTATTACATTAACTTTGGCAAAAAACCCCTTATGCGCCAAGGGAATACAATAAGTTGTTGATTATTAACATAATTTTTTTAGATTATTTTTTGAACTTTTATAAAAAAGCCTTATAAATTGGTATGTTACGGTTTCGTTACATAAAAATCCACAAAGTTATCCACAGTTTCTGTGGATGTTTGACCTAGTCAATTTTAAAAGCATTTGCAAGAACTTTTTATATCGTTTTTTAATTTATTTTTTAATTGATGGCATGAAAATTGGTGGGCAACATTTTTGCACTATTTGGGTGCAGAAAAACAGCAATCTGGTCAGTGTAATCGATCAGACAAAATTACCTTTTGCGTTCGAGATTGTATCGATAGACACCCCCATGCAAATGGCGCATGCGATCCAGACCATGCAAGTGCGTGGCGCGCCGCTCATCGGCGCGGCAGCGGCTTACGGCATGGCGCTGGCTAGCCTGCAGGCCAGTCATGATGCGCATTTCCGGCATGCTGCTGACATGCTGAAGGCTAGCCGCCCGACAGCGGTGAACCTGGCTTGGGCGGTGGAGAGGATGCTGGGTGTTCTATTGGCGATGCCGCCGGAAGCCAGGCAGGATGCGGCCTGGCGCGAAGCAGCGAGGATTGCAGATGAGGATGTGGCGCAGAATCAGGCGATTGGGCAGCATGGGCTAGCGCTAATCAAGCAGCATGATCAAAATAAAACCTTGAATATCATGACGCATTGCAATGCCGGTTGGCTGGCAACGGTCGATTTCGGCACCGCGCTCGCACCTATCTACGCGGCTTATGATGCAGGCATGGACATTCACGTTTGGGTCAGCGAGACGCGACCGCGCAACCAGGGCGCCAGTCTCACCGCGTGGGAACTGGCGCAGCACGGCGTGCCGCACACTGTCATCGCCGATAACGCCGCAGGCCACCTGATGCAGCAAGGCCATTTAAAATGTAAAGCCCAAGTGGACATGGTGATTGTCGGAGCGGACCGCGTCACCCGTTCGGGTGATGTCTGCAACAAAATCGGTACCTATCTCAAGGCGCTGGCCGCGCGGGACAACGGCGTTCCATTTTACGCTGCGGTGCCTAGCCCGACGATAGATTGGCAGATAGCCGCGGCGGATATTGAGATTGAAGCGCGTAGCGGGCAAGAGATCACGCATATTCCCGGTGTGGACGAAGACGGCCAGGTACGCAGCGTGCGCATCATGCCTGCCGAAAGCGCCGCATTCAACCCGGCTTTCGACGTGACGCCCGCCGAGCTGGTGACGGGTATCATCACCGAAAAAGGCGTGTTTGCGCCACCACGCCTGAAGGAGTTGCAAGATGAATGAAGCTTTGCTCGAAACCGTACGCAAACTCGCGCGACTCGGCTTGAACAAAGGCACGTCCGGTAATTGCAGCGTGCGGCTGGAAGAAGGTTTTCTGGTCACGCCATCCGGCATGGCGGTGGAAGATATGACGCCGCGCGATATGGTGTTCATGGATTTCAACGGCAGCGCCGAGCTGGGCAAAAAGCCTTCCAGCGAGTGGCGTTTCCATCACGATATACTGAAAAACCGCCCTGAAATCGGTGCGGTCATCCACACGCACAGCATGTTCGCCACCACGCTGGCTTGTTTGCACCGCGAGATTCCGCCATTTCACTACATGATCGCCGTAGCGGGCGGCGACACCATCCGCTGCGCGCCATACGCACTGTTTGGCACGCAAGTCCTGTCCGACTACGCCATGACGGCGCTGCACGAGCGCAAATCCTGCCTGTTGGCCAATCATGGCATGATCGCGCTGGGGCGCGATTTGGACGATGCGCTGGCGGTGGCGGTGGAAGTGGAGAACCTGTGCGAGCAATACTGGCGCTTGCTGCAAATCACACCGGAGCCGCCGCTGCTCACCGAAGCGCAAATGCGCGAGGTGTTCCGGCAGTTTAAAGGCTATGGCAAATGGGCAAAACAGTCTTGAGCTTTCATTAGCGTAACCATTGCCCTGAAAGCCGCTCTGGATGCGGCTTCCAGAGGCATTGTTTTGGTAATGAACGCGCGCGAGGCTAATCGTTTACAAAATCACCGCGCAAGTAATACCAGCGGCCATCTGCCAATTTGAATTGGCTGATCTCATGCAGCCGTTCCGCCTTGCCACCACCGATTCTGTAGCGCGCTACAAACTCCACCATAGCCGTGTCACCTCGGGCAGCATCGCCTTCGGTTTTGGCGCGCTTCACATCTAGCCCCAGCCATTTGATAGGCTCATCATCCAGATTCAGCACTTGCGGACGTGTTTCCGGGTGCCAGGTTGCCAGCAGGTAATCTTCCAGCTTGTACGCATAAGCCGAATAGCGGGAACGCATCAATGCCTCGGCAGTCGGTGCGGGCGCACCGTTATGATAGGGCTTGCAGCAAGCGCTATACGGTTTGCCGCTTTGGCAGGGGCAGGCAGCTAGCAATGGATTGGTTTGATTGATGGGTTTCATCGGAAATTTAAACGGTGCTCGATCCAGCGCAGGATGCATAAGCGATTCTGGCGAAATTATGGTTTGGAATGTCTTGCTTTATATGTTTTGTAGCAATCGGTACACACCACGCCCATGTCACAAAACGCTTCAAACGCCTCGGTGATTTCGCCTTCCCGCAGAAACATCGCCTCGCAGGCGTCGCACCAGGCTTGCAAGTCGTTCGGGTCATCGCTGTTCTCCACAAAGCCCACCACGCGGTCTTTCGCGTTTATGATGTGGCGGCACACAATTGCCCCCACTTGGCGGCCGTGGGTATCGCAATCGACGGTGTAATCTTTGGAGGCGGACATGAATGTATTTTACAGCGTATTTTTAGCATGCCCAAGACCCGCATGGATATTGGGTTGCAGGGCATATTCCCTCTCCCATTTTTAAGGGGAGAGGGTGCAGGGTGAGGGGTTTTGTCGGGGGTAGCCCGACAGCTAATCACTTTCTTTTGTTTGTGCAAAAGAAAGTAATCAAAGAAAATCACACCCCACTGCCGCTTATTTCCTTCGGTCTTAGCGCAACGCTGGTACGGCTGCGAAACTCGCGCCTACAGCGCTCAGACAGTCCTCGCCGTTTAACCCAGCTTATGCTCAAGCCTCAGGCGCGGCAAGGGGTTGTAGGGCGGATGAGCGTAGCGTTATCCGCCGGAAGTGATTTTTAGGAAGATTGCCATGCGGCGGATTACACTTCGTTAATCCGCCCTACGCGGGCTTAGCGTTTTTTGGGCGACTCGTCTGGTGGTGGAGGTGGTGGGATAAACCCTTCTTTTATTGGGTAATCTTCTGTTATTGGCCGCGGTGGTGGCTGAGATGGTGGCTGTGGTACAGGAGATTGTATAGGTGGCTTCTTGTCGCTCATTGTGGCTCCTTTTGTCGAGAGGTTGTCACTTGAAAACACAATCATACAACACAAACCTATTAAAAATAGTAGCGCACCTAATATGTTCAGAACTTCAGTTGCGTGTGCGAAGCAACCCCCAGGAATTTCAGCGCGTATAGTTTTTTCGTCAACTTGAGATATTGCCTTGCGGAGAGCTTTGTGGCTTAAAAAATAAGAGCTTAATACAGCAAAGGCGCTTAATGCCCAAGCTGCCCAAGCTGCAATAAGGAGGTTGGCTGATGTTATAGGCTGGGAACCTAAGATGTCCTTCACAAAGGCAAAAGATATGCCGAGCGCACCAGTGGATAACAAAAGAACAGTTTTATCGAAATCTTCTTGAGACTTTTGTGAGGCTTCGATAAGCTGTTTTCGATATTCAGAAAGTGATTCATTAGTTTTCTTCTGGATAGCCATTTTGACCCCCATTTTTGAAAATTAAGATAGCAATCAGAGTATTAGCAATGATTACGCTATCTCTCTCGTCTCCGCAAATTGTAACTCAGGGTAGCGCTCTTGTGCCATTTGCAGGTTCACGCGGTTAGGTGCGAGGTAAACGTAGTCGTCCGCCGCATCCAGCGCGACGTTGAAGCCGTATTTGTCGGCAATCGCTTTCAGGTCGGCATCTTTGCCTTTCAGCCAGCGCGCGGTGTAGCAATCGTAAGGTTCAAACACCATATCTACGCCGTATTCGTGTTCCAGACGGTGGGCGACCACGTCGAACTGCAGCATGCCGACTGCGCCGAGAATGAGGTCGTTGCTGGCCAGCGGGCGGAACAGTTGCGCGGCGCCTTCTTCCGAGAGTTGTTTGAGGCCGATTTGCAGTTGCTTCATTTTCATTGGGTTTTTAATACGCGCGCGGCGGAAGAATTCCGGCGCAAACGATGGGATGCCGATGAACTTGAGGCTTTCGTTCTCGGTAAAGGTGTCACCCAATTTCACCGTGCCGTGGTTGGGGATGCCGATGATGTCGCCGGAATACGCTTCGTCCATGGTGGTGCGGTCTTGTGCCATAAAGGTGATGGCGTTGTTGACGCTGAGCATTTTGCCGCTGGCGACTTGCTTGATTTTCATGCCGCGCTCGAAACGGCCGGAACACACGCGCAGGAAGGCGATGCGGTCGCGGTGTTTCGGGTCCATATTGGCTTGAATCTTGAACACGAAGCCCGAAAATTTTGGCTCGTCCGCTTTCACCTCGCGCGTCTGTGTCATGCGCGATTTGGGCGCAGGCGAGAGGTCTACGATGGCGTCTAATAAACTTTGCACGCCAAAGTTGTTGATGGCCGAGCCAAAGAACACCGGCGTTTGTTTGCCCGCGAGATAGCGCGCTTTGTCGAAAGTGTGCGAAGCGCCGCGCACCAGTTCGATATCCAGCCGCAAATCATCCGCCTGCGAGCCAATCAGCTCGTCCAGTCGCGGGTTATCCAGGCCTTTAATCGTCTCGGACGTGCCTTTTTCCGCATGCGGATCGAAGAACGAAATCTCGTCATTGTAGAGGTGATAAACGCCGCGGAAACTCTTGCCCATACCAATCGGCCAAGTCATCGGCGCGCATTCCATGCCGAGTGTGCTTTCAATCTCGTCCAGCAACTCGATTGGTGCACGGCTTTCGCGGTCGAGCTTGTTGATAAACGTGATAATCGGCGTGTCGCGCATGCGGCACACGTTCAGTAACTTGATGGTTTGCGCTTCCACGCCGTTCACGCTATCAATCACCATCACGGCGGAATCCACGGCAGTCAGCGTGCGGTAGGTATCTTCGGAAAAATCATCGTGTCCAGGCGTATCGAGCAGGTTAATCATGTGCTCGCGATACGGAAACTGCATGACGCTTGAGGTGACCGAAATGCCGCGTTGTTTTTCCAGTTCCATCCAGTCAGAAGTCGCATGGCGTGCGGCTTTGCGGCCACGCACTTCGCCCGCCACCTGAATCGCACCGCCGAACCATAGCAGCTTCTCGGTGAGCGTGGTCTTACCTGCGTCCGGGTGGGAGATGATGGCAAAGGTGCGGCGGCGCGCGATTTCTTGGTGTAAGGACATGGTGACAACAGTAGGCAAAACCGCCATTTTACCCGAAAGGGAGAGCGGCCTGAAATCTTGCGATAAAGGGGAGGAGCGTTACTTGAGTTTTTTTAGCAGGTGAATCAGGCCTTCTTTGACCGGCTGGAACACCAGGAACAGAAATTGTAGCACTATGGGCTGGCGGACAACGGGCAGTTTGACTGCCGAATAATGCTTTTTCTTGAACACGCTATGGTGCATCGGCACCTGACTGTGGGAGAAAATGCTATATATCAGTTGTACGTCATAGTGATTACGTACCAGACGATGTGGATGTTGATCCAGTATCGGGTTAATGGCCAGTGTATAGGCAATGGGGCCGGTGACGCGGATTACGCCCCAGCGCCCGGTGTGATGGATAAACGGATTGTAAAGTTTGATGTTATGGCAAACGTTTTCAATCACAGCCTTCAGGAACGGGTGACCTTTGACCGCCATGATATGCCATTGCTGGAACTCGCCATGCGGATTGGGTAAGGAATGATGGATGCCAGTATTGACGTAAACTTGTCCGGGCTCATTAGGCCAGTGCGAGAGGATGTACTGGTCGTCATTCCGGAGAATCTCATCGAGCGGTTTGGAAATGCTGCTTTTGATGTCCAGATATACGCCACCTTCGTTGTAGATGAGCAGGTACCTGAAAAAATCCACCCTGGCCGCAATATAGGCGGGATCAATCTTCAGGAACACAGGGTATAGCGCCGGGAAATGCTTCTGGATGTAAACATCCATGTCGGCATCATCGTAAAAACGATATTCCCAGCCGGGATTCAGCTTTTTGAGATGTTCAATATTCTGCTGGATGCCCGGATGCAGGTTGCTGCTATCGAAGCACTGGTGAATCAACTTGGGAATATGCTCGCCTTTGGGGATAGCGTTTACATATCCGTAATCGCCGGTCTTGTTCAGGCTATCGCGAAGAGATGAGGCATATTTGAGAAGATTCATTTTTGAGAATATAAAACTTGAGGTTATATATGCAACTCAATGCCCAGCTAGCAAAAACATTATTTGTTGCAAAGCAATAGTATCGCAATCACGGCAAATATTGCTAGTATCAGCAAGCCTTCCATGAAGTGTCTTAGCGTACAGCCTGCTTGAGTTGGTCTAGTATCGCCGGATTGTCCAAAGTCGAAATGTCCGACGTAATTTCCTCGCCTTTTGCCAGCGAACGTAATAGTCGACGCATGATCTTACCGCTGCGGGTCTTGGGCAGGTTGTCGCCAAAGCGAATTTCGTCCGGTTTGGCGATTGGGCCGATTTCCTTGCCCACCCAGTCGCGCAGCTCGGCAACGATTTTCTTGGCGTCTTCACCTTCGGGGCGTTTGCCTTTGAGGACAACGTAAGCGACTACGGCTTCGCCCTTGATGTCGTGTGGCTTGCCAACGACGGCGGCTTCTGCCACCAGATGGTTGGCGACTAGCGCGGATTCGATTTCCATCGTGCCCAACCGATGGCCGGAGACGTTGAGTACGTCATCGATACGGCCCATGATGGTGAAATTGCCGGTTTTGGCATCACGCACAGCACCATCACCCGCCAGATAATAGGTGCCGCCCAGTTCGGCCGGATAGTAGCTCTTCTTGAAGCGTTCCGGATCTCCCCAGATGGTGCGTATCATCGAAGGCCATGGTTTCTTGATGACCAGCAGGCCGCCTTGGCCCCATTCGATATCCTTGCCAGTTTCATCCACTACGTCGATGTTTATGCCTGGGAAGGGCAATGTACAGGAGCCGGGTACCAGTGCGGTCGCGCCGGGGAGTGGGGTAATGACGTGACCGCCAGTTTCGGTCTGCCAGAATGTGTCGCAAATCGGGCAGCGGCTGCCACCTATCTGCTCGTAATACCACATCCAGGCTTCCGGGTTGATTGGCTCGCCCACAGTGCCCAGCAAGCGCAGGCTGGATAGGTCGTAGTTTCTTGGGTGCGTGCTCGGGTCGGTTTCGCCGGCCTTGATCAGCGAACGAATCGCGGTCGGGGCTGTGTAGAAGATTGACACTTTGTGTTTTTGGATCATTTGCCAGAAGCGCCCAGCATTTGGGTAAGTCGGGATGCCCTCGAATACGACCTGTGTTGCACCCAGTGCCAATGGGCCATAGCAAACGTAAGTGTGGCCTGTGATCCAGCCCACATCTGCAGTGCACCAATAGATATCGTCAGCTTTGAGGTCGAAAGCCCAGCGTGTGGTGTTCATCGCATGCAGCAGGTAGCCTGCGGAACTGTGCTGCACGCCTTTGGGCTTGCCGGTGGAGCCAGAGGTGTAGAGCAGGAAGAGCGGGTGTTCGGCATTGACTATCACCGGGGCGCATTCGTCGGATTGGCCGGCGATCAGGTCGCTCCACCATATGTCGCGTGCGTTCCACACGATTTCTTGCCCGGTCTTTTTCAGCACCACGACTTTTTCCAGGCACTCACAGCCGCCCATGGCGACCCCTTCGTCCACTGCGGCTTTCAACGGCATGGTCTTGCCGCCGCGGAACTGGCCGTCCGAGGTGATGACCGCTTTTGCACCGGCGTCCTGGATGCGTTCTTGCAGGCTTTTGGCGGAAAAGCCGCCGAATACGACGCTATGCGTCAACCCCAGCCGAGCACAGGCTTGCATGGCGACAATCGCTTCGATACCCATCGGCAAGTAAATAATGACACGGTCACCCACGCTGAGATTAAGTTTTTTTAGGCCATTGGCAAACTGGCATACCTGATGGTACAACTGTTTGTAAGTAACGGTTTTCACATCGCCGTTGTCTGCTTCAAAGATGATGGCTGTCTTGTTGGGAATAGTATTGAGATGGCGATCCAGGCAGTTGGCCGAGACGTTCAATTCGCCATCCTCAAACCATTTGTAAAACGGAGCATCGCGGTCATTGAGCACTTTTGTGAAAGGCTTGTGCCAAATCAACAACTCCCTGGCGAGTTTGGCCCAAAATCCCTCGTAATCGCTTGCGGCTTCCTCGCACAAAGCCTTGTAGGCCGCCATGCCAGAAACTGCCGCTTTGGACTTGAATGCTTCGCTTGGTTCGAAAACGCGATTTTCGTGCAATACTGATTCGATGGACATGCTAACGTATCTCCTAATTGCCTTTGCTGACCTCGCTGTGTGCCATCATTCGGGCCGGACAGGCTTATAATAAAAGGGTTGTTTGTTACAAGATGTAACGTGCATCATAACTGAAATTTTTTATGGAATCACTGCAAAATTTACTTTCTCAAGCCGGTGCGGATGCGCAGCAGACCGCTATGCTGGCACACGCGGCGGACTGTAGTCCATATCTTGGCC
>OEOF01000171.1_pt1 | contig 11164 bp, 11 predicted proteins | sample 1539701 | NCBI WGS metagenome assembly OEOF01 (sample SAMEA3611561, study PRJEB23397) | activated sludge metagenome | biome: Urban; feature: Wastewater Treatment Plant; material: Activated Sludge | place: Slovenia | collected 2012-09-24 | reverse complement strand
CCCGAACTTTTGCCACTTATAGTTCCCGCGATTGATTAACTAGCATGGTCAGGGCCTGTCTCTTATACACATCTAGATGTGTATAAGAGACAGGGGCCGCGTCGCCGGGCAGCTTGGCGTGCCCCAGGCGATCGGCCGCCGGCGCGGCGGTTCCTCCATCGTCCCACAGAAATTTCAGAAAGTCGGCGGCGTCGGTCAGCTTCTTCAGCCGCACGCGCAGCGACGAGGCCACGGCCAATAGCGCCTCGGCCCCGATCTCGTACCCCTGCCGGTCCAGAAACGGCTTCACGGCCTGGGCCAGTTCCAGCGGCGTCATGTCCTGAATCCACTGCCCATTGAGCCATTCCAGCTTTTCGTAGGGCAGGCGGGTCGGCGCGGGGTTCACGTCCTCCAGCCGGAAGCGCGGGATGGCCTCGGCGATGGGGAACTGCTCCCGGTCGTCGCCGAAGGCCCAGCCGACGTTAGCCAGGAAGTTGGTCAGGGCCTGGGGCAGATAGCCGGCGTCGCGGAACTCCTCGACCTTGACCAGCACCTCGCGGCCGCCGTCATCGAAGGCCTGGGTGCGCTTGCTCAGCTTGCCCTTGCCACTGGGGTTCAGCACCAGCGGCAGGTGGGCGTAGATCGGGTGATCCCAGCCGAAGGCGGCATAGAGATTGATGTGCAGCGGCGCGCTGCTGATCCACTCGTCGGCGCGCAGGATGTGGCTGATCGCCATGAAGTGGTCATCGACGACGTTGGCCAGATGGTAGGTGGGCAGGCCGTCGGACTTCAGCAGCACGGCGTCGGCGATCTGGGCGTTGGGCACAATGATGTCGCCGCGGATGACGTCGGGGATAACCGTCGCGCCCTCCAGCGGGGCCTTGAAGCGCACGGCATACGACAGCCCCAATCCCTCGCGGGCGGCGATCTCCTCGGCCGTCAACGCACGGCAGCGCCGGTCATACCCCTGGTCGCCGCGGGCCGCTTTCTGGGCGGCGCGGCGGGCCTTCAGCTCGTCGGCGGTGCAGAAGCATTTGTAGGCGTGGCCGTGGGCCAGCAGCCAATCGGCCCACTCCCGGTAAAGGGCGGCGCGTTGGCTCTGGATATAAGGGCCGTAGGGGCCGCCCACGTCCGGGCCTTCATCCCAATCGAGGCCCAGCCAGCGCAGCCCGTCCATGATGGCCTCGATGGCCCCCCGCACGGTGCGCTTCTGGTCGGTGTCCTCGATGCGCAAAATAAACCGGCCGCCATGCTTGCGGGCGAACAGCCAGTTATAGAGCGCGGTGCGCGCCCCGCCGATGTGGAGGTAGCCGGTGGGGCTGGGAGCGAAACGTACGCGAACGGTCATAAAGAGAATAATCCGCAGATTTCACGGATTGCGCAGATTTATTAGATCTACTTGCGCAAGCCGTGGGGTCTTTTTTACGAAGTGTAAGAATAGCAGAAAATGGGGAAGTTGGCAGTAGTTGCGTTTTAAGCGTTCGAGTAGGCGAGATAGCTTCCGTTGCTGCCAGACTGCGTGGGGCAATGGCGTTGAGCCGATATAATGACCCGTCGTAACGGGAGTTGCTGGATGGTTTAGAGCCGACGACGGGGCAATTGTGAGGTCAATGCTCAACCCGAGGATATAGAATAACCTAATCGCCATCTGCGGGTAGACTAGAGTCCTGGTTATCGGGCACTGTTCCAATCTGTCGTGTAATTGCCCTGGAATTCATTCTGACGATAATTGCACATTTGACTGGCCCTAATCTTGAGGGTGCCTATGCATCGTGCACATCATATCGGGGGTATAGGCGATGGCGATCCTATTTGTATTTTTACTCTGTGCCGTTTTCGCTGTACTTGCCTATCTGCATTATCGATACCCATCTGAGAAGCTGTACAGCTCTCTATCCTGGGCAGCAGGGGTTGTTGCGGCTCTTGCGGCGGTTTTGGTCTTTTTGACATCTAATGGTCCGGATTCAGCTACCCCATTGGAAGTACCGTCACCAAATCCAGTTGCAACTCTGGCACTAACGACATCTGCTCCAGCAGTTGAAATAGTTGATACGACTGCTGGACAAAACTCCGAATACGTCCGGATACAGGTGGTCATCCTAAATAACCTTGGGCGACAGGTGTTCGCTGACCACATATCACTTATCTGGTACCACGGAGAAGTTTCTTGTCTGTGCGATAACCCCCCCTGCAGTTACGCCTACGAAGTGTCATCACCCGTGTTCATACAAACGATCTCGAGCAACGAAGCAGCGAAATTAGGCTTCGCCGCATTGGTTTATCCACTGGATGAGTCCTTTGATGGCTTTGCTTATACGGCTAACGGAATCAATGCAACCGGTTGCCAACCTAATTACACATCGCTAGAGTTTGATGTATCTGTCGTGTTGGAACCCGGGATGCTAACTGGAATAACCACTGATGTCTCTATTTCGGTCTTCGAAGAGCAAGTACTTTTCGGTATTCCCAACTTTCCCCCAAGTGTACGTCTTTCTACCGATGTTGGACTAATCTTAAACAACTAGATCGCACCTAGAAGCCAATTGCGATATACTCAGTTCTAACTTCACTCGTAGTTTGAACTCTAAACACCGTTCCCTAACACGGATAGCAGAATTGAGCATGTCATCTGAAAATAGCAGTTCAGATCGCTTACGACAGAAAGAAGAGTTCTTTTTTAAGCTTGGTGCTCTGTTTCAGCCGCTATTAGATTTAATTGAGCAAGCTGAAATAAATGATGAGCAAAAGCGAGAGGAAGTACTTTCCCGGTACACCGCTGAATCACATTCTCTGCTTGATTCATTTATGTTATTCACAAGAGGGCCAGGATATGATTTTCAAAAACAAAGATTTCAACTTCGTGCTGCTTTGACGGCAGTGTCCCGTGCAGAGTCTAGTTCTGAAACGATTTTTATCGAGACTGTTATCACCAACCTCGAAGGAGCAAAACAAGCGATTCGTTCAGTTCCCACGTCTTTAGGGTCAACGATTCTTGAAGGTACTCCTTACTCTACTTATTGTACCCTTAAGAATCTACTGGGTGCAGAAGCAGGCAAAGAAATAATATGTGTCGATCAATACCTAGATAAGACGGTCTTCCATCGTTACCTACAAGAGTTGCAATCTGATATATCTGTGATATTGGTGACTATGGAACCTAAGAGTAGTGCTAGTCGAAAAGATAAAACTCGTTGGGATGAGTTTTTGGATGTCTCACAGTTGTATGCACAAGAGCGCGGCACCCTAAATTATCGCCTAATCGTTCATCCAAATCTACATGATCGATGGCTCCTTCTAGATCAGAGTCGGGTGTTTCAGTTAGGTGGGTCACTTAAAGACGCTGGGCGAAAAGCTTTTACAATAACCCAACTTGACACCTCGCCGGAAAATCTAGCAAAAATTCAAAATCATGTAAGTCAAGGAGAGGAACTTTTTGGTCCTAGTACCCCACAGCACGCGTTTCGTAAAGAGAACAACTAACCCTCTCCGATTACCTTACGAAAAAGTCCTTGACAACCTAAATCCGATATCTAGGCTGCTTAGAAATCTCGAGATATGTCTTAGCCTGGTTAAAGGACTCCAAATTGCACCTACCCATCATTCTGTTTTTCCATACTTCATGGACCAATGGTTTTGAGGCAGGTCAAATCCAACTCATTCCCAAAACCCTAACCCCGTTTGGTTTGTAATATAGTGGTAGACACTCGCCCTGGTTTCTGGACGACGGCCATTCTCAGGTTCCCACCAACTGTCCTTTGAACCGGAAATTGACATCCATTTTGCTTAGCAATCTGGGGGTAGACTTCAGTCCTGATTACCCAATGAGCATCTAATATCCATTTTTCTGTTCGCATATTATTAGTCAGCAAAGAAGATTTAAACAATCCCTACCACGTGTCTTAGTTTTCCTGAGAATTGAACTACTTGTGCCACTTTGACGAAAATCGCACAATAATAGGTAATATAGTCAGTTCAAAATAGAATGTTGGTGTAATCAACATCTGCAAGTATCCGAGAATACAATTAACGACTATGGAACGAGCCACTTTCGAAGGTCACTTTTACGAAACCTACTATTTCGCGAATATCGTTCGCAATGTGTTACACGATCAAATTTCGTATTTGCGGCTATTGGATAATTTTTATGGTGCTGACCCAGATTTTGAGTTCGCACAGCCTTTCCCAAAATACTCGGCTTTTCATAAGTTCATTGAATTTCTAGTAACCGAGATCATAAATGACGAAGTATTCGAAATCGAATTAGATGTGCGTCAAGACACTTTTGAAAGATACAGCCATATGCCCATAGCTATGAATGATTTACGCCCAACGAGTTTGCCAATTGAAAAAGCACTTATTTACTACAATATCGAACACACATCGTTTGTCGATTGGCTGAAGAACCTTAATAAAGAATTTCTAGATGCCGATGACAATGATGTTTCGGATTACTATGACGAACTTACACTGGAAGGACCTTTTGAAACCCTTGTAGAAAGCGCGGTCCGGGAAGTTTTCTTTATCCTTTTTCAGAATCGTGGGCTGATGCTACTGTTTAACGAAATGATGGCCGGGTTAATATTCGGCTTAGGGGCTGATACTCTTGAAGGAGAATGCGACTCTTTTTTTGCGAAACCTGGAGTTCTAAAGAGAGCACATATCCCCAGATGGGTTCAGAGAGCCGTATATTTTCGTGATCGGGGACTATGCGTTATTTGTCAACGTGATCTGTCGGGAATCATCAATATAAGTAGTATTGAACACTATGACCACATAGTACCATTGGCTCAAGGGGGACTCAATGACGTAAGCAACATACAATTGCTTTGTCAGGACTGCAATTTAAAGAAGCGGAACAATAATGCCCAGACATCAAGTCTCTACGAAGCTTGGTATCCAATGAATGATTAGATCCATCTCAGGGACGCTTCTCAACTGCCTAATCACTTCTGTTACAGTATTCCTACAACCCTAAACCCACATCCCGTTCGGATTGTAATCTAGGGATAAAACTGCGGCTTAGTCTTTGGACATCCCGGCGGTCGTGGTTATCGGGATACCCGAACTTTTGCCACTTATAGTTCCCGCGATTGATTAACTAGCATGGTCAGGGCATGTACCGTATCGATGCTGATAGAGCCCTCGACTTCACGCTTCTTTACCAGTCAGATCCTTATCTTCCATCTCCCAAGCATGATCCATCGTATGAAAGGCCGTGTGCCGAATCAGGAACCGGAGCGGCCATTTCGCCACATTGCCGGCCATTTTGCCCTGTGAGTGATAGTCCCGGATGGCCTGGCAATAGGCAGCGCGATACGCTTTCAGCGCCTCATCGGTTGGCACCCCGCCGTCGGAGGTGACTACAGTCGCGCCCACACCGACTCCCTTGGCCCAACCCTGCTCCGCGGCCAACGTATGGCGGACGATGTGGTCGCGGTCGCGCCCGCCCCCGCGTGGCCCCTTGCGCATCTCGGCCGACACCCGCCCGCGCACAGCGTCGAAAAACGCCCAACACGCCTGCATCAGCTTCAGTTGCCGTGCCAATTCGTCATCCGTCATGCTCTGCTTGTCGATGCTCGAAAACGCAAACGAGATGCCCCAGAAGTCAGTTGAGCCTGTTCCCGGATACTCCTCGACCACGTCAATGTTCATCGTGGCGTCCAACGCCGCGTCCATTTCGGCCAGCCTGGCGACCTGGGAATAACGCGTCATATAGGAACGTAGCCTTTCGATGGCCTCCGCCCCGGTCTTTGCCCCGCGCGCCAGGCCGGGCCAATCAGGCGCCACCGCCACCACCTTCTTGCCCTTCGGCCCGATTTCCAACGTCACCCGCATCTGGTCAGTCATAGATTCTCCAATCAACAGCGCCTGCCCTGGCCACGGCCGGCAATTCCTGATTAGCGCGTAAACAATCTCCAATGACCTTCAGAGACAACTTCGATTGCGCCATCGACCACTTTGATGGCGGTCTGGTCGTCAATCGCGTAGGTCGGCGCCGGAACCTCGGCCGCCATTCTGGCCACCCTGGCCATGGAACTTTCCGGGTGGGCCGGGTGATCCACGTGCGGCAGCAACGCAAAGTCAACCAGTCCCAGCCCCTTATCGATGACAAAGGGCCTATTCGGGTCGTCGTACGTCTCTCCGAAAATAGGGGCCGTCACCATACTGCCGGCGCTCACCCCCACGTAGACGGTCTGGCGCAGCGACGGCAGGAGGTCGGCCAGCCCGGACTCCCGCATCCAGCGGCCTAGATAAAAGACATCGCCGCCACTCACCAGCAGGGCGTCAGCCTCCCGGACAGCGGCGATCCAATATTCCGCTTGGATGCTGGGCAGGGCCGTGAGTTCCAGCACGCCCAACGACTTCCAGCCCAACTCGCACAGGGGGTTGGCGGTTGCTCCGCTGATGAACCGGTAAGCCATGGCCGGCCCGCCGGGGAAGGGGAGGAGCGCCGTGGGGATGCACAAGGCGCTGGACTCGGCAATCGGTTTGCCCAGAAGGTCGACTAAGGCGTTACGAATGCTGTTGTTTTTGATACCGGCGGATGTGAGTAGAAATTTCATTATGCCTCGCTTTGACGATTGAATAGACTGTCACATCAGAAATCTGATCCGCAGATTTCGCAGATTACGCAGATTTTTCTTCAATCTGCGTAATCTGCCCGCTGTCCTCAGCGACAATCTGCGGATTAAGTTTCTTTACTCCCCCGCCGCCAACGCCCGCACACTGGCCTCCCCCGTCAACAACCTCATCTGGTCGATGGCAATCCGGTTCAGCCGCTCCAGCCGTTCGTCCTGGGGCAGGCCCTCGCGGATGAAGTGGGCGTTGAGGTTCTCCAGATTGGACAGGGCCACCAGTTGCCCCATGGTGGCCTGGTCGCGGATGTTGCCCTTTTCGTCGGGATGGGCCTCGCGCCATTCGGCCGCCGTCCGGCCGAAGAGGGCCATGTTCAGCACGTCGGCCTCGGAGCGGTAGATGGCGCTCTTCTCCTCGGCGCTCAGTTCGTTGGGCACCAGCGTCTGGCGGATGGCCTCGGTGTGGATGCGATAGTTGAGCTTCACCAGATTGCGGCGGATGTCCCAGCCCAGCCGCTCCAGTTCATCGCTCTTGATGCGCTGGAACTCCTTGATCAGATACAGCTTGAACTCCACCGCCACCCACGAGGCGAACTCGAAGGCGATGTCGGGGTGGGCGAAGATGCCGGCCCGCCGCCCGCCGCGGCTCACCAGCCCCACGGCATGGGTGGCCTCGATCCAGCGTTTGGCGGTCAGCGTGAAGCGGTTCAGCCCCGCCTGCCGCCGGAAGCCGTCGAAGGCCGCGCCGTCGAACGTCGGGTTGTTCAGATGCTCCCAGATGCCCAAAAATTCGATGGTGTCCCGATTGCGCAGCCAGTTCTGGACGATGTAGTCGGTGCGCTCCTCGTCCCGGTAGCGGGCCATGTCGGTAATACTGATGTAATCGACGCCGTCAATCGGCGCGATAGCGACCTGTTGATCGAGAACAGTGATTGTTTCCATGATATTGAATGACGAACAAGAAATGACGAACGACGAATGACGAATGACGAATTTAGAACACCCGCCGCTGACCTACTGAGCACTGAAGAACGAAAGCGATTGCGATTGCGAAAGCGATTGCGACAGCGGCCTACTGTCCACTACCCACTGTCCACTACCCACTTCCCTATCCAAACTCCTGCTTCCGCTGCCGCATCAGCACCGATTCGACGACGCCGATGGCCAGGAACAGGGTGATGAGCGAGCTGCCGCCGTAGCTGACGAACGGCAGCGTGAGGCCGGTGACGGGCAGCACGCGCACGTTCATGCCCACGTTGACGGCCGTCTGGAAGAAGAGGATGGCGGCAATGCCGGCGCAGATCAGCTTGCCGGCCGGGTCGGGGCTAAGCTGGGCCGCGCGCAGGATGCGCAGCAAAATAAAGCCCATCAGCCCCAGCACCACCACCGTGCCGAACATCAGCCCCATCTCTTCGGTGATGACTGAGAAGATGAAGTCGGTGTGCTGGGCGCGCAGGAAGCCGAGCTGGCTCTGTGTGCCCTGCAAATACCCCTTGCCCGTCCAACTGCCGGTGGCGATACTGATCTCGGCCTGATCGATATTGAACACGTCGTCGGAACTGGCCTCTTCGGGGTTCAGGAAGGTGGTGATGCGTTCGCGCTGGTAATCGGCCAGCAGCGGGAAGACGGCCAGCCCCACAACGAGGCCCATCGCTCCCAACATGGCGAAGTGGCGCAGCGGTAGCCCGGCCACCCAGATGACGACAAACCAGATGAACATGAACAGGATGGTCATGCCCAGGTTGGGTTGGATGAAGATGAGGCCCACCGGCACGGCGAAATAGGCCAGCGTCAGCAGCGTGTTGCCGAAGCGGTTCATCAGGTGGCGGCGATTGGCCAGAAATTGGGCGAAGGTGATGGCGATGAAGATGCGGCCGAATTCCGACGGCTGAATCTGGAACGAGGGGGTGATCTGAATCCAGCGCCGGGCGTCATTGTTCACCTGGCCGGTGACGACGACCAGCACCAATAGCCCCACCAGCCCGGCATAAATCCACCAGTGGGACGAGGTCAGGATGCGGTAGTCGATGGCCGCCGTGACCAGCAGGATCACCAACCCCAGCCCGGCCCAGATGAGTTGTTGCTGCGGGTAGGTCTCGAAGGCCGGCGCGCCGGTGATGGCGCTGCGGATCATGAGGATGCCGTAGCCGGTCAGCAGCACCACCGCCGCCAACAGCCACACGTCAAAATAGCGCCAAACCGACGTCCTCGATAGCATAACCCATGAATTGTAGCTCAGTCAGAGAGGGGGAACCCATAGATTTAAGGGAGTTCACAGGTTAGGGGTGGCGAGTGGCGAGTGGCGGGTGGCGAGTGGCGAGTGGCGAGTGGCGGGTGGCGAGTGGCGAGTGGCGGGTGGGTTATTTGTCGCGTTGCTGTTTGGCTACGATCACGAGGCTGGCGATTATCTCGTCGATGAGGGCCATGCGGTGATGGACTACCTGTTCCTCAAGGACGTGGCGACTGCGATAGTACCACCCTTTGGTCTCTCTGGCTGAGCCTAAAGAGATTCGCAAGAAGCGGGAATAATCCTTACCGAATCCACGGCCATACCCTTCTTCAATATTAGCGGCAATCGAACCGGCACTATCGACAAGCTGCCAGGCGATACCTCGGCCACGCGAGTCTTTGATGATTTTTTCCGCGTCGAACCAAGCCAGATCGGACAGAAAAAGGGCGTAACGGTAGGTGACAAACTCCCATAATGAGTCGCTTCTAATACTCAGCGGAACCTGCAAAACCCATTCCTCAAAATTCTTGAACACAGCCCTTTAGCTAACCTCTACTACCCGCAACCCGCCACTCGCCACCCGCTACCCGCGACCCGCCACCTTCGCCCTCACCCGCGCGGTCGCCAAAGGTATCTCCGCCACCAGCCGGTTCTCCTGCGTGGTGCTGTCCAGATGGACGACGACCTTATCCCTGTCGATGGCCGTGTGGCGGGCGATGACTTCGATGATGTCGTCCTTGATGATTTCCAGCAGCCCCGGCGGCAGATCGGCGCGATCGTGGATGAGCACCATCTGCAAGCGTTGCTTGGCCTTCTGGCCGCTGGTTTCGTTTTTGCCCAGCAATCGATCGAGCCAACTCATGACGTATCCCTCACATGAAGAAATTCAACACGGATTGACACGGATGTTACGGATAAAACGGATTGAGCCGACACATAGCCCTTCAATCCGTACCATCCGTCTAATCCGTGTCCCATCCGTGTTTAAATTCTTAACTCTATTGCCCCACCATAAATGCCCGCAGGCGCGACATGAACGTCTGCTTCTGGGCCAGTTCCAGGAAAGGCACGTCCTCGCCCTCCAGCCGGCGGGCCACGTTGCGGAACGCCTCGCCGGCGCTGACCCCGTTCACGCCGTGCATCACCAGCGGCAAGCCCTGATTGCTGGCGATGAGGATGCGCTCGTCATCAGGGATGACGCCCAGGAGTTGCACGGCCAGGATGTCGAGCACGTCATCCACCGACAGCATATCGCCGCGGCTGACCATGGCCGGCTTGACGCGGTTGATGATCAGCTGGCCCGGCCCCTTCTCCTCGGCCTCGATCAGCCCGATGATGCGGTCGGCGTCGCGCACGGCCGATACTTCCGGGTTGGTGACGATGACCACCTTGTCGGCCGGGGCCACGGCGTTGCGGAAGCCGCGCTCGATGCCCGCCGGCGAGTCGATGATGACGTAATCCATCTCCTCGCGCAGTTGGTCGCAGATGAGCACCATGTCCGACGGGCTGACGGCCGTCTTGTCGCGCGTCTGCGCCGCCGGGATGAGGTATAGCTCCGGCTGGCGCTTGTCCTTGATCATCGCCTGCCGCAGCCGGCAGCGCCCCTCCACCACGTCGACCAGATCATAGACGATGCGATTCTCCAGCCCCATCACCACGTCCAGGTTGCGCAGGCCGATGTCGGCGTCGATGGCCGTCACCTTCTTGCCCAGCATGGCCAACGCCGAGGCCAGATTGGCCGTCACCGTCGTCTTGCCCACACCGCCCTTGCCCGATGTTACCGTCACAATTTGTGCAGTCATAGTAATCCTGTCTTATACAGTATCTGGTAGTTGACCGCGGACGACCGACCGCAGACCACGGAAACACGACCAACTACCGTTGCGGAGAGCTGCTTATCAATTGCCACTCGCCACCTGCCACTCGCTACGTCCCTCTCCGCCACGGCTCGGCCACGATCTGCCCCTCGCGAATGGCCGCCTGCTCGGGGATGGCCCCGGCCCGGTTGTCGGGCGGGGCGGCGATCCGGTCGGCGATGCGTAGTTGCGTCGGATTGAGTTCCAACGCGCAGATGATCGCCGTCGCGTCGCCGCCCGACCCGGCGTGGACCAGCCCGCGCAACCGGCCCCAGACGATGACGTTGCCCGTGGCGATGATCTCCGCCCCGGGGTTCACGTCGCCCAGCACGATGACGTGCCCCTCGTGCCACACCGCCCGGCCGGAGCGCAGCGTCTCGCGCAGCAGCAGGGCGTTGGCCGCCGGGGGCGCTTTGGGTGCGCCCGCGCCGTTGGCCGATTCCGGGTGGGCGGCTTCGCTCGGCGCGCCGTCCAGGGCGGTGGCGCTGCCCGACAGGCGCGTCGCCAGCCCCAATTCGCGCGCC
>OEOF01000169.1_pt1 | contig 11182 bp, 10 predicted proteins | sample 1539701 | NCBI WGS metagenome assembly OEOF01 (sample SAMEA3611561, study PRJEB23397) | activated sludge metagenome | biome: Urban; feature: Wastewater Treatment Plant; material: Activated Sludge | place: Slovenia | collected 2012-09-24 | reverse complement strand
GTATTGAGCTGCTGTGCTAGCAAATCGCTGTATACGCGCCGGATATTCGACACGATTGTCCCTTGGCCGATGTAACCAAACCCGAAGTCTTGTGCCAGCGCGGCAGACTGGATGACCTCCTGACGGGAATATCCGGGCGTAGCCGCGTTGGCAATGTTATGCCCGGTGACGCTGATGCCTACCTGAGCAGCTGCCAGCGCACTTTGGCCGATTGATAGAATACTGGTTGCCATATGTCATATTTCCATTCTTATAGAGGGCATGACGGCAGAAAAACATAAAACTTTAATCATGCTTACCCCTTGACCAATTTTTGGATGACGTCTACCAGCTTTGATGCATAATGCGGATCGGTTGCATAGCCGGCTTTCTGTATCGCTTGTGCATAGCCTTGAATATCACTTAGATTCGCCACTGCTTTTTTGTAGCGCGGGTTGTTGGTAATCAGGCTGGCAAAATCCTTGAATGAGTCGGCGTAGCTGTCATAGGCGCGGAATTTCTCGATACGTTTCTGTTTAATGCCATGCACGTATTCAGTTGTGACCGCCTCGACCACTTTACCTCTCCAGTCGGCGGTCGCCTTGATGCCAAACAGATTCCGACTGGAAGTGCCGTCTGCTGCCATAATCTCACGCTTACCCCAACCGCTTTCCAGTGCTGCCTGGCCGAGCATCAGGTGTGTCGGCATGCCGGTGGCGCGGCTGGCCGCCTCGGCATGTGGGTACATGCGTTGATGGAAATCCTTGCTGTTACCATGCAAAGGTATTGTGTCTACCGGTTTCAGTTTGGCCGGTTGCATTGCGTCTATATTTTTTTGCTGAGCGGGTTTCGCAGAGTCATTTCCGAGAAAATGTTCCAGAAAAGAGCCATTTTTGAGGGCAGGGGAATCGCTGGATACAGCCTGATCCATGGTGCTGGCGGCGAAGTTCGATGCTTTGCTCAGCTGTTTGGCCAGGATGTCTGCCAGACCAAGCCCCTTGGTACTCAACGATGTGCTGAGTTGCTGATCCAGCATGGCAGTGAATGTTCGGCTTTGCTCGTTGTCAAACGGGCTGTCCTGTGGTGTAGCCTCACGCATGCTTTTCAGCATCATGTTCATGAAGATGGCTTCAAATTGTCTGGCTACGCCCTTGATGGCTTCGGGCGAATTATCTTTGGCAGCCTGTTTCAGGCTACCCAGGCTGTTGGCATCGATCGCCAGTTTCCCATTCATTTCTGCTGGGCTCACCATGCTAGATGATCTCCAGATCTGCATGCAATGCACCGGCGGCCTTCATGGCTTGTAGAATGGCTAGCAGATCTTGTGGCGTGGTGCCAATCGCATTAAGTGCTTTAACAACATCCGCCAAAGACGCACCAGCTGGCAAGGGAACGACCTTGCCAGGTTCCTTGTTGATGTCAATTTGCGACATTTGTGTCGCCACGGTTTGACCTGTAGACAATGGCCCTGGCTGGCTGATGACTGGTGCCGAACTGATAATGACGGACAGGTTGCCATGCGAAATGGCACAACTATCCAAAGTCACGCTTTGGTTCATCACTACCGAGCCGGTGCGGGCATTCAGGATGACTTTGGCGTTGGTTTGCGCGGGGATAATGTTGATGGTCTCCAAAGCAGCCAGAAACCCGACGCGACTCAGGTTTGCCGACGGCTTGACGTGGATAACGCGGCCATCTTGAGCCAAGGCGCTGTTGGGGCCGAAGCGGCGGTTGATGGTTTCTGCCACGATGTTGGCAGTAGAAAAATCAGACTCTTTAAGTTCCAAAGTAACGATGTCGGTAATATTGATGGCATTGGGGACTGCGCGTTCTACGGTAGCCCCGGCAGAGATACGGCCAACACTCAGGTGATTGATTTGTGCTTGGGTGCCATTGGCAGAAGCGCCTACGCCGCCTACTACCAGATTGCCTTGGGCAATGGCATAAACTTGACCGTCTGCACCTTTCAGCGGGGTCATCAGCAAGGTTCCCCCGCGCAGGCTTTTTGCGTTACCCATCGAAGATACGGTAATGTCCAGCATTTGCCCAGGCTGTGCAAAAGGCGGCAAGGAACTGGTTACCATCACTGCAGCTACATTTTTCAGCTGCAAATTGGTGCCAGGTGGCAGGCTGACGCCCATCTGCTGCATCATGCTGATGATGCTCTGGATAGTGAAAGGCGTTTGTGTAGTTTGGTCGCCTGTGCCATCCAGGCCAACGACCAACCCGTAACCGATCAACTGGTTGCTGCGTACACCCTGGATCGTCGCCAAATCTTTCAGCCTCTCTGCATGCGCTTGGAAGCTGAAAGCCATGCTGGCTAACAGCAGTAGAGCTAGACATGGCAGTTTGATCAATTGCATCAGTTGTCTGGAATAATATTTCATCATGCGTAACCTAGAGTGGTGCAAAGCTCAGGAAAAAACGCGCCAGGATAGAAGCAATTTGTGCGGCATCAATCTTGCTGTTGGTACGGTATTCGACACGAGCATCTGCGACCTTGGTCGAAGCTACGACGTTGCCGGTGGTGACCATATCCGGGTTAACCACGCCGGAGAAGCGCACGAACTCGGTGCCTTTATCCAGAGAAATTTGTTTCTCGCCGCTGACCACCAAATTGCCGTTGGCAAGCACTTCCACCACCGTAACCGTGATGGAGCCATTGAATACATTACTGTTATTGGCGGCGGCTTTGTCCTCATATTTAATGTCGGAGTCCGCGCCAATCGTAATATCCTCTTTAATCAGCTTGACGGGCAGGCCAGTAGGCATCTTGATGGAAGTGTCTATGGATCCGGTCTTGCTGCCTGAGCTGCCGCCTGCCTTGGTTGTAGAGGTGTTTTCCGTGATCATGATCGTGAGAATATCTCCTACCATTCTTGGACGTCTGTCTTCAAATAACGGGCGATAAGCGGAAGCGTTAAAAATGGCTCCACTGCTGGCCTTGCTGGCCGGCGTAGTGGCAGGCTTGGCTGTCATCGGTGTTTTCACTACTGTGTCAGGTGTGATTGCTGTCTCTTATACACATCTAGATGTGTATAAGAGACAGGTATTGAGCTGCTGTGCTAGCAAATCGCTGTATACGCGCCGGATATTCGACACGATTGTCCCTTGGCCGATGTAACCAAACCCGAAGTCTTGTGCCAGCGCGGCAGACTGGATGACCTCCTGACGGGAATATCCGGGCGTAGCCGCGTTGGCAATGTTATGCCCGGTGACGCTGATGCCTACCTGAGCAGCTGCCAGCGCACTTTGGCCGATTGATAGAATACTGGTTGCCATATGTCATATTTCCATTCTTATAGAGGGCATGACGGCAGAAAAACATAAAACTTTAATCATGCTTACCCCTTGACCAATTTTTGGATGACGTCTACCAGCTTTGATGCATAATGCGGATCGGTTGCATAGCCGGCTTTCTGTATCGCTTGTGCATAGCCTTGAATATCACTTAGATTCGCCACTGCTTTTTTGTAGCGCGGGTTGTTGGTAATCAGGCTGGCAAAATCCTTGAATGAGTCGGCGTAGCTGTCATAGGCGCGGAATTTCTCGATACGTTTCTGTTTAATGCCATGCACGTATTCAGTTGTGACCGCCTCGACCACTTTACCTCTCCAGTCGGCGGTCGCCTTGATGCCAAACAGATTCCGACTGGAAGTGCCGTCTGCTGCCATAATCTCACGCTTACCCCAACCGCTTTCCAGTGCTGCCTGGCCGAGCATCAGGTGTGTCGGCATGCCGGTGGCGCGGCTGGCCGCCTCGGCATGTGGGTACATGCGTTGATGGAAATCCTTGCTGTTACCATGCAAAGGTATTGTGTCTACCGGTTTCAGTTTGGCCGGTTGCATTGCGTCTATATTTTTTTGCTGAGCGGGTTTCGCAGAGTCATTTCCGAGAAAATGTTCCAGAAAAGAGCCATTTTTGAGGGCAGGGGAATCGCTGGATACAGCCTGATCCATGGTGCTGGCGGCGAAGTTCGATGCTTTGCTCAGCTGTTTGGCCAGGATGTCTGCCAGACCAAGCCCCTTGGTACTCAACGATGTGCTGAGTTGCTGATCCAGCATGGCAGTGAATGTTCGGCTTTGCTCGTTGTCAAACGGGCTGTCCTGTGGTGTAGCCTCACGCATGCTTTTCAGCATCATGTTCATGAAGATGGCTTCAAATTGTCTGGCTACGCCCTTGATGGCTTCGGGCGAATTATCTTTGGCAGCCTGTTTCAGGCTACCCAGGCTGTTGGCATCGATCGCCAGTTTCCCATTCATTTCTGCTGGGCTCACCATGCTAGATGATCTCCAGATCTGCATGCAATGCACCGGCGGCCTTCATGGCTTGTAGAATGGCTAGCAGATCTTGTGGCGTGGTGCCAATCGCATTAAGTGCTTTAACAACATCCGCCAAAGACGCACCAGCTGGCAAGGGAACGACCTTGCCAGGTTCCTTGTTGATGTCAATTTGCGACATTTGTGTCGCCACGGTTTGACCTGTAGACAATGGCCCTGGCTGGCTGATGACTGGTGCCGAACTGATAATGACGGACAGGTTGCCATGCGAAATGGCACAACTATCCAAAGTCACGCTTTGGTTCATCACTACCGAGCCGGTGCGGGCATTCAGGATGACTTTGGCGTTGGTTTGCGCGGGGATAATGTTGATGGTCTCCAAAGCAGCCAGAAACCCGACGCGACTCAGGTTTGCCGACGGCTTGACGTGGATAACGCGGCCATCTTGAGCCAAGGCGCTGTTGGGGCCGAAGCGGCGGTTGATGGTTTCTGCCACGATGTTGGCAGTAGAAAAATCAGACTCTTTAAGTTCCAAAGTAACGATGTCGGTAATATTGATGGCATTGGGGACTGCGCGTTCTACGGTAGCCCCGGCAGAGATACGGCCAACACTCAGGTGATTGATTTGTGCTTGGGTGCCATTGGCAGAAGCGCCTACGCCGCCTACTACCAGATTGCCTTGGGCAATGGCATAAACTTGACCGTCTGCACCTTTCAGCGGGGTCATCAGCAAGGTTCCCCCGCGCAGGCTTTTTGCGTTACCCATCGAAGATACGGTAATGTCCAGCATTTGCCCAGGCTGTGCAAAAGGCGGCAAGGAACTGGTTACCATCACTGCAGCTACATTTTTCAGCTGCAAATTGGTGCCAGGTGGCAGGCTGACGCCCATCTGCTGCATCATGCTGATGATGCTCTGGATAGTGAAAGGCGTTTGTGTAGTTTGGTCGCCTGTGCCATCCAGGCCAACGACCAACCCGTAACCGATCAACTGGTTGCTGCGTACACCCTGGATCGTCGCCAAATCTTTCAGCCTCTCTGCATGCGCTTGGAAGCTGAAAGCCATGCTGGCTAACAGCAGTAGAGCTAGACATGGCAGTTTGATCAATTGCATCAGTTGTCTGGAATAATATTTCATCATGCGTAACCTAGAGTGGTGCAAAGCTCAGGAAAAAACGCGCCAGGATAGAAGCAATTTGTGCGGCATCAATCTTGCTGTTGGTACGGTATTCGACACGAGCATCTGCGACCTTGGTCGAAGCTACGACGTTGCCGGTGGTGACCATATCCGGGTTAACCACGCCGGAGAAGCGCACGAACTCGGTGCCTTTATCCAGAGAAATTTGTTTCTCGCCGCTGACCACCAAATTGCCGTTGGCAAGCACTTCCACCACCGTAACCGTGATGGAGCCATTGAATACATTACTGTTATTGGCGGCGGCTTTGTCCTCATATTTAATGTCGGAGTCCGCGCCAATCGTAATATCCTCTTTAATCAGCTTGACGGGCAGGCCAGTAGGCATCTTGATGGAAGTGTCTATGGATCCGGTCTTGCTGCCTGAGCTGCCGCCTGCCTTGGTTGTAGAGGTGTTTTCCGTGATCATGATCGTGAGAATATCTCCTACCATTCTTGGACGTCTGTCTTCAAATAACGGGCGATAAGCGGAAGCGTTAAAAATGGCTCCACTGCTGGCCTTGCTGGCCGGCGTAGTGGCAGGCTTGGCTGTCATCGGTGTTTTCACTACTGTGTCAGGTGTGATTGCACATCCACTTAGGAAAGACAATACCCCTATCAGCAACATATACAGGAGTAGTTTGGCAATCCTGGTCAGGGAAGAGCTTGTTATTTTCAAGATACTGGACATGGATTATTCCTGCGAATGTAGTAGGTCATTTATAGCTGCGCCAGTTTCTGCAGCATCTGGTCAGAAGTTGAAATGGCCTTGCTGTTGATTTCATAAGCACGCTGTGTCTGAATCATGTTAACCAGTTCTTCTACCACGTTGACATTGGATGTCTCGACATAACCTTGTGAAAGCAAACCAGCACCATTCGTGCCAGGGGTGTTGGTGTTCGGGTTGCCAGAAGCTGTGGTTTCAACATACAGGTTTTCACCTTTTGCCATCAGACCAGCCGGGTTGATGAATGTGGCCAGTTGCAATGCGCCTACCTGCGTGCTGGTGGCGCTGCCTGCCTGCGTGACTGATACGACGCCATCACGGCCAATTGTCATGCTGGTGGCGTTTGCTGGAATGGTAATTGATGGCTGTACCGGGAAGCCGCTGGCAGTGACGAGCTGGCCTTGGCTATCGACCTGGAACGAGCCATCCCGGGTATAAGCCGTTGTGCCATCAGGTAACAGCACCTGAAAGAAACCGGCACCCTGGATGGCAACATCTTTATCGTTATTGGTTTGCTGCAAATTACCTTGGGTAAAGTTGCGTTCTGTCGCAACAGGCCTTACCCCAGTGCCTAGTTGCAGGCCAGAAGGCAGTTGTGTTTGTTGCGAGGACTGTGCGCCAGGTTGGCGGATATTCTGATAAAGCAAATCCTCGAATACGGCGCGGGAGCGCTTGAAACCGTTGGTGCTGACGTTGGCCAAGTTGTTGGCGATCACGTCCATTTGGGTTTGCTGGGCGTCCAGACCTGTTTTGGAAATCCATAATGAGCGTATCATCGTTATCTACCTCTCAAGTTTGGCTGATTGCAGCCGATATATGCGTTAGGGTTCATCCTAACCCAAAGCCGATCAACTCAAATTGAAGATCTGGCTGGCTTTGTTGGCGTTATTCTCCGCGCTTTGCAGCAGCTTCATTTGCGTTTCGAACTGGCGCGCCAGGCTGATCATATTCACCATGGCTTCGACCACATTGACATTGCTGCCTTCCAACGCCCCACTGGCAACATGGACGTTGACATCGGTCTCCGCGGAACTGCCATCCTTGGTACCAAACAAGCCATCTGTTTTACGAATTAAGTTGTTCTCATCCGGATTGACCAGCTTCAGGCGTCCCACGATATTGGATGGTCCGGGGGAAGTGCCTTCCCGGACGGCAGAGATGGTGCCGTCTTTGGCGATGCTGATTTTGACATCAGGCGGTATGCTGATCGGCCCGCCATCGCCCATGATGGCCATGCCGTTAGCAGTTTGCAGGATGCCGTTCTCGCTGATTTTCAGCGCGCCATTGCGGGTATAGCCCTCAGAGCCGTCTTCTCGCTGCACCACCAGCCAGCCTTTATCTAGCACGGCGACATCCAGATCGCGGCCAGTGGTCTGGATCGGACCTGACCTGAAATCCGCGCCGGCGGTGGCATCCACGACGAATGCGCGCGTCGGCAATCCTTCGCTGATGACAGGAACTGCGCGGAACGCATCCACCTGGGCTTTGAAACCGGTGGAAGTGGCGTTGGCCAAGTTGTGCGAATTGGTCGCTTGCTGCTCCAGGATATGTTTTGCACCTGTCATGGCGGTATAGATCATCCGGTCCATAGCGTCTTCCTTAGTTGTACATTAATGCTCACTCAAGCGTATTATTAACGCAAGTTCACCAGGGTCTGCAGCACCTGGTCTTGTGTCTTGATGGTCTGCGCATTGGCCTGATACACCCGCTGTGCGGTGATCATGTTGACCAGTTCTGCAGTCAGGTCCACATTGGAATCTTCCACGGCAGAAGACTGCAGTACGCCCAGATTGCCACTATTAGGGGTAGATACCAGAGGGGCGCCGGAATTGGAGCTTTCACTCCATGAATTATTACCCAGCTGTTGCAACCCGTTAGGATTGGGGAAGTTAGCCAGAACGACTTGTGCCAAAGTGGCTGACTGGCCATTGGTATAGCGGCCTACAATTCTGCCATCCTTGCCAATATTGAAACCGGCCAGATGTCCAGAGGTGTAACCATCCTGGCTCAGGCTGTTCACGCTGAACGCTGACCCGAACTGGGTCGTGCCGGAAAAATCGAGAGCTACGGTTTGTGGTGCGGTAGCGCCAGTGGTTGGGGAGAACGTGACCGTTGGCGATGCAGGCACAACCGTCGGGCTGACACCGGAGCCATTGAAAGTCATGGTGGCGGCAGAGCCCGGCAATGCAGGCGTTGAAACGCCGTCGACTGTGGCAAATACGCTCCAGGTGCCAGGGGCGGTTTTGACGAAATAGCTTTGCATGGTATGCGCATTTCCCAAACTATCGTATACCGTGATCGCGGTAGAATTGTGATAGGTCAGTGGGTCAGTCGGGTCGAATGAGGCGGCTGGCAAGGTGGATTTCGTGGAATCCAGGTTAAACAGTCCAGTGACCTGGGTGCTGGCAAGCGGTGTCAGGTCGGCTGTGTTGATGTTGATTTCGGTAGGCGCTCCGGTCGCGAGCACGCCACTTGCATTGGCCACATAACCGGTCAGCCGCTTGCCTTCGGAGTCCACGATGTAACCGAGTTTATCCATCTGGAATTGACCATTACGCGAATAGGTAATGGAACCATTGTTGCTCATGCGGAAGAACCCGCCACCGTTGATGGCAATGTCCAGCGAGTTGTTGGTGCTGGTGATGTTGCCTTGGGTAAATTGCTGCGCTACGGTGGAAATCTTGGTGCCGATACCAATCTGTGAGGCACCGGTTCCGGTGAGCGAGTTGGCATATACGTCTGCAAATTCAGTACGTGACTGCTTGAACCCTACGGTGGAAGCGTTGGATACGTTGTTGCCGATCACTTCCAGATTCTTGGAGGCTGCGTTTAATCCGCTTAATCCTTGTTGAAAACTCATAATATTCTCCTGACTGAAATTTGTTTCGATTTAAATGAAAACATACTAATGCTAGTAAATCTGCTTTATATCGGCTGTGGTAACCGAATTGGCGTTGCTTAAGTTAAGTTTGACGCCGGTGGCGCTGGTGGAGACGCTGACAACTTGTTCCAGGCTAAGCAGGTTTGCCGTTGCCGCGTTGCCGCCAGATTTTGCGCTGACAGTGACCTTGTAGTCGCCGTTCGCAACACGCGTTCCGCTGTCGGTATAGCCATCCCAACTCAGTGGGATAATGCCATCGTTCTGCTTGCCCGTTGTAATCTGGCGAAGCTGGTTGCCCGCCGCATCGCTGATCGTAATGGTCATTTGGTCGACAGCCGTTGGCAGCTCGATGCCGAAATTCCCAACGCTGCCATCGAAATGGACCTTGTCTCCTGCCACTAGGACAGCGTGCCCGATCAGATTCGAGGCTTGCAGGGATTGGCTGTTCTGCGCGTTACTCATCATAGTCTCAAGCGTGGCATTGAGTTTATCTATACCTGTGACAGTGGAAAGCTGCGCCAGCTGGCTAGTCACTTGTGCGTTATCTAGCGGATTGAGCGGATCCTGATTCTTCATCTGGGTAACCAGCAGCTTCATAAAGCGGTCCTGCGCCGCTTCCGCAGTGGTTTTGGTGGTGTTTCTTGCACCATTCACGCTATCCAAAAGGCTTTGCGAGATTTCATTGCTTGTGGCAGATAAGGTTGTCATCGGGGTTCCTTGGCTGGTGGATTATTCGGTACGGATTGCTTTGCTAGCTTTGTCCGATCGTCAGTGTTTTCAGCAGCATGGTTTTGGCTGCATTCATCGTCTCGACGTTGTTCTGGTAGGCACGGGAAGCAGAGATCATATTGACCATTTCCTCAGTCACATTGACGTTAGGCAGCGTGACATAGCCTTTATCATCGGCGAGCGGGTGCTTCGGGTCATAGACTACACGAGGAGGCGAGGCATCTTCGACGACCTTTTGCACCTTAACCGCGCTGGCTTCCGGCGTGTTGCTGGGTATGGCGCTAAATACGACCTGCTTGGCTTTATATGGCTTTCCGTTTGCACTGGTGGCACTGTCCGCGTTGGCCAGGTTACTGGCAACCGTGTTCAGGCGCTGCGATTGCGCGCTCATGGCAGAACCGGAAATATTGAATACATTAAATAAAGACATAATGGTCTCCTTTACTGCCCTTGAATTGCCGTGAGCAATTTCTTGATCTGGCTATTAATCATGGTCAAGCTGGCTTCATATCGAATAGCATTGTCTGTGAACTGGTTGCGCTCGACATCCATATCCACGGTGTTGCCGTCTACGCTGCCTTGTATGATCGGACGAAACAATGGTTCACCCGGCTTCCATCCGCCATTTGCCGCTGGAATACCGTCCATATGCTGCCCATTGGTTTTTGCGGTACCGAAAGAGGTCTGTGTGGTGCCGGTCATGGCGGTTTTCATGGCAGCCTTGAAATCAATGTCGCGCGCCTTGTAGTGAGGCGTGTCGGCATTGGCGATATTGGCGGCGATTAATTCCTGACGCTGCGCGCGGACCCTCAATGCTGTTTCATGAAAGCTCAAGGCTGAATCCAACTGGTTTGCCATGGCGATTCCTTTCTATTGTCTTGTTGGCCTAAAGAAAAAAATTCTTTTACCGTTAATCCCATTGAGGATTATTCTAGAACTGGTAATGGAATCGCAATTGCCAAAGTAAAAGGGTAAAACACGGCCTTTTTGCAGGTTTGCTATAAGGTTTTGTCCGTAGAATGCCTAGTAAGTCATTAAGGATTGGGGTTTACTATGTATGGCAAGGATCAGGCAGAACAACGAGTAATTGCGGCCAGTGCCGCGCTGCCGCGCATTGCCCGTATTGGGGTGGCCCTTTGGGTATTGATAAGCCTTCCGGTGTTTGCCGTAGCAGCAACCGCCAGTCAATCGCCAGTGCAGGACTTGGGCATATTAAAAAGCAGGATAGAGGAGTTCTTGAAAATCCAGAGTGCCGGTTATCCGGGCAAGGTGGCGGTCAGCGCCGGGTCGATTGATCCTAATCTTAAGTTGGCGCAATGCCCGACGCCGGAAGTTTTTTTGCCGCAAGGCAGCCGCGCATGGGGTAAGACCAGTGTTGGCGTCCGTTGTCAGGCACCAGTGCTGTGGACCATCTA
>OEOF01000168.1_pt1 | contig 11208 bp, 9 predicted proteins | sample 1539701 | NCBI WGS metagenome assembly OEOF01 (sample SAMEA3611561, study PRJEB23397) | activated sludge metagenome | biome: Urban; feature: Wastewater Treatment Plant; material: Activated Sludge | place: Slovenia | collected 2012-09-24 | reverse complement strand
GCGATGTCAGAACGTAATGCCAGCCCTGAACTGAATATTTACACTGCCCAAACCCGTGCAATGTTAAAGCAATGGGTGGTGGCACCTGCACAAATGGATAATATTGTCAGTGCTTATCGCGGCTGCCATGCAGAAGAGACGCGCTACGATGCATCGCGAACGCTAGCCGTGATTCGCTATCCTGTGGATGAGCGTGCGTGCTCACCATGGTTTTTTGTACGCGAAGGAGATTATTGGCAACTTGAATTGACTGTCATGCAACAATATATTCGGTTTGGTCGCGATAATAGCTGGCATTTTGACTGGCGTGTACTAAGTACGCATCCTTACCAGTTCGCCTTTGACGATTGGGGCTTTGATAACCGTGGTTACCCGCAGAAAATGCGTTGGAATATGACAGTGTCTTCTGACCTGGAGCGCAAAGTATGGGTAGACCGTTTGGGTAAAAATTCTCCAGCTAAAGCATTTGGATTTGAAGTGGGGGATCAGCTATTAAACTGGAACGGCAAAGCACTTCATCATCACGAACAAGTCATGCAGGCCATGCGGGAGGCAGAGTCGGGTGAGCTTGTGAAAGTGGATATTATTCGTGGTGGAAAAGTCATGCAACTTGAAGGCAATGCGCCACCTAAATAGCAATATGTATCTTTAGCGCTAGCCAGGTCAAAAAATATGCAGACAAATTACAAAATGCTGGATAACAATACTTTTGCCACCGAGTCTGGGCAGATTGTACTGTCTGACAAAAAGCTTCGGATTCTCCGGCCAAGTTTGTATGGCTTGGGTGCGCTACAGCGAAAGATTGAGCGGTTTCTTGGAAAAGGCTGGGACGAAAAACTGTATATTCAAGAGCAATTGCTAGGTGGTGATATTGATGCTGCAGTTGTCATGTCAACATCCCCCTTGTTAATTGTCGCTTATAGTGAAGACCTTGATTGTGTTGCGATGTTGCGTTTCTCCGAGTCGCTGGTAACTGAATATGATCTCAGAGAAGGATCGCGCCTGCTTACGGTAAATAGCTATAAAAGTAACCAACCTTATGATCCTGATTTGACTATAGGGCCAAATCACACTTCAAGGTGGGTAGGTTTTCATCCACTGATTGCGGATTTTCTTACTGAAGATATGCAACAGCTAAAACGACGAAAACGCGCTATTACTGAGGATGAGTGGCAACTCGCGACCACAATGGGCAGGGCGTATATGAAACGTTACCCAGATATTGCCCGCGATGGACGACCTGTGTTTGCATCGATTCCTGCTAAAATTTAATTGTTATTTTGGATTGATTAACGAAGTGTGAGAAGAGGCGAGCCTTGCCCCCGGCACTTGCTCGGTAGTTGTGGCTGCTTGCTTCCGCACCTGACCAGGTTGGCTACTTTACAATGCGGGGAGGCCCGCCGACCGTGATTCTACCTGAATTTATTACATTATCCGCAATGTTAAACAGGATTTTTTACAAAACCAGCTACGGTTTGCTGTTTCATACGGTGTGTATCTGGCAGGCGTTTCTTTAAAATTGAGCGATAAAAGCAGCTTTTAATTCGCTTTTGATTTTTGCTTTTAATAGGAAAATATAACCAATATATATTTTTTGATCATAGCTAATCAGTCGACAAACACTATGCTTAATATCAGTAAACAAAACAAATCTGCACTCGTGCCAACCAATATCGCCCGTGAAACCATCAGGCAGATGGCCACGCGCCGTGTGGAGCCCACGCCGGAGAATTACCAGCTTATTTATAACGAAATCGCGGCGATTCCTGCGACAGAAAACCTGGATAGCGCAATCAGAAAGGCGCTCAGACAGCTGCCGAATGAAACGCCGGAACAGAACAACTGGATCAACCGCTGGGAAAAACTGTTAAAACAGCACAACTGGGCAGCCTTGCCGGCATTGCTTGGGGATGGTATGGATGCCAGCATTACGTTTTCCGAGCAGTGGCCAGAGGCTGTGCGTGAGCTTTTGCTGGCTTGGGATACCAAGCATATCGGGCTGGACTTATCGCAGAAAAGGGAAGCGCTGGAACGCGTGCTCATCAATTTTGGCAGTGATCCGCTTCTGGCAGAAAAGATACAGAATCTGGCTAAGAACTGGATGCAATACGACGACAGCAGGACGGGGCAGCAAGCTGAAGCAATTACAAAGAGCGATGATTCGATGGGTGAAACCATTGGCGAAGCTCCCGCAGCAGAGCCCCCCAGCACGGCGCTTTCTACCGAGGTGGTTGCAATATCAGAAGAGCCGACTGTGATTGCCGCATATGACTCAGACCAGTTCCAGGAAACTTTCCGCATTTTACAGGACATGCTCAAGCAATCGCTGAACCATGGGCTGATTCCAAGATTGGACGGCTATCCTGAACTGAAAGAGGATGCGCTGGAAGTTTATATTCTGACCGAGAAGGCACGCAAGTTAAAAGACTGGCAGTTTATGGCCAAGCAATTCCGGGCGCTTCTGGTACGTGTCGAGCTGATCGGCGCCAATGAAGAGGGCATGAAGCAGGATTTATTGAGATTGCTTAAATTGCTGATTGATAACATCAGTGAACTGGTGGCTGACGATCAATGGATACGCGGGCAGATTGCCGTGGTGCAAACCATCGTCTCGAGTCCGCTTGAAAGAGCGCTGATTCAGGATGCGGAAAAGAGCCTGAAAGAAGTGATCTTCAAACAGGGCATGCTCAAACATAGTCTGAACGAAGCTAAAAGCTCCTTCAAGAACATGATAGCAACCTTTGTGGATCGTTTGGGATACATGTCTGATTCAAGCGGTACTTATCAGGAGAAAATTGAGAGTTACGCGGGTAAATTATCCGAAACAGAAGATATCTTGCAAATTAACGAGTTGCTGGAAAATCTGATGAAAGATACGCATACCATGCAGGCAGAGATCGTGCGTTCGCGCGAGGTATTGCTGCAACAGCGCGATAATGTCGAGTCGGCACAGGAAAAGATTCGCAGTCTGCAAGAGGAGCTAACCCAGCTCAGCGAGGCCGTGCGCGTAGATCAGCTGACCGGCGTGCTTAACCGGCGCGGTCTTGATGAGGCGATGGTGCGGGAAATTTCGCGTGCCAAACGCGGCGGCGGTAAGTTAAGTGTTGCTTTGCTCGATATTGATAACTTCAAGAGATTGAATGACACCTATGGGCATCATGTGGGCGATACCGCATTGCAGCATCTGGCCAAGACCATCAAAGAAACCATCAGGCCAACAGATGTGGTGTCGCGCATGGGCGGCGAAGAGTTTGTCATCCTGCTGCCGGATACCGATCTGAATCAAGCCGTTATCACGATCCAGCGTTTGCAGCGTGCGCTTACAAAACAGTTTTTTATGGGCAATAATGAGAGATTGCTCATTACTTTCAGTGCCGGCGTTGCGCTGCTAAGAAACGATGAAGAGGAAGCCACAGTTTTACATCGCGCCGATCAATCGATGTATTTGGCGAAAAAAACAGGCAAAAACCGTGTGATGACCGAAAATGATTTGAACAACAAAGAAGTTTAATAAATATGAAAAATTAGTTATAGTAGACTAAAAAAATTGATGCTCAATTAACAAAAATAAAAGGGTAGTTCAATTGCTTCCTTTAGTCGATAACCAGCTGTTTCTAAAAGCCATGATGCTTGGCGTGTCGGATGAAGTCTATCTGATCGATGCATCATCCATGCAGCTCGTGAATGTGAGCGAAAGTGTGCTAAAAAATTCTGGCGCTGATCTTGAGAGCTTTAAGCAACAGAGTTTGGATAGCTTGCTTGGTGTCAGCCAGCAAAAGCTTAAGGAGCATACTGACCGCATCGGAAATCAGGCGCACTTTATCGAGATGTCTCTGGATCAGGCGCCCATCATCACAGAATCCGGACATGTTCAGTTGCGCGCCATACACCTGCGCGCTGATGAGAAAGAATACATTCTCGTCATTAAGAATGACTTATTATCAAAAGATAAGATGCTGCAGGCCTTAAGTGAGAGTGAAACCCGTTTCCAGGCGATTGTTTCCAATACGCCGGGCTTGGTGTTACAGTTTCAGGCGGATAGTAATGATGACATAAGATTTGTTTATCTAAGTGATGGCTGTAAAGCCTTGCTTGGGCAAGACCCGGATGAACTGAAGCAAAGTCCTCAGCTGTTTTACGCGATGATGAATGCAAGAGACCGTGCCACTCTGCGCGCGGGCTTGAAGTCGTCCAGTGCGAATCTTAGCATGCTGGATTGGGAAGGCCGCATGTGGATTGATGGCTGGCAGGATACCAAGTGGATCAACTTGCGGGCAACACCAAGAAAGCTCAATGATGATGTCATCCAGTGGGACGGCATTATGCTCAATATCACGCAGAGTAAAAAAGAGAAACAGGAAATAGAAAAATCGCGGCGCGATCTGGCAGAGCTGACGGAGCATATCAACAAGATCAAAGAGCAGGAGCGCACCAAGATCGCGCGTGAAATACACGATGACTTGGGCGGAAATCTTACCGCGATCAAGATGGGTTTATCCACCATCACCAGCCTGCTGGGCGCCGACCAGAATGCTTTAAGGGAACACACGCAGCATCTGGAGGAAATCGTGGATAATACCTTTGAAACTGTCCACAGGATTTCCGGCAACCTAAGGCCGAATATTCTGGATCTTGGAATCGTGGACGCTATAGAGTGGCAGACCAAAGAATTCACCAAGCAGTTGGCCATTCCTTGCCGGTTTGCATGCAATCAGGCAGAAATCTCGATCACGACAGATCAGGCGATGGCGCTGTTCCGTATCTGTCAGGAGGCGATGTCGAACATCGCTAAATATGCAAAAGCCACGCAGGTGAGTGTTGAATTGAACGCCGGCACGAACGAAGTGGTGATGACCATCAGCGACAATGGTATCGGCATAGAACCTGACGACCAGCTGAAGGCCAATTCGTTTGGATTGCGTGGCATGCATGAGCGTGCCGTTGCACTCCATGGCAGCTTTAAAATTTCCAACCCCGCAGACAAACACGGTACCGTTATTACCGTCAAACTTCCAATTTAGCAGTACATCATTAGCAGCAGAGTTTCCTTAACTCTGTACATCTGCAATCATCCATTCAATAGCTTCACGCTGTTTCAAATAAAACATCCTGGCCAAAACTGAACTGCCTGGCTTAATAGAAGCTGGCATGCTGTTTGCAATTAACAAACTATATCCGTAGAAAACAGTAGAAATTCAACTTTAACTGATGAGAAAACACACAAAGCTGTCGAAAAAAATACAGCACACAAGAAGGATGCAGTATGAAGAACAATAATAAAATTAAAGTGATCGTCGTAGATGACCATGCCATTCTGAGAGCCGGAATCAACCAGATTCTTGCTGCGACAGACGATATTGAAGTGATTGCCGAGGCGCAGAACGGTGCTGAGGCAATCAAGCTTTCCCGTCAGTTTGAAGCAGATGTGATGTTGCTGGACATTTCGATGCCAGACCGCAGCGGTATGGAAGTGCTCAAATATATTAAAAGCGAAAACAGCCATATTGCGGTGCTCATGCTGTCTACTTATATGGAAGACCAATATGCGGTGCGCGCCCTGAAATCTGGGGCGGCTGGATATCTGTGCAAGCAAAAGGCGTCTTCAGATTTGCTCAATGCGATCCGTACCGTCGCAAAAGGCAAGAAGTTCATTACCCCGGAAGTGGCCGAGATACTGGCAGACCAGGTTGGCATGGAAAAACCGCAATCGCCGCATGAAACGCTGTCAGACCGTGAATTCCAGACGATGGTGATGATTTCTTCCGGCTTGTCAGTAGGCGAAATTGCAGATCAACTGTCGCTTTCGGTCAAAACGGTGAGCATGTATCGCACACGCCTGCTGGAAAAAATGCATTTACGCCACAATGCCGAACTGACGCATTACGCCATCAAAAATAATCTAGTTTACTAATTTTCTCTTCGGGCTTTTCTCTTTGGACGTGCGGAATAGCACGTCCATATTTCAAATCAAGATTTAGCTGGTTTTCCCCTCTGTATTGCTTCTTTATCACCATGGATTATTGGATATCATGGTGGATATTCGATCTCTGATTTCAAGGTTTTTCTCTTGGCACCACGACATGCCGCGGAGTGACCTGTTGAGACGAGGCTTGTGTAATAAGGTTTTAATGAACTAATAGATACAGAAAGTTGAAGGATTATTGCATGCCCCTAAAGATTTAAAAATTACTGCCGACATCAACAACATCGGGACTGCTTACTCGGTAAGAAACGAAAGTAAGGTTCAAGAGAAAAGTTGCGAATGAAACAAAGTTTTAGAGCTTACCCTAAATTTTCTCAAAAGCTTACCGATAATAGATTTAACTGCAACGCAATTCGAAATTAAATTGCAACGCTAAAAGCAGTAGGTGTAATTAAATTTAACTTAATTTTAGGAGATTTATCATGGCTGCAGTAATTAATACCAACATTGCTTCATTAAACACACAACGTAATTTAAGCGCTTCACAAAGCGGTCTTGCTACCTCATTGCAACGTTTGTCATCAGGTATGCGTGTTAACAGCGCTAAAGATGACGCAGCGGGCTTATCAATCGCAACACGTATGGACGCACAAGTGCGTGGCCAGACAGTAGCGATCCGCAATGCAAACGATGCGATTTCTTATGCGCAAACAACAGAGGGCGCATTAGGCAAGGTAACCGATGCATTACAACGTATGCGTGAACTGGCTGTGCAGTCTGCCAACGCGACTAACAGTGCCGGCGACCGTACCAATCTGGATACTGAGTTCCAGGAGCTGAAAGCGGAAGTGACACGTTTAGGTACAGCAACCAAATTTAACGGTACTGCGGTATTCGGTGGCGCAGCCAAGGTGTTCCAGGTGGGTGCTGATGCATCGGATACGATCAGTGTCGGTGTGATTGCGGCATCAAGCATTGCTGGCGATGTGACATCAGCAGCCAACGCAACAACAGCATTGGGTGCGATTGATACGGCATTGGATGGTGTAAATACTTCTCGCGCTACGCTGGGTGCTGTGCAGAATCGTTTTGAATCAGTGATCGGTAGCTTGCAAGTGTCAGTAGAAAACCAATCTGCAGCGAAATCTCGCATCATGGATGCCGACTTTGCAGCAGAAACAGCCAACCTGACTCGTGGCCAGATCTTGCAACAAGCAGGTACTGCAATGTTAGCGCAAGCCAACTCATTACCTAACGGCGTATTGGCACTATTAAGAGGCTAATCGCAAGTAAGTAAATTGATCTGACTCCACAGGGTTAATGTTAATCCTGTGGACTTTTGCTAAGGAGGTCATCATGTTTAATCCATCTTTAGATGCGCTTGGCTCTGTTAATAAACCTGCTGGCATGCATCCTGTTGCTGCCGGTTCATCTGCATTAACAGGATTAAAAGTGGTTGATAAAGTAGAAAACAAGCAAGCAGCACCAGTCGATAAAGACACGCTTGCGGGTGCAGTACAAAAACTGAACGAATATGTAGCGCCTGCCTTGCAGACCATCGAGTTTTCACTGGATCAGGAATCCAAGCGCATGATTGTTAAAGTGGTAGATACGGCAACACAAAAAGTATTGAGGCAGATCCCCAATGAGGAGGTCATGGCCATGTCCAGGACTTTGGATAAGCTGCAAGGCCTGGTGATTCGGCAAACCGCTTAAAGGTTAAATACGATGTTCTGAAAAGAATTTCAACTGGTAATTATTGATGAGTCAACATTAAAGGAATATACACATGCCTATTTCATCTCCAGGAATCGGATCTGGCCTTGACGTCAATTCTATCGTTACCAGCTTAATGAATGTCGAAAGACAACCCTTAACCGCTGTCAGCAAACAAAAAACGGAGTACCAATCTCAAATTTCTGCATATGGCACAATGAAAAGTGCTTTGTCTACCTTCCAGACTGCGGTAAAAGCACTTTCCAGCCCGGCCAAATTTAACGCACAAGCTGCTACATCCGGCAATCCTGCGGTATTTACTGCGACAGCCAATGGCAATGCGACACTGGGTGATTATGCGGTAACCGTCAGCCAGCTGGCAAAGCCACAAAAACTGGCGATGGACGGTTTTACCAATACTTCTGATGTTGTCGGTACCGGCACGCTGACCATTTCTTTTGGTACTTTTACGCCTGAGGTTATTACTCCGCCGACACCAAGCTCTTTTACACCCAATACCACTAAAACCGATGTGACTATAACCATTGGTAGCTCAAACAACACACTGGCAGGAGTGCGCGATGCGATTAATGCGTCCAATTCAAGCGTAAGTGCGACGATTGTGAATGACGGCACGACTAACCGTCTGGTGATTACCTCCAAAGACACGGGCGAGGTGAATAGCCTCAAAATTTCAGTGGCAGATGATGATACCAATAATATGGATGCTGCCGGGCTGTCGCGATTGGCGTATGACCCGACTGCCAGCGCGGGCAGCGGTAAAAACATGACACAAATGCAGGCTGCAAAGAATGCCATCCTGGATATTGACGGGATTGCCGTGGTGAAAGCCAGCAATATCATTACTGACGCTATTGAGGGTGTGACGCTGAATTTGTTGGCAACGAGCAATAGCAACAGCGTTAACCTGGGCGTGGCGACGAATCAGGACAAGATCAAAGAATCGGTCACCGCGTTTGTTGATGCTTACAATAAACTGAATGACACTCTGCGCAGCCTGACTAAATATGACGAGACCGGTAAGGCATCCGGCGTGCTGCTGGGCGATGCTACAGCGAGGTCCGTCATTAACCAGATCAAGACGGTGATGACGAATACCATCACTAGCAGCGGCACTATCAATTCACTGAGTCAGGTTGGTGTGTCTTTTCAGCGCGATGGTAAATTGGCGCTGGATGCAACCAAGCTGGCATCGGCCGTAACATCAAACTTTAGTGATATTGCGACCTTGTTTGCAACCTCTGCCAAAGCGACAGATCCGCTGATCAGCTTCTCAAACAGTACCAGTAAAACACAAGCCGGAACCTATGCGGTAACAGTGAGCCAGCTTGGAACCAGTCTGGTCAACGCTGCCGGTACCATCAACGGTGTTGCTGCAACAGGTGCCGGAACTAACTTGGTTGGTGCGACAGGCGACCCAAGCGAAGGGTTGAGTATTAAGGTGAATGGCGGTGCGCTGGGTGCGCGCGGCACGGTCACTTTCACTATAGGATATGCGGCGCAGCTGGATAGCGTCATTACCAGCCTGTTGAAGGATGACGGGCTCCTGGCGGCCAGAACACAAGGCATGCAAAGCTCGATCACACGCCTGGATAAACAGACCGAGGCAATCAATGTGCGGCTGACTGCAATTGAGGCACGTTATCGTGCGCAATTTACCAAGCTCGATACCTTGTTATCCAGCATGTCTAAAACCAGCAGTTTCCTCACCCAGCAAATTGCATCTCTCAATGCGAATAACCAATAACAGGTAAAGGACAACATGATGTTTGGATTGAATCAAAGCGGGGTAAACGTGTATGCCAAGATCGGCATCGAAACTGGCGTGCTGGCAGCGAGTCCGAATAAACTGATCATTATGCTTTATGAGGGCGCCATCGCTGCATGCCAGAGCGCCATTGTGCATATGCAGAATGCAGACATCCAGAATAAAGGAGCCATGCTGTCGAAAGCCATTATGATTATCGAAAGCGGCCTCAGGCTCAGCCTGGATAAGAAGGCTGGCGGTGAGGTGGCTTCAAGCCTGGACAGTCTGTACGCTTATATGAGCAACCGATTGGCCATTGCCAATATCCGCAACCAGCCTGAGCTGGTGCATGAGGTCATCAAACTATTAACAGATTTAAAAGGTGCCTGGGAAGCTATTGGCAATCAACAGGCCAGGCCTTCAGCAGATTCTCAGATGCCGCCTTCAGTAAATCATCCTATTGCCAACTACGCCGGAGCCTGATCTATGGAAAATAAAAACACGATTGCCATCTATGACACCATTGCAGAACTGACCAACCAGATGTTGATGGCAGCCAAATTACATGATTGGGATTTGCTGCTGGAATTGGAGAGCAGTTGTGCCGAGTACGTTGAAAAACTGAAGTTATTGAAGAATGAACAGCCGCTTACAAACGACATGCACGAACGCAAGGTGGCGAATATCAAGCGCATTCTTGCGGATGATCGTGAGATACGCGATCTGGTTTCGCCAAGGATGGCGAAATTGAGTTCGCTGATTAATCGCTCCCAGACAGGCAAGAAAATGACGCGAGCCTACGGCCGGTAATATACAGGCATAGTGACTCCGGTTGAAATATCATGCTCAACAAGCCCGACAGCTTAGGCACTAAAAGCAGCATCAATCCGCTATCCAGAATCTCGCCGGTGCTGGCAGTGGATACCATAGGCAGCATTACGCAGGAGCTTGGCGACCGGGCCACACAACTCAATAAAGGGCAGGAATATATCGCCCATGTGCTCTCAAAAGCGGGAGAGACCGCATACAACGTCAAAGTAGAAGGCGGAGATGTAAAGGGCGTCACCCTGAAGATGGAGCTAGGCTCCGCCGCGCAGCCAGGTCAGACTTTGTTGCTGCGGTATATACACGAAAATCCAACGCCGACATTTTTACTTTTGTCCACGCCAGACATTGATGCTGGAAGTGCTGCAGACATCAGCCCAGCCGCGCAGCTTATCGGGCATATTCTTAAAATAGCAGATAACGAAGGCGTGACTTCCCGTTTTGAGGCCGCTTCAGTTGTGACGCATGCGCCTAACAATGCACAAGCCGTGGCGCGCGATCTAAAACACGCAATCAGCAATAGCGGCTTGTTTTATGAATCGCACTTGAGCGACCTGTTACAAAGCAATCAGGCCTTGGCCACAATCAGGCAGGAGCCTCAGAACCAGGCCAATCTGCCACTTGCAGGTCTGATGTCACAGCAATTGGCCATTCTCGAAAATCAGCGCATGTCATGGCATGGCGAAATATGGCCCGGGCAAAAGATGGATTGGGATGTTTATTTGCAGCAAAAAGAGGCCGATAACAGTCAACACGCTTACCAGCAACAGTCTGCAGAAGATAGGCCAATCGCAAGTGAAATGACACTGCATTTGCCGCATCTGGGCAAGGTGACAGCCAGACTCAGTATCATCGACGGGCGTATGCGAATAGGTATACTGGCCGAGCAAGCACAAACAATAGACGCTCTCGAAAGCCAGAAGCTAAATCTGGCCAAGGCGATTGAAAAAAATGGCCAACAGCTGGATAGGCTGAC
>OEOF01000167.1_pt1 | contig 11331 bp, 7 predicted proteins | sample 1539701 | NCBI WGS metagenome assembly OEOF01 (sample SAMEA3611561, study PRJEB23397) | activated sludge metagenome | biome: Urban; feature: Wastewater Treatment Plant; material: Activated Sludge | place: Slovenia | collected 2012-09-24 | reverse complement strand
GTTATGGACTGTGTGTGATGGACATGGATTCGACGCTGATCAATATCGAGTGCATCGATGAAATCGCCGATATGATGGGCGTCAAGCCCGAAATTTCCAAAATTACCGAAGCCGCCATGCGCGGCGAACTGGACTTTGCAGCCAGCCTGAGAAAGCGCGTGGCTTTATTGAAAGGGCTGGATGAATCAGCCTTGCAGCGCGTGATTGACGAACGCCTGCAAGCCAATCCGGGCGCACATGAATGGATTGCTGCTTGCAAAGCTAACAATATCAAAACCATGGTGGTGTCTGGCGGTTTCACCATGTTCGCCAACCATGTCAAAGCCTTGCTGGGCCTGGATTATGCGGTATCGAACACTTTTGAGATTGTCGATGGCAAACTCACCGGCCATATTCTGGGCGACATCGTGGATGCAGATAGAAAAGCGCAGGAATTGCTGAAGCTGCGCGATCAATTAGGTCTGAAGCCGGAACAAACCATCGGTATCGGCGATGGCGCGAACGACCTCAAGATGATGTCAGCCGCCGGAGTGGGTGTGGCTTACCATGCAAAACCCATCGTGCAGCAACAGGCGACTTATGCGCTGAATCACACCGGGTTAGACGGTGTGATAAATTTGTTCACCGCTTAAATCAACAACGCCAATTCTGCATCGCTGAAACCCGCTTTACGCCTTGCTTCCAGGTTGAATGGCCTGCGCAGTTTGGGCGCATTGTATTGTTTGGCCAAGTTGTCATAAGTGGCAATCGGTTCCAGCACGCGCTGTTCGCACAGCCAGTTAAACCAGTGGTTGCCTATCGCCACGTGTCCAATTTCATCGCGCAGAATAATGTCGAGAATATTGGCGGCTTTGGTATCGCCTATCTGCGCCAGTTTGTTGCGTAACGGCGGGGAGGCATCCAGGCCGCGCGCTTCCATGGTGCGCGGCACTAAAGCCATGCGAGCAAGTACGTCACTAGCAGTTTTGTCCGCCATTTCCCACAAGCTGTTGTGGCCAGTAAAATCACCGTAAGCGTAGCCCATGGTTTGCAGGTGCGTGTTGAGCAGGCTGAAATGATAGGCTTCTTCAGCCGCCACTTTAAGCCAGTCTTGGTAATAGCTTTCCGGCATTCCATTAAAGCGCCAGATCGCATCCAGTGCCAGATTGATCGCATTAAACTCAATATGTGCAAGCGCGTGGATTAAGGCAGCGCGGCCTTCCTCTGTGCGCATGGAACGTTTCCCTACTTCGAGCGGAGAGACCAATTCTGGCTTAACGGGGCGGCCGGGAATCGGTAAAGCTGATGTTAACTCGACTGCAGCGTTAAGGCGGATATCGCCCGCTTGCCAAGACTGATACAGCGCAGCAACACCAGCAGCTTTCTGGTCAGCACCACTCTCAGCTAGCCAGGCTAACGCACTTTGACGTAGTTCTTTCAATTATTCTGAATCAATTACTTGAGCGGTATAAAGTCCAGCTCGCCAGCGTACATGTCGGGCACCATTAAATAGGCTTCATCTTTGGTAATAGCAATATCCGCAGCCGATTGATATCCACTTTTTAACAGTGTGACTTCGCCCTTGGTATTAATGCTAAACACTTTGCCATTTTTCCAGTCACTTACGTACATGGTGCCATTAGAGTGGTGAACTACGCCATCGCCACCGCCAAAACCCTCGGCGATGTCTGTCAAAGCTTGTGTTTGCTGGTTAAGGCTATATAGCACACCAGAAGTAAAATCGACATAAATCAACACGTTACCAGTGTCATCCGCCAGCAAGCCATTGGGCGCCATTACCCGCGCGTCCTGCTTGCCGTCTATGAGCAATTTCACTTCCCCTCGCGGGTTAATTTTATAAATCGCCCCACCCTTGCCGGTTTTCATCACATCGCCACTATCGCTGACGTATAAATTGCCTTGCGGGTCGGCTTCCAGATCGTTCAGAAACTGCGGCATGGCGGGAAATGCCTCGGCTGGCACAAACACACCTACTTTGCCCTCTGGCGTAATTTTCATGATTTTGTTTTTATCTGCTACATACAGGTTTTCGCCGATCATCGCCAAGCCTTTCGGGTCATCTAAGCCGCTGGCATAAATTGAAGCCTTGCCGTTTTTATCAATCATGCTAATCCGGCCGTCACCATCTTTGTCAAATTTGTTAATTTCAGAAATGAAAATACGGCCATCTTTGGCTTGCACTACCGATTCCGGCGTTTTCAGGCCTGTGATTTTTCCTCCGGCAGAAAGCTGATCGCTGGGGTTCTGCACACAGCCTGCACTCGTCGCGGCCAAAGTGGCGATTGCTAATATAATTATTTTTCTCATGAAGTCTGATTCCTTTAGCGGGATTTAGTAATAAAATTTTGCAGCAGGCAAATTATCTAGGCTATTGCAAATCGATTTTGGGTTATCTAGATTGGCTTTCTCCAGGGCTGCCAAAAATGCCTTGTCGGTTTCCAGTTTTTTAATCACTTTTTCCATGGCTTTTGTGTAGGCCTTTTCCATATAAAAATCGGGTTTAATACCAAGATCGCCATTTTGTTGCGCCTGTTTCTTGATGGTGGTGACAGGATCACCCGTATTATCCACATAGGCGCGTGCGATGATCTCGCCATGAAACACACGTAATTGCGCGTTATAGAACATATGTGGCTCTATCAGCAGCACGACGCTGGCTTTGCCACTGCAATCATCCACATTGGCAAAACGTTTTTTTAGCGTTTTAAACGCTGCTTTTTCTGCCAGCGGTCCTTTCATGTGCCACACGTCCAGATAAGGATGCAGCAAGCGCACCGGGTGTTCGTAATGCATTTTGGCAATGTGCATGGCGATATTGCCAGGGAGCTTAACCGGCGCTGTTTCCGCATGTACGGCTGTGCATAATATCAGGCCGGCGAAGAGTGAGAGTAGTAATTTATACATGATGTGTTTTCATTGTGCCGATGCGTTATTGTAGATAATACGGTAGATATAGCCTGCGCGGTCATCCGATACGTATAATGCGCCATCGGGGCCGGTAATCACATCCACAGGCCGACCCCATGCTCGGTTATTATCGAGCCAGCCGGTGGCGAAATCAACTACTTCGACAGGATTTTCGCCCTTAAATTTCACGCGCACCAGTTTGTAGCCGCTTAATTGATCACGATTCCACGAGCCATGCAGTGCGACAATCGCATCGCTTTTATATTCGGCGGGAAAATTGGATTTGTCCAGGAAGGTCACGCCTATCGGTGTGGAATGCGAGGTGAATGTGATGGCGGGCGGTGTGCTGTTTTTGCAGAAATTATCCGGGCCGGCAAAATTCGGGTCTTCCGTCATTTCTTTTATGTTGTCGGGTTTGCCCCAGCAGTGCGGCCAGCCATAATGTTTGCCCGGCTCTATTTTGTTAAGGTGTTCAGGCGGAAGCTCATCATTCACTTTACCGCCTTTTTTGTCAGAACGCATATCCGAGCCATTATTGGTAGTGAACATGCTGCCCGTTTTCGGGTGCCAGGCAAAGCCCTGGCTGTTGCGCAAACCGCGCGCCCATGTCGGGTTTGCAGCGTGCCGACCAACTGTTTCCAGACCGCCTGCAGGCTTGCCCTCCAGTGTATAACGCAAAATCGTCGCCCGCAGCGGGTCATCTTCTAAACATACATTGCAACTGGAGCCGACGTTGATATACAGATAATTATCCGGCCCGATTTTAATGGTTTTCAACGTGTGCCCGCCGCTGGGCAGGTTTTTGATCAGAGGCGTTGGCGCAGACCAGACGCCGTTTTTTTGCGTGAGCTTTACCACGCTATCTTGGTTCGCCACCAGTAAATCATCCCCTGCAAAAGCCAACCCATTGGGCGCATTGAGCTTGTCAGAAACCAGAATGGGTGCCTCGGCGAGCCCGTCTCTATTGGCGTCTGGCAGCATGAACACCTGATTGCTTTTACCGAGGGAGACAAACAGATTGCCTGATTGGTCAAATGCCAGCATGCGCGGGCCGGTGAAATATTCGGCACCCGCACCATCAAGTTTGGCAAACACGGTGGCTTCAAACCCTGCAGGCAGCCTAAGGTTAAGCGCTTCCGGCGGCTTTGCAACGTCAGCAACTTGTGTGCAGCCTACGCCAGGTAGGCCGCATAGGCCCATGGCAACAATAATGCCAAGTTTTGAAATTGTCGTTTTGGACATGTGATTTGCGGCGATTAAGTGAGTACGTCCGACCAGATATTAGCGGCCCAAGCGTTAGCGTATTGTCCCTCCTGTTCGGAGGGGCTCGCAGAAACCCCGCCGCCTTCAGCGGCGACCATGATTCTCTTGGTTTCGTCATAGCGGTACACATTGGCCACATGCATGGCTTGCCGGTCATCCACGTAGCTATAGCAGGTATTGGCAAACACTGGAGCGGCGTCCGGCATCTGCCCGCTCATGAGCGCCACGATGGCGTTAGCGCAAACTCTGGCCTGGCTGGTAGCCATATGTGCGGATTTTGGCAGGGCGGCGGAAACGCTGTCGCCAATCACGTGCACATTCGGTGCTAGTCTGGATTCGTAAGTTAAAAAATCCACTTCGCACCAGCGTTTGTCGATATTGTTGAGGCCGGCCATTTGTGCAGGCTTTCCGGCGCGTTGCGGCGGAATAATATTGAGCACATTGGCGGTGACCGCTTCAAAATCGGTCTTCACCGATTTAGTTGTGATATCGACTTCAACTACCACATTGTTCGGGCGGTAATCAATCATGCCTGCGTACATTTCAGCCCATACTTTGGTGAACAAGCCTTTTTTAGAAACGATTTCCGGGTTGGCATCCAGCACGATAATTTTGCTGTTGGGTTTGCTGGCTTTAAAATAACTTGCCACCTGGCACACCCGCTCATAAGGCCCTGGCGGGCAGCGGTATGGCGCTTTGGGCACATTCATGACAAATACGCCGCCGTCTGGCATAGATTCCAACTGTTGGCGCAAGTTGACGGTTTGCCAGCCGGCTTTCCATGCATGCGGCACTTGCTGCTGCGCTTCTGCGGATTGCAAATTTGGTAAGGTGTCGTAGATAAAATCAATTCCCGGCGCGATGATCAGGCGGTCATACGCCATCTCGCCACGTTTCGTGCTTACCTTTTTGGCGGCGACGTCAATCGCAGTGACTTCATCCTGCACCCATTTTACGCCATGATTTTTTTTGATTAAATCATAGCCAAAAGTGAGGTCATGAATTTTCTTGCTGCCGCCCAGCACCAGATTGCTGAGTGGACACGATACGAACTGATCCGATTTTTCAATCACAACCACTTCAATATTACCCAGGCTCCACATGCGGATATATTTAGCCGCAGTGGTGCCGGCATAGCCGCCGCCAATCACGACGATACGCCCCAGCGGCGGTTTGCTGGCGCGCGAAAAGCTGCTTGGACTTAGCTGCAGCATGCCTGCAGCACCGGCCGCTTTAATGAACGCGCGGCGGCTAACTTTCAGGAAATCAGTCTGCATGATTTGCCTTTAATGATTGGGGTTTGGGGTTAATATTCTCAGCACGTTTTTGCAGCGAAAAATAGACCGCAAGCTGATCGATTTCTTCCGGATCGAGCCCTTTGGCATGATGATGCATGACCGTAGCAGGGCGAGAGCCATTTCTGAAGCCTTGCATTTGGGTAATGAAGTAACCTGATTCCAAGCCCGCAAGTGTCGGGGTTGCGTTAGCACTATTGCCAAGCGTGCCGTGACAAGCCGCACAGGAAGCGGCGAGCGTGCGTATGTGGGTGCCTGAAAAAACAAAAACCTCAGCAGCACTCGCTACTGAGGTTGTGAGTATGTGTACCAATAACCAGAAAGTGAATCGTGATCGCATGGTGTTCACTTGATATTAAAACACCATTCTAAATGTTTTTGCCAAATAGTTGGCAATTCAACCTACATAATTTATCAGAAGCATCTTTCTTCTTTGCAGCCGTCATCTTTTACACCAAGGCTTGATAGAAACTCAACCATATGGGTGTTGCCCTCTTCGCGGAAATAGCGAATAAGAGAAACATCGCCTTTGAGTTTCACGTTGACATCCGCACCATTGCTAGCTAGAAATTTTGCCATTTCTTCTTGCCCATTAAGCGCTGCCAACATAAATGCCGTATGAATCGCGACAGGATGAACATAATTGATATCAGCGCCTTTGCTTAGCAGGAATTTTACAGTTGGAATATCGCCTTTATTGGCTGCCATTTGCAATGGCGACCAACCAAAGATCTTTTCATTAACTATTTTTGGCTCAGCTTTCACATATTTTTCTACAATTTTCAGCTTGCCTTCTGTCAGCGCATCGCTAAACTCAAGCGATTCATCGTCTGTCAGCGCTAAACTGTGTAATGAAAAACCCAATGCCAATGCGGCGAATAATACTTTTAACATATTCATACTGCTTTTTTTCCTTATTCAATGATTACCAGTTAGGCGATATATTTTCTTGCATTACGGAACATCCGCATCCAGGGTGCATCTTCAAGCCAGTCATCGGGATGCCAGGAATGCTGTGCTGCTCTGAATACCCGTTCAGGATGTGGCATCATAATACTAAAACGCCCATCTGTGGTGGTTAGTCCGGTAATTCCCTGCGGCGATCCGTTCGGATTAAACGGATAGATTTCAGTTGGCGTTGACGCATGGTCAATAAAACGCATCGTTACCAGCTTTTTATCCAGCGCCTGATTGACAGCATTTTCACCGGAAAATTCCGCAAATCCTTCGCCATGTGCAACGGCGATCGGCATGCGACTTCCAGCCATGCCATTAAAAAATAGCGAAGGCGATTCCAGCACTTCCACCATCGCAAAACGCGCCTCGAACTGCTCGGATTTATTGCGTACAAAGTGTGGCCAGTGCTCGCTATTGGGGATGATGCTATGCAGGTTGCTCATCATCTGGCAGCCGTTGCACACCCCCAGGGCGAACGAATCGCTGCGGTTAAAGAAAGCGCTGAATTCGTCGCGCGCGCGGCTGTTGAATAAAATGGATTTCGCCCAGCCTTCGCCTGCCCCTAGCACATCGCCGTATGAAAAGCCGCCGCAGGCCACAAAGCCGGCAAAGTCTTTAAGCGACACGCGGCCAGAGATGATGTCGCTCATATGCACATCAAAAGCGGCAAAGCCCGCGCGGTCAAATGCAGCAGCCATCTCCACCTGGCCGTTCACGCCTTGCTCGCGCAGGATGGCCATGCGCGGGCGCGATTTATTGAGGTAAGGCGCAGCGATATTTTCATTGATATCAAAGGTCGTATGCACATGCAAGCCAGCATCGGTTTCGTCCAGAATGCGGTCATATTCCTGCTGGGCGCAGGCAGGGTTATCGCGCAGGCTTTGCATGCGGTAGGTGGTTTCTGACCACATGCGGTGCAAATTGATGCGGCTATCGCTGAATATTGTTTTACCGTGCTGCGTAATCTGGATTTGAGCGTTGTTGTTCACGGTGCCAATGTAATGCGCGCAGCCATCGAGTTGTTGATTCAATGTATTTAGAATCTCATCGGCCTGTGAGGCGCGTACTTGCAGCACCGCTCCAAGTTCCTCGTTAAACAGCGCTGCTACGCTATCGCCAGAAAGCCCGTCGATACTAGCTTGCAGGCCACAATGCCCCGCGAACGCCATTTCGCACAAGGCGACAAGCAAGCCGCCGTCACTGCGGTCGTGGTAGGCCAGAATTTTGTTGTTGCTGTTCAGTCGTTGAATGGCTGCAAAAAACGCTTTGAGCTGTTCTGGGCTGTCGACATCCGGGGCGTCATTGCCAAGCTGGCTATACACTTGCGCCAGGCTGCTACCGCCCATGCGGTTTTTGCCATTGCCAAGATCAATTAAAATCAGTTTGGTTTCGCCCATGTCCGTACGCAGCTGCGGCGTGAGGGTTTTGCGTGTATCCGGCGTATTGGCAAAAGCGGTCACCACCAGTGAAATCGGCGAAGTGACTGCTTTATCCTGATTGTTTTCCTGCCAAACCGTCTTCATGCTCATGGAGTCTTTACCAACCGGAATGCTGATGCCGAGTTGCGGGCACAACTCCATGCCGACAGCCTTGACCGTAGCGAACAATGCGGCGTCTTCGCCGGCATGCCCGGCAGGCGCCATCCAGTTGGCGGAGAGTTTTAAGTTGCCAATGTCGTCAATCAGGCTGGCGGCAATGTTGGTGATGGCTTCGCCAATTGCCATGCGGCCGGAGGCTGGTGCGTCAATCAATGCGAGCGGCGCTTTTTCGCCAATGGCAAACGCTTCGCCGATGTTGGTTTCAAAGCCTGCCAGCGTCACTGCCACATCGCTTACGGGCACTTGCCAAGGGCCGACCATCTGGTCGCGTGCGATAAGGCCAGTCACGGTGCGGTCGCCAATGGTAATCAGGAAAGTTTTATCAGCCACGCCGGGCAGGCATAATACACGCGCTGCAGCGTCTTTAATATCAATGTTGCCGGTATCAAAAGCAGCTAGTTTCCTGCTGATGCTTTTTACGTCGCGCGTCATTTTAGGCGGCTTGCCAAGCAGGACCGACAAATCCATATCGACGGGTTTGTTGTTAAAATGGCTGTCCGCGACGGTTAAATGGCGCTCTTCGGTGGCATGGCCGACTACCGCAAACGGGCAGCGCTCACGCGCGCAGATTTCCTCAAATAACGGAAGATTTTCCTGAGCCACTGCCATCACATAACGTTCCTGCGCCTCGTTACTCCAGAGCTCGCGTGGCGACATGCCGGGTTCCTCGTTGTGCACATTACGCAGCTGAAAAATCGCGCCGACTTTAGCGTCGTTTACCAATTCTGGAAAGGCATTGGAAATGCCGCCCGCGCCCACATCATGGATGCTCAAAATCGGGTTTTTATCGCCTAACTGCCAGCAGCGGTCAATCACCTCTTGCGCACGGCGTTGCAGTTCAGGATTGCCGCGCTGCACTGAGTCAAAATCCAGATTCTCCGTGTTGCTGCCGGTATCCATGCTGGATGCGGCGCCGCCGCCCAGGCCAATCAGCATGGCGGGACCGCCGAGCTGAATGAGCGCCGCACCGGCCGGGATCGGGTTCTTTTTGGAATGCGAAGCGGAGATATTGCCGACGCCGCCTGCCAGCATGACGGGCTTATGATAGCCGCGCACTTCTGGTTGGCCGTTCTGGCCATAGGTTTCCAGTTCAAAAGTACGGAAGTAGCCGGCGATATTGGGGCGCCCGAACTCGTTGTTATAGGCTGCGCCACCCAGAGGGCCATCGACCATGATTTGCAAGGGTGACGCGATGCGGCCCGGTTTTCCGTAGGGTTTTTCCCATGGTTGGGCAAAGTCAGGAATATTCAGGTTGGAAACGGAAAATCCGGTCAAACCCGCTTTGGGCTTGGAACCGCTGCCGGTTGCGCCTTCATCGCGGATCTCGCCGCCCGCACCAGTCGCCGCGCCGGCAAAAGGGGAAATGGCAGTGGGATGGTTATGCGTTTCCACCTTCATCAGGTAGTGCATGTTTTCTTCTGTAAAGCTGTATTTACCATCTTTTGGGTAAAAACGCCTGGTTTTTTGGCCTGCAACAATCGAAGCATTGTCGGCATAAGCGACCACTGTGCTGCCCGGGTTGAGCTTGTGCGTGTTGCGGATCATGCCGAACAATGAGTTGTCCTGTGCTTCGCCGTCAATTACCCAGTCTGCATTGAAAATCTTGTGGCGGCAATGTTCCGAGTTGGCTTGCGCAAACATCATCAGTTCGACGTCGGTGGGGTTGCGGCCGATTTTTGTAAAATTTTCGAATAGATAATCCACTTCATCAGACGAAAGCGCCAGCCCCATGTCGCTATTGGCCTTATTCAGCGCGGATTTCCCGCCCTGCAGAATATCCACCGAGCTAAGCGGTGCGGGCTCTGCGCTGTGATGCAGCTTTTGTGCGTCATTGAGTTGGCCGACGACGGTTTCGGTCATGCGGTCGTGAATCTGTGTTTTTAGAGCCGTTTTTTCGGCATCGTTCAGCGGCTTGCCATCATTGGTCGTGACGTAGAATGCAATGCCGCGCTCAAGCCGTAAAAGATTAGTCAGGCCACAGTTCTTGGCAATGTCCGTTGCGCGTGAAGCCCAGGGTGAAATCGTGCCAATGCGTGGAATGACCAGAAACAATTCGCCGGCGGGCGCTTCGGTGTTGGACTTTGGGCCGTAGGTGAGAATCTGTTCAAGCGTGTGCTGCTGGCTTTCTGAAAGCGCTGATTCGCCAAACGCAAAGTGCATAAACTCTGCGTAAATATGTTTGATGTTGGGGGCGGATTTCTTTAAGGTGGCGTACAGTTTATCAAGACGGAACTGCGACAAAGCAGGGCTACCGCGAAGGCTTAAAAATTGGGTGCTTGGCATGGATGGTATGAAGGCTAAAATTTAGTGTATTTAAGCCATATTTTAACAGAAAGCCTGCTGGAGCTTATTAAATTTTACAGGCTAAAATTTACATGCCCAGTGCTCTTGCGCCTTGGTAGAAAATAAAGCTTACCAGCCATGCCAGCCCTAGCGACCAAACAATCGATAGCCACATGAATCTGCTGCTTTTTGACTCACTTTTTAACGTGGCGATGGTGGATAAGCAAGGTGTGTAGATGAGCGTGAACAGCATAAAGCTCATGCCTTGTACCCAATCGATATTGATTGCGATTTGCTGGCTGAGCGCATCGCCTTGCAGGCCGTAAATCACCGCGAGCGATCCGATGACAATCTCTTTGGCCACGAAGCCGAATATCAACGCAATCGCCAGCTGCGAATCAATGCCGATCGGGTTGAGAATTGGTGCAAACAGCGTGCCGAATTGCCCGGCCAGCGTGCCGCTGCTGGCGGGTGGCACGTCGGTAGGAAAGTGCGTAAGCACCCAAACCAGCACCACCCCGATTACAATAAATTTAGTCGCGCGATTCAGAAAATACTTGACCTCTTGCCAGCCGCGCAGCCATATCTGGCGCGGGGTAGGGAAGCGGTAAGGCGGCAGCTCCAGGATAAATGGCTCGCTGCTTTTGTATTGGTTCTTAAACAAAACGGCGGTTAGGAATATGGTGGCAAAACTTGCCATGTAAAGCGCAAACATGATGTAAGGCGCTTGTTTTGCAGTAAATAGCGTGGCAATCAAAAACAAGAATACCTGCAGTCTTGCCGAGCACAGTGAAAGCGGAATAACCAGCATGGTTAACAAGCGCATCGGACGGCTGCGCATCACGCGTGTGCCCATGAGTGCGGGCACATTGCAGCCGAATCCCATCAGCATCATGACAAAGCCGCGGCCATCGAGGCCGATTTTGGCCATGAAGGCATCCATCAGAAAAGCGGCGCGCGATAAATAGCCGCTGTCTTCGACCATGCTCATCACCAGAAAGAACAATACGATAATCGGCACGAACGCC
>OEOF01000165.1_pt1 | contig 11388 bp, 6 predicted proteins | sample 1539701 | NCBI WGS metagenome assembly OEOF01 (sample SAMEA3611561, study PRJEB23397) | activated sludge metagenome | biome: Urban; feature: Wastewater Treatment Plant; material: Activated Sludge | place: Slovenia | collected 2012-09-24 | reverse complement strand
GGAGCGTTCATGTACGGTAACATCAAGCTCTATGCCGGGTCGGCCTGTCCGGAACCTGTCTCTTATACACATCTAGATGTGTATAAGAGACAGGGTCTGGGCCTGGCTGCGCCGCGAGCCGTGCAGCCCCAGCGCCACCAGCGCGGCGCAGACGACCAAAAATAAAGCGACTTTGGGATTGGGACGTGGGAAGGATGTTTTTCTCATGGCAGAACCGGTCATTCCTATCTGGGGGTTTATCGGTACTGCCAAACCCGCACCTATTCAGTATAAGGGCGAACCCGCCGCGCCGACAAGGCTCAGCGGCCATTATGATCACAATTTTCACAACCGACAGGGCCTGCTGGCGAAAGCGGACACAGAGTTCACAGAGAGTCACAGAGCGCACCGAGAGAAGACGATTTCTCTTAACCCTCTGTGTAACTCTGTGGCCCTCTGTGCCCTCTGTGTCACTCTTCGCGTCCTGTTTCACCCGTGCCACCGTTCGTAAAACGGGCGGCCCATCGTTATAATAATCCGTGGTGCTTGCGGAAAACATTACAGCAGATCAGCTTGCCGCCGCGCGGCAGGGAAAGGCGCGGGCCATCGCGCGACTCATCACCCAGGTGGAGAGCAGCGCCGTCGCCGCGCGTCTTGTGGTCGGCGCGCTCTACCCCCACACCGGCCAGGCCCACGTTGTCGGCATCACCGGCCCGCCCGGCTCCGGCAAGAGCAGCCTGGTCAACGAACTGGCTAAAGCCATCCGGCGCGACGGCCGGCGAGTGGGCATCGTCGCCGTTGACCCCAGCAGCCCCTTCACCGGCGGCGCGCTGCTGGGCGACCGGGTGCGGATGCGCGATCTGGCGGGCGACACGGGCATCTTCGTCCGTTCGATGGCCTCGCGCGGCAGTCTGGGCGGCCTAGCCCGCAGCACGGCGGCCGTGGTCAAGGTGCTCGACGCCGCCGGCTATGGCGTCATCCTGATCGAGACCGTCGGCGCCGGGCAGGCCGAGGTCGATATCGCCGCCGCCGCCCACACGACCATCGTGCTGGAAGCGCCGGGCATGGGCGACGACGTGCAATCGATCAAGGCCGGCATCCTGGAGATCGCCGACATCCTGGTGGTCAACAAGGCCGACCAGCCCGGCGCGGGGCGGACGGTCAAATCGCTGGAGATGATGCTCCATCTGGCCCTGCCCGATGTCCCGCCCCAAGACGACGGCCATCATGCGCCCGCAAGCGCCGCGCCCGACGGCCATGAGACGGCCGCTCCGCCCACGGGCTGGGCGGTGCCCGTCTTGCAGACCACGGCCACTTCCGGCGCGGGCGTGGCCGAACTGTTGGCGACCATCGACCGCCACCGCGATCACTTGCGGGCCGGCGGCGGCTGGGCGGCGCGCGAACGGGCGCGCAGCCGGGCCGAGATCGATCATCTGCTACGCGACCGGCTGCTTGACGCGCTAACGGCTCGCGTGCCGTCCGTTGAGCGCGCCGCGCTGCTCGAGGCCGTCGTGGCCCGCCAATTGGACCCCTATTCGGCCGCCGACCGCCTGTTTACGGCGGCGCAAGGCAGCCCATCATCAGCCTAGGAGTAATCCGGGAGCGTTCATGTACGGTAACATCAAGCTCTATGCCGGGTCGGCCTGTCCGGAACTGGCCCAGCGCGTGGCCGATTACATCGGCATTCGCCTCAGCCGCTGGGAGATTATCACCTTTCCCAACGAGAATATCTTCATCCGCCTCAACAGCAGCGTGCGCGGCCAGGACGTGTATCTCATTCAGACCCACAACCGGCCGGTTCACGACAACATCATGGAGATGCTCATCGCCATCGACTGCTTCAAGCGCGACTCGGCCGGGCGGGTGACGGTGGTCATCCCCTACATGTCCTACTCGCAGAGCGACAAGAAAGACCAGCCGCGCGTGCCCATCACCGCCCGCCTGCTGGCCGACATGATCGAGGTGGCCGGGGCCGACCGCTGGATCACCATCGACCTCCACGCCGGGCAGATTCAGGGCTTCTACAAGATTCCCGGCGACTCGCTGACCGCGTTCCACATCATCTGCAACTACGTCCGGCGCAAGAATCTGGACGCCACCGTGGTGACCACCGACCTGGGGTATGCCAAGGGCGGCCGGAATTACGCCGCCGCGCTGGGCTTTTCCTTGGCCTTCGTCGAGAAGCGGCGGGTGGGCAATGAGGTCGGCCGCGAGGCGTTGACCCTCATCGGCAGCGTGGCCGGCAAGGACGTGCTGATCGTCGATGACCTGGTGGACACGGCCGGGTCGGTGCAGCAGGCGGTCGAGGTCGTGCGGGCCAACGGCGCGCGCGACGTGTATCTGGCCTTCACCCACGCCGTGCTCTCGCCGCCGGCGCTGGAACGGCTGGCCGGGCTGGACATCAAGGAGATCGTCACCACCGACACCCTGCCGCTCGATCCCGACCACCGCCTGCCCAATATGACCGTCCTGACCGTGGCCGAACTGCTGGGCGAGGTCATCATGCGCTCCCACGAGGGGCGCAGCGTGGGCGAGTTGTTTAACGAATAAATCAGGTGCAACGCAGGTGCGACGCACTTTCCGAAGTGCGTTGCACCTTAATCGCACCTGCGTCGCACCTGCATCGCACCTGGGAGTTTAACGAATGAATAGCGCGCCAAGCCACCCCGCGTTTGACCGGCTATAATAGGTACCGCCATGTTCAAGAAAATCGTATCCAGCATTGTCGGTGATCCGAACAAAAAGATAATCAACAACCTGCGGCCGACGGTCAACACCGTGGGCGAAATGGAGCCGGCGCTGCAACGGCTGTCGGACGAGGCTCTGCGTGAGCGCTCGGCGGCCCTGAAAGATCGCGTGGCCGGCGGCGCGGCGCTCGATGACGTGCTGCCCGAAGCCTACGCCCTGGCACGGGAGGCCTCGCGCCGGGCCATCGGTCTGCGCCCCTATGACGTGCAGGTCATGGGCGGCATGTTGCTCCATCAGGGCGAGGTGGTCGAGATGCGCACCGGCGAGGGCAAGACGCTTGTCGCCACGCTGCCCCTCTACCTCAACGCTTTGGAAGGCAAGGGCGCGCATCTGGTCACGGTCAACGAATACCTGGCCCGGCGCGACGGCGGCTGGATGGGCAACATCTTCCACCAGTTGGGCCTGTCGGTCGGCGTCATCGGCCCGCTGGGCTTCTCGGCCCTGTTCGACCCGGAGTACGTCAACCCCGGCGCGGAACTGGAAGATGAGCGGCTGGTCCATTGGCGGCCGTGCACCCGCCGCCAGGCTTACGAGGCCGACATCACCTACGGCATCAGCAGCGAGTTCGGCTTCGACTACCTGCGCGACAACATGGCCCAGCGCCGCGACCAACTGGTGCAGCGCGACCTGCATTTCGCCATCATCGACGAGGTGGACAATATCCTCATTGACGAGGCGCGGACGCCGCTGATCATCTCCGGCCCGGCGGCCCGCTCCGGCAAGGATTACCAGCGCTTCGCCGAGTACGTGCGCCGGCTGCGGCCCAACACGGCCGACGAGGAAGAAGAACCCAACGGCCACTACGACATTGACGAGAAAAGCCGCTCCATCAGCCTGACCGAAATGGGCATCGCCGAGATCGAGCGGCGCATCGAGGAGATCGACCACGACGCCGGCGACAGCCTCTATGACCCGCGCTTCTACCACCTGACCTACTATCTGGAAAACTCCCTGCGCGCCCAATATCTGTTCAAGCGCGACGTGGATTACGTCGTCCAGGGGGACGAGGTGGTCATCGTCGATGACTTCACCGGCCGCCTCATGCCCGGCCGCCGCTACTCCGACGGCCTGCACGAGGCCATCGAGGCCAAGGAAGGCGTCAACGTCAAGCGTGAGACGCAGACCGTGGCCACCATCACGCTGCAAAACTACTTCCGCCTCTACGACAAGCTGGCCGGCATGACCGGCACGGCCCTGACCGACGCCGAGGAGTTCGACAAAATCTACGAACTGGGCGTGACGCCGCTGCCGACCAACGTCGAATACATCATCGACACCGGCCAGATGGGGCTGGAGACGCGCCGCCAGAAGGTGGAGAGCGCCGAGGCCGTGGTCTACGTGAAGCCCGACACCAACGAGCCGGTCTACTACAAGCGCATCGACTTCGCCGACCAGGTATATGGGACGATCGGCGCCAAGGATCAGGCCATTCTCAACGAGATCAAGACCGTCCACGGCACCGGCCGGCCGCTCCTCGTCGGCACGACCTCGGTCGAACATTCGGAGACGATCTCGCGCTACCTGAACCGCGAGAAGATCGACCACGCCGTGCTGAACGCCAAGATTCACCAGTCGGAAGCGCTGATCGTGGCCCAGGCCGGGCGGCGGGGCGCGGTGACCATCTCCACCAACATGGCCGGCCGCGGCACCGACATCCTGCTGGGCGGCAATCCCGAAGGGCTGGCCGCCGTGGCGATGGAGAGCGAGATGTTCGACCGGCCGCTGCTGGTGCAGTTGGCCTATAAGCTGCTGAGCGAGGGCGAGGCGGCCGCCCGCGACACGGCCCGCAAGAACAGCAAGCTGACCGAAGACCTGGTCGATTCGCTGCTGGCGACGAAAGAGCGCTTCGCCACGGCCATGGACGAGATCGAGCAGGTGCAGATCGTCGGCCATCTGGCGCGGGTGCTCCAGGAGCCGTATGGCATCGACTACAACGACCTGCTGGAAGTGCTGCGCCGGGTGCGCGGCGGCCAGTTGGCCGAGGCCCGCGTCTTCGTCGAGAGTCTGGACAAGGACGTGGCCCTGGTCGATGACATCATGCGCCGCTGGAGCGAACTGGTGCGCTACCAGAACATCCAGGCCGACGACAAGCAGGTGGCCCAATTCCTGGCCGAACAGACCTTCGAGCAGCACTATAACGCCCGCGCCGCGCTCATCCGCGCCGTGCTGGGCGACCGCCACGACGAGGCCCGCCAGCTGGTGGAGACGATCCCCGGCCTCGGCCCGCAGCACATCACCCGCATCCAGGAACTGCGCGAGCAGGCCCGGCGCGACAAGGCAGAGATCTGGCGGCTGGGCGGGCTGCACGTCGTCGGCTCGGAGCGGCACGAATCGCGACGCATCGACAATCAGTTGCGCGGCCGCGCCGCTCGCCAGGGCGACCCCGGCTCGTCGCGCTTCTTCCTGTCGCTCGAGGACGACCTGATGAAACGCTTCGGCGGCGAGCGGCTGAAGGGTTTTATGACCCGCACCAACATCCCCGAGGACATGCCCATCGAGAGCGGCCTGCTGGATCGCATCATCGAAAGCTCGCAGGAGCGCATCGAGGGCTACAACTTCGACATGCGCAAGAACGTGGTCGAATATGACGACGTAATGAACGCCCAGCGCCAGGCCGTCTACAACGAGCGGCGCGAAATCCTCATGGGCGAGGACGTCGATCTCGATGCCAAGGTGGACGCGGCCTTCGACCAGGCCATCGACGAGTTGATCGACCATTACGTCAGCGATTACGCCGGCTTCATTCGCGGCGAGGTCGAGCGCGTGGTCACCGATTTCACCACCGACGCCACCAACACGGTCAACGTGGCCGCCGTCGTGCGCCGCCTCAGCCCGCTGTTGCCGCTGATGGCTGAACTGAACCGCGAGGAACTGGATCGCCTGTCGCCCGACCGGCTGACGGGCAAGCTGGTGGCGCTGGCCCACGAGCAGGAGCGCCAGGGCACGAACCTGCTGCAACTGCTCCAGGCGATGGGCCGCTTCCTGCCGCTGGTGCCGCCCGTGCCCAATCTGGGCGCGCTGGCGACCCACAAAAGCGGCCAGATGCAGACCCGCGAGCGGCAGCGCGGCGAATATATCGCCATGGTGCGCACGCTGTTCGATGACTTCCTGGCTGACTACGCCGATCAGGAAGACCGCGGGGCCATGTGGACGACGGCCGAGACCGAGATCAACCACGCCTTCAGCCACTTCAGCCTCGACGGCCTGTCGGTGAAGAACATGAACGAGCGCCAGGCCCACTTCCGCGAGGGCGTGGACGGCGTGCTGCGCGAGATGCTGCTGCAAAGCCTGTCGTCGCTGGACGAGGAGCAATTGGCCGAGGCGCTGGAAGGCTACATCGACAAGCAACAGGCCAAGTGGCGGACGTTCATCGGCGAGGAAGAGTATCGCAACTACGAGCGGCTGCTGCTGTTGCAGGCCATCGACCGCGAATGGCGCGACTACCTGACGGCCATGGACGACCTGCGGCGGGAGATCGGCCTGCAAGCCTTCGGCCAGCGCGACCCGAAGATCGAGTACAAGAAGCGCTCGTTCGAGATGTACGGCGACATGCGCCGCAACATCGACCGCGACATCGCCGACCGCTTCTTCCGCGACATCTCCGGCCATCAGGCGTTCGTGAAGCAGCAACAGCAGGACGTGGCCTACAAGGTGCAGACCCAGGACGCCGGCTACCAGACCGTGAAGCGCGAGAAGGGCAAGGGCACCGAACTGCGCAAGGACGCGCCCGACGTGGGCCGCAACGACCCCTGCCCCTGCGGCAGCGGCCGGAAGTTCAAGAATTGCCATGGGCGGCCACAGGTTGGCGCGGGCGGCAACGGCGCGCCGGTGGCTCAGCAGCCGGCGGGTGGGGGGAAGAAGCCGCAGCAGAAGAAGAAGATACGGCGTTAAGATAAGACCTCAGAGGTTTCCGAAACCTCTGAGGTCTTTTTAGTCGGCCCCGGACACCCAATTTTGCGTTATAATACTGTCTATGAATTCCGGCCCTGGTTTTGCGCTGCCGCCGAATTTGATTGAGCGCGTCCGCCGTCTCGCGAAACGTCAGGCTCGCTCGCTTGACGATGTGATGGCCGAAGCCGTGGAACGCGGTTTGCCGCTGCTGGAGATACCCGACATGCCCACCGGTTGGGAAGCGGAGGCCGACGCATTCGCGCGGATGTACCCGACCTGGCGCGCCGAATATACCGGGCAATACGTGGCCGTCTATCAAGGCCGGCTGATCGACCACGATGCGGCCTTCGGGCCGTTGCTGGAGCGGATCAATGTCCACTATCCCGACACGTTCGTCCTTATTCGCCCGATTCGAGATGAGGCGGAGATCGTGTATGAGCATCGGTCGATTCGATGGGCGGCTGATTAAATGAAGCTGTCTTTCGATTATGATCGCAATTACTTGCCCGCCTTCCCGGTTCTGGAAATTCGGATTGGATCACACTGGTTACTGCTTCTACCAGCCCACTCTGCTGTAATCAATTAGGCTACTTTTGACATACTGCCTCGCCATGAAAATTGATCGGCCCGGGTATGAAGCCAATTATTCTGTTATTGGTTTCGACTTCCTCTAGCAATTCCGCTCCTTGATATGGGCTGAATATCCCTTCCTCAAGCAAAAAATAGCCTGTTCGTGTCTTTAGAAAGAGTGTATTCAAGTCTGTTGAAAAGGGCATCACCCACTCTATTGAGCCGCCAGGCACTTCCACGTCATAAACTGAGTGAAAGGGAACTGCACCTTCATCAACACGGATCCAGTGGATCTGGTTTCCATGTAGAGGATCCGTTGGCGAAATCGGCAAGCTATCACCGAAAACAAGAAGTTCACTACCTGTCGCACTCCACCACAACCCATCCTCGTCGAAGACTCCACCAAACTTAGGGAGACTGATCTGTGTGATAGAACCCTCATCCAAATCGATGATGCTAACCCAGCCTTCATCAGACTCCTCATACTGGTACGGGGCCGTCGTAAACAGCAGGTTTGTGATTCCATAGGCGAGGTACTGCCCATTAGGTGATATCGCCAGGCTATCGACAGTGCCAAGGACTCCCTCATGCTTTGTCAGTTGCTCCTGAATGTGTCCATCAGGCGATGCGCGAAAGATCTGAAGCGTTCCATTCGCGTCATAATCACTGTAATACACCCATTGCTCATCAGGACTCCAGACAAATGTTCCAGACTCAGCGCCACCTCGCTGTGTAAGCCTATAGGATGGAAATGGAGACAAGAGCGATGCAGTTTCCACATCGACGAACTCATTACTATCGAATGTTTCGGGGCCGGAGAAAATCGGGGAAGCCAGCCAATTCTTCTGTGGGGAGAGTCGCGCTGTATATAGAGCTGTCTCTTATACACATCTAGATGTGTATAAGAGACAGGGAGCGAACTGGTGCGCTACCAGAACATCCAGGCCGACGACAAGCAGGTGGCCCAATTCCTGGCCGAACAGACCTTCGAGCAGCACTATAACGCCCGCGCCGCGCTCATCCGCGCCGTGCTGGGCGACCGCCACGACGAGGCCCGCCAGCTGGTGGAGACGATCCCCGGCCTCGGCCCGCAGCACATCACCCGCATCCAGGAACTGCGCGAGCAGGCCCGGCGCGACAAGGCAGAGATCTGGCGGCTGGGCGGGCTGCACGTCGTCGGCTCGGAGCGGCACGAATCGCGACGCATCGACAATCAGTTGCGCGGCCGCGCCGCTCGCCAGGGCGACCCCGGCTCGTCGCGCTTCTTCCTGTCGCTCGAGGACGACCTGATGAAACGCTTCGGCGGCGAGCGGCTGAAGGGTTTTATGACCCGCACCAACATCCCCGAGGACATGCCCATCGAGAGCGGCCTGCTGGATCGCATCATCGAAAGCTCGCAGGAGCGCATCGAGGGCTACAACTTCGACATGCGCAAGAACGTGGTCGAATATGACGACGTAATGAACGCCCAGCGCCAGGCCGTCTACAACGAGCGGCGCGAAATCCTCATGGGCGAGGACGTCGATCTCGATGCCAAGGTGGACGCGGCCTTCGACCAGGCCATCGACGAGTTGATCGACCATTACGTCAGCGATTACGCCGGCTTCATTCGCGGCGAGGTCGAGCGCGTGGTCACCGATTTCACCACCGACGCCACCAACACGGTCAACGTGGCCGCCGTCGTGCGCCGCCTCAGCCCGCTGTTGCCGCTGATGGCTGAACTGAACCGCGAGGAACTGGATCGCCTGTCGCCCGACCGGCTGACGGGCAAGCTGGTGGCGCTGGCCCACGAGCAGGAGCGCCAGGGCACGAACCTGCTGCAACTGCTCCAGGCGATGGGCCGCTTCCTGCCGCTGGTGCCGCCCGTGCCCAATCTGGGCGCGCTGGCGACCCACAAAAGCGGCCAGATGCAGACCCGCGAGCGGCAGCGCGGCGAATATATCGCCATGGTGCGCACGCTGTTCGATGACTTCCTGGCTGACTACGCCGATCAGGAAGACCGCGGGGCCATGTGGACGACGGCCGAGACCGAGATCAACCACGCCTTCAGCCACTTCAGCCTCGACGGCCTGTCGGTGAAGAACATGAACGAGCGCCAGGCCCACTTCCGCGAGGGCGTGGACGGCGTGCTGCGCGAGATGCTGCTGCAAAGCCTGTCGTCGCTGGACGAGGAGCAATTGGCCGAGGCGCTGGAAGGCTACATCGACAAGCAACAGGCCAAGTGGCGGACGTTCATCGGCGAGGAAGAGTATCGCAACTACGAGCGGCTGCTGCTGTTGCAGGCCATCGACCGCGAATGGCGCGACTACCTGACGGCCATGGACGACCTGCGGCGGGAGATCGGCCTGCAAGCCTTCGGCCAGCGCGACCCGAAGATCGAGTACAAGAAGCGCTCGTTCGAGATGTACGGCGACATGCGCCGCAACATCGACCGCGACATCGCCGACCGCTTCTTCCGCGACATCTCCGGCCATCAGGCGTTCGTGAAGCAGCAACAGCAGGACGTGGCCTACAAGGTGCAGACCCAGGACGCCGGCTACCAGACCGTGAAGCGCGAGAAGGGCAAGGGCACCGAACTGCGCAAGGACGCGCCCGACGTGGGCCGCAACGACCCCTGCCCCTGCGGCAGCGGCCGGAAGTTCAAGAATTGCCATGGGCGGCCACAGGTTGGCGCGGGCGGCAACGGCGCGCCGGTGGCTCAGCAGCCGGCGGGTGGGGGGAAGAAGCCGCAGCAGAAGAAGAAGATACGGCGTTAAGATAAGACCTCAGAGGTTTCCGAAACCTCTGAGGTCTTTTTAGTCGGCCCCGGACACCCAATTTTGCGTTATAATACTGTCTATGAATTCCGGCCCTGGTTTTGCGCTGCCGCCGAATTTGATTGAGCGCGTCCGCCGTCTCGCGAAACGTCAGGCTCGCTCGCTTGACGATGTGATGGCCGAAGCCGTGGAACGCGGTTTGCCGCTGCTGGAGATACCCGACATGCCCACCGGTTGGGAAGCGGAGGCCGACGCATTCGCGCGGATGTACCCGACCTGGCGCGCCGAATATACCGGGCAATACGTGGCCGTCTATCAAGGCCGGCTGATCGACCACGATGCGGCCTTCGGGCCGTTGCTGGAGCGGATCAATGTCCACTATCCCGACACGTTCGTCCTTATTCGCCCGATTCGAGATGAGGCGGAGATCGTGTATGAGCATCGGTCGATTCGATGGGCGGCTGATTAAATGAAGCTGTCTTTCGATTATGATCGCAATTACTTGCCCGCCTTCCCGGTTCTGGAAATTCGGATTGGATCACACTGGTTACTGCTTCTACCAGCCCACTCTGCTGTAATCAATTAGGCTACTTTTGACATACTGCCTCGCCATGAAAATTGATCGGCCCGGGTATGAAGCCAATTATTCTGTTATTGGTTTCGACTTCCTCTAGCAATTCCGCTCCTTGATATGGGCTGAATATCCCTTCCTCAAGCAAAAAATAGCCTGTTCGTGTCTTTAGAAAGAGTGTATTCAAGTCTGTTGAAAAGGGCATCACCCACTCTATTGAGCCGCCAGGCACTTCCACGTCATAAACTGAGTGAAAGGGAACTGCACCTTCATCAACACGGATCCAGTGGATCTGGTTTCCATGTAGAGGATCCGTTGGCGAAATCGGCAAGCTATCACCGAAAACAAGAAGTTCACTACCTGTCGCACTCCACCACAACCCATCCTCGTCGAAGACTCCACCAAACTTAGGGAGACTGATCTGTGTGATAGAACCCTCATCCAAATCGATGATGCTAACCCAGCCTTCATCAGACTCCTCATACTGGTACGGGGCCGTCGTAAACAGCAGGTTTGTGATTCCATAGGCGAGGTACTGCCCATTAGGTGATATCGCCAGGCTATCGACAGTGCCAAGGACTCCCTCATGCTTTGTCAGTTGCTCCTGAATGTGTCCATCAGGCGATGCGCGAAAGATCTGAAGCGTTCCATTCGCGTCATAATCACTGTAATACACCCATTGCTCATCAGGACTCCAGACAAATGTTCCAGACTCAGCGCCACCTCGCTGTGTAAGCCTATAGGATGGAAATGGAGACAAGAGCGATGCAGTTTCCACATCGACGAACTCATTACTATCGAATGTTTCGGGGCCGGAGAAAATCGGGGAAGCCAGCCAATTCTTCTGTGGGGAGAGTCGCGCTGTATATAGAG
>OEOF01000163.1_pt1 | contig 11398 bp, 11 predicted proteins | sample 1539701 | NCBI WGS metagenome assembly OEOF01 (sample SAMEA3611561, study PRJEB23397) | activated sludge metagenome | biome: Urban; feature: Wastewater Treatment Plant; material: Activated Sludge | place: Slovenia | collected 2012-09-24 | reverse complement strand
GATTTTGATGCCGTCTCGGTATCGAATTTCTTTGCCCGTAGTTCAGGCTACGTGTTGCCGGCCGCGCGCGCGTCGTCTATCTTGACCGAGGCCAACCGCCTGCTATCCGGCGCGGCGGCGCGGGAACTGACCGGGCAGCCGCTGATGTTGCTACCAACTGAGTTGCGGTTCCGGTGAGTAATCGGCGGCGGCGTCCAGGTAATCTTCCCGCCGGTGGGCCGACTCGTGCAGGTGGATGATGATTTCCGAGTAACTGCCCTCCGACTGGTGCTCCACGCGATAGTTCAGCTTGTGCAGCATGGCCCACATCGGCGCGTTGCTGTTCTGCACCGTGCCCACCAGTTGCTCGATTCCCCGGATTTTGGCGTGGAGGATTAGCAGCCGCATCATTTCCGTGCCGATGCCTTTGCGCTGCATATCATCGCGCACCGATACGGCAATCTCGGCCCGGCTGGTCGTAAGCTCCACGTAGCGCGCCGCGCCCACGGGCACGTCATCCCGTTCGGGCATATCGACAAACGCCACCAGCCCATAGGATACAGTCGCGACCTTTTCGGCGATCTGTTCGGCCTCGGTCCACACGTAGTCCATGTCGACCTGATCGAGCGGCTGCAAGAAGCGATTATAGCGACTCTCCGAACCCATATTCTCGAAGAGGTCTACCAAATACGGCGCGTCCTGGGGCAATAAAGACCGCACATGGATCCATAAGCCGGAGCCTGTCTGATATGAATTGATTTCTTGTAACTTTACCATATTGTTCACCACATGACGCATTGCGTCATAAGAAGGATAACATAAGCCGGGACGAAAAGCAACCCTTTTGGTAACTGTTCACATTAACAGAAAATTGATTGCCCTCTCCGGCAGCATCGGTCGCCATCTCCGACAGCTTTTGTTATACTGCCCCAAATTTTATGGGCTATGCAGAAACCTACCTACCTGCCGCGAGCAAGATGACGAATCGGCCGATTGATGCCGCCATCGACGAATCAGCGCTGATCAGGCAAGCCAAAGATGATCAGGACGCTTTCGGCCAACTCTACGAGCGCTACTCGCAGCGTATCTACCAATATATCTTCTATCGCACCGGCAGCGAGGCCGACGCCGAAGACCTGGCGGCCAAGACGTTTATGCGCGCCTGGCAGCACATCGCCACCTACGACGACCGCGGCGTGCCCTTTTCGGCCTGGCTCTATCGCATCGCCCATAATCTGGTCGCCAATTGGCACCGCGACCGCAGCCGCCGCAAGATCATCTCGCTGGATGACCTGAGCCGCTGGCAGGTGAATGAAGATGGGCCGGAGGCGGTGGCCTTACTGGCCGAAGATCGGGCGGCGCTGCTGACGGCGTTGCGTCGCCTGCCGGCCGAGCGGCAGGAGCTGCTGGCCCTCAAATTTGTGGAACATCTATCGAACGCGGAGATCGGCGCGGTGATGGGCCGCAGCGAGGGGGCGATCAAGTCGCTGTACCATCGCACGTTGTTGACCCTGCGCGAGGAGTTGCAACAGGAAATGCCCACCGAACAGGATCGCTCGCGCCTACGACGGTTGTTGGGGCGTCTGGGCGACCGAGGATTGGGCCGGGAATAGCCGGTGGCGGGGAGAAATCTGTTGCAAACCGCTAATTGTGATAGTATACGCAACCGTGGGCGGTATTCGCCCGATGGCCGAGTTTAAGTGGAGATGGACTCTTGAGAAACAAGCGATCATGGATAACCTGGGGAATTATCTTTGCCATTCTGGTCGGCAGTGGCCTTCTCACCATCCTGTTGCCGGCCATGTTTGGCGGCAATTCGGCGACGGCGTTGCCGCGCGACCCGACCACGGTGACGATCCCCTTGCCGCTGCCCATTAGCGGGCGCTCCGAAGTCACGTTGCCCAGTTGGCAACTGATGCTGGGCCTGGCTGTTCTGGTGCCAGGTTTGGTGATCGGCGCCGGTTTGACGCTGGGGATCGTCATTATCCTGATCCAGCGCCTGATTGCTCGCACGACGACCAGCTCCGATTATCAACAGAGCGCCGCCGCCCTACAGCGGCGGCAGACCGAGCAAATAGCCAAACTGCGCGAGACGCGGCCGACGAGCGCCGCGCCCGAATCCACGTGGCGGCGTTGGGCAGTGTTCACCACGGCCCTGACCGTCTTGCTATTCACCGCCTTTCTGGCCTTCCTGCTCGGCAGTACGCTCTTTCCCCAATGGCAGATCGTGCGCCAGGAAGCCATCGTCAATATCGTCAGCCTGATCGTTCTGGCGGCCCTGTTACTCGCCGTCATTTTTATGATTATGTGGCTGCGGGCCGATCGGATTGCCGCGTTCAATGGCCGCGATACGCTGGCTATCCCGTGGGATTTTCTGGCCGTCATCGTCACCGGGCTTTTGGTGGTGGGATTGGGCATCGGGCTTATTGCCGTTCTGAATGCCCCCTAGTAGAATCCTGCCGCGGTGGCATGGCTCCCAAGCTGCCTTCGGGCTGGGTGTCGGTTTGTTTCGCCACGCTGTGGCGTTTGTCGTTTCGGGGGGCCGCGAGGTTGGTACGACGCGGCTGAATTGAGTCGAAAAGAAGAGATGATCTAGCATAGTAGGACGATTGTGGAATGGGACGATTAAAACATCCAATCAGCATCATCATTCTGGTCGCGTTAGCCACGCTCGGCTTGCGGTTCCTGTTCAGTTACATCCTGGCGTTGCCCTTCGCGGCCAGCGCCGAGGCCGGGCCGATCGATACACTGTTTAACGCCCACTTCTGGATGATCGCCTTTCTGTTTTCGCTCATCATGGTGATGATGATCTATTCGGTTTTCGTCTTTCGCCGGGCGGATGACGACGACAGCGACGGGCCGCACGTCCACAGCAACACCCGGCTGGAGATTGGCTGGACGATTGTGCCGACCTTCGTCGTGCTGGGCTTCGGCGTGTGGGGCGCGGTTATCCTGAACGAGATCACCCGCCCCAAAGAAGGCGAGATGACGGTCAACGTCACCGGCAAGCAGTGGATCTGGAGCTTCGCCTACCCGGAGCAAGAGGACGTCCAGTCGGGCGAGTTAGTCCTGCCGGTCAATCGCACCACTGTCCTGAAGATGAACGCCGAGGATGTCATCCACTCCTTCTGGGTGCCGGAGTTCCGCGTGAAGCAAGACCTGGTGCCGGGGCGCGAGACAACGTTGCGCATCACGCCGACGGAGACCGGGGCCTACAAGTTGCGCTGTGCCGAGATCTGCGGCCTCAACCACACCCAGATGGAAGCCGACGTGCGCATCCTCAGCGTCGAGGAGTTCGATGCCTGGGTGGCCGAGAAGTCGGCCGCACCGGCCTTTGCCGAGATGACCCCGGAAGAACGGGGCGCCTATTGGGCCAGCGCCGAGGGTTTCGGCTGCGTGGCTTGCCATTCCTCCGACGGCACGCCCGGCGTCGGCCCCACCTGGCAGGGCCTCTATCAGCGGCAGGAGCAATTGACCGACGGTTCGACCATCACCGCCGACGACGCTTACATCATCAACTCGATCAACGAGCCGAACGCGCAGATCGTTGTTGGCTTCAACCCCAACATCATGCCGCAGAACTATCTGGAACAGTTCACCACGCGCGAACAAGAGATCGAAGCGGCCGAAGCGATTGACCTCGACATCGCCGCCGATCTGATCGCCTACATCAAGACACTCCAGTAAAGGCCGCCATCAGGGAGCAGAAAGATGTTCAGAACACTCAAAGTACTACTCACCTCAGCCTTGGTCAAAGGTCTTGTCGGCCAGTTCGTGGCCTGGGCGCTGGGCTATGCCTTCATCGCCGGGTTGCGCGCGCTGCGCGGCATGCCGACGCCGTGGCTCTATGAACCGGCGGTGGCCTTCGGCGGGATTATCAGCGTCATCGGCTTCCTGCTGGCCGCGGGCGTGTTGACCGACTGGCTCAAGTGGGTCGTCGGCAAGCGGACGCCCCTGCGCCACGGCACGCCGGAAGGCAAGCCGGAGTGGTCGCGCTACGTCAACGTCGACTACAACCACAAGGTCATCGGCATCCAATATGGCATCACGTCCCTGTTGGTGCTGTTGATCGGCGGCAGCTTCGCCATCATCTTCCGCATCGAACTGGCCCAGCCGAGTATGCAGTGGTTGAACAACGACCAGTTCAACACGCTGTTCAGCGCCCACGGCATCGTGATGATCGCCAGCATCCTCTTGGGCGTCGGCGCGATGGTCAACTATCTGGTGCCGCTGATGATCGGCGCGTCGGACATGGCCTTCCCGCGGCTGAACGCCTTCAGCTACTGGGTCGGTCTGCCGGCGGTCGTCCTCATCCTGATGGGCATGGCCGTCGGCGGTTGGGATACCGGCTGGGTGGGTTACGCCACGCTCAGCCTGCGCGCGCCGCTGGGCGTCGTGCTCTTCCTGTTGGGGTTCTGGATCAACGGCTTCTCGTCGATTGCCAGCTCGATCAACATGCTGGTGACGACGGCCACCATGCGCGCCAAGGGCATGACCCTGTTCCGCATGCCCATCTTCGTTTGGGGCGCGGCGGCGGCCTCGATCATCCAGTTGACCTCGACGCAGACCGTCGGCGTGGCCCTGACGATGAGCATCGCCGAGCGCGTGCTGGGGTTGAACTTCTTCGACCCGGCCGGCGGCGGCAATCCCATCCTCTATCAACATCTTTTCTGGTTCTATTCCCACCCGGTTGTCTACGTGTTCGTGTTGCCCGGCCTGGGTGTCATCAGCGAGTTGCTGCCCGTCTTCGCCCGCAAGCCGCTATTTGGCTACCGCTGGGTGGCGCTGTCCAGTATGGGCATCGCCCTGGTCGGCTTCCTGGTCTGGGCCCATCATATGTTCACGTCGGGCATGGCTGACGCGTTGCGCGTGCCATTCATGTTCTCCACGATGCTCGTGGCCGTCCCGACCGGCGTCAAGTTCTTCAGTTGGGTCGCCACCATCTGGGAGGGCAAGCTGCCCAAAAACCCGCCGACGCCGCTGCTGTTTGTGCTGGGTTCCATCTCGGTCTTCCTCATCGGCGGCGTGACCGGGCCAATCCTGGGCACGATTCCCACCGACCTGCATTTGCACGATAGCTACTGGATCGTCGGCCACTTCCACGCCACGATGTTCGGCGGCTTCATCTTCCCGTTCTTTGCCGCGCTCTACTACTGGTATCCCAAGATCAGCGGCCATATGTACAAGGAATCGCTGGGCAAGCTGCATTTCTGGCTGATGCTGCCCGCCTTCTGGGTGATGAGTATCGGGCAGATGAGTGTTGGCCTGCTGGGTATGCGCCGGCGCGTGGCCGACTATGACCCGGCGTTGGGCATCACCACAACCCACGTCCTGATCACCCTGGCCGCGCTGGTCATCGGCTGGTCGGTCTTGATCATGATCTACAACTTCATCGCCAGCGCCCGGATGGAGCGCGTGGCCGAGACGAACCCGTGGCGGTCGCGCTCGCCGGAATGGCAGATTCCCTCGCCGGTGCCCGAGTTCAACTACGATGTACCGTTCGAGGTCGTCGGCGATCCCTACGACTACGGTCTGGTCGGTTCGAGCTATATTCGTGATGCCCTGCCCGCGCCTTCGGGTGATTAGCCGAGGAGATGAGACGAAACGATGAATGACAAAAAAGCGGCCGCCTACCGGCTGGGCCTGATCACCCTGGGGCTTCTGGCCGTGCTGACCATAGGCGAGTACTTTGTGGCCGTCAACCTGGGATCACTGGTGTTGCTGTTTATCATCGCCGTGGTGAAGGCAGCGATTATCGTCCAAAACTTCATGCACATCACGCGGCTATGGCGTGAGGAGAGTCACTGATGAGCGCTGTATCCGCCCACGCCCCCCACGACGAGGCCCACGCCCACGAAATACCCTATGCGACCCAGCTCCGTTCCAACCGGCTGGGGCTGTGGCTGTTCATGTTCTCCGAGATGTTCCTGTTTGGGGCGCTTTTCGCCGCGCGCTTTGTGCTGTGGGGCAATACGCGGCCCGACCTGAGCCAGGAGATCGGCCTGTTGGCGACGGGTATCCTGCTCCTGAGCAGCTTCTTCATGTACCGCAGCGAAGTCGGCGCGGCCCACGGCGACCGCACCAGGTTCCTGCGCAGCGCCCTGCTGGCGGCGTTGATGGGCACGATCTTCTTCGTCATGGTCGTGGTCATGGAGTGGAACGTCTTCGGCCTGAGCGGGGAGCTATTCGGTATCGAACTATTCGGCCATCTCAAGCCGTCGGATGGCGTCTATGGCGGCGTCTTCTACGCCATGACCGGAATGCACGCGCTCCACGTCCTCAGCGGCATCGTCCTGATCCTCATCATCTGGTGGAACGGCCGGCGCGGCTTCTTTACCCCTGAGCGGCATTGGGGCGTCGAGGCCACGGCCATCTACTGGCATTACGTTGACGTGGTGTGGGTCTTCTTCTACCCGGCCCTCTACCTGATGGGCCAGGTTGCCGGCTAACCGGTCAACCGGCCAACCGCGGGGCAACGCTTGAACAAGAGAAGGGCCACGGCTGAACGTTGGGTAAGCCGTGGCCTTTTTTGATCCCCATCCGGCCCGTCACTCGCTACAATTATCATTATGGATCCTGTCGCGCGGGCGGCGCTAGCCTCATGGGATTGGCGCCCGGAAGTCATCGTGGGCGTGCTGCTGCTGGGCACGCTCTTCTGGGTCGGCTGGCGGCGGCTGCGGGCCATCAGCGGGCGGAGCCGGGGCCGGCGCGCGCTGGGGGCTGGGTGGCGGCCGGTGTCCTATACCGCCGGTTTGCTGGTCATCGCTCTCGCCCTCATGTCGCCGCTGGACGTGCTCGTCCAACAACTGTTCTTCATGCACATGATCCAGCATTTGCTGCTGATCATGGTCGCCCCGGTGTTGTTGCTCCTGCCTAACCCGCTGCCCTATCTGCTGTGGGGCTTGCCGGGGCGGGCGCGGCTGGCGGCGGGGCGCGGGTTGAATAGCCTGATTCACAAGGAATCGGCCGTTGGCCGTGTCCTGCGCAAAATGACCGGGCCGGGGGCGGTGTGGTTCATCATGATCGCCTTCATCATCGGCTGGCACGATCCCGGCATGTACAACGCCGCGTTGCGCAGCGAACTTGTCCACGACCTGGAACACCTGACCATGTTCGCCGCCGGGATGCTGTTCTGGTGGACGGTGCTGGGCGTGGGGCCGCGGCTGCACAAGAACCTCAGTCGCCCGGCCAAGATCGCCTTCGTCATCGCCGCCATCCCGCCCAATATGGCCCTGGGGGCGGCGCTGGCCTTTAGCCGGCAACCCATTTACACCTACTACAGCGATATGCCCCGCCTATGGGGCATCTCCGTGCTCGATGATCAGCGCCTCAGCGGCATCATCATGTGGATTCCGGGCAGCATGATGTATTTTATGATTGCCCTGGCGCTCATCTTCCTGATCCTGTCGGGCGAAGGGCGCAAACCGGCGTTGGATCAGGAAATATGGTCAGCCGACGAATCGCTGATCGCCCCGGGCGTCGGCCGGTAGAGAGTGTATGAAAACACAAGTGGGGAGAGTGGCGCGGGCGCTGGTCGGCCGCCGCTGGTGGTGGGTCACATTGCTGGTGTTAGCTCTGATGGCCTTGCTGGCCCGGTTGGGCTTTTGGCAACTGGATCGGCTGGCGCAGCGGCGCGAAGCCAACGCCCAACTCCAGGCCGCCATCGAGTCAGCGCCCATTGACCTGAACGCGGCGTTGGCCGAGTTTGCCGGCCTCGCGCCGGATGAGGTCGAGGCGGGTCTGGCGAACCGCAATGTGGTGATGCGCGGCGCGTATGACTTTTCGCAGCAGCGGGTGGTGAAGCTGCAAAGCTGGCAAGGGCAGGCCGGCGTCCATCTGCTCACGCCCTTCGTTTTGGAGGGCACGGATACGGCCGTGCTGGTCAATCGTGGCTGGATACCGGACGCCGAGCACGCCGCCGGGCTGGCCTTCGACACGCCGGCTGGGCGGCAAACGCTGACCGGCTACGTGGCCCTGACCGAGACGATCAGCCGCCGCACGGTCGACGCCGTCGTCCCTGCCACTCTTGGCGAAGAACTCTTCCGGGTCGACGTGGCCGCGCTGGGCGAGGCGATGCCGTTGGCCTTGTTGCCGTTCTACGTGAAACTGGACGCGCCCGAAGCGACGGCCGCGCAACTGCCGGTTCCCATCCCCAAAGAGGTCGATCTGTCCGAGGGGCCGCACCTGAGTTATGCGGCGCAATGGTTTATCTTCTCGCTAGGGCTGGGTATCGCCTACGTGGTCTTCGTCAATCGCTCGCTGGCGCAGGAAGACCGCCAAGCACCGGCTGAAAGCGCCGCCATATGAGTTAGCTGTTAAAACATTGTCACCAAGTTGACACCTTTGGGTCACTCGTTAAAATTGCGACGGCTCAACCCAAAACCTGAAACCGGTAATCAATCGCCAGGGCGGTTCTCCCGCTGAAAATAAAAAGGGTCATATGACTTCAATCGATCGGCACACGGATACGACAGGACGATGGCGCGAGGGCCTTCTCTCCCTGATGTTGGTCTGGGCCATGCTTCTCGTTGCCAGTATGGCCGTGCTCCAGGCCGACCTCATCGACGGCCTCCACATCCTGCCCATCGTCGCCACGCTGGCGCTGTTGGCCGGTTGGCTGCTGGGCAAGAGCGTCTTCTCTGAACGCACCGCCCACTTCTTCGCCCTGGTCTATGGGCTATTCATCGTCTTCTACCTGGTGGGCACGACGCTGCCCTTCGATGGCCCCTGGCGCGAGCGCATCCTGGAGTTGCTCGGCCGGCAATTCGACTGGCTGCAAAAAGCGTTCGACGGCGGCACAAGCCGGGACGGCATCATCTTTGTCATCCAGACCACGGCCGTCTTCTGGCTGTTGGGCTATCTGGCCGGCTGGTATACCTTCCGCCAGGCCCACGTCTGGCGCGTGGTCGTGCCGACGGGCATTGTGCTGTTGAGCGTCGTCTATTACTACAATGGCCCCCGGCCCCTGCTGCTCTATCTGGCTGTCTATACTCTCCTGGCCTTGCTGTTTATCGCCATTACCCACGTGACGGCCGAGGAGCGCGGCTGGCGCAGCGCCGCCGTGCGTTTCGACCGGGGGATACAGTTCGACTTTTTGCGCGCCGGGCTGGTGGCGGCGCTGCTGGCGCTGCTCCTGGCCTGGAGCCTGCCGGGATTGAAGGCCAATACTTCGATCAGCGCGGCCATGGCCGGCGCGGGCGGGCCGTGGCGCGCCTTCCAGGATACCTGGACGCGCCTCTTCTCGTCGCTGCGCTCCTATGGCTGTCTCTTATACACATCTAGATGTGTATAAGAGACAGGTGCTGGGCGTGGGGCCGCGGCTGCACAAGAACCTCAGTCGCCCGGCCAAGATCGCCTTCGTCATCGCCGCCATCCCGCCCAATATGGCCCTGGGGGCGGCGCTGGCCTTTAGCCGGCAACCCATTTACACCTACTACAGCGATATGCCCCGCCTATGGGGCATCTCCGTGCTCGATGATCAGCGCCTCAGCGGCATCATCATGTGGATTCCGGGCAGCATGATGTATTTTATGATTGCCCTGGCGCTCATCTTCCTGATCCTGTCGGGCGAAGGGCGCAAACCGGCGTTGGATCAGGAAATATGGTCAGCCGACGAATCGCTGATCGCCCCGGGCGTCGGCCGGTAGAGAGTGTATGAAAACACAAGTGGGGAGAGTGGCGCGGGCGCTGGTCGGCCGCCGCTGGTGGTGGGTCACATTGCTGGTGTTAGCTCTGATGGCCTTGCTGGCCCGGTTGGGCTTTTGGCAACTGGATCGGCTGGCGCAGCGGCGCGAAGCCAACGCCCAACTCCAGGCCGCCATCGAGTCAGCGCCCATTGACCTGAACGCGGCGTTGGCCGAGTTTGCCGGCCTCGCGCCGGATGAGGTCGAGGCGGGTCTGGCGAACCGCAATGTGGTGATGCGCGGCGCGTATGACTTTTCGCAGCAGCGGGTGGTGAAGCTGCAAAGCTGGCAAGGGCAGGCCGGCGTCCATCTGCTCACGCCCTTCGTTTTGGAGGGCACGGATACGGCCGTGCTGGTCAATCGTGGCTGGATACCGGACGCCGAGCACGCCGCCGGGCTGGCCTTCGACACGCCGGCTGGGCGGCAAACGCTGACCGGCTACGTGGCCCTGACCGAGACGATCAGCCGCCGCACGGTCGACGCCGTCGTCCCTGCCACTCTTGGCGAAGAACTCTTCCGGGTCGACGTGGCCGCGCTGGGCGAGGCGATGCCGTTGGCCTTGTTGCCGTTCTACGTGAAACTGGACGCGCCCGAAGCGACGGCCGCGCAACTGCCGGTTCCCATCCCCAAAGAGGTCGATCTGTCCGAGGGGCCGCACCTGAGTTATGCGGCGCAATGGTTTATCTTCTCGCTAGGGCTGGGTATCGCCTACGTGGTCTTCGTCAATCGCTCGCTGGCGCAGGAAGACCGCCAAGCACCGGCTGAAAGCGCCGCCATATGAGTTAGCTGTTAAAACATTGTCACCAAGTTGACACCTTTGGGTCACTCGTTAAAATTGCGACGGCTCAACCCAAAACCTGAAACCGGTAATCAATCGCCAGGGCGGTTCTCCCGCTGAAAATAAAAAGGGTCATATGACTTCAATCGATCGGCACACGGATACGACAGGACGATGGCGCGAGGGCCTTCTCTCCCTGATGTTGGTCTGGGCCATGCTTCTCGTTGCCAGTATGGCCGTGCTCCAGGCCGACCTCATCGACGGCCTCCACATCCTGCCCATCGTCGCCACGCTGGCGCTGTTGGCCGGTTGGCTGCTGGGCAAGAGCGTCTTCTCTGAACGCACCGCCCACTTCTTCGCCCTGGTCTATGGGCTATTCATCGTCTTCTACCTGGTGGGCACGACGCTGCCCTTCGATGGCCCCTGGCGCGAGCGCATCCTGGAGTTGCTCGGCCGGCAATTCGACTGGCTGCAAAAAGCGTTCGACGGCGGCACAAGCCGGGACGGCATCATCTTTGTCATCCAGACCACGGCCGTCTTCTGGCTGTTGGGCTATCTGGCCGGCTGGTATACCTTCCGCCAGGCCCACGTCTGGCGCGTGGTCGTGCCGACGGGCATTGTGCTGTTGAGCGTCGTCTATTACTACAATGGCCCCCGGCCCCTGCTGCTCTATCTGGCTGTCTATACTCTCCTGGCCTTGCTGTTTATCGCCATTACCCACGTGACGGCCGAGGAGCGCGGCTGGCGCAGCGCCGCCGTGCGTTTCGACCGGGGGATACAGTTCGACTTTTTGCGCGCCGGGCTGGTGGCGGCGCTGCTGGCGCTGCTCCTGGCCTGGAGCCTGCCGGGATTGAAGGCCAATACTTCGATCAGCGCGGCCATGGCCGGCGCGGGCGGGCCGTGGCGCGCCTTCCAGGATACCTGGACGCGCCTCTTCTCGTCGCTGCGCTCCTATGGC
>OEOF01000160.1_pt1 | contig 11466 bp, 11 predicted proteins | sample 1539701 | NCBI WGS metagenome assembly OEOF01 (sample SAMEA3611561, study PRJEB23397) | activated sludge metagenome | biome: Urban; feature: Wastewater Treatment Plant; material: Activated Sludge | place: Slovenia | collected 2012-09-24 | reverse complement strand
GCAAACCTTAATCCTGCTGACTTCTCTGACTTTCTTGCCAGCGGCGTTGCTGATGATGACAGGATTCACCCGCATTATCATTGTGCTGTCGCTATTGCGCCAGGCACTGGGTACACAGTCCGCGCCACCCAATCAGGTGATGATTGGCTTGGCTTTGTTCCTCACTTTTTTTGTGATGAGCCCGGTTATAGACAAAATCTACACCGATGCCTATCAGCCGCTCGCAGAGAACAGAATCACCATGCAGGAGGCGATGGATAAAGGTGCTGAGCCGCTTAAAGCTTTTATGATGAAACAGACGCGCGAAAGCGACCTCGCATTGTTCGTGAAAATGGCACAAATTGAAAAAATCGAAACGCCGGAGCAAGTGCCGTTGCGGGTTCTGGTACCGGCTTTTATGACGAGCGAGCTAAAAACAGCGTTCCAGATTGGCTTTGCCATATTCATCCCGTTTTTAATTATCGACATGGTGGTGGCCAGTGTGTTGATGGCGATGGGGATGATGATGGTGTCGCCCGCGATTGTGTCGCTGCCATTTAAGTTGATGCTATTTGTACTGGTCGATGGCTGGCAGTTGCTGCTTGGCTCGCTGGTGCAAAGTTTCTATTAGCTCGTTGTCTTTGTATAGGGAAACCAAATGACTCCAGAAAGCGTAATGACTCTAGGCAGGAATGCAATGGAAATCACGTTGCTGGTGGCTGCGCCCATATTGCTCACAGTGCTTATCATCGGCCTGGTTGTCAGCATATTTCAGGCTGCCACACAGATCAACGAAGCCACATTGTCGTTTATCCCCAAGCTGGTGGGTGTGTTTGTGGCGCTGATATTCGCTGGCCCGTGGATGCTCACCACCATGGTGGATTATATGCATCTGGTGTTTACCGGCATCCCGGCGATGGCGAATTAGCCCGGTAGTTTAATTCAAGTAGAGAGCTGGCTAAGGTTCTAAAATGGTTTCAATCAGCAGCGAACTTCTTCAAACGTGGATCATCAGCCTGCTCTGGCCTTTGACCAGAGTGCTGGGCGTCATGGCTACCGCACCGATATTCAGTCATAACTCGATTCCCATGCGAATCAAGCTGGGCATAGGCATCGTGTTTACCTTGATTATGATGCCCACGCTGCCGCCTTTGCCGCAGTTCGAGATATTTTCGTTTCAAGGCCTGCTGATTTTAGTGCAGCAGCTTGTCATCGGGCTGGCAATTGGCTTCAGCATGCGGCTGGTCTTTGCTGCGGTTGATTTGGCTGGGCAGTTGATCGGCATGTCCATGGGCCTGGGTTTTTCTACTTTTTTTGATCCGCAGTCACAGGGCCAGAGCACCGCGGTGAACCAGTTTTTGATTCTTCTAGCCATGCTGATTTTTTTAAGCCTGAATGGCCATTTGATGATCGTGACCGCCATGGCCAACAGCTTTATCACGATGCCGATCGCAATTGGCGGGAGTGGAGTCAACCCGATGAAAATTGCGTTGTGGGGCGAAACGATTTTCAGTGCAGGCCTGCTGCTGGCCTTGCCGGTGGTGGCTGCATTGCTGATTACTAACATGGCACTGGGAATACTGACCAGGACTGCACCACAGCTTAATTTATTCGGTATCGGCTTTCCTATCACCTTAAGTATCGGGTTTTTAGTATTGGCATTGGCGCTGCCCGGGATGCTGAAACCGATTGAGAACTTTATTGAGCAGGGGATAAGCAATATGCATCAAGTGGCCGCGCCTGCTGTAGCACCTGCGGCTCAATCTTCCAGCAAGCCATGAACTCAATACAGCGTTTTACTCTAGCGCATCAAGAATGCTGTTTCAGCACTTATCTGTTAAAAAATACTTGACGAATTCGTCATAACAACGATGCCAGCTAATGGCCAACAGGCCGCAACGGCCACTTCTGAAGTATCTGGTAGCGCGCCCCTTGATCAGTCGTGACCGAGTCCACCAGCACAAACGCATCTACCTGCCACGTGATGGGTGCAATGGCTTGCGATTCCAGAACATGTCCGACCTGACGTATCAATGTTACATGCGGATTAAACTCATAATTTTCAAACAGAAACCCTGCCGCCCTCAACTCCAGCTGCAGCGCTGTGGCTAGTTGGTACAGTGCCGGCACTTCCACCAGCGGTGTAGCATAAGCAATCCGGTTATACGACCAGAATGACAGTCTATCCAGTACAAACCCAAAGGGTGGCACTGACACCTTGCCCGCGGTCTGCCTCAATAGCGGCAGACGTGCACGCTCCACTTCTCCCAGATACAGCAATGTCATGTGCAGAGTATCGGCATCCATAATGCGCCCCTCACACAGCGGCAGATATTCCGTTGCTAATGAATGCAGCGTCCTTTGTATCAACTCTTCTGGCCACAGGGCAAAAAATACGCGCGCTACACTTGAATTTTTTATCGGCATTTCATGTTGGCATGTATTCAAAATGGATCATTTTCCTCTGAAATTCGCATTTTTTATTGCGCAGTTTTTCAACATAAACTTAGTATAATGCTTTGTAAATTACAATGGTTGATAGCGACGATGCCGAATCAGTATGACCATGCTCCGGGCGGAATGCTATTCCGCACGCAACTTATTGCAGGGGAATAAGAATGACCATCCCTCCAGCTCTGCCACAAAAGAAGCTGCGCCTCGTGATTCATGGCCGCGTGCAAGGCGTGTTCTTCCGCAATTCGATGTGTCTGCAAGCGCAAAAGCTGGGGATCAGCGGCTGGGTGAGAAACCGCAGTGACGGCGCTGTAGAGGCTGCGGTGCATGGGAACTCCGCCGCCGTGGATTCAATCGTGCGCTGGGCCCAGCGCGGCCCGGAGCTTGCGCATGTGGAGCGAGTAGAAATCGAGCTGGATGATGGCAGTTACAACGGCTTCGAGGTCATTGGATAATCCACAAATCGTGGATAGCCCAATTTTGGAATTAACTTTCCAGCAAACTCAGGATTATATAAATTGAAATAGCGACAGTTTGGTTGTTTCTACAAATGATTTCTGCGCCGCTTCCATTATGGTTTGCTGTTTCGCGAGGTCTGAGAGCGCGCTGGCATAGTCAAGATCCTCCAGCTCGGAAAGGGATTTGCTGTATTGCAGGGCACGGTCTGCGCCTGCGGTGTCCAAGGCATCAAGCTCATTCAGTTTGGAGCCGATAGCAGCACGTACATTGAGTACGTTATCTACCGAGCCCTGCAGATTGCTGATGGCTGTTGCTAGGCCGCTAGTGAAGGCCGCTTGCGTGGCGGCATTGGTGATGGGCGTGTTCAGCAATGTCACCAGATTGCTCAAGGTGGCAAATACATCATTCCCGCCTGCTTGAAATACGTTGTCGCCGCTGACGTTTGCCGCCATCAGTCGCTGCGCATCCACCTGAATCAACTGCTGGTTACTATCACCAGCATAACTTGCGCCTGAAGCATTGGCTATAAAGGGTTTGGTATCCGTTTTAAAGCCGGCATAAATATAATCTCCCGATGCATCTTGCGTATTTGCAAGGTTGATCAGTTCTTCAAGCGAGCCGTTAAGTTCTGTTGCAATAAACCCTCTTTGCAGATCTGAAAGAGAGCCATTGCCGGCGCCGACCAGTGTGGATTGTGCGGAAACAAGCAGGCTGGTAATGCTGGCCAGACTCGATTCCAGCGTATTGAGTTTGAGCTGTGCGGTTTGACGGCTGCTTGCGAATGAAGCGTTAACTCCCTGTGTGTGAGCGATTTCCAGTGCGCGTGCCGAAGCAATCGGGTCGTCCGAGGGCAATGTCATACGTTTGCCAGTAGAAATCTGCTGTTGCAGTTTGGTCTGGTCTGCCTGTAGCGAGCTGATTTTTGAAATGCCGCTTTGGTAGATGGTGTTGGTGCTTATACGCATGATTGTGCCCTTGTGAGTCTTTCCTTAACCTAATGGCCTAATTGCAGCAGCACATCAAAAAGCTGGCTGGCAATCTGCATCATCTTGCCGGCGGCCTGGTAAGCTTGCTGGTAGCGGAGAAGGTTGGTGGCCTCTTCATCCAGATTGACGCCGGACTCAGCCTGCACCGCCGCGGTTGCCTGTTCGAGCACTTTAGCTTCTGTTGCGCCGATGACTTTCAATTCACGCGCTTTGTTGCCTACGGTATTGACAAGCTGACCGAACGCATCCGAGTAACTGGTTTTGCCGTTGTTCAACATGCCCTGGCTTTGCAGACCTGCCAGCAGCAGTCCATTGCGGTTGTCTCCGGAGCCGGTGCTGGTGTTGGGCGCAATCGTAAACTGGTCGCCATTTGCTGGCGCGCCTGTAATCACAAAGCTCAAGCCGCCCACGGCAATGGTCGCGCCGCTGGTATAGGTGATGGGCGTGCCTGCTGGAAAGGTTGTCGTTACACCACCCGAAGTTACTGTCACAGGCTGTGTCGAGGGTGCCAGGGTGAGCGTGCCCGGAAGGCCGCTCGTGTAAGTCAGCCCAATCGGGCTTGCGAGCGGACTTGCTGCATAGCTGGTGCCGGCAGTGGGTGCGCTAATGGTGGCCGCGCCGGTATTGGCTACATTGGCGCTAGAGCTTAGTGCAGGGCCACCCACGGCTAATTTGCTGGCATCGGTAAAAACCAGGGCCATGGTGGTCGCAGCGTTCTGCGTAGGGCGGATAACAAAATCATCGCCTGCCAGCATGGTGCCGGAAATCTGGCTAAAGCTCAGGCCATCGATGGTCTGGGGCAGGCTGGTAAAGCTCTGCACGGTTTTGTCACTGAGCCGGGTAATCTTATAGTTAGTGCCATCATACTGCAGGCGGTAATCACTGCTGGTAATTGCGCGTGCATCTACAATTTTACTGCTGACGACAGCCGATCCGGTATTGTCACTATTGCTGCTGACCACCGGATCAGGAATGCTGAATAGGGCGCCGCCAGGATTGCCGTTCTTGTCCAGGCCTTGTGCATGCTGGGCATTAAAGGTTTCTGCGAGCACGACAGCAATCTGCCCCAACTGATTCTGCACGGTATCCAGTGATTCGCTACGGAACTGAAGCAAACCGCCTATCGCCCCGCCTGGCAGGCTATCCACGCCCAAAACCGTGGTTTTGGTCTTGTTCTGATAAGCGACTTCCAATCGACCGGGGTCAGTAGGAGAGGAGGTCGTGATGAGTGAATTGGTGACGGTGCCCACTACCAGCGGCAGGCCGTTGCCAATAAAGATGTTATAGCTGCCCTGGTTCTGTGGCACGACAGTCGTCTTGATCTGTTTACTGAGTTCAAGCACCAGCTGATCGCGTTGGTCCATCAGGTCATTGGGCGGATTGCCGGCAGAATTGACTGCTTTTTCAATCACATCATTTAATCTGGCGATCTGTTTGGCATAGCTGTTGACCATGCTGACGCTGGAGGTGAGTTGTGTATTGACGCTGTCGCGAATTTCGTTAAGGCGGTTGTTTGTGCTTTGAAAGCGGTTGACCAGGGATTGGGCATAGGACAACATGGTTTGCCGTGTCGGCGTGTCGCTAGGGTTGGCCGAGAGGCTTTGTACGCTGGCAAAAAAATCATTGAGTGCAGGATTAAGGCCTGCAGAGGCATCTGACAGCATGTTTTCTATAGCGCCAAGGTTCGAGCTGTAGACATCCACCCCCGAACTGACCGCCTGGCTATTGACGACCTGTCTGGCCAGTATTTCATTATAAACACGTGTCACTGCTGAAATCTCGGTCCCTTGGCCAATATAGCCATAGCCGAAGTTCTGCGCCTGTGCGGCAGACTGTACCACGACCTGTCTTGAGTAGCCTGGCGTGGAAGCATTGGCGATATTATGTCCGGTGGTGCTAAGGCCAACCTGAGCCGCATTCAGCGCACTTGTTCCGATGCTTAGTATGTTGGAAGCCATGATATCTTTTCGTCAAAATCCATAATATAAGTTTGATGACGGCATAAATATTTATAACTTTAGGCCGGCTAATTAAAATAATTTTTTACGATGCCAGTACTTTCTGTATCACGCTGGCGAGTTTACTGGCGTATTGGGGGTCGGTGGCATAGCCGGCTTTTTGCATGGCTTGCGCATAACCATTCACGTCTTGCAGATTTGCCATCACCTTTTCGTAGCGCGGATTGCTGCGCATCAGGTTGGCAAAGTCTTTGAACGAATCTGCGTAGCTGTCGTAAGCGCGGAATTTTTCGATACGTTTTTGTTTGATGCCATTGACGTATTCAGTTGTTGTGGCTTCTACGACTTTGCCATCCCAGTTGCCAGTGGCTTTAATGCCAAACAGATTGTTGCTGGGAGTGCCATCAGCGGCTTTAATTTCACGCTTGCCCCAGCCGCTTTCCAGTGCGGCCTGGCCGAGCATCAGGTGGGCAGGCACACCAGTAGCGCGGCTTGCCGCTTCGGCGTGTTGCGCCATGCGGGTTTGAAATTCAGACGCGCTGCTGCTTAATGGTTTGTTGCTTATCAGATTGGTTTCCGAAGGCAGGTGATTGCTCTGAAGAGTTTTGTTTTCTAAAGACTTAGGTTCAAGGGTTTTAGCATTGATGGGTGAAAGCGGGTTTCTGATCAGCGCTGATCCCCCTTGCAGGTGAGAGCCGGATATAGCGGATTCATCAGTTACCGCCTGTTGCATGGTGTTTGTAGCCGCATAACCACTTTTACTGAGCTGCCTGGCAAGCACATCCGCCAGCCCCAGACCTTTTGAAGCCAGGTTGCTGCTCAGTTGCTGGTCAAGCATCGAGGTGAAAGTGCGGCTTTGTTCATTGTCGAAAGGATTGTCTTGCGGTGAGGCTTCGCGCATGCTTTTCAGCATCATGTTCATGAAGATGGCTTCAAACTGTTTGGCGACACCCTTGATCGCTTCTGGCGAATTTTCTTTGGCCGCCTGCTTGAGGTTATTTAGACCGTTGGCATCAAAAGCGACTTTCCCAGATAAATCGGCACTGTTAATCATGGTAAAGTTCTCTGGTAATCATGCTAGATAATCTCTAATTCGGCACGTAAAGAACCGGCGGCCTTCATGGCCTGCAGTATCGCGAGCAGATCTTGCGGGGTTGCACCAATCGCATTGAGCGCCTTTACCACGTCGGAAAGATTGGCACCGTTATTAAGTTGTAGCACCTTGCCAGGCTCTTTGTTGATATCGATTCTTGAAACAGCCGTGGAAACTGTCTGACCGTTTGAAAACGCGCCTGGCTGGCTGATGACCGGCGCAGTGTCGATGACCACTGACAGGTTGCCATGCGATACGGCGCAGCTTTCCAGCGTAACTGCCTTGTTCATCACCACCGATCCGGTGCGGGCGTTGAGGATGATCTTGGCGGAACCTGCGGCAGGGGAGATGTTGATGGATTCCAGCGCGGCCAGGAAAGACACACGGCTGCTATTGGAAGGCGGCTGTACACGAATCACACGGCCGTCCTGCGCGAAAGCGGTATTCTGGCCAAATTTGCGGTTAATGGCATCTACCACCATGGTGGCAGTGGAAAAATCGGATTCTTTTAATTCCAGATTAACGCCGTCAGTCTGGCTGATGGGATTGGGGAGCGCGCGCTCAACCGTAGCCCCGTCTGAAATGCGGCCTACGCTCAGGTGGTTAATCTGTGTCTGGCTGCCATTGGCAGAGGCACCGACACCGCCTACTACCAGATTGCCCTGTGCAATCGCGTAAATCTGGCCGTCAGCGCCTTTAAGCGGGGTCATCAGCAAAGTGCCGCCGCGCAGGCTTTTGGCGTTTCCCATAGAAGATACGGTAATATCCAGGGTTTGGCCGGGCTGTGCAAAAGCTGGCAGGCTGCTGGTCACGATGACCGAAGCCACATTCTTAAGCTGCAGATTGGTGCCGGGCGGCAAGCTCACGCCCATTTGCTGCATCATGCTGATGATGCTTTGTATGGTAAAAGGTGTCTGTGTGGTCTGGTCGCCTGTCCCGTCCAAGCCAACCACCAGGCCGTAGCCGATGAGCTGGTTGCTGCGAACACCTTGAATCGTTGCTAAATCTTTGAGGCGTTCAGCATGAGCAGGCACGCTTAAAGTTATTAAAATCAGCAGCATGAGGCTTATAAACGCTGGACGCCTATGGGCGGATTTCACAAACTGCCTAAAAAGATATCTTGTCATGTTATTCATCACAACGGTGCAAAACTTAGGAAGAAACGTGCCAGAATAGAAGCGATTTGTGCGCCATCAATCTTACTGTTGGTGCGATATTCGATGCGCGCATCTGCCACTTTGGTAGAGGATACAAAATTGCCAACAGTAATCGTATCCGGGTTGACAACGCCGGAGAAGCGGACAAATTCAGTTCCTTTGTCGAGAGAAATCTGCTTCTCACCGCTCACGACCAAATTGCCGTTAGATAGTACCTCCACCACAGTAACGGTGATTGAGCCATTGAAGTTGTTGCTGTTGTTTGCTGCTGCTTTATCCTCGTTTTTAATGTCGGAGCTTGCAGCGATAGTGACATCTTCTTTAAGTAGTCTAACCGGCAAGCCCGTTGGCACTTTTACTAAGGTATCCACAGAACCTGTTTTGCTTCCTGAACTGCCGCCAGCTTTGGTAGCAGTTGTATTTTCGGTTATGTTGATGGTGATAATATCACCTACATAGCGCGGGCGCCTGTCTTCAAACATAGGCCGGTACGCCGCATTGTTGAAAATCGCACCGCTGCTGGCTGAGGTTGTTGGAACCGCTTTTGGCGTGGCTGTTGTCGGTTGTTTGACAATAGAGTCTGGCGTGATGGCACAGCCGCCTAGAATTAACATGCTGCCAATAAGGAATACTTTAATGTTTAGCATAATCGTTTCTTCGTTTTAATAGACTGTTATCCGGTGATCAAGTTTGGCCTGCATTACATTTGTGCCAGTTTCTGCAGCATCTGGTCTGATGTAGTGATCGCCTTGCTGTTGATTTCATAGGCGCGCTGGGTTTGTATCATGTTGACCAGTTCTTCCACCACGTTGACGTTAGAAGTCTCCACATAGCCTTGCGACAGGATGCCTGCGCCATTGGCGCCTGGTGTATTGGTGTTGGCGTTGCCGGAAGCGGAGGTTTCTACAAACAGATTTTCGCCTTTAGCCAGTAAGCCGGCCGGATTGATAAACGTGGCAAGCTGCAGCGAACCCACCTGGGTGGCCGCCGCCGCACCTGCCGTCGTGACAGAAACCGTACCATCGCGGCCTATGGTGAGGCTTTGCGCGTTGGCGGGAATGGTAATGGCGGGCTGTACCGGGAACCCGCTCGAAGTGACCAGCTGGCCTTGGCTATCGACCTGGAAAGAGCCATCGCGGGTGTAGGCGGTCGTTCCATCCGGTAGCAATACCTGAAAGAAGCCGGCGCCCTGAATGGCGACATCTTTATCGCTGCTGGTTTGCTGCAGATTTCCCTGCGTAAAAATACGCTCCGTGGCGACAGGTCTTACGCCTGTGCCAAGCTGCAGGCCGGAGGGCAGCTGTGTCTGCTGCGAAGACTGTGCGCCTGGCTGGCGGATATTCTGATACAGCAAGTCCTCAAATACCGCGCGCGAACGCTTGAAGCCATTGGTGCTGACGTTGGCCAGGTTGTTGGCAATCACGTCCATTTGCGTTTGCTGCGCATCAAGACCGGTTTTTGAAATCCATAGTGAGCGTATCATTTTATTTTCCTTAAAAATCAGCTGCTAAGTCGATATTAACCCCATCCTACCTAATTCATACTGAGGAGTTGACTGGCTTTATTGGCGTTATTCTCAGCGCTCTGTACCAGTTTCATCTGCGTTTCAAACTGTCGGGCCAGACTGATCATGCTGACCATGGCTTCGACCACGTTCACATTGCTGCCTTCGAGCGCGCCGCTGACGACACTGACGTTGGCATCGACTTCGGCACTGCCATTTTTGGTGACAAACAGCCCATCTGCTGCGCGTGTCAGTTCTGCCTCAGGCGGATTGACCAGTTTCAGGCGGCCAATCGCATTGGATGGGCCGGGCAGGGTGCTGTTGGATACCGAAGAAATAGTGCCGTCTTTGGCAATCGAAATCGTGACGTCGGGCGGGATGCTGATAGGCCCGCCATCGCCCATCACAGTGAGGCCGGATGCCGTTTGCAGCAGACCGTTTTCGCTAACTTTGAGGGAGCCGTTGCGCGTGTAGCCTTCAGAGCCGTCTGCGCGCTGAACCACCAGCCAGCCTTTGCCCTGGATCGCGACGTCCAGGTCGCGATTGGTGGCCTGGATAGCACCAGGATTGAAATCAGCGCCTACGGTCGCATCGACAACAAAAGCACGTGTCGGCAACCCTTCGCTGATTACCGGCACCGCACGAAACGAATCCACCTGCGCCTTAAAGCCGGTAGACGTGGCGTTGGCCAGATTGTGCGCGGTGGTTGCCTGCTGCTCGAGTATATGTTTTGCGCCGGTCATTGCGGTATAAATCATGCGATCCATAGTGCGCCTCCTTGTTTAGGTTTTAACTAGGTTAGGTGAGCTATTAACGCAGATTCACCAGGGTTTGCAGCACCTGATCCTGTGTCTTAATAGTTTGTGCATTGGCTTGGTAAACCCGTTGCGCCGTAATCATATTTACCAGCTCGGCGGTCAAGTCCACGTTGGAGTCCTCAACGGCGGATGACTGTAGTACGCCCAATGAGCCGGTATTCGGTGTGCCGACCAGGGCGGCGCCAGAAGTCGCGCTTTCAGCCCAGGCATTGCCGCCCAGCGATTGCAAACCGTTCGGGTTGACAAAATTGGCCAGTACCACTTGCCCCAATACTTTGGATTGACCATTGGTATAGCGTCCGACAATCGTGCCATCCGAGCCGGTATTGAAACTGGCCAGGCGTCCGGAGGTGAAGCCGTCCTGCGATAGACTGTTAACGCTGAAGTTTGAGCCGAATTGCGTGCTGCCGGAATAATCCAAAGTCAGTGGAACAGGCGTGGTTGCGCCAGTGGTGACCGCAAAAGATACCGGTGCGGCATTCGCCGGAGTAACTGTTGGGGCGATGCCGGTGCCGGTAAACGTCAGTGTGGCGGTTGGGGTTGGCAGTGCTGTCGTCGGCACGCCGTCAGCCGCAGTAAATACATCCCATGAGCCTGCTGCCGTTTTTACGAAGAAGCTTTGTAAGGTGTGCGAATTACCTAAACTATCGAAGACCGTCACAGCGGTAGAGTTATGATAGGTGGTCGGGTCGGCAGGATCAAATCCAGCCGCCGGCAAAGGAGTGTTGCGGGAATCAAGATTGACCAGACCGACGACTGTCGCCGTAGCAGAGGGCTGCAAATCGGAGGTGTTGATATTGATTTCTGTCGGCGCCCCGGTTGACAGGTTGCCCAGTGCATCTGCAACATAGCCTGTCAGGCGCTTGCTTTCAGCATCCACAATATAGCCAAGTTTATCCATCTGGAACTGTCCGTTGCGAGAATAGGTAATCGCGCCGTTATTGCTCATGCGGAAAAATCCGCCACCGTTAATGGCGATATCCAGCGAGTTGTTGGTGCTGGTGATATTGCCCTGCGTGTATTGCTGAGATACGTTCGAGATTTTGGTGCCGATGCCG
>OEOF01000159.1_pt1 | contig 11486 bp, 6 predicted proteins | sample 1539701 | NCBI WGS metagenome assembly OEOF01 (sample SAMEA3611561, study PRJEB23397) | activated sludge metagenome | biome: Urban; feature: Wastewater Treatment Plant; material: Activated Sludge | place: Slovenia | collected 2012-09-24 | reverse complement strand
CGCAGACGAGCGGTCCGTCGGCGGTCGGCAATGACCCACGGCTGCGGGCCTACACTTCGACCCAGGCCCATTCGTCGGTGGCCAAGGCGGCGGGGATCGCCGGGGTGGGACGGGATAATTTGCGGGCGGTCGGCGTGGACGAGAAGTTCGCCATGCGGCCGGATGAGTTGCGGCGGCTGATCGAGGCCGACCGGGCGGCGGGGCTGCGGCCGTTCTTCGTGGTGGCCTCGGTGGGCACGACCTCCTCGACAGCCATCGACCCCCTGCCCGAAATCGGCGCGATTTGCCGCGAGTTCGGCCTGTGGCTCCACGTGGACGCGGCGCTGGCGGGCACGGCCGCCCTGTGCCCCGAGTTCCGCCACATCCACGACGGGCTGGAGTTGGCCGACAGCTACGCCTTTAACCCCCACAAGTGGATGTTCACCAACTTCGATTGCAACTGCTTCTGGGTGGCCGACCGGGCGGCGCTGATCAACGCCCTGAGCATCCTGCCCGACTATCTGCGCAACGCGGCCACGGAGGCGGGGGCGGTCATCGACTATCGCGACTGGCACGTGCAACTCGGCCGCCGCTTCCGGGCACTGAAGCTGTGGTTCGTCATCCGTAGCTTCGGCGTGGAGGGGCTGCGGGCGCGGGTGCGCGAGCACGTGCGGCTGGCGCAACTGTTCGCCGGGTGGGTGGCGGCCGACCCGCGCTTTGAATTGGCCGCGCCTGCGCCGCTGAATCTGGTCTGCTTCCGGCTGCGCCAGGGCGGCGACGCGGCCAATCGGGCGCTGCTGGAACGGCTGAACGCCTCGGGCAAGCTCTATCTGACCCACACGGTGCTCGACGGCCGCTACACGCTGCGCCTGTCGATTGGCGGCACGCTGACGGAGGAGCGGCACGTGCGGGCGGCGTGGGAAGAAATGACGAATGACGAATGACGAATGACGAATGAAGAGAGTGATTCTTAATTCGTCATTTGTCATTCGTCATTCGTCATTCCTATTTGCCGATCTGCCATTATAATAGTGTCGTGGCGGGCGACGGACCCCCCTCCCACCGCCGGACGGCCCGCCGCGGTCAATCAATTCAGTGTCGAAAGGAGAAATATCATGCCCAAGAGTGGAGACAAGAAGAAGGGAACCGACAAGAACAAGCCGAAGAAGAGCATCAAGGAAAAGCAGGAGCAGAAGAAGCAGAAGGAACAGAAGAAAGGTTCGAGTTAAGCAGTGCCGCGCGATAGGCGGTTTGGCCGGCGTGAGGGGCGCCGGCCAGTTTGTTTATTGGCGGGAGGGGGAGGGCGTACGATTGGCAGCAGCCAGGATGGACTTACAATTGGGGAAAATAGAATTAAATAAGGTGCGCTGAGGGTATCATCAGTTTGTCTCATACGTGACCGCAAAAACGGTGTCCGCTAACCATTTCTTGAAGGATGGATTATCGGAAAATTGGTGATTTAGCTCGGCATGGTCCGCGAGCAGGGACAAGATGACCCGCTGAAGCGCGAAATCGTGCTCAATGCGAGCATTTTGCTTGTCCGAATTTTTCATTGCGTTCTGATACGCCTGATCGGCGGCCACTTTGTTAGGTATCTCCTCGCTGATCACCTTGCCTATTTTGTCCACGTCGCGCCATTCAATGCTGCCAAATATGTCGTTGAATGTCTGAAGGATACTGGACAGCCGGTCCAACTCCTGTTCCGCTTTATACCCTCCCCCCTCCACCGGCACTGGCCCGATCTCGGCATCCTCATCGGCCAGGGCGATGTTGATCGTCGACCGCACTTCGGCGCGGTAGCTATCCATGTCGATAGCCTCCAGAATGCCCTTCGACAGGTCGTCCTCGCGCGGGGCGGGCAGCTTGGGGATCAGGAAGTTGAGGAAGGTCGCCAGCCGCTCCCAGTCAGCATTGCTATAGGGCAGGATCGAAGACAGGAAGTTATAGGTGCGCACGAAGGCCTTGGCCTTGCTTTTAAAATCGACCTGCCCATCCTCATCGAGATCGTTGTAGACGGCGACGCAACTATCGAGGATGGGGTCAAGCTTGTCGCGATCGGCTCCGCCCAGGTACAGGTTCACCAGCCCGGCCACCTGTTCCCAGTCGTAGACCTGGTAGCCATCGAGGCCGGCCTTCAGGTCATGGAGCTTGTTGGGATCAGTTTCCTCGCTCAGGATGGTCGTGCGGTAGTATGGTTCGAATGAGGCCTGGATGGTGTCGGCGTCGTTGGCGAAGTCGAGGATAAAGGTGTCATGCTTCTGGGGGTGCGCCCGGTTCAGCCGCGACAGCGTCTGCACGGCCTTGATGCCGGACAGAATTTTGTCCACGTACATCGTGTGCAACAGCGGCTCGTCATAGCCGGTCTGGAACTTGTCGGCCACCACCAGGAAGCGGTAGGGGTCTTCCTGAATCTTTTCGGCGATCAGATTGCTGGAGAAACCATTGAGCGACGCCTCCGACACCTTCGCGCCGCCGTACTCGTGCTCACCGGAGAAGGCGACGATGGCCTGGTAGGGGCTTTTGCGTTCTTGCAGATAGGCGCGGATAGCGTGGAAGTAGTCGATGGCGCGACGGATGCCACCCGTTACTACCATCGCCCGCGCCTGCCCGCCGATTTTGTTTTTGGCGATGACCTGCTCGTGGAAGTGGTCGACCATGATCTCGGCCTTCTGGCGGATTGCATATTGATGCCCTTCCACGTAGCGGCGCAGCTTCTTTTGCGCTTTGTTGATGTCGAATTCGGGATCGTCCGCAACTTTCTTGATCAGGCGGTAGTAGCAGGCAACCGGCGTATAGTTCTGCAACACGTCGAGGATGAACCCCTCCTGGATGGCCTGCTTCATGGTGTAGCTGTGGAACGGCCGCCGCTTGACGACGCCGCCTTCCTCAAACGACTCGCCGAAGATCTCCAATGTCTTGTTCTTGGGCGTGGCGGTGAAGGCGAAGTAGCCGGCGTTGGGCAGCATCTTGCGCGACTCCATGACGCGGTTGATCTCGTCCTCGTAGTCGTTCTCGTCCACGTCGGCCAGCGTCTCATTCATTGTGCCCGCCGTGCGGCCGCTCTGGCTGCTGTGAGCCTCATCGATCAGGATGGCGAACGTCCGGCCCCTATGATCATCGCCTATCTCGTTGACGACGAACGGGAACTTCTGCACCGTGGTGATGATGATCTTCTTGCCCTCGGAGATGAAACGGCGCAGATCGCCGGAGCGTTCGGCGTGGCCGACGACCGATGACACCTGGGCGAACTGCTTGATGGTGTCCTTGATCTGCTTGTCGAGCACGCGCCGGTCGGTGACGACGACGACCGAATCGAAGACCCGCCGGCTGCCCTGCTCCAGCCCGACAAGCTGGTGGGCCAGCCAGGCGATGGAATTGCTCTTGCCGCTGCCGGCCGAGTGCTGGATGAGATACCGCCGGCCCGCGCCGTTGGCCGCCGCGTCGGCCAGCAAGGCCCGCACCACGTCCAACTGGTGATAGCGGGGGAAGATCTGCTTCTCGCGCTTCTTGCCGCTGCGGTCGTCCTTCTCGGCCACGACCTGGGCGTAATTCTCCAGGATGTCGGTCAGTCCCTCGCGGCTCAGGATGCGCTCCCACAGGTAGGCCGTCTTAAGGCCTTCGGGGTTGGGCGGGTTGCCCCGGCCGTCCTGGTAGCCCCGGTTAAAGGGCAGGAACCACGACGCCTTGCCTTTTAGCTCGGTGCAGAAGCGCACCTCCTGGTCATCGACGGCGAAGTGGGCCACACAGCGCTTGAACTGGAATAGCAGTTCGCGCGGGTCGCGGTCGCGGCGATACTGTTCCACGGCGTCCTCGACGGTCTGCTTGGTCAGTCGGTTCTTCAGTTCGAAGGTGAAGACGGGCAGGCCGTTGATGAACAGGCACAGATCGAGGGCCAGCTTCGTGGCGTCCTTGCTGTACTGCAACTGGCGAGTGACGCTGAAGACGTTTTCACGGTAGAGGCGCTCGGCCTTGACGTTGCCGGGAGTGGGCGCGCCGTAGAACAGATCGACATCCGCCGGGCCATGCTTCAGCCCCTTGCGCAGTACATCGATGACGCCGCGCCTGGCGATCTCCCCTTGCAGGCGGTTGAGGAACGTCTTGCGCCGGGGGCCATCCTTTTCCAGATCGAATTGCTCGACGATCGCCGGCTGGGTGGCGTGCAGGAAGGCCAGCAGCTTGCCCAGATCGACGGCGTGGTCGCGGTCGTATTCGGCGGCGTTGCCCTCAACGTAGCCGCCGAGACCCGGCAACGACTCACCGGCGGCCGCCGGCGGCCGGCCATCCTCGGCCGTGTCGCGCCCGATCATCGCCGCGACGATAATTCGCTCCAGTTCCTTTTCGCTGGTGTCGCTATGGGGCATCGCTCTCATCCTCCCACTCAGCCGGCTCGGCGTCGAGATCGATCTCTTCCGCCTCGGTCGCGTCCGGCTCGATCTCCTCCAATTCCTCCGGCAGCCCGGCCGCCGCCGCCCGCACGTCCAGCTTGCCGGTCACCACGTCGGCGATGAGACGGGTGCGGTATTCGCGGATGAGGTCGATTTGTTGTTTCGTGCGACGCATCGCGGCACTTACTTCAGTCGTATCCACCTCAATTTTCTTCATTATTAATTTCTGTTCAAGCATTGGCGGTAGCGGTAAGCTTTGGCCTCCTATACGATCAATATTAAGGTTGCCCTGCGTGTTAACAGGGGCTTCTCGCAACAACTCAAGTTTCATAGAAAGAAAAACATAATATAGATAATCACGTTCAATAATATTTAGGGGAACAAGCCCGACAATGCTGTCAGGAAAACAGGCATCAAAATCTAGTACTGCAACGTCCCCAATATTAGCAGCGATTGTCATGACGAGTGTTCCTGCAGGGAAGAGCTTACTTACTGCAAACCCACGCTCATTCAATGTTTGCCGGTATCCAAGGATAGATTTTTCCGCGCGAGATACTTCACCAGTTTGAATGAACGGATATGGCCCATCATAAAATGATGGATCATTTCTCGGACGATGTGTGAACTTCCCCCGCAAAATCTGAGACACCTGCTTAACTCGTCGTACCTCCCAATGCGCCGGAATATCCCCCAGCCATTCCACGCCCGACGGCCGCAGCGGGACATCCGGGTCGAGGCCGCGGGTGACGGCGCGGTGGATGATGGCCTGCTTCTGCTCGTTCAGCAGGGCGATCAGCTTGCGCTTGGCGCGAATGGCGCGTTTGATGCGGGCGTCGATGTGATCGAGGTAGCGGGCGATGGCGTGTTGTTCGGGAAGGGGTGGAATTGGAATTTGGACGTTCTTGATGCCCTGATGCGTCAAGCCATATCGCGTAACCCCGTTTGCCGAAATATAGTATTGCGAAGCAACTCCTTGACTCTGGATCGCACGAAGGAGATATACGCCAATTATCTGCTCGGTATGAGGGCGCAAGATGGCTAAGTGATAACCACAGACCAGATCGTCAGCCGTATATTCGACTAAAGCGGGCACACCAATATCATTCCAACTCTCTGAATCTTTTGTAACCAGCACATCGCCTTCTCTTAGACGGAAGCGATTAATTTCATCCTCGGTGGCTGTTGCCTTCATAAAGTGCAACCGTTCGGTGATCCGATCGTGCTTATAAACGTCGACATAGTTGCAAAGCCGAACGGCTTTTTCGTTCTCAAAAGAGTGTTTATCGACATTACTGACCAATAATTTGACAACTTGGCGTTGTTTGCGAACTTTCCAATGCGCCGGAACGTCGCCCAGCCAGGGAACGCCGGAGTCCTTATAGGTGGGGTAGGATTTAAGGCGAGGCGTCATGCGGAGTTGCCATCCGGCAACAGGTCAGCGGGATTCCAGACCTGCTCAGCCAGCAACCGGTAAAGCAGCTGGCGCTCGTCCATGTCAGCCTTACAGAAGTGATCGTAGGCTCGGAACGGCAGCCCTGACCGTTGGATAAACTGTAAAAAGCCGGGGTTGTGATCGTAGCAATGGGCGTGCAGGCTGCGGGCCAGCAGATTCTGGCTGAAATAATTCTTTAGCTTCTTTTCATAGGACAAATCGCCATAGCTGGCGTTGAACTTGCGCGGCAACAGCAACAAGCCGCCAATCCGGTTCCGTTGTTCGTAAAAGTCGGCCGGATTCGGAAATTCTTTCACATGTCGGTCCGGTTTGTCGGCCCAGATGTGCTCCACTTCATAACGATTTTTTGTGGCGGGGTTGACATACTCCAGATAATGCGACGGTTCGCCGGACTGGACCTCGATGTAGGCCGTCATCCGGGCCAGGATGCGATGCAGGTACCAGCGGTTTTGCTGGTGCATCCCCAGCCGCTCATTTGAGGCAAACGTCTCCGTCTCGGCCGCCAACTTCTCGTGCAGCCTGACAGCCAACTCGTCCGATTCCAGGCCGCGAATTTCTTTTGTCGTGACAAAAATCGCATTGCGCATGGTGGAATAGACGATGCTGCGGTAGTTCCACAACCGCCACGTGAGCAGAATATCGAGGTAATGCGCTACGAGGCCCACTTTCCGGCGAATGGTTTCCAATTTATCACCCGGTTTTAGCGGCGCCAGCAGCAACATATACTGCAAAGTAAAACCGTGTTGAGCGTTGTAATAAACACGCTCCAAGCCGGGCACGAGGGTCTGGGAAGCTTTCAGCAAATCCAAATATTGGCGAGCGTAGAAATCAAAGTCCCGTTTAATGAAATTGACAAAGTCATCGCTGGCTTGCAGCCCCAAGGACTTGCGGTTGTCGCGCACCCACCGATGAAACTCGGTCGCGATCAGATCGAAATCTTCCGGGAGTGCGCCTTTCTTGGTCTCTCTTATCTTCTCGGCATACTGACTGCGCAACCAGGCTTTGATACTGTCTGCCGGCGCATCCTTACTGAACTCACCCAACGCCTGTACATGTTTTTTCCATAGATTATTGGCCTCGATCGTTTGCCGGTCATCGTCGATATAGGCCAACAAATAACCCTTGAGCATGTCGGTCGGGCTAAGAGAAAGACCGCGATCGTTCATTGTTTCGAATATGGTGTAAGCATCATTATCCGAGAAGGCGGTGATCTCGACCAGATGGACGTTTTCTAACAACCAGTCGATAAAATAAGGCAAGGCCTTGTCTGACAATTCCTCCGGGAAATTCTCTACGATATCCTGGTAGCGAGCGATGAGGTTGCGGACGGAATCCGAGACCGAAGCGCCGTTGATCGTGTAAGACTCCCGCTCGAACAATGCCTTCATGGCTGCTTCGCGTTCGTGTTCATCCACGGCGATGTTGAAAGACTTGACCCCATACTTTTCGGAATAAATTAACCCATCAACATTGACCTGATCCTCACGTTCTTGCTGAAGATTGCGCAGGAAGATGAGCAACAGCGTCAGACTAGTCAGGCGCTGCTGACCATCAACAATGTAACTCGTGTTTTCCTTGCGGCTGATGATGATCGATCCCAGGAAGTAGTGGCCATATTTCCCCACTTCCGTGCGAGGGTGAGAAGGTTTGTAATCCTCAAGGAATTTGACGGACAGATCCTCAATCAGTTCGATGATGTGCTTGGTTTCCCACTTGTAATCACGCTGGTAGTAGTCGATGGCATATTTCTTATCATCCAGCAAGTCACGAACCGTGCGACCGTCGCCTCTTATCTCGCCCATTATTGCTCAACCTCCACTAAAATCTCATCCAACAACCCCTCCGTCTCCCGTTCCAGTGCCTCAATATCGGCGCGGATTTCTTCCAGCGTCCGCAGTTGCGGGGGCTTGTAGAAGTGGCGGGTGAAGGAGATCTCATAGCCGATCTTCGTCTTGGACGCGTCGATCCAGGCGTCGGGGGCGTAGGGCAGCACCTCGCGGCGGATAAAAGCCTCGACGCCGTCTTCGGCATCCGCGGTAATCGGCTCCAGCAGCGGGATTTGCTCCGTGTCGCGCTTATCGGGGTCAGGTTCGTATTCGACCACGCGCCCCTCTCCCCCGGCCCCTCTCCCGGAAGGCGAGGGGAGCAAGAACAGACCGCGCAGTGGGTCGGCGGCCGTGCCCGGCTTGTGGATTTTGCGGATGACCGGCAGCCCCTCGTCGTCGCTGCCGCCGGCGCGCCGCCCCTCAGCCAGCAGGCCCTTGATCTCCTTCGTCGTATAGGCTCGTTCCGGGTCGATGTCCCGCAGCCGCAACGGCCGCTCGACCGTGACCTTGTGGTAGCCAAAGGCGGCATTGGGGAAAATCTTCGACTGTTCCGTCTCCGCGAAGGCCAGGAAGGTCTCGACAATACGGCCGATGTCTTCCGGGGCCAGCTCGCAATTTTTCTTGCCCAAATTCTTGCGCAGCGAGCGATACCAGCTGGTGGCGTCGATCAGCTGCACCTTGCCCTGCCGGTGGGCCGGCTTGCGGTTGCCTAACACCCAGATGTAGGTGGCGATGCCGGTGTTGTAGAACATGTTCAGCGGCAGGGCGATGATCGCCTCCAGCCAGTCGTTTTCGATGATCCACTGCCGGACATTGCTCTCCCCCTGCCCGGCGTCGCCGGTGAAGAGCGACGAGCCATTATGCACCTCGGCGATGCGGCTGCCCAGCGGCGTGGCTTGCTTCATCTTCGACAGCATGTTGGCCAGGAACATCAGTTGGCCGTCGGACGAGCGGGTGAGCAGGCTAAACTCGCCGTCGCCGTTGTGGTTGATCATGAAGCGTGGGTCTCGCAAGTCGGCCTTGCCGCCCATGCGCTCCAGGTCAGTCTTCCAGCTTTTGCCGTAGGGCGGGTTAGAGAGCATGAAGTCGAATTCGCGGCCGGGGAAGCCATCCTGCGACAGCGTCGAGCCGAGGGTGAAGTTCTCGGCCTCCTCGCCCTCGCCCTTCAGCAGCAAATCGGCCTTGGTAATGGCGTAGGTTTCCGGGTTCACCTCTTGGCCGTAGAGGTGGATAGACACGTCATTACCGTGCGCGGCGGCCAATTCGCTCAGCCGCCCCTCAGCCACGGTCAACATGCCGCCCGTGCCGCACGCGCCGTCGTAAACCAGGTAGGTTCCCGATTGAATTTTGTCGGCGATGGGCAGGAAGATGAGGTCGGCCATCAGGCGCACCACGTCGCGCGGCGTGAAGTGCTCGCCCGCCTCCTCGTTGTTTTCCTCGTTGAAGCGGCGGATCAACTCCTCGAACAGCGTGCCCATCGCGTGGTTATCCAGCGCCGGGACGCGGATGTCGCCGTTGGCCCCGCGCACCGGCTCTGGGCTGAGGTTGATGGCCGGGTCTAGGAATTTCTCGATCAGGCTGCCGAGGATGTCGGCCTCCACCAGGGTCTGGATCTGGTTGTGGAATTTGAACTTGAGCAGGATATCCTGGACGTTGGATGAGAAACCGTCGAGATAGGCTTCGAAATCGGACTTGAGTTGGTGAGTCCTGGCGCGTGATTTCAGGTCCTTCAACGTAAAAGGCGAGGCATTGTAGAAAGCCTGGCCCGCAGCGTGGCGTAACGCGGCTTCCTGGTTGGTGACTCCGGCCGTATCGAGTTGTGTCTTCATCGATCGGACGGCATCCTTGGTCGGCTCCAATACGGCATCCAGGCGGCGGATGACGGTCATGGGCAAGATGATGTCGCGATACTTGCCGCGGGTGTAGACGTCGCGCAGGACATCATCGGCAATACTCCAGATGAAGCCGGCGATCCAATTTAGCTGAGTAGACTCCATTGACGAACGTACTCCCAAGCGCGGCACGACGCGAGGGTCATGCGAATTTGGAGTTATTATAACCCCCCTCCCTTACGAAACGACTTGACAAGGGAGTAGTGGGCAGTGGGCAGTGGACAGTGATCAGCCCACTACCCACTGCCCACTATCTATCGATTGCGCCCGTATTTCTCGTGGCTACTAACCCAATCCGACGACGAAATCGCCGCCGCCAGCGAGATCTCCCCGGCCAGCACCACCCCGGCGATGATCTCGGCCAGTTTGTTGACCTTGCCCTTGCCCACGCAGCCCAGCACGCGCAGGCACTCCTGTTGCGTCGCCAGCCCCGTGCCGCCGCCGTAGGTGGCGATGATTAGCGAGGGGATGGTGATCGACAGGTAGAGGTCTTTGTCGGGCGTCAGTTCGGTGTAGATGATGCCCGCGCTCGACTCGGCCACGTTGGCCACGTCCTGCCCGGTGGCGATGAACATGGCCGTGATGCCGTTGGCCGAATGCAGGCCGTTGTTGTTGGCCCCGCTCAGGATGGCCCCCACGTTGGCGATGCCGGCATGGTAAAACAGGTTCTCCGGCTCCACGCGCATGTGCTGGATGAGCACGTCGCGCTTGATGGTGCACTCGGCCACGACGCGCTTGCCGCGGGTGTGCATGATGTTGACCTGCGACGCCTTCTTGTCCGTCGCCAGATTGCTCTCCAGATAGAAATGGCGAATGCCGTCGTACTGGTCTAGAATCCAGCTACAGGCGGCGAAGGTGGCCCGGCCGACCATGTTCTGCCCGGCGGCGTCCCCCGTGCTGTAGTTGAAGCGCAGATAGGCCAGCTTGGCGGCCAGGTAGTAATCGATGTATTGCAGCTTGGCGATGCTGCTGGTGGCCTCGGCCGCCTCGCGCACCTCGCCCAGATTGGCCTCCACCCACGACACGAAATGGCGCGCCTCGCGGGCCGTGTCGAAGACGAAGACCGGCGCGCGCTGCATGGCGTCGCCGATGACCGTGCACGTCACCCCGCCCGACAGGTTGAGGATCTTCATGCCCCGGTTGTAGCTGGCGATGAGCGTGCCCTCGGTCGTGGCTAGGGGGACGATGAAGTCGCCCTTGGCGTGCTCCCCCTTGATGGTGATCGGCCCGGCGAAACCCAGCGGAATCTGGACCACGCCGGTGAAGTTCTCGGCGTTGCCGGCGGTCATGTGGGGGTCGAAGGAGTAGTGGGCGGTGTGCTCCAGTTTGGCCCCGCTGTACTCCTCGACGAACTGTTGGCGGGCCTTGATGGCCGCCTCGCCGTAGTCGTCGGCCGTGTCGCGCGGAATCTGGACGACTTTCGACGCCGTCTCGGTGATGCTGTCATCGACCTTCAGCTTCAGCTTGCCGAACGGCCGAGCCTCGAAGCGCACCTCGATCTCGTGCTTGCCGACGGGCAGCGGGTCGATGGCGGAGACGATCGCCAGCGTCCGGCGCAGGGGGAAGTCGAGCGGCGCGGCGGCCAACTCGGCCGGGGTCAGCGTCGCGCCGTCCTCCAGCCGGATGGTGATGGCGTCGGCCGGCACTTCGTAGCCGTCGAACTTCAGCCCGCTCAGCCCGGTCAGCGTGGTATCGCTCAGCCGGTTCTTCACGGCGAACTCCACGCCCTCCTCGGTGTTCTTCAGGCTGCCGGAAGTGTGTAATTGTTTCAACAACATGCTGGGGATCGCTAACGCCATGATTGTCTCCTTGGAATGACGAATTACGAATTACGAATGACGAATGACGAATGAAGACCGCTGACCACAGACCACAGACCACAGACCGCTGACCACAGACCACAGACCACAGACCACAGACCACAGACCACAGACCACAGACCACAGACCAC
>OEOF01000157.1_pt1 | contig 11504 bp, 5 predicted proteins | sample 1539701 | NCBI WGS metagenome assembly OEOF01 (sample SAMEA3611561, study PRJEB23397) | activated sludge metagenome | biome: Urban; feature: Wastewater Treatment Plant; material: Activated Sludge | place: Slovenia | collected 2012-09-24 | reverse complement strand
CAACCGGCCCAGCGCGGCCAATTCGTCGGCGGGCAGGCGGGGCTGCGTCCAGGCCAGCGACGGCTGATGCTTCTCCGGCGCGCCGCCCGCCCCGGCCAGCCAGGCATCGGTGTTGCCGATGACCGCCGGGATACGCCGCTCGCGCAGCAGCCGCCAACATTCGGCCGGCCGCGGCCCAAACAGGCACAGGTCGCCGGCGAAGACGACTAGATCGGGGCGCTGCCGCTCCATATCGGCCAACACGGCTTCCATGCCGCTCAGATTGCCATGCACGTCGGAAAAGATAGCGACTCGCATAAAGCACCCCTAATAATTTACCACGGATGCTCACGGATTTGACGGATTTTCACGGATAAGAAAGATTCTTCCGTATGAATCCATGTCATCCGCGTTCCATTTTCTCATTTTGGACGGGAATATCTTATCCGTGAAAATCCGTCAAATCCGTTAAATCCGTGGCCTATTATTTTTCCTCTTCCGGCAGGCAGGCGGCGAAGCCGCGGCCACCAAGATACATCCCCGCGTCCACGTCAATCGCCAGCCCTCCGGCATAGACCAGTGGCCCATCCACGTCACGCGGGGCGCAGCCGGCCAGCTTGGCGATGGGCGTGTGACCGTGGACAAGCTGCCGCCCGCCATAGAGGGCCAGCACCCGCCCCACCCGCGCCGGCCCCAGGTCGCGATCCTGGAAGGCCCGCCGCTGCGAGAAGTAGTCGAGCAGCTGATCCCAGGCGCGGTCGTCGTGGCTGTGGAGGATGTCGCGGATGCGGCGGTTGACGGCGGCCACCGTGCGGCCGTAGACCTGATAGAAGGTGGCGTCGGCATGGGCCAGCAGCCGCCCGCCGTCGAGGGCCAGCGCCGGCAACGCCCGCAGCCAATCGGCCCGCGCCGGTGTCAGGCGGGCCAGGTCTTGCTCCTCGCCGCCGTTCTGTCGCCAGGCGGACAGGAAGGTGCCGCCGGGGCCGCCGCTGGGCCGCTCGGCGAAGCGCTGCGCGGCCAGAATGAGCACGTCGTGGTTGCCGATGAGCGCGCCGACCCGGCCGCCGGCGGCTGTGGCCTCGGTTTGCAGGGCCATGATCAGGTCGATGGCGGCGATGCCGTCCGGGCCGCGGTCGAAGTAGTCGCCCATGAACCACAACACGGCCGCGCCGCCGCGCCACTGGTGGGCCTGATCGATCAGCCCGGCGGCGCACAGAGCGGCGGTCATCTTGTCATACTGGCCGTGGACGTCGCCGATGACATACATCAGGCCCTCTCCCGGCGGCGCAGGGTGAGCGCCTGGAAGTGGGCCTTCTCTTCTTCCTCGAGCGGGATGGCCCGGAAGGTGACCTCGTCGAAGAGCGTGGCGACCTGTTGCCGCAGTTCGTCGTCGGGGTAGAAGACGAAGTAGCGCGCCGGGTCGTGGTGGTCGTCGGCGAAGATGCCCTCGAACGAGTAGCCGCCATAGACGCCGTAGAATAACAGGCCGCCCGGCCGTAACAGGCGGTGGATGGCGGCCAGCACGCGCGGCAGGTCGGCCGAGGGCACGTGGAGCAGGCAGTTGAGGGCGAAGACGGCATCGAACGAGGCCGGCGGAAAGGCGAGGTTCAGGAAGTCCATCACCCGCGCGTCCACCCCCTTGAGGCGGGCCAGGCGCACCATCTCCGGCGACAGATCGGTCATCACTACTGCCAGCCCCTGCTCGCGGAACCAGGCGGCGTGATGGCCCGGCCCGCCGCCGATCTCCAGCAGGTCGCGCTTGCCCTCAGCTTGTAGGAGGGCCAGGAAGTCGGCCCGCTCGGCCACCTTCCAGTCGGTCAGGCCGGCGGCGTCGCGCTGGGCGGCGTGGTTGTCGTAGGCCTGGCGCAGGGAGTCGATGATCTGCTCGTACATCATGGGGGAGTATAGCATAGGAACTCAGGTGCGATGCACTTTCCGAAGTGCGTCGCACCTGTCTTTGAATGCGTGGTCAAGACAGGTGCAACCCACTTAAGAAAGTGGGTCGCACCGAGAGTGGCTTAAGGAACATTTAAGCCGATTGGGTGTTTCATTTTATGCGCTTTCTGATACACTTACGCCCATCGGGGTTGGGATAAGGAAGGAAGGGGCCGACAATCCGCGCGCCGCAGCTATGGCCCACCGGCGCATTGACATTCTCAAATAGAGGAGATCGCAGAACGATGACCCACTCACGCAATGTTTCCCGCTGGGTGCTCGCAGCATTCGGGCTATTGGCGCTGTTGGCGCTCCAACAGTCCCGAATTGTCCGCGCCGCGCCACCGACTGACCTGTTTTTTTCAGAATACCTGGAGAGTCAGCCAGGCAACCGCAAAGCGGTTGAAATCTATAACGGCACAGGCGCTGCAATTACCCTCACAGGTACTTACAACGTTGCGGTTTATCCCAATGGTAGTACGACACCTACAAACATTGCCCTGACAGGTTCGATTCCGGCGGGCGGCGTTTTTGTTCTCGCTCATACGGACACACCGGCTGCAACCGGAATCACTGCCAACCTGACGAGCGGCAGCCTCACTTTCAACGGTGACGACGCAGTCGCCCTCAGGAATGGGACGACCCTCGTTGACGTTATAGGTCAGATCGGCACTGATCCCGGAACGGAGTGGGGGACCGGCCTGGCCTCCACAGTCGATAATACGATCCGCCGCAAATCGACCATTTGCGCCGGTGATACCAACGGTGCCGATGCGTTCGATCCGGCGACGGAATATGACGGCTTTGCCGACGGCACGATCAGTGGTTTTGGTAGCCACACCGCCAGTTGCGGCGGCGGCGACACCGCCCCCTCCGTCACCAGCACCACCCCGGCCGACAACGCCACCAACGTGGCCGCCAACACCAACATCACCATCACCTTCAGCGAGGCGGTCAACGTCAGCGGCACGATCCAGGTGAGCGGCAGCGTCAGCGCCCCGCAGAGCCTGACCCCCACCACGAGCGACAACCTGACCTTCACCCTCGACCCGGCCGACTTCACCGCCGGCGAGACGGTCACGGTCACCGTCGATGATCTGCAAGTGGTCGACCAGGATGCCACCGATCCGCCGGACAACCTGGCCGCTGACTTCGTCTTTGATTTCATCATCGCCTCGGCCGTGCCCATCTGCGATCAGCCGTTCACGCCCATCTACCAGATTCAGGGCAGTGGGGCGACCGCGGCCGTCACCGGCGCGGTGGTCACCGAGGGCATCGTCGTCGGCGACTTCCAGACCAGCGCCGGCCTTGAGGGCTTCTTCATCCAGGACCCGACCGGTGACGCCAACACGGCTACGTCGGACGGCATCTTCGTCTACACCGGGGCGACCGATAATACCGTCAACGCCGGCGACTCCGTCCACGTGACTGCCTATGCCCGCGAACGGTTCGGCCAGACGACGCTGAACGGCTCCAACAGTGACACCGCCGCCGTAACCGCGGCCAATATCGTTGATTGCGGCGACGGTAGCGTGAACGCCGTGAACGTGACCATGCCCTTCGCCAGCACGACCGCCCCGGAGCTTTACGAGGGCATGTTGGTGAAATTCCCCCAGACGCTGGTCATCGCCGAGTACTTCAACTACGACCAGTTCGGCGAGGTCGTCCTGGCCCTGCCCCTGACCGGTGAGGATCGGCCGCATACGCCGACATCCGTCGTCGAGCCGGGCGCGCCGGCCATTGCCCGCGCGGCCGACAACGCCGTGCGCCGCATCACGCTGGACGACAACCAGGGCGGCTCCAACCCGGCCACCCTGCGCCACCCCAATGGCCTGCCGTTCAGCCTGACTAACCGCTTCCGCGGCGGCGATGAAGTGACGGACACTACCGGCGTGTTGGGCTATGGCTTTAGCCTCTATCGAGTCCACCCCACCGCTGGGGCCGAGTACATGTCGGTCAACCCGCGCCCGGTCGCGCCCGACGCGGTTGGCGGCAGCCTGCGCGTGGCGGCGATGAACACGCTCAACTTCTTCATCACCGCCGACTACCCGTCCGGACCGCTGGATAACAAGTGCGGCGCATCCCAGACCCTGGAGTGCCGCGGCCACGACTTTGACCAGCCGACCGAGTTCACCCGCCAGCGCGACAAGCTGCTGGAGGCATTGGCCGGGCTGGACGCCGACGTCATCGGCCTGAACGAGATCGAGAACACGCCCGGCGTTGAGCCATTGGGCGATCCGACCAACGGCGTTGTGGCCGGGCTGAACGCCATGCTCGGCGCAGGCACGTATGCCTATATCGATACCGGCGTGCTTGGCACGGACGCTATCCGCGTCGGCCTCATCTATAAGCCGGCCGAGGTGACGCCCATCGGCGCGTTCCAGACGCTCGACAGCAGCGATGATCCCCGCTTCGCGAGCAACAATCGCCCGGCCCTGGCCCAGACCTTCGAGGAGGTTGGTACCGGCGCGCGCTTCACGGTCGCCGTCAACCATCTCAAGTCCAAGGGTTCGGCCTGCTCCGGTGACCCCGATACCGGTGACGGTCAGGGTAACTGCAACGTCACCCGCACCAACGCGGCCAAGGCCCTGGTTGATTGGCTGGCGACCGACCCGACCGGCAGCGGCGACCCCGACTTCCTGATCATGGGCGACCTGAACTCCTATGCCAAGGAAGACCCGATCGACGCCATCAAGCTGGGCGCGGACGACACGGCCAGCACCAGCGACGACTACGTCAACCTGATCTTCCAGTTCGAGGGCCTCTACGCCTACTCCTACACCTTCGAAGCGCAGGCGGGCTATCTGGATCACGCCCTGGCGATCAACAGCCTGGCGTCTCAGGTGACGGGCGCGACGGAGTGGCACATCAACTCCGACGAGCCGGACGTGGTGGACTATGACACGTCGTTCAAGCCGCCGGCCCAGGAAGCGCTGTACGAGGACAACCCGTACCGCTCTTCCGACCACGACGCGGCGCTCATCGGCCTGAATCTGACACCGCCGCCCGACACGACCGCGCCGGACGTAACGATCAACCAGGCCAGCGGCCAGGCCGACCCGACGAACACCAGCCCGATCAACTTCACCGTTGTCTTCAACGAGCCGGTGACCGGCTTCGGCGATGCTGCCGGTGACGTGACGCTGAGCGGCACAGCCGGGGCGACGACGGCCGTTGTGAGCGAGGTCGCGCCGATGGACGGCACGACCTACAATGTGGCCGTCAGCGGCATGATCAGCCACGGCACGGTGATCGCTACCGTCGGGGCTAACGTGGCCGAGGACGCGGCCGGCAACGACAACACCGCTTCAATCTCGACCGACAACACGGTCACCTATGACGCGACCGCGCCGAACACGACGATTACCGTTAGCCCACCGAACCCGTCGAACAGCAGCACCGCTACGTTCGAATTCACGGGCGACGACGGAACCGGCGTGGGCGGCTTAACGTTCGAGTGCCGGGTTAACGGCGGCCTGTGGATACCCTGCACCAGCCCGCAATCCTACCCCGGCCTGATCGATGGCAGCTACACCTTCGAGGTGCGCGCCAAGGACAGCCTCGGTAACACCGACGGCTCTCCGGCCAGCTACACCTGGGTCATCGACACGACCGGCCCGACGGTGACCTTCACCACGACGCCGACCGACCCGTCGAACGATGCGACGCCGACGTTCGCGTTCACCAGCGAGAGCGGGGCGACGTTCGAGTGCCAGTTGGACGGCGGCCTGTGGGCGGCTTGCACCAGCCCGCAGACCCTCGGCCCGTTGAGCGACGGCAGCCACACCTTCAAGGTGCGGGCCACCGACACGCTGGGCAATGTTGGCCCGGACGCCAGCTACACCTGGGTCATCGACACGACCGGCCCGACGACAACCTTCACCACGACGCCGACCAACCCGTCGAACGATGAGACGCCGACGTTCGCGTTCACCAGCGAGAGCGGGGCGACGTTCGAATGCCAGTTGGACGGCGGCCTGTGGACTGTCTGCACCAGCCCGCAAACCCTCGGCCCGTTGAACGACGGCAGCCACACCTTCAAGGTGCGAGCCACCGACGCGCTGGGCAATGTCGGCCCGGAGGCCAGCTACACCTGGCTCATCAATACGACCGTGCCGCCAACCGCCCCCGACGTCTACGTGACGGCCGAAGGCGTGGGCAGCGTGGACGGGATCCACTACGACAAGAACGACATCCTGCTCCACAACGCCGCCGGCGATTGGTCGCTGTTTTTCAACGGTACGGCCGCCGGGCTGCCGGCCAAGGCCGACCTGACGGCCATCCACGTCAACGCCGCCGATGACCTCTACCTGAGTTTTGGTCAGGCCAATCTGGTCATCCCGGGCTTCGGCAAGGTCAACGGCAGCGACATCATCCATTACGACGGCGGCTGGTCGTGGTACTTCGACGGCTCCGACGTGGACCTGACCACCAGCGATGAGCGGGTCGATAGCCTCCACATCCTGCCGGGTTCGGCCGCGCCGGTTCCGGGTTGCATCGATTACGTGCTGATCAGCACCCGGGGCAAGGGGCGCGTCTCCAACCCCGGCCAGCCGGCCATCCTCTTCAGCGGTGAGGACGTGCTCGGCTTCTGCGCCACCAGCCAGGGCCAGAACACGGCTGGGCGCTGGTTCCTGGTGCTCGACGGCAGCCGTCAGGGTATGCCCAACAACTCAACCATCAGCCTGGCGGCCAACGCCGACGGCACGGTGCTCTATCTGACCACGCGCTCGACCTTCTCGGTCGATGGCGCGACGGGCGGCCACTCGATGGTCTACAAATACGACACGGTGACGCAGACGTTCAGCGGGCCGTACTTCTCGGCTCCGGCCGAGGGGCTGACCAAGCAGGTGGACGGCCTGCATCTGTCAGGGATGCTGCCCTGACAACCTATCCATGAGCCGCGGGTGGAACGGCAGGGGCGGGTAATCTACGCGCCCATCGTTCCACCCTTATCATCTATATAGTTGAGCAGCGCGCCGGTTCCGGCGCGCTGCTTTGTTACCTGATTGTTAGCCATACTTAAGCTTCTTATTAAGCGGGCGACTATACATTATAATCGGTTGACAAATCGCCTCTCGTTCGTCTGGAATGGGAGAGTAATCCAGTCTTATGAGGAAAAACAAATGGATCATCCCTTGGCGTCGCGGCGAGCGCGCCCCTATCGTTTGGTGCTGTTTGGTCTGATGCTGATGTTGCTCAGCGCGGGTTTCGGTCTGCGACCCCGCCCGGTGGCGGCCGACGATCCCGCCTACCACGTCCTGCTCACGGTCAATGCCAACGGCCACGCGCGCAGCGACAAGCCGGTTGAGGCGTACCTCAACTTCACCCCCCTGCTGGCCGATCAGGGCGGTTCCGGAGCGCTCGACCCCAATTCCATCCGCGTCTACGAGGTCAATGGCAGCGATGACGTTATCGACGACGACGTGCCTTTCCAGTTTAACCCGTTCGCTAACTATAACGCCACCAACAAGGCCCGTGGTACGCTGACGTTCCTGCTGAAGGGCAGCACGGCGGCCAACGAGACCCGCCGCTATCACGTCTACTTCGACGTGGTTGGCAGTGGTTTCGCCGCGCCGTCCTTCGCCGACCGCGTGACACTGACCAGCGTCAATCACAAGGGGTATGCCAGCGTCCAGATCGTCAACGACCTGGCGACCCATTTCTACCACAAGCCGGGCGGCGGCTTCGCCACCTTGCTGGACGCCCAGGGCAACGACTGGATCGACTGGAACACGGCCGAAGGCGGCGCGGGCGATTTCCGCGGCATCCCCAACATGGTTCACCCCAACAACGGTGGCTACTTCCACCCCGGCCGCAATAGCGTCACCACGACGGTCACGGGCGACGGGCCGCTGAAGGCGACGTTCAAGTCGATCAGCAACGGCGGGTTGTGGGAAGTGCGTTGGGATATTTTCCCCGAATATGCCCGCATGACGGTGGTGCGCCGCGGTGATAGTGACTTCTGGTGGCTCTATGAGGGCACGCCCGGCGGCGAGTTGGAATTGGGTCAGGATCGTCTGACGCGCTCCAACGGCGACAGCATCCTGGCTTCGGGCACGTGGAGCAGCGACATCCCCGGCGACGAGTGGCTCTTTGTCACCGATCCCAACGTGGGCCGCTCTCTCTACCTGGCCCACCACCAGAGTGATAGCAAGGTGGACGGCTACACGGCCGACGACAACGGCAAAATGACCATTTTCGGCTTCGGTCGCAGCGGCGGCCAGCGTCTATTGGACTCGCTGCCGCAGCAGTTCACCTTTGGCTTCACCAACGAGACCAATCTCAGTGGCGTAGAGCCGGTGGTCGATGCCGCCTATCAGCCGCTCACCTTGACCGGCCAGAACGACGATGGCGATGACGGCGGCGGCGATACGGAGCCGGAATGCGATCCGCTGGATTACTCGGTCGTCTTCAGCCCCAAAAAGACCGGAACCATCGAAGGGTTGGCCTATGCCGATGAGGACGTGCTCGAATACGACGGCGCGACCTGCGAATGGCTGATGGTTTTCGATGGCTCGGCCGTCGGGCTGCCCTCTTCGGCCAACGTGGATGCCCTGGCGATTGACGGCAGCGATCTCTATCTGAGCTTTGCCTCGCCGCTGGCCGTGCCCGGTATCCCCGGCAGCACCGACGACAGCGACGTCGTCCTCTATAGCGGCGGCGCCTTCTCGCTCTACTTCGACGGCTCGGCCGCCGACCTGGCTTCCAACGGCGAAGATATCGACGCGCTGGCCTTCGCCGATGACGGCGATCTGCTCATCAGCACCAGCGGCGCGTTCACCGTGGCCGGCTTGCCCAAGGGGCAGGACGAAGACCTGTTGCGGCGCAATGGGAATGCGTGGGTGTTGTACTTCGACGGCTCGCATAACGGCGGGCTGAGCCGGGAAGACGTTGCCGGCGCCGACACGGCCGCCAACGGCGATATCTACTTGAGCGTGGCCGACTCGTTCAATACGGGCGGCATTAATGGCAATGGCCTGGATATCTTCACCTGCGATCCCAGCAGCCTGGGCTACCAGACGACGAACTGCGCCTACCAACTCCTTTGGGACGCGAATGACTACGGTCTAACCGGGTTTGACGCCTTCGACATCCGGTAATTACTCCAGTTGATAACGGGCGCTTTCAATCATGGCGCGATGCCCGCGCCATGATTGAAAGCGCCCGACAATTACAAGAAGTACCCCTATGAAAATACGTCTATTGGTGGGGCTGGCGGCACTGTTGGTCGCCGGCGTGTTGATGCTGGGTCACGCGCCGCGCCGCGTGGCCGCCGATGATCCGTGGTGGGATACCCTGTGGGGCTACCGCGCGAGTGTGACCGTCTCCGCGGCGGCCGTGGCGCGCCACGAAAAGGTGGCCGAAGTGACGGTCAACTTCACCGACCTGCTCGAGAGCGCCGGCGATAGCGGCAAGTTCGACCTCGATTCGCTGCGCGTCGTGGAAGTCGTCGATGGTGAAGTCGTCGATGACAAGACACCTTACCAGTTTGACCGCGCCGCCGACTACGACGCCAACAACAACGCCGCCGGCACACTCATCATCCTGCTCACCGGCCAGACGTCGGGCGACGAAGTGCGCCGTTACCACGTCTACTTTGACGTGGTGGGGGATTCATTTGACCCGCCGAATATCACCAACCGCGTCACGGTCAACACCATCACCGACCCCTACGGCTTCGAGACCTTCCGCCTCGACACGCTCAACGGCACCTACCATTTCCACAAGACGGGTGGCGGCTTCTCGTCCCTGTTCGACGCCGACGAGAAGGACTGGATCAGCTGGAACCCGGCCCCGCGCGGCGCGGGCGACCATCGCGGCATCCCCAACATGGTCCATCCCAGCGACGGCGGCTACTTCCACCCCGGCCGGTCTAACTCTGATAGCAGCGTGGTGCGGCGCGGGCCGCTGAAGGTGACGCTGCGGGCCGACAGCCTCGACGGGCTGTGGACGACGATCTGGGAGATTTACCCGACCTTCGCCCGCATGACGGTGACGCGCACGGCCGAGGGCAAGTCGTTCTGGCTGCTCTATGAGGGCACGCCGGGCGGCAAGCTCGACCTGACCACCGACACGGTGACAAGCTCCGACGGCACGACGATCACGGCCGAAGAGAGTTGGACGGGCGATCTGGCCGATGAAGAATGGGTCTACTTCTCCGATCCGGCGCTCGACCGTTCGCTCTACCTGTTCCACCAGCCGGACGACGCCATCGTCGATTCCTACACCCCCAGCACCGACAAGCTGATGACCATCCTGGGCTTCGGTCGCTCAGGCAGCAGCCGCTTCTTGCAAGAGAAGCCCCGCACCCTGACGATTGGTCTGGTGGAGGATACCGACGCCGCCGCCGTGGTCGCGGCCATCGACAACGCCGAACAGCCCTTGGAGATCGCCCTGGGCGCGGCCGAAGTTGGCCCGGTGCCGCCCACGGCCACCCCCACGACCACGCCGACCGAAACACCCACCGCGACGGTCACGGCGACGCCCACCCAGACGCCAACCGAGACAGCCACGGCAACAGCGACCGCCACCCCGACGGCGACGCCCACCGGCACGGCCACGGCGACACCGACCGACACGCCGACGGCGACGACCACCGCCACGGCCATGGCGACCGCAACCGCCACAACCACGGCGACGGCCACCTTAGCGGCCACGGCGACGACAGCCCCCGGCGATGAGGCGATCTATCTGCCGTTCCTGATCGGCGATTAAGCCTGACCCGACACGTAGAAACCGAGTTTTTTCTTGAAAACTCGGTTTCTACAAGCCGGACAAGCTCCTCTTTTCCGTGTCAATCCGCGTCCATCCGCGTCATCCGTGTTCTATTCATTCATTGCCATAAGACGACAGCCGGCAGAAAGGCAGCCTCATCCAGCACGGCCGCCTGCCCCGAATCGGGATCGATCATCAAGACCGACGCATCGACCGCCTCGAAATCGTCGCCCGTCAACTGGTGCAACTGCCGCAACACGTCGTTGTCCCAGCGCTCATCGGGCGCGCCGGAGACGTACCAGGCTGAGCCGTTGTCGGCCAGGATGATGCCGTAGCGCTGCATGGCCCGCAGGATGACCTGCACCTGGGGATCAAAGCCGCTCAGGTCGAACCCGGCGCGCAGGCGCAGGCGCAACCCCAGCGGCGGATAATGCGCCCCGGTCAGGTCGGAGGCGAAATGGCGGGCGGGCCAGACAAAGGCGCGCTGCGTCTCCGGCGCGGTGAAGCGCAGGGCGTGGTTGATTTCCCCGGCGGCCACCTCATCGTAGCGCACCAGGCCGGGCAGGATGGGCAGCCCGGCGGCGTCGGCCGAAGTCCAGCCGGCCGGCCGCAACGCATTGGAATACAGGTCGAAAATGGCCCCTGAGCCGGCGTCCCAGCCGCCATCCTCGCGCGGGTGGGCGTCGTATACTTCGTAGAGCCGGCACGTGCCTTCCTGCATGATGAGGATGTGGCGGTCGCCGTCGGCGTCGGGGCCGCCTTCGATGGGCGGGTTGGGCGGAATGGGGTAGGGGCCGGGATCGCTGTCGTCGGGATAGTAGAAGTCAATGGGCACGAGCGGCTGGTCGGCGGGCACGACGACGTAGGGGATG
>OEOF01000156.1_pt1 | contig 11614 bp, 8 predicted proteins | sample 1539701 | NCBI WGS metagenome assembly OEOF01 (sample SAMEA3611561, study PRJEB23397) | activated sludge metagenome | biome: Urban; feature: Wastewater Treatment Plant; material: Activated Sludge | place: Slovenia | collected 2012-09-24 | reverse complement strand
TTGGCTGATCAGCATGGCAATGCGGTGTTTTTAGGCGACCGTGACTGCTCCATGCAGCGCCGTCACCAAAAAATCATCGAAGAAGCGCCTTCGCCATTGCTTAACACAAGACTGCGCGACAAAATCGGCGAGCGCTGTGCAGAGGCGTGCCGCAAAATCAGGTACCGTGGCGCCGGTACTTTTGAATTTCTGTATGAAAACGGCGAGTTTTATTTTATTGAGATGAATACGCGCCTGCAGGTGGAGCATACCGTTACCGAAATGATTACCGGGCTAGACCTCGTGCAGCAGCAAATTTTTGTAGCAGCAGGTGAGAAATTAAAATTCCGCCAAAAAGATATCGAGCTGCGCGGTCACGCCATCGAATGCCGCATCAATGCGGAAGATCCTTACAATTTTGTTCCCTCACCGGGGAAAATCAGCACATTCCATATGCCAGGCGGCCCTGGCGTGCGCATCGATACACATGCTTATTCCGGCTACATCGTGCCGCCGCATTATGATTCCATGATCGGTAAGCTCATCACACACGGCGCGACGCGTGACCAAGCCATTGCGCGCATGCGCATCGCGCTGTCAGAAATGTTAGTGGACGGCATTAAAACCAACATTCCTTTACATGCGGATTTAATGGCCGATGCGGCTTTCCATTTAGGCGGCACAAGTATTCATTACCTTGAACAAAAACTGGGTATCGGCCATAAATAGTACCCTGTGGCGTGGCTATTACTTAAAATTCGGGCGAATGAGCAAAATGCGGATGCGATCAGCGACGCATTGATGAATATAGGCGCGCTTTCGGCCAGCATCGAGGATGCTAACGCAGAGACGCTGACCGAGCAGGCGATATTTGGTGAGCCAGGCGACCCGCCGCCTGGCATCTGGCAGCAAAATATTGTGACGGCCATGTTCGATGAAGATGCTGATGTAAACCAAATCCTCGACGCCCTAATCCAGGAAACGGCGATTGCCAAATTTCAGTACAGCACCGAAATTATTGCCGAGCAAGACTGGGTACGCGCCACGCAGGCGCAGTTCGACCCTATTAAAATTACCGATAAATTATGGATTGTGCCCACGTGGCATGTGGCACCAGATGAAGATGCGATCAATATCGTGCTGGATCCCGGTCTGGCTTTCGGCACCGGTAGCCACCCGACGACAAGTTTGTGTCTGGAATGGCTTACACAGCAAAAGGCAATGCCAAGCGTACTGGATTACGGCTGTGGCTCGGGCATTTTAGCCATTGCGGCTAAAAAATTAGGCGCAGAATCTGTAGTTGGCGTAGATATTGACGACCAGGCCATTATTGCTAGCGACTACAACGCCCGGCAAAATATGGTGGATATTGAATTTTTTAACGCAAATGCGTTTACCCACCAGACATTTGACGTTGTTGTCGCCAATATTTTATCCAGCGCCTTGATGGTGCTGGCACCCGCGCTTGCAAAATATTGCAAAACTGGCGGTAAAATAGCATTATCTGGCATATTAGAAAGCCAGAAAGAGGCGTTAACTGCGCGCTACAGCGAATGGTTTGATATGGACGCACCCAGACAAAAAGACGCCTGGATATTGCTGACCGGCACAAAAAAATGAACTACATCACCTCTTGCCCAGTTTGTGAAACGCAATTTTTGCTTAAAACGGAGCACCTGAAGGCACATCGTGGCAAAGTGCAGTGCGGCCACTGCGAACATATCTTTAACGCAAAAAATCGCCTCACTGAAATTCCTGATGACATTCAGAGCGCGGCAGAATACAACGCCAGCCTTGAAACGCAAGATAAAGCGCCTGCATCCGCTGCAGATGAAAAGCCGATCAGCCAAGTTTTGAATGTGGTGCTGGAATCTGTTCCTGATTTGGAAAATCTGGAATCCAGCCATGAACCAGGCAGCCCTTATGTTAACGAGATTCTTGTTGAACCCCGGCATGAAGTTATTGAAGCTTACGATACCGACCAGATACAATCACCTATCATTATTGAAGATTTGTCGGCTGACACGAAGTTTCTCAGGCGAAAAACCAAGCTGGATATCAGGTTAGTACTTTTAAGCCTGATGCTGGCGATTTTGGCTGGTTTGCAAATCATTTATTTCATGCGCACAACCATCGCAGCTGATTACCCGCAATTCAAGCCTTATTTAGTGCAAGCCTGTGCAGCACTTAATTGTGAAGTAAAATTACCTAAAAATCTGGATTTACTCACCATTGATGATTCTGACATGCAGGAGGACGAGCATTATCAGGATGTGATTAGATTCTCCAGCCTGCTTATTAATAACGCCAGCCATGCACTGGCTTACCCCAATATTGAGCTTACGCTTACCGACACGTCAGAGCAGCCCGTGCTAAGAAGACAGATCAAGCCGGGCGACTATCTGCCGGCCAACGCCGATGTGGCTGCAGGAATCGGCTCACGCGAAGAAGTACGTATTAATCTCGCTATTAATGTGAAAGATATTGCGGTAGCCGGCTATCGCGTATTAATCGTTTACTAGGCCATAGTAGTTAACATGCTTCTCATGATTTTCATGAGCCGTATTTAATAACATCACGCAGGCTTTACTTTCAACTATTCAATAATATACAACTCATAGATTGTGTAGTATTTATTAATTAACTGATTAGGAGAACTACCATGTGGACAAAACCAGCTGCTACTGAAATGCGTTTCGGTTTCGAAGTGACAATGTACGTAATGAATAAATAGTTCCAAAGAAATATAAGTTCTAAGGGTATAAAAAGGCGCCTAGTGCGCCTTTTTAATTAGTAGGCGCGCCTAAGTAGGGCCGCGCCTTTTTTGTTGTCTGTAGCTTTCAAGTTAATGCACTGTTTTCATAAAATCTGAATTAATAGCATTAATCGCTTCTGCAATTTTTTCGACGGCTTCCAGCCGCACAAAACTTTTACGCCAGGCAATCGCGATGCGCCGCGCGGGTGCGGGATTTGCAAATGGAATCACTTTAAGCAATGGATTATGATAGCGTTCCGCCGTCGCCGAGCACGGCAACACGGTAATACCCAAGTTTGACGCCACCATATTGCGTATGGTCTCCAGTGAATTGCCCTGCAAAATCTCACCTTTGCGCGAAAGTTCCGGGCAAGCTTGCGTCACCTGGTTGCTAAAACAGTGGCCGCTATTCAGCAATAACACTTTTTCGTCTGCCAATTCTTCCGGCTTGATGTGTTTACGGTGTGCCCAATGATGGCTGCTGGGTACGACCACATCAAACTCCTCGTCATACAAGGCGCGATATTGCAGTCCAGGCACATCGAATGGCAACGCGATAATCGCAGCATCGATCACGCCATTACGCAACTGCGTTTCCAGATTCGCAGTTAAATTTTCTTCTATCTCCAGCGGCATTTCCGGCGCGGTTTTACGCAATATCGGGATAATTTCTGGCAGTAAATAAGGGCCAACCGAATGGATCATGCCCAGCTTTAATGCGCCTTTTAGCTGGTTTTTACCCAGCTCGGCCAACTGTTTGATGCGCGCGGTTTCTTCCAGCACTTTCGAGGCCTGCTCAACGATTTTCTCGCCAATTTCTGTCATGGTGACATCGGTACGGCTGCGCTCAAAGATGATCACATTCAATTCTTCTTCCAGCTTTTTAATCGCCAAACTCAGCGCGGGCTGTGTGACAAAGCACTTTTCTGCCGCGCGCCTGAAGTTGCGCTCTTGCGCTACTGCGACAATGAATCTCAATTCCGTAAGGCTCATATTGATTGTTCGTTCATAATTTCGCTAATCTTACATCGATAAATATTATTTATCAATCATATCAAAACATACAATTATACAAATCGTTTTGCACTCCCTACAATGCATAGCATGTATCACAGATGATAACCTTCTTAAGGAGAGCAACATGCTGAAAACCTTCTTGGAAACTGTTAACCAAGAGCTGATTGAATTATTAGCTAATTATGCTGCTAACAACTAAATCCTGACCTTTTATTGATATTGAGGAGACTTAACATGAGCATTAAAAAAAGATTGACCACTGCGGCTGGCGCACCTGTACCCGATAACCAGAACACCATGACCGCCGGCCCGCGCGGCCCGGTGTTATTGCAAGACATATGGCTGTTGGAAAAACTTGCACACTTTGATAGAGAAGTGATTCCTGAACGCCGTATGCATGCCAAAGGTTCCGGTGCTTATGGTACCTTTACCGTGACGCATGACATCACCCAATACACGCGCGCTAAAATCTTCTCGCAAGTGGGCAAAAAAACCGAAATGTTCGCACGCTTTACCACGGTAGCGGGTGAGCGCGGTGCGGCCGATGCCGAACGTGACATTCGCGGCTTTGCGTTAAAGTTTTATACTGAAGAAGGTAACTGGGATTTGGTCGGCAACAACACGCCGGTGTTCTTCTTGCGCGATCCGCTCAAATTCCCGGATTTGAACCACGCAGTGAAGCGTGACCCGCGCACCAATATGCGCAGCGCCGAGAACAACTGGGATTTTTGGACATCCTTACCGGAGGCATTGCATCAGGTCACCATTGTAATGAGCGAACGCGGCATCCCCGCCAGCTACCGCCACATGCATGGCTTTGGCAGCCACACTTTTAGCTTTATCAATGCCAAAAATGAGCGTTTCTGGGTGAAATTCCACTTCCGCTCACAGCAAGGCATTAAAAACCTGACTGATGCCGAAGCCCAAGAAATCGTCGGTAAAGACCGTGAAAGCCATCAACGCGATTTGTACGAAAGTATTGAAAAAGGTGATTTTCCGAAATGGAAACTCTTTATACAGGTTATGCAAGAAAAAGAAGCGGGTTCTTACCACTTAAACCCATTCGATTTGACCAAAGTGTGGCCGCATGGCGATTACCCGTTGATTGAAGTGGGCGAGTTCGAACTTAACCGTAACCCGGAAAACTTCTTTGCCGAAGTTGAACAATCTGCTTTTAACCCGGCGGCGGTAGTCCCTGGCATCAGCTTTTCGCCAGATAAGATGCTTCAGGCGCGTTTGTTCTCTTACGGTGATGCCCAGCGTTACAGGTTAGGCGTGAATCATCACCAGATACCTGTGAATGCGCCTAAATGCCCATTCCATAGCTATCACCGTGACGGCGCGATGCGTATTGACGGCAACCAGGGTTCTACCATTGGTTACGAGCCCAATACCAAAGGCGAGTGGCAAGAACAGCCTGATTTCAGTGAGCCGCCATTAGCGGTTGAAGGCATGGCCGATCACTGGAATCACCGCGTGGATGAAGATTACTTTTCACAACCGGGTAATTTGTTCCGCTTGATGACGCCAGCACAGCAACAAGTGCTGTTTGAAAATACTGCGCGCTCTGTAGGCGGTGCTTCGGTGGAGATTCAAAAACGCCATATTGCCAACTGCACTAAAGCCGATCCGGCTTATGGTGCAGGCGTTGCCAAAGCATTGGGCTTAAAAATTTAAATATTTACTCCCTACTCCGCGCAAAGCCTGTCCTCGAGCGTTTGAATCGGGGGCAGGTTTTTTATTTTATCTTGTTGAGTTTTAAAACATTTTGTTTTTATTTTTAGTTCAAACGATAAATCAAGCATAAAACAGATGCCCTGCAAGGCAATATCCATGCGGGTTGCAGGGCATTGTTTGAGGTGCTTTAAGTTGTTGTAGGGTGCATTTGTGAAACGTAATGCGCTCTACGCTGACTACTACCCATTGAGGATTTTTCTCTTTTGTTCGAGAAACTCTTCTTCGGTCAAAATGCCTTGTGACTTCAAAGCAGCCAAACGTTCGAGTTTTGACACCACGTCATCAGCATTGGGAACTGCACTTGCCTTTTGGACACTTGCATGGTCAGAGGTTGCTGTTACTCTTGCGCGAACAAACTCCGCAAAAACACGAGTTCTCGCTTTATCGAGATATTTGATTTCAGCTTTGTTGCCTGATGCAAATATTGTGATTTCACCCATGAGCATCCCAGTTTCATACTGGATTGAGGTAATTTTGTCATAAGGAAAATCTTCAACTTTCAAGCCAAACATCAGCCCTTTATCTACGAACACAAGACGTTTGTTTGTTGCAACTAAAACACCGTTGCCGTTGTTGTACATGCCCTGAATGATTTGCTCTATACGCTCGTCCTCCCATAGAATTTTCGGAAGCTCCTTAACTTCCTTAAAGGCAAGGAGGCGGCTCGCGCTATCGAGAGAACTTATTTGTTTTTGAATTTCTTCTAGTGTTGGCATGTAATCTCCTGTAGCTCTAACGTATAGTAGACCCAAAAAAACTTTTAAATATCCAAATTACTTGCACCCAGCGCATTGCTTTCAATAAACGCGCGGCGCGGCTCTACGTTATCGCCCATCAGCGTAGTGAAAATCTCATCAGCCGCAATGGCATCATCAATCTGCACTTTCAATAAACGGCGCACTTTCGGGTCCATGGTGGTTTCCCACAGCTGTTCCGGGTTCATCTCGCCCAGGCCTTTGTAGCGTTGAATATTCAGCGTGTTTTTAGCCTCTGCCAGCAGCCAATCCAGCGCTTGCTTGAAGGTGGCTACCGCCTGTTCTTTTTCGTTACGTTTAATCACCGCACCTGCGCCAATGAGGCCGTGCAGCATGGTGGATACTTTTAGAATCTGGCGGTAATCGCCGCTGCTTAAAAACTCTGCATCGATGACGCAGCATTGCAGGTTGCCATGCACATATTTATTCACTTCCAGTCGATAAGTGTTGGTTTCTGCATCAAAGCCTACAATCACCTCGCTGCCGATAGCGCCTAAAATGGGGCGCAACTGCTCGGCCACTTTATTGGCATTAGCTTCGCTGCTTAAATCGATTTCCCCCACATCCTGAATCGCGCGCAGCACGCTTTCATCATACAGCGCGGCAATGCGGCGAATCACCGCTTCTGTCAGCACCATTTGTTTGGCGATTTCGCCCAAAGGTTCGCCCGTGATGATGCCAGCATTGGTTTTGGTATCGAGCTCCGCCCCTTTGAGTGCGGAATTGAGCAGGTAAATATCCAGCTCCTGCTGGTCTTTTAGATAGCGCTCATCTTTACCCTGTTTAACCTTGTAAAGCGGCGGCTGAGCGATGTAAATATGGCCGCGCTCCACCAGCTCGGTCATTTGGCGGTAGAAGAAAGTGAGCAACAGGGTGCGGATATGCGCGCCATCGACGTCGGCATCGGTCATGATGATAATGCGGTGGTAGCGCAATTTCTCGGCACTGAAATCGTCTTTACCAATACTGGTGCCCAGCGCGGTAATCAATGTAGCGATTTCCTGGCTGCCCAATAACTTATCAAAACGCGCTTTTTCTACGTTTAAAATTTTACCTTTGAGCGGCAAAATGGCCTGGTTTTTACGATCGCGCCCTTGTTTGGCCGAGCCGCCCGCAGAGTCACCCTCGACCAGATAAAGCTCGCACAGTGCCGGGTCTTTTTCCTGGCAATCAGCCAATTTACCTGGCAAGCCCAGCGTATCCATCACACCTTTACGGCGGGTGATTTCACGCGCTTTACGCGCGGCTTCGCGCGCACGTGCGGCCTCGACAATTTTTCCGCAGATTATTTTGGCATCTGCCGGGTTCTCGGCCAGAAAATCCGCCAATTTCGCAGAAACCACTTCTGAAACCACTGGTTGCACCTCGGATGAAACCAGCTTGTCTTTAGTTTGTGATGAGAATTTAGGATCCGGCACTTTCACCGACAGCACGCAGGTAATGCCTTCGCGCATGTCGTCGCCCGTGGTTTCCACTTTGGCTTTTTTCGCCAGCTCGCTTTGTTCGATATATTGGTTTAACGTACGCGTCATGGCCGTGCGCAGGCCAGTTAGGTGCGTGCCGCCATCGCGCTGCGGAATGTTATTAGTAAAGCATTGCACCGTTTCAGAATAACTGTCGTTCCACTGCATGGCTACTTCAACCGTCATGCCGTCTTTTTCGCCAATGGCGTAGAAAACTTTTGGATGCAGCACAGACTTCGTGCGGTTCATGTATTCCACAAAACCCTTGATGCCGCCGGAATAGGCAAAGTTCTCGCTTTTGCCCGTGCGCTGATCGATGAGCTCGATTTTGACGCCATTGTTAAGAAACGAAAGCTCGCGGATACGTTTGGCCAGGATTTCAAAGTGGTATTCCACCAGAACAAAGGTTTCTACCGAGGCCAAAAAGTGTACTTCGGTGCCTTTTTTATCGGTTTTACCGGTTAAAGCCAGCGGTGCCACGGGTACCCCACGTTGAAACTCCATTTGGTGCACTTGGCCGTTGCGGTAAATTTTCAAGCGCAACCAATCAGAAAGCGCATTCACCACCGATACGCCCACGCCATGCAGGCCGCCAGACACTTTGTAAGAGTTTTGATCGAACTTGCCTCCCGCATGCAGCTCGGTCATCACGATCTCTGCTGCAGAGCGTTTAGGGTCGTGTTTGTCGTCCTCTTTGATATCGGTAGGAATGCCCCTGCCGTTGTCTGAGACGCTGATTGAGTTATCCGGATGGATGATGACCTTGATGTCGTCACAATGTCCCGCTAATGCCTCGTCGATGGCGTTGTCGAGCACCTCGAACACCATGTGGTGCAAGCCGGAACCATCGCTTGTATCGCCGATGTACATGCCTGGACGTTTGCGCACGGCATCGAGGCCTTCTAAAATTTTAATACTGTCTGAGTTATATTCTTGTTGCGGGGCTTTTGCCATAATCGTTTCTTTTAAATAGTTTCTGGTTTTGTTGAGTATTAAACCGGGTTAAATGCGCATCGGCATGACCACGTATTTGTAATTTTCATCATTGGGTACTGTAATCAAGCAACTGCTGTTGGCATCGGCAAACGAGAAATTAATATTTTCATCGCTAACGTTATTCAATACGTCGATTAAATAAGTCACGTTAAAGCCAATATCCAAGGCATCTTTAGCGTAATCAATCTCAAGCTCTTCTTCCGCTTCTTCCTGCTCGGTATTGGTACTAATGAGTTTTAGATTGTTATTGCCAAGCACCATACGGATACCGCGATATTTCTCGTTCGACAGGATTGATGCACGCTGCATGGCGGTGAGTATGTTCAAACGATTGGCGGTAAACGTATTTTGATGACCGCTAGGAATGACCCGGTTGTAATCCGGGAATTTACCATCGATCACTTTAGAAATTAATCGGATATCGCTGAATGCAAAATTGACCTGTCCCGCGTTGATTTCGATCGTGACTTCTTCCTCGCTGTCATTGAGCAGCTTGATCAGTTCTATCACGGTTTTGCGTGGCAAGATAACTTCCGTTTTTTCGTAACTTTGATTGAGCGTGGTTGAAGTAAAACTCAGGCGATGCCCATCGGTACCTACCAAATTTAATTTATTTTCATTCACTTCGAGCAACAATCCATTGAGATAATAGCGAATATCCTGCTGCGCCATCGCAAACTCTACTTGTTTGAGCAATTTTTTAAATGCGATCTGGCTGATTTTAATCTGTGTATTATCACCCGTGACCTTGGTCATAACCGGGTAATCTGCCGCTGGCAAGGTCTGCAGATTAAATCGACTTTTGCCAGCTTTAACCGTAATGCGACTATCGTTGCTCACCATATCAATATCTACACCTTCTGGCAGCGAACGACATATATCCAGTAATTTTTTTGCAGAGATGGTAGTAGATAATTCACCATTAAAGGCGCTTTCAACACCAAGCGAGATTTGCATTTCCAGATCTGTCGCAGTCAGCTGGATACTATTCTTTTTCGCTTCCAGTAATAAATTGGAAAGGATTGGAAGTGTATGACGACGCTCAACAATACTGCTGACACTGGTAAGTGGCTTTAACAGGATTTCACGATTGATTTTGATTTGCATGGTTGTTTTCCCAATGTGCTTAAGTTTTACGTAGTTAAAAGATCTTGGTTAATTAGATGTTTAATATATATTTAAAAATAATAATAGTAATAATGTACAATTTTTCTGTTGATAACATGATTAAAATTAATTAAATCAATAAGTTGCTATAAATTTTTGCCTGTTTAAAATTCACTTTTCTGCTGCGGATTAAATGTGCATAAAATTTTAACCGTTGAAAAGATAGTGTTTAAATCATATTTAATCCACAAGTTAATATTGTTTTAATCACAACGGTTATTTTAGTGCCTAATCCCTTATGACTTGCGTCAAAAATCCAATATCTCGTGCAATTGCCTGATCATTCAAGCGTAACTGCTCTATTTCCTCACAGGCGTGCATCACCGTGGTGTGATGACGGCTACCAAAGGCTTCACCAATTTCTGGAAAGCTGTGGTTGGTAAGCTCTCTCGCCAGACTCATGGCAATTTGCCTGGGCCGGGCAAAATTGCGCGAGCGTTTTTTGCTATGCATCTCGCTGACCTTGATTTTGTAATAATCAGCGACAGTTTTCTGAATGTTTTCGATTGTAATCTGGCGGCCGCGTACCGCGATTAAATCACGCAGTGCATCTTTTGCAAGGTGAACATCTATGGCATGCCCGGTAAATTGTGCCATGGCAATGATGCGGTTTAGCGCGCCTTCCAGCTCGCGTACACTGGAACGGATTTGTTTGGCGACAAAAAAAGCCACGTCTTCCGTCAGACTGATTTTAGACTCTTCCGCTTTCTTAAGTAAAATCGCGACGCGCATCTCGAGTTCCGGCGGCTCAACCGCAACGGTTAATCCCCAGCTAAAACGGGTGCGCAAGCGTTCATCGACATCTATAATTTCTTTGGGATATGTATCGCAAGTAATCACGATTTGTTTTTTTTCTTCAATCAGCGTGTTAAATGCGTAAAAAAATTCTTCCTGGGTACGCGTTTTTTTGGCGAAAAACTGAATATCATCAATCAGCAATAAATCCAGTGAATGATATTGCCGTTTAAACTCATCAAATGCTTTGTTTTCGTAGGCTTTTACCACATCAGATACATAGCGCTCGGCGTGCAGATACCGAATGTTGGCATCCGGATTCTGATGTTTCAACTGATTGCCAATCGCTTGCAATAAATGGGTTTTACCCAGCCCTACCCCTCCATAAATAAATAATGGGTTATAAGCCTGGCCAGGATTATCAGCCACCTGTATGGCGGCAGCGCGCGCGAGTTGATTGGCACGCCCGGTGACATAATTATCAAAATTGAAGCTGCTATTTAAGCCGGAAGCGCGTTCACCGGAGCGGCGGTTTACCAGGGCCTTTGCCGTTACAACTTTTGTTGTGCTGATATCGTCATTCTCTGCGGAAATAGCACTTTTGTTTGGTATCTCAGCGATGGTCTTGTTGGCAATTTTTTCACTAATCAACAACTCAACCACCGTATTTTCTGGCAACAATTCAGATGCAAGTGTTTCTATTTTGCTTAAGAAACGATCTTTTACCCATTGCTGTACAAATTTATTAGGGGCAAGCAAACGGACGGTATTATCCACCACCTCCATTTTTAAGGGTTTGATCCAGGTATTAAATTGTTGTGCAGACAGCTCTTGTTCAAAGCGACTAAGGCAGGTAGACCAAAATTTTTCCATCGGTTGCCCGAAACCCCTTGCAATTATTGTTAACTTAATGATTTTATTATGATTAATTATTTAACAGGTGTTAATTAAACAAGTTTAAATCATTATAAATTAGCAGGCTATTCTAGCTGGTTTAGCCAGACTTATCC
>OEOF01000154.1_pt1 | contig 11705 bp, 15 predicted proteins | sample 1539701 | NCBI WGS metagenome assembly OEOF01 (sample SAMEA3611561, study PRJEB23397) | activated sludge metagenome | biome: Urban; feature: Wastewater Treatment Plant; material: Activated Sludge | place: Slovenia | collected 2012-09-24 | reverse complement strand
GCAATAGGTATTGCCGGCGACTGAATAATCGGTCGGCGTCGTTACACTATTATGCGGCTGAAGTAATTCGGCCGGAATCACATCAGCAAGGGAGGATTGGCATGAAGAAAGTTCTTAAGTGGCTTGGTATTTTATTGGCAGGATTGGTTGGTCTGCTCCTCATTGTGTTTCTTGTCGGGTTTCTTCTCAGCGAGCGACGCATCGACAAGACCTATACCCTCGACGACGAATCGTTGACGTTGCCGACCGACGCGGCCAGTCTGACCGAAGGTCAGCGCCTGGTTTCCATCCGCGGCTGTGTTGATTGCCACGAGCCCGACTTTGGCGGTGGCGCATTCATCGACGATCCCATGATCGGGACGTTCGCCGCGGCCAATCTGACCAGCGGCGAGGGCAGCGCCACGGCCGGCTACACCGTCGCCGATTGGGAGCAGGCCATTCGCCACGGTGTCGGCGCGGATGGTCATAGCCTAATCATCATGCCCAGCTATGAGTTTGCCGGCCTGAGCGATGAACAGGTCGCCCAGATGGTGGCCTATCTGACTTCGTTGCCGCCGGTCGACCGTGTGGCGGCCGAACCGCAGCTTGGCCCCCTGGGGCGGGCCTTGTTCGTGATGAACCAGTTGCCGCTGCTGCCGGCCGAGATGGTTGACCACAGCGCCGCCCATCCCGCGGCCTTTCCGGCCGAGGCCAGCGTCGAATATGGCCGTTATATGGCCGCGACTTGCACCGGCTGCCACATGCCTAACCTGGCGGGCGGCGTGGTGCCGGGCAGCGCGCCCGGTGACCTGCCCTCGGCCAACCTGACCCCGGCCGGTAATTTGGGCCATTGGACGCTGGAGGATTTCCAACGCACGCTACGTGACGGCGTCACCCCGGAAGGCAAGGAACTCGACCCGGCGGTCATGCCCTGGCCGCTCACGGCGCAAATGACCGAGGTGGAGTTGGAGGCGTTGTGGCTCTATCTCCAGAGCTTGCCGCCGACTGAGCCGGCGGGCTAAGCCGACTGGATGGCAAGTGAGGGATGGGCTTGAAACCCATCCCATTTTATTTGCACTCTCCTCGACACCACGTGCACAGTTGCCCACCCGGCGCTAAAATGCGGGAAAGCAAAGGGGGCAACCAATGACCAACCGACAACCCTGGCACGCCATGACCCAAGACCTCGTCGCCGTGGCGATGGGGCGCAAACATGCTGACATGGTGATCTGCAACGGCCGCTGGGTCAACGTCCACAGCGGCGAAATCCTGCCCGGCACCGACGTGGCCATCGTCGGCGGCCGCATCGCCTACGTCGGCCCGAACGCCAGCCCCTGCATCGGCCCCCACACGCGCATCATCGAGGCCAAGCAGCGCTACCTCGTCCCCGGCCTGTGCGACGCCCACATGCACGTCGAGAGCGGCATGGTCACCGTGACCGAGTTCGCCCGCGCCGTCATCCCCCACGGCACGACGAGCATGTTCATCGACCCGCACGAGATCGCCAACGTGCTGGGCCTGCCGGGGGTGCGCCTGATGCACGACGAGGCGGCCACGCTGCCGATCAACGTCTACGTCCAGATGCCCAGTTGCGTGCCCAGCGCGCCGGGGCTGGAGACGCCCGGCGCAGCCATCGGCCCGGACGAGGTGGCCGAGGCCATGACCTGGCCGGGCATCATTGGCCTGGGGGAGATGATGAACTTCCCCGGCGTCTATCGGGGCGACGACAAGATGCACGCCGAGATGGCGGCCACCATGCGGGCGGGCAAGGTCATCGGTGGCCATTACGCCGCGCCCGACCTCGGCCGCGCTTTCCACGGCTACGTGGCCGGCGGCCCGGCCGACGATCACGAGGGCACGCGGCTGGAAGATGCCGTGGCCCGTGTGCGGCAGGGTATGAAGGCCATGCTGCGCCTCGGCTCGGCCTGGTATGACGTGGCCGCACAGGTGAAGGCCATCACCGAACTGGGGCTGGACAGCCGCAATTTCATCCTCTGCACCGACGACTGCCACTCCGGCACGCTGGTGGGCGAGGGGCACATGGATCGCGTGGTGCGCCATGCCATCGCCTGCGGGCTGCGGCCGATCACCGCCATCCAGATGGCGACGCTCAACACGGCGCTGCACTTCGGCGTGGAGAAGGACATCGGCAGCATCACCCCCGGCCGCTATGCAGACGTGGTCATCACCAGCGATCTGAGTGCTTTGCCGGTGGAGATGGTGATCGCTCATGGCGAGGTGCTGGCCGAGAGAGGGCGCATCGCCGTTGAGATTCCGGCCTATGGTTATCCCGACTTGGCTTTGGGGACGGTGAGGTTGGGAAAGCGGTTGGGGGCGGGGGATTTTGACGTTCCTGTGCCGACTGTCGAGGAAGAGGGCAGGGGAGCAGGGGGGCAGGGGAGCAGGGGTGAAGAAGAGCCGTCATCAAGGAAGCTCTCGCCTCCGCCAAACTCCTGCCGAGTGCGCGTCATCGGTGTTGTAGAAAATCAAGCGCCTACTAAGGCACTTGAAAGGGAACTTCCTGTGATCGACGGGGTGATCCAGCCGGACGCGGCGCAAGACGTGGGCCGGATCGCCCTCGTAGAACGCCACCGGGCCACGGGCGGGGTGACCAACGGTTTCGTCAGCGGCTTTGGCTTCAACGCGCCGTGCGCCGTCGCCAGCACGGTGGCCCACGACAGCCACCATATGATCGTCGTCGGCACGGACGCGGCCGACATGGCCCGCGCCGCCAACCGGCTGGGCGAGGTCGGCGGCGGGGTGGTGGTCTATAAGGACGGGCAGGAGATCGCCCTGGTGGAGCTGCCCATTGCCGGCCTGATGAGCGCCGAGCGGGCCGAGGTCGTGGCCGCCAAGGCCGAGCGGATGGTCGAGGCGTTCGTTGCATGCGGCTGCACGCTGCACAACGCCTTTATGCAGTTGAGTTTGCTGGCGCTGGTGGTGATTCCGGAGTTAAGGATATCGGATAAGGGGATTGTGGATGTTAGGGCGTTTGAGGTGGTGCCGTTGGTCGTCAGTTAACCTGCCCAGATGTGTTATACTATTTTCTGAGGAGTATATGTTATGAATGAGCGAATTGAGATCAATCCGGCGGTGATGATGGGTAAACCGGTGATTCGTGATACGCGCATTACAGTCGAGTTGATCGTGCGAAAATTGAGCGAAGGCGCAACTGAAGCTGATCTCTTGGATGCCTATCCTCGTTTGGTTGTGGAAGATATTCGGGCGGCTTTGGCTTATGCCGCTGTTAATTTCGCTCACGAGACGATCGTTCTTTAAATGCCTGTGGAACGAACCTGTTAAATGTGTCCGCGACTAGGAATAATGATACCGCCCCTGCAAAAAAACAATCCTCTCTTCCTGAACCAAATACACAATCCGATGCTCCTGCGTCAACCGCCGCGACCACGTATTCGGCGCGAGATACTTCAGCGGTTCGGGCTTGCCGGTTCCTTGAAAGGGATCGCGCAGCACTTCTTCGACCAGGGCCAGCGTCCGTAGCGCCAGCTTGCGGTCGGTCTGCACCCAATAGCGCAAGTCTTCGATGAAATGGGGATGGAATACCGCCTCACGCTGCTTCGCCATCGAGACCCACCTCGGCGCGAAGTTCCATGAGGTTCATCGGCCGCCCCTCGCCTTGCAGCGCGTCGTTGAGCGCCGTCAGTAGCCGTTCGGCGTTGGCCGGCGAGCGCAGCAGGTAGGCGGTCTCCAGCAGGCTGGTCAGTTCCGAGGCGGCGATGAGCGCGGCGTCTTCTCCATGACGGCGGCGGATGATCACGATGTCTCGATTCTCCGTCACCTCATTTAGCAGTTGGGCTAGGTTGGCTCGTGCTTGACTATAAGTTAGCTCAATGGTCATATTTTGCTCCGTATTGTACAATAATATTGTACAATTCATTGTAAGCTACGACAACTCTATTGCTATCGGTAAATCTCACTATATAGTATTGTCAATAAGCTGCGGCGAATCCTCGATGGAAAGTGTTTGCCTGTTGATTCATATTTATGATCCTTGTCGTCGCTGAAGCCAAGGAACAATTTATGAGCATCCCAGTTGAAGGGCAAAAAGATCAGCTAATAAATAATCTTGAGCGCGTCAGGAACGATCTCATCGACGCGGCAACCTCTTTGTCATCCGATAAGCGCGACGAAGTTTTCCTCGGCGTTTGGAACGTCCAACACCTGATCGCCCACCTGATTGGCTGGGACCACACCAATATCCGGGCGGCCAAAGATGTCCTCGCCGACCAACTGCCCCAATTCTACGCCCACCACGACCGCGATTGGCGCACCTACAACGCCGAACTCGTCGCCAAATATTTACAGGATAATTGGGACGGCTTGCTGTCCGCCGCGGCCGATTCCCACCATCAACTGATGGCCTTTCTGCGAGAGATACCGGCCGAGGAGTTCGACCGCGACCGTGGTATTCGTTTCCGCGGCTGGAAGGTGACCATCGCCCGGCTTTTGCAAGCCGAGGCCGAGGATGAAGCGACCCATGCCAAACAGGTAACCGATTTTAGGCAACGAATCGAAGGTCAAGTGCAACATCGTGACGGTCCCGTCGGGTAGGTGCAACGAGGCCCGGTTCATCAAGTTACTAGGATGGAGGTTCTAATGGCCGGTAAAAAGCGGAGCAAGAAGGCTGAGGATGATGATCTTGAAGCCGTCAATTTGCCACCAATTTTCGCAGACCCCATAGGAGCAGAGAAAGCACTGTTTGAATTAGGCAAAATTTTGGATCAGCAAGATTTTTCCTCAGAGAAAGAGCTGAACGACTTCCTGCAAAACCTGATTGTGAGGGGCCAACCGCTGCCATCCCTGGCGCCAAGCACCCCACTTGAGGAAGCGCAGGAAGTCATGTATGAAGCCTGGACTACTCTCTCCCCGACGCGGCGGATCAAGCTGGCAAAGAAGGCGCTCTCGATCTCGAAGGATTGCGCCGATGCCTACGTGTTGTTAGCGGAAGAGTCGGCCAAATCATTTCCAGAGGCTATCCGGTTGTATGAGCAGGGCGTGGCCGCCGGGGAACGCGCCATCGGGCTAGATGAATTCCAGGAGTACGTGGGTGTTTTTTGGGGCGTACTCGAGACCAGACCTTATATGCGGGCCAGGGAGGGATTAGCCTCGGCGCTATGGGCAATGGGGGATACAGAAGCAGCTATCGACCATTTCCAGGACATGCTCCGGCTCAATCCCGACGATAATCAGGGAATCCGGTATTATTTGCTCAGTCTCTACCTCGAAGCCGAGAATGATGCCGCCTTACAGGAACTTCTTAAACGGTACAAGAACGACTACAGCGCGCAATGGTTCTATACCCAGGCGCTCGTCGCCTTCCGAAAGTATGGCGACGGCATACGGTCTAGTAAGAAATTACGCGCGGCTCTCGACTATAACCCCTTCGTGCCGCCATATTTGTTGGGTCGCAAGCGGTTGCCAAAAGAACAAGGGCCTTATATTAGCCCCGGAAACGAGGATGAGGCCATTGATTACGCCTCCGATGGGCTACGCTTCTGGCACGAGACTCCCGGCGCACTGGACTGGTTGCGGACTACAGTTGACAAAAGTAACCCGTGATTGGATTTTGTCCTGTCACGATCGGAAAGTTTGATTAAGAAAATGCCTTCGCCCACGCTTATCACCGGCGCGGCGATTCAGGTCGATGGCGGCTTCCTGGCGGTATAAACTAAACATGACTTCTCTAATCGTATTACGTCGCCTGACTACTCAACGCCTCATCGGCCCCCAATTCGCCACCCCAGCCGACGCCGTCTCCTTCTTCGGCGCGGTGCAGGGGCAGGACCTGCTGCCGGCGATGTGGGCCCTCGGCCTGCGCGTGCGCGACGCGACCGAAGCGCTCATTGAGCAAGCCACCTTCGACCGCCAACTCGTCCGCACCTGGCCCTTGCGCAACACGGTTCACTTCGTGGCCCCGGCTGACATCCGTTGGATGCTCGAACTGTCGGCTCCGCGGGCCTTGAAAGAGAACGCCCGCCAGCGGGAATTGGGGCTGGACGAAGCGACCTTTGCCCAGGCCCGCCGGATCATCGACCACGCCCTGCGCGACGGCCAGCCGCAGCCGCGCCAGGTCTTGCGCCAGGCGTTGGACGACGCCGGCGTTTCCACCGAAGGGCAGCGCGGCATCCACATCCTCGGCCGTCTGGCCCAGGAAGGATTGATCTGCATGGGGCCGCGGGCGGGCAAGCAGCCTACCTTCGTGCTGATTGACGCCTGGATACCGCCGGCCAAGCCGCTGACCCGCGACGAGGCGCTGGCCGAACTAGCCCGGCGCTACTTCATCAGCCACGGCCCGGCGACCATCCAGGATTACATCTGGTGGTGCGGGCTGGCCGCGGCCGAGGCCCGCGCCGGGCTGGAGATGGTCAAGTCACAACTGGCCCACGAGACAATCGGCAAGCAAGTGTATTGGTTTGATCCCGCCACGAATGTTGGTGACATTGCCCCGTCGCCGGTTGCCCATTTGTTGCCGTTCCTCGACGAGTATGTGGTGGCCTATAAGGATCGCGGGGCCATAGCGCCGCCGGCGTACAACAAGCTGGTCGATTCGGGCAACATCATCTTCCATCAGCCCATCCTGATCGAAGGCCGGATGGTCGGCATCTGGACGCGCAAGTTGAACAAGGATTCGGTCGTCATCTCGACCCAGTACTTCCGCCCGCTGGCTGCGGATGAGGAAGATGCGCTGCGCGCCGCCGGGCAACGCTACGGCACATTCCTCGGCCTGACGGCCGAGTTCGCTCCACCGCAATTCGTAGATAGTTCGAGGTCACTGCCTTGAGCGAGCAACAGATCGAACGGGTGCGCCGCCTCTGCCTGGCCCTGCCGGAGACAAGCGAGAAGCTATCCCACGGCGAGCCGACTTTTTTCGTCGTCAAGAAAGTGTTCGTCATGTTCGCCAACAACCACCACGACGACGGCCGTATCGCCGTGTGGCTGCCCGTGCCGCCCGGCGCGCAGCCGGCGTTGATCGCCTCGTCGCCCGAGGCTTATTTCCGGCCGCCCTACGTCGGGCATCGAGGCTGGGTGGGCATCGAATTGGGGCGGATCAGCGATGATGATTTGAATTATCATATCCAGGTCGCCTGGGAACTGATTGCCCCCAAACGATTGTTGGCGAGGAGGGATAACCTGCCATGAACGATTCGCCTGGTGGCTCGCCGGCGATGCGGGTGATGGAGTGGGTCGCCGCCGTTGTCGGCGCGGCCACGTGTCTCGTGGTGCCGGCCATGTTTGTGCAAGCCGGGGGTGACTTTCCGCTGCCCGCTCTGTATCTGATCGAGATCGCCGTGGTTGGTTTGCTCGTGGTCTACTTCGTCTATGCGCGCTACCAACTCGGCGAACGGTGGGGCGTCGTCCCGTGGCTGGCGGCGGGGATCATGCTGGCCTTCGTCATCTTGGGCGGATTCACCATTGGGCTGTATCTCATCCCGGCGCTGATCGCCTTTGCCGCCCTGGGGGTCTTGATCGATTGGGAGGCGGGCGGGTTGTCGATTGCCCGGAACCTCGGCTTGTTGATGGTGGCAGCAGTGGCGCAGGGGGCGGTGATGATCGCGGCGACACTATTGGGCTGAAGCGACCATGGTTATTTCGAAGCCTGTTCCGCCAGCGCCTCAGCCGCCCAATGGTTGATGCTTTCGCCGCGAACCTCGGCCGCGCGGGCCACAGCCGCGTGAACTTCCGGCGGAATACGCAGCATCAGGTTACCTGAGTATGGCTTTTGGGGGGCGCGCCCAAGTTTTGCGCAAGTATCTAAATAATCGTCCACTGCCTCCTCGAAGGCGGTCCGCAATTCGCTGACCGACGTGCCATGAAATCCAACGATGTCGTTGATGCCGACGATATGGCCGACAAAGCAACCGTCCTCTTCACTATATTCAATTCGCGCCGGATAGCCTTTGTAATACATTGTGTTCATGGCTTAACACCTGCCTGTTAGTGTCTGCCGTTGGCGCTTATTCACCACAAAATGATAGCATATACTGCAATCATTAACAAGGTAAATATCCCTCTTGACAAACCGAACATCCGGTCTATTCTATATCCATCACCCTAACCAGGAGGCAAGCATGAGCAGCGTCGACGAGGCAACCCAGACCCAGATTCGCAACATCCAACCCTCGACGGCCACGCGCATTGACGTGGGCATCAACCTGAAGGGCGTTGAACCGGCCGGTCGTCTGGAGAAATCGGGCAGCTTCAACTCGATGGTCAGCCACCGCGTGCGCCTGAGCAATGCCAATGAGGTCGATGACGAATTGATCGGCTGGTTGCGCGGGGCCTACGAGACGGCCTGACGCCGCGCGCCGGTTCAGCAAATACGCGGCAAGATCTCGCCGGCCAGCATATCCACCACCCGCGTGCTGCCGATGGTTGTGCGCAGTAAAACCCGACCGGCCGGCGTGGCCTGTACCCGGCCGATGACGACCGCTTCCTCGCCGTAGCGCGTGGCCCGCATGGCCGCCAACACACTCTCGGCCGCCGCCGGGTCAACCACGGCCAGCAGCTTGCCCTCGTTGGCGATGTAGAGCGGGTCAAAACCGAGCATCTCGCAGGCCGCGGCCACGGCCGGCCGCACCGGCATGGCCCGCTCATCGAGCACCACGGCCACGTCCGACTGCCGGGCGATCTCGTTCAGCGTCGTCGCCACGCCGCCGCGCGTCGGGTCGCGCAAGACGTGGACGCCATTCATGGACGGATCGGCGGCCAGCATGGCCGCCACCAACTGATTGAGCGGGGCCACGTCGCTGGCGACATCGGCGTCAAAGCCCAGATCGCCGCGCGCGCCCAGCACGGCGATGCCGTGGTCGCCCATCGGCCCGGAAAGGATGACCACGTCGCCCGGCCGCGCCTGCGCCCCGCCGATCTGCCGGTCGTGGGCCAGCGCGCCGACGCCGGCGGTGTTGATGTACAGCCCATCGGCCTTGCCGCGCTGCACGACTTTGGTATCGCCGGCGATGATCTGCACCCCGGCCTCGGCCGCCGCGGCCTGCATCGACTCGACCACGCGGGCCAGCACGGCCACGTCCAGCCCCTCTTCCAGGATGAACCCGGCCGTCAGATAGAGCGGGGTCGCCCCCATCATCGCCAGGTCGTTGACCGTGCCGCACACCGCCAGGCGGCCGATGTCGCCGCCGGGAAAGAATAGCGGCGTGACGACGTGGGAGTCGGTGCTGACGGCCAGGCGGCCGGGCGGCACAGTGACGATGCCGGCATCATCGCCGGCGCGCAGGGCGGGGTTGTCGAACGGCCGCTGGAACAGCCGCCCGATCAGGTCGTGGCTCATCCGGCCGCCGCTGCCGTGGCCCATGACGATCTTCTCGTCGTGGCGCAGCGGCAGGGGACAGACGGGGCCTTCAAGTGGTGGGGTTTGTTCAACGCTCATAATAAGGCAATTAGGAATTAGGAATTACGAATTAGGAATCAAGAAGGGAGTGCCTCCCCAATTCCTAATTCGTAATTCCTAATTCGTAATTCTCCAAATGTCGTCCGTAGCGGAAGTAGGCGGCGCAGGCCCCTTCGGATGAGACCATCGTCGCCCCCAGCGGCGACTCCGGCGTGCATTGGGTCCCGAAGGCCGGGCAATCGTGGGGCTTCTTTAAGCCTTGCAGGATCAGGCCGGCGATGCACAGCGGCGATTCCTCGGTGTGAATGCCGCCCACGTCGAAGCGGCGCTCGGCGTCGAAATCGGCATAGGCGGCGCGCAGACCCCAGCCGCTGGCCGGGATGGGGCCGACGCCACGCCATTGGCGGTCGCGCACCTCGAAGACCTGCTCGATGACCTGTTGGGCCGGGATGTTGCCGTCGCGGGTGACGGCGCGGCCGTAGGCGTTCTCGACCTCGGCCCGCCCCGCTTCCAGTTGGCGCACGACGGCCAGGATGCCGGTGGCGATGTCCAGCGGCTCGAAGCCGGTGACGACGATGGGCACGTGATAATCGGCGGCGATAGCCGGGTATTCCCAGGTGCCCATGACGGCGTTGACGTGCCCGGCGGCCAGAAAGCCCTGCACCCGGTTGAGGGGCGAACTGAGGATGGCCCGCATGGCCGGCGGCACGCAGACGTGGGAGACGAGGACACTGAAGTTGGTCAGCCCCAGCGCCTGCGCCTGTACGACGCTCATGGCGTTGGCCGGGGCGGTCGTCTCGAAGCCGATGGCGAAGAAGACGACTTCCTTGTTCGGGTTGGCCTGGGCGATTTTCACCGCGTCGAGGGGGGAGTAGACGACGCGCACGTCGCCGCCGGCGGCGCGGACGCTAAACAAATCGCCGCCGCTGCCGGGCACGCGCAGCATATCGCCGTAGGAGGTGAAGATGACGTTCGGCCGCGCGGCGATGGCCAGCGCCTTGTCGATCAGTTCCAGCGGCGTGACACACACCGGGCAGCCGGGGCCGTGCACCAGCTCGATCTCCGGCGGCAGCAGTTGGTCGAGGCCGTGGCGGACGATGGCGTGCGTCTGGCCGCCGCAGATCTCCATGATGACCCACGGCCGGGTGACGGTGCGGTGTATCTCGCGGATGGCCGCGCCGACCAGTTCGGCGTCGCGGTATTCGGTGACGTATTTCATAGTTGCTTCCATTGGGAGAGAAGAATTGGCTACGGATTTGGACGGATCATACGGATTAAGAACGGAAATTAAACTCCGTCTTGTCCGTCTCAATCCGTAGCCAATTCGTCCTCCGGCCCAAGCTCCTCTTCCAGATTGGCGATCTCGCGCAACGTCGCCAGCGTGGCGTTGGCCTCGTCCTCGCTCAGCAGGCTGATGGCAAAGCCGACGTGGATGACGGTGTAGTCGCCCACGGCCGCCTCCGGCACGTAGGCCAGACACGCCTCGCGCTGCGTGCCGCCGAAGTCAATGCGGCCCATGCGCAGGCCGTCGGATTCGTAGATGGTGATGATTTTGCCGGGTACGCCGAGGCACATAATTAGTTTCCAGTGGTCAGTGATTAGTGGTCAGTGGTCAGTGGTCAGTGGTCAGTGGTCAGTGGTCTGTGGTCAGTGGTCTATGCTCGGCGTGCGCCCAAGTCGCCACCGCCGCCTGACCCAGCGCCAGCCCGCCGTCATTGGCCGGGACGAGGCGATGGGTGTAAACGGTAAAGTTGTCTTCTTCCAGCAGGGCCAGCGCCAGACGGAGCAGGGTGGCGTTCTGCCAGACGCCGCCGCTGAGGACGACTTCGTTCAAGCCATAGGCGTCGCGCAGCCGGCGGCAGGTATCGCGCACCATGTGGGCCACGCCGTTGTGGAAACGGGCGGCGATGCGGCCGACGGCCACATCGGCCCGCGCGTCAGCCAGCAGGGCGGCCCATACCGGCGCCGGATCGATCAACCCATTCGCATAGTCTTCTGGAAGAAAGCGCGATTCATTCGCCTGCATAACGGATGACGGGCTTTCACCCGTCGTCACATAGTTAAACGAGTAATGTCCGTGTTCGCTTAGGTCAACCAACGCCTCAAACTCAATCGCCGCCTGCGCCTCATAATTGACCACCTGCCGCCCACCGGCCAGCGCGGCGGCGGCGTCAAACAGGCGGCCCATGCTCGATGTCAGGGGCGCATTCAGCTTGTGCTCAATCTGATGGCACAGCGCGCGCAGCCGCTCGGGACCGGCGGCGAGGGCCTGAGTCACCGGCGCGAGGTCGTGGCTCCAGGGCAGGCCGGCGACGCGCAAATGGGCCAGCGCCATCCGCCACGGCTCGCGCACGGCGCG
>OEOF01000153.1_pt1 | contig 11772 bp, 10 predicted proteins | sample 1539701 | NCBI WGS metagenome assembly OEOF01 (sample SAMEA3611561, study PRJEB23397) | activated sludge metagenome | biome: Urban; feature: Wastewater Treatment Plant; material: Activated Sludge | place: Slovenia | collected 2012-09-24 | reverse complement strand
GGCCTATTACTGCTACTGCAGCAAAGAGGAACTGGAAGCGCTGCGCGAAAGCCAGATGCAGCAAGGCCTGAAGCCGCGTTACGATGGAAAATGGCGGCCAGAAGCTGGCAAAACGCTTCCTGCGGTCCCGCAGGATATTCCTCCGGTGGTGCGTTTCAAAAATCCGCAAACCGGCGTGGTGGCCTGGGATGATCTGGTAAAAGGGCGCATCGAAATCGCCAATGCAGAGCTGGATGATCTGATTATCGCTCGCGCAGACGGCACGCCGACCTACAACTTTTGCGTGGTGGTAGATGACTGGGAAATGGGTATTACGCAAGTGATTCGCGGTGATGACCACGTCAACAATACGCCGCGCCAGATCAATATGCTGCAGGCGCTTGGTGCCACGGTTCCACAATATGCGCATTTGTCCATGATTCTGGGGGATGACGGACAAAAGCTCTCCAAGCGTCATGGCGCCGTGAGCGTGATGCAATACCATGAGGATGGCTATCTGCCGGAAGCAGTCTTGAATTATCTGGCGCGTTTGGGCTGGAGCCATGGCGATGCGGAAATTTTTACTATGCAGCAGTTTTGTGAATGGTTCGATCTGGATCATATTACGCCATCCGCTGCACAATTTAATACTGAAAAACTCAATTGGTTGAATGCGCATTATATCAAGGAGGCTAATATCGACGAGCTTGCTGGCGACATTGCCGTCCGATTGCAAAAGCTGGATGTTGTCGTGCAGACGCAACCGAAATTGCAGAATGTGCTGGCTCTATACCGTGAGCGTGCTAATAATCTGAATCAATTGGCACGCGATGTTGCCTATTTTTATACTTTGCCACAAGCCAGCACAGAAGATGTTGCAAAACATATTACACCTGAAATTATGCCTGCAATTCAATCGCTTAACCAAAATCTGGCGCAGATTAACTGGTCAGCAGAGGCAATACACGAGGCGATTAATGCAGTCGTGACGCAATATCAGCTCAAGTTTCCAAAAGTGGCCATGCCGCTGCGCGTGATGCTGACGGGTATTGCGCAATCGCCCAGTATCGATCAGGTAATGGCATTATTGGGACAAAAGGAAGTCATTGACAGAATTCAAAATTACATCCGATAATTTTTACAAGACACTTGAAAAGCGAACAAAAAGGCGCAATCATAGTCGTATGCAAGATAGAATGCGCTTTTACTAATAATATTCAGGCAAAGCCACTCCAATTTTATTAAAACTACAAGGAGCACAACATGAACAACAAAGGACAAATGCTGCAGGATCCATTCCTAAACGCCCTCAGAAAAGAACACGTACAGGTGTCCATCTATCTGGTGAATGGTATCAAGTTGCAAGGGCAGGTTGATTCTTTTGACCAATACGTGATTCTGCTTAAAAATACCGTAACCCAGATGGTGTATAAGCACGCCATTTCCACGATTGTGCCAGCCCGTGCGGTGAGCATGCCGTTGCCTGAGCATTCGGAAGAATAAAGCTTGTCAATTAGACCCACTGGTTACGGCGAAAACACCTTAGCGAATCCAACTGTCTCAACCGCTGCATCTAACGGTGCGGTGGTGTTGGTGAGCGTAGATTTCGGCGAGCCAGATTATGCAGAAAGCTTGCACGAATTGCGTCAATTGGTGACGTCAGCGGGCTTGCAAGTGCGCGGTACGGTCGAAGGCAAGCGAAGCGCGCCAGATGCAAAACTTTTTATTGGCAGTGGCAAAGCCGATGAATTAAAAATGATGCTTGAAACTAGCGAAATCAGCCTGGTTGCATTTAACCACGACTTAAGCCCATCGCAGCAGCGCAATTTAGAGCGTTTTTTGCAAGCTAAAGTGCTGGATAGAACAGGTTTGATTTTAGATATTTTTGCCCAACGTGCAAAAAGCCATGAAGGCAAACTGCAAGTTGAGTTGGCGCAGTTAGAGCATTTATCTACGCGCTTAGTACGCGGCTGGACCCACCTGGAACGCCAAAAAGGTGGTATTGGCGTGCGCGGCGGCCCAGGTGAGAAGCAATTAGAGCTAGATAAGCGAATGATTGGCGTGCGGGTAAAACAACTGCGCGAAAAGCTGGCAAAACTCAAGCAACAGCGTAGCATGCAGCGTAAATCGCGTAAGCGCTCAAACACCATGACCGTGTCATTAGTTGGCTACACCAATGCGGGCAAATCCACTTTATTCAACCGCCTGACGCAGTCGGGTGTCTATGCGGCAGATCAGCTGTTTGCTACGCTGGATACTACTTCGCGCAAAATGTATTTAGGTGATAACTATCATTCCGGCGGCGGCACTCTGGTTATTTCAGATACGGTCGGGTTTATCAAGCATTTGCCTACCACGTTGATAGAGGCGTTTGGCGCCACTCTGGAGGAAGCTGCACAGGCGGATCTGCTGCTGCATGTGGTGGATGTGGCCAGTACGAACCGTGAGGCACAGATCGCACAAGTGAACCATGTGCTGCATGAAATTGGTGCAGCCACCGTGCCGCAAATTTTAGTGTTAAACCAAATTGACAGGCTGGATAACGAGGCGGGCTTTGAGCGTGACGAGTATGGTAGAATTTACAAAGTGCGCGTATCTGCCAAGACTGGTGCCGGCTTGGAGTTTGTCCGGCTTGCCTTGTCGGAGCACCAGCAGTTACTAAAAAAATTAAGCACTGAAGAAAGTGCGTATGCTTGAATGGAGTTTGAGAATGATTAAGTTTCCTGGTTTTGGTCAACGTAATAACGAAGGTCCGCCTGATTTGGATGAAGTGCTGCGTGATTTAAGCCAAAAACTGAATAATTTATTTGGCCGAGGCAGCAGCGGCGGCAACAATGATAATCGGACTGCAGACGGCAAAAGTGTCGATGTGCCGATTATGCCGATTCTGGCGATTATCGTTGCAATCTGGATGGCGACAGGTTTTTATATCGTTGATCAAGGCTCGCTTGGCGTGGTGCAGCGATTCGGTAAGTTTACACAAACTACAGAGCCTGGCCCGCGCTGGCATTGGCCGTTTCCTATTGAAACTAAAACCATCGTCAATATGGAACAGGTGCGCCGCCTGGAAGTAGGCTATAGAAGCAATGGCGAAGGTTCAGGTAGCAAAACCAAAGTGCCTAGAGAAGCCCTGATGCTGACTGAAGACGAAAACATCATTGATATGCAGGTGGCTGTGCAGTACAAACTTAAAAATGCGAAAGATTATGTGTTTAATAATCGAGATACTGACAAGGCTGTGATGTCGGCCGCAGAAACCGCCATTCGTGAAGTAGTGGGTAAAAGTAAATTAGACGATTTGCTACAGAAAGGTTTGCCGGACACGTCAGCACGCATGCAGGCGATTTTGGATAGTTACAACACCGGCATATTGATTACCAGTGTTTCCCGGCAAAAGGGTGCAGCGCCAGAGCAGGTAAAAGAGGCGTTTGACGATGTGAACCGTGCCAACCAGGATTACCAGCGTCAAATTAACCTGGGTCAGGCTTATGCGAATGATGTCATTCCTAAAGCGCGTGGTAATGCATCGCGTTTGGCGGCTGAAGCGGCGGGCTACAAGTTGAAAGTGGAAAGCGAAGCCAAAGGTAATGCCAGCCGATTCGAACAGATTTTGACGCAATATAACAAGGCGCCAGAAGTGACCCGTCAGCGTCTGTATTTAGATGCGCAAGAGCAGATTTTATCAAACACCAGCAAGGTGATAGTTGACCAAAAAGGCGGCAATAGCTTGTTGTATTTGCCATTGGATAAATTGATGGAAGCGACTCGGCCTGCAAGCTCTGGTGCGGCAACCACTACTGCGAATATAAGCAAGCAAGAAGAGTCAGGTATTGAAGAGTCGCGTGGATTAACACGCGATCGAGACAGTCGCTAAGCCTGCGCAAAGAGAGTCTGAGAGAAGAGAATTAAGATGAAAAATATTGGTGTAGGTTTAATTGGTTTGTTTGTGGCCTTGATAGTGCTGACGATGTCGCTTTTTACGGTTGATCAGCGCGAGTACGCTTTGGTGTTCAGGTTGGGTGAACTTGTCGCGGTTAAAAAAGAGCCAGGGCTTTATTTCAAAGTGCCTTTGGTGGATGATTTAAAGTATTTCGAAAAACGCATTGTGACGCTTGACTGGGAGCAGCCGGCGGAGATTGTGACCAGTGAAAATAAAACCATGACAGTGGATTCGTTTGTGAAATGGCGCATCATTGATCCCGCAAAATATTATGTATCGGTAAAAGAGGGCGGAGAAGCCGCTGCGGAAGACAGGCTTTCGCAAGTGGTAAACGCCGGTTTGCGTGATGAGTTTGGTAAACGTACTGTGCGCGATGTTATTGCGGGTGAGCGTGGGGCGATCATGAGAAACATGAAAATCAGGGCGGATAAAGAAGCGCGCCAGATTGGGATCCAAGTAGTGGATGTGCGCTTGAAACGTGTTGATTATTCAGAAGATATTAGCAAATCGGTGTATGACCGCATGATTGCAGAGCGTAAGCGTATCGCCAACCAGTTACGCTCTGAAGGGGCGGCTGCCTCCGAAAAAATCCGCGCTGATGCCGATAAGCAGCGTGAAGTCATTATTGCAGAAGCTTTCCGCGATGCGCAAAAGATGAAAGGTGAGGGCGACGCCAAAGCGGCCGAAATTTATTCTAATGCTTACGGTAAAAACCCTGAGTTTTATGCGTTTTACCGCAGCCAGGAAGCTTACAAAAATAGCTTTAAAAGCAAATCAGACGTCATGGTGCTAGACCCAAGTTCCGATTTCTTCAAATATATGCGCGGCGCTGGCGGCAAATAGTCGTCAGAAAGCAGGTTAGAGGTCGCTTGAAAAATATATTGCTTGCTGCATTCGGGCTCATGCTGGTGTTTGAAGGGTTGTTGCCGTTCATTGCACCACAAGCGTGGCGCGAAACATTCAGACGCATGATAGAGCTCAAAGACGGCCAGCTGCGTTTTGTTGGCCTGATTTCCATTGTTGGCGGCTTGTTGCTGATGTTGCTTAGCCGCTAATTCTAGGCCGCTCGCGTAAGCCGTTTTGCTATAATCCAAGTATAATAGCGGTATGCGAAATTGGTTACTCCCAGAATATATCGAAGACGTGTTGCCCAATGAGGCTGCACGCATCGAGCAGCTTCGCCGTAAGCTATTGGATTTATTCAAGGTTCACGGCTACCAATATGTGATTCCACCCACCTTGGAGTATATGGAATCACTCATCACCGGCACCGGTCACGATCTTGATCTGGCCACGTTTAAGGTGGTAGATCAGCTTACCGGGCGTTTAATGGGCATTCGTGCGGACATGACGCCGCAAGCTGCGCGCATAGACGCGCACATGCTTAATCATCAGGGTGTTTCAAGGCTGTGCTATGCGGGTACGGTGCTGCGCACCAAGCCGGACGGCCTTGCGCACACACGCGAACCATTACAGATAGGCGCAGAGCTGTTCGGGCATGCGGGCATCGAAAGCGATATCGAGATTCAACGTCTGATGATCAAAGCCTTGCAGCTGCTCGGTTTGGAAGAGCTGCATATCGATTTTAGCCATGTCGCGATTTTTGAGAGCCTGGTGAAGGCTGGCAATATCAATGCGGATTTAGAACAGGCGCTGCACGCAGCGCTGTTAAGCAAGGACAAAGTTGCGGTGGCCCAACTGGCAGCCGGTCTGCCAAAATCTATTCAGCAGGCGCTTGTGAGTTTGGCCGAGCTAAACGGTGATGTGGCGATGCTGGAGAAAGCGGCAAATGTGTTGCCGGAATTGCCGGAAATCAATCTGGCATTGGCTGATTTGCGGGCTGTTGCAAGCAAATTGAGCGACCTGAACGTGCATGTCTCGTTTGATTTATGCGAGCTACGCGGCTATCACTACCACAGCGGCATTGTGTTTGCGGCCTATGCACAAGGTTATGCAGGGCCGTTGGCGCTGGGCGGGCGTTATGACGAAGTCGGCATCGCGTTTGGGCGCGCCCGGCCGGCGACGGGCTTTAGCCTCGATTTGCGCGGCGTGGTAACTGCGCTTGCACCAGCCAGCCAGCCTAAAGCGATTCTGGCGCCGGAAGGTAACGACAAGGCATTGCTCAATGAAATCGAAGCGTTACGTGCAGATGGTCTGATTGTGATCCAGGCGCTGCCGAATGTGCTGCAGAGCGCTGCCGAGCTTAACTGCGACAGCGCGCTGGTGTTGCGAAATGGCGAATGGCTCATTGAAGCGCTTGTCCAACATTAAAAATATTTAAACCTGATAAAAGTAGTAAATTATGGCAAAAAATGTAGTAGTGATTGGTACGCAATGGGGCGATGAAGGCAAAGGCAAGATAGTCGATTGGCTGACTGACCATGCGCAAGGCGTGGTGCGCTTTCAGGGCGGCCATAATGCAGGGCATACGCTGGTGGTGGGACAGGGCGATGCACAGCGCGTTTACAAATTGAACCTGGTGCCATCCGGCATCGTGCGCGCAGGGGTAAACTGTTACATTGGTAATGGCGTGGTGCTGGATGCAGGCCACTTGCTGAGCGAAATTGCCGCGCTGGAAAAAGATGGTTTGGAAGTGAAAAACCGCCTGAAAGTCAGCCCGGGCTGTCCACTGATTTTGAGCCATCATGTGGCAATTGACATCGCGCGTGAAGCCAAACGCAGCGCTGACAAAAAGATCGGCACTACAGGTAAAGGCATCGGCCCTACTTATGAAGATAAAGTCGCGCGGCGCGCCTTGCGCGTTTATGATTTATTTTACCCGGAACGCTATGCTGAAAAACTGCGCGAAGTGATGGATTACCACAATTTTGTGCTTACCAATTATTTGGGCGCGCAAGCTGTTGATTTTAATCAGCAATACGATGCTAGCATGCAGCATGCGTCCGCTTTGAAACCGATGATCGCGGATGTTTCTGCTGAGCTTTATGCAGCTCATGGTCGAGGTGAAAATCTGCTGTTCGAGGGCGCGCAAGGCACACTGCTGGATATTGACCACGGCACCTATCCTTATGTGACCTCCAGCAACTGCATTGCAGGCCAGGCCTCAGCAGGCACCGGCGTTGGCGCCAATATGCTGCACTACGTGCTGGGCATTACCAAGGCTTACACCACGCGCGTAGGCGGCGGGCCGTTTCCGAGCGAACTGGATATTGAAACTGAGCATTGTCCTGGCTATCAAATGTCCACCAAAGGCCAGGAAATCGGCACCGTGACCCGGCGTAAACGTCGCTGCGGCTGGTTTGATGCGGCAGCACTGCGCCGCTCGGCCCGTATCAACGGGCTCACAGGCCTATGTATCACCAAGCTGGACGTACTGGATGGCATTGAGGAGCTCAATATATGTACAGGTTACGAGCTGGATGGCAAAGTGGTCGATTTACTGCCTGTAGGCGCGGATGATGTGGCACGTTGTGTTCCAATTTATGAAGTAGTAAGCGGCTGGTCTGAAAGTACGTTTGGCGTGAAAACCTGGGATGGCTTGCCAAAAAATGCGCAAAACTATCTTAAACGTCTGGAAGCCTTATGTGGCGTGCCGATTGCAATCGTTTCGACCGGGCCGGAGCGGGATGAAACCATCATCATTGAACACCCCTTTGCTTAATTGAAAGCTGTATCAACACAGCGCCTTGCATGGGCAATTACTGGTTCCGGGCATTATCTGCGCGAATCACTGGACATACTCAGTTCGCTGCAAGATGTAGATATATTCCTTAGCAGAGCTGCGGCTGAAATCATCCGGCAATATGGCTTTCAAGCCCAATTAGAAGAAACCGGGCATCGCGTGTATCAGGATAAAACTGCCAGTAGCGTGCCGGTAGAACTGTTTTACCAGGGCAAATATCATACTCTGGTGATCGCGCCCGCCACCTCAAACACCATCGCGAAAATGGCGTATGGATTCTCGGATAGCCTGGTTACCAATCTGTTCGCACAGGCAGGAAAAACCCGCGTGCCCAGTATCGTGTTTGCTTGCGATACCGCACCAGAGCTTGAATCCGAGGCCCCCAGAGAGAATATGGTGAAGGTTTATCCGCGCCAGATTGATTTGGACAACGTAGCAAAGCTGGCTGCTTTTGAAGCCACAAAAGTGGTTGCCGATATGGCAGAATTAACCCACGCTATTCATGAACGTTTAACCGAAATCAAGTGAAAACCGACAGCCTATTATTTTTAACAGGCAAACTGGCTGAAAAAAGCCTGAACAAAGTCTTGCAAGAAGTGCAGGCGAATCCCAAAACACCCCAATTTAAATACCGTGTCGAACAAATAGGCGTATCTGTGGCGGCGCTGATGACGCCAGACTTGATAGCGCGCCGTTTAAATAATGTTGGCGATGCGAACAAAGTGATTTTACCTGGCCTTTGCCAGGGTGATTTAACTTCTCTGCAGGCCAAGTATGGCGTGCCTGTTGAACGCGGGCCGGATGACCTGAAAGACTTGCCGCAATATTTTGGCCAGCAAGGTAAAGCACCCGATTTAAGCCAATACAGCGTGCAGATGTTTGCCGAGATTGTCGATGCGCCCGATTTGACCGTAGCGCAGATTTTAGCCAAAGCCGAGCGGTTTCAGGGACAGGGCGCGAATGTAATTGATTTGGGCTGCTTGCCCAACCGGCCGTTTTCGCATCTGGCAGAATCTATCCAGACGCTGAAAGCAGCCGGTTTCAAGGTGAGTGTCGATTCGATGGATGCCGAAGAATTGCTGCTGGCGGGCAAAGCGGGTGCAGATTATCTGCTAAGTTTGACCGAAAAAACCCTGTGGATTGCGGATGCCGTGGAAGCCGCGCCGATATTGATTCCCGGCAAGCCTGGCAATATGCCCTCACTTTATCGCGCGATCGAAATCTGCCTCAAAAATGGCAAACCGTTCATTGCCGACCCCATTTTAGACCCGATTCATTTTGGGCTGGCTGACTCGATTGTGCGCTATCACAAATTACGCAAGAAATATCCTGAGATACCAATCATGATGGGCATTGGTAATTTAACCGAGCTCACCGATGCTGACACCACGGGCATCAACGCGATTTTGTTCGGCCTGATCAGCGAGTTGGGCATCAACGCTGTGCTGGCGACTTCTGTGAGCCCGCACGCTATCAACGCGATTGCAGAAGTGGATGATGCGCGGCGCGTGATGTTTCGCGCAGGGCTGGATAACCGCCTGCCGCGCGGCTACAGCAATGGTTTGCTGGGGCTGCATGACAGAAGGCCGTTTCCTTACAATGACGATGAAATCGACGAATTCGCAGCGCAAATCAAAGATCCCAGTTTCAGGATTATGGTGAGTGAATCCGGCGTGCATGTATATAACCGCGATGGGCATCTGCTTGATATCGATCCGTTTGCGTTTTACTCGCGTCTGGGCGTAGAGAACGATGCTTCACATGCGTTTTATTTGGGTGTGGAGCTGGCACGTGCGCAAATCGCCTGGCAGCTTAAAAAACGCTATGTGCAGGATGAAGAGCTGAACTGGGGTGTGGCCAGTAATGTCCAGCAGAAAGCGGCAAAAAAAGCGCACCGCGAGGCTTCGCTCAAAGAAAAACAGGCTAAAAAAAGCGAGCCGACAAATGATTTATGAAACCATTATCATTAGTACAGATCTTGCCGGAAGCCCGCACGTGGCGCCATTTGGGGTGCATCATGAAGCCGATTTCGTTGTGATTTCACCCTACAAGCCATCCACAACGCTTAATAATATTTTGGCGACCGGTCACGCGGTGATGAATATGACTGACGATGTGCGCGTTTTCGCCGGTGCGCTCACCGGCAGGCAGCCATGGAATCTTTTGCAAGCCGCTAGAATAAAGGGTTACAGGCTTGCCGATTGTCTGGCGCATACTGAGTTGAAGTTGATGGAAATGCGCGATGACGCTATTCGCCCACAATTGGTGATGCAAAAAATCGAGACGCAAAATCACCGGCCGTTTAGCGGTTTTAACCGTGCTCAGGCTGCCGTAATAGAGTTCGCGGTGCTTGCCAGCCGTTTGCAAATGCTGCCGCGCGAGAAAATTCAGGCAGAAATGCAATACTTGCAAATCGCCATCGACAAAACTGCAGGTGAGCGTGAAAAGCGGGCCTGGGGTTGGTTAGTGGAAAAGATTGATAATTTTTATGCTGAGCAGCTCGGAGAAAATCAGGCATGACGCAGCTGTTAATCAGCGTTAAAAATGTCGAAGAAGCCTTGCTGGTGCTGGAGGCGGGCGTGGATATCATCGACCTGAAAGACCCTGATGTTGGCGCGCTCGGTGCTCTGGATTTGGTTGCTACCAGACAAATCTTGCAGGTTATCAAAGGCCAGGTGTTAGTAAGCGCTGCTACAGGTTTCCATACGCTTGTGAGCGCTACGGTAGGCGAGCAGCATGCATCGCTTAGCGAGCTGATCGAGGATATCAATGTTCGCGCACAATCTGGAGTGGATATTATTAAAATCGGAGTTTCAGCGCTGTTTTACGACCCTCGTTTTTTTGCTGAAATGTCTAAGTTGGCGCATGTGGGCGTGAAAATGGTGGCTGTGTTTTTTGCCGATGAAACTCCTGATCTGGATTTACTGCCGGCCTTACAAAAAGCAAGCTTCTATGGCGCCATGCTGGATACCAGAAACAAACAGCGGCATTTGTTCGCAATGCAGACCAAAAAGACCTTGCACCTGTTCACACAATTATGTAAAAAACATCATTTAAAATCGGGCTTGGCAGGCTCGCTTAAACCGCAACATATTGAGACTCTCATTGAAGTCGATTCTACCTATATTGGTTTTAGAGGCGGCGCATGCGAAAATTCAATACGCAATGCGGCTTTATCAAAAGTCAAGGTCATGGAAGTTAAGAATATGTTGCACATACACAACAAACATTACGAAAAAGCATCCGGAAACCGGGCTAGCGTTGCATAGTCATGCTGGATTAAGTATAGTTCGTAGGTGAATGTTTGTATTAAAGATTGTTATAAGTTTACAACCGAGGAGTTTAAGAATGAATAAAAAATTTATGGGTCTGGCAGTTGCGGCTACACTTGGCTTGACTGCCTTATCAGCATCTGCAGAAGATATGTTCCGTGGCGCTTGGTATTTATTGCCAGGCGTAAGCTATATGCATACCGACAGTGATTTGGATGCAAACAATGGCGGCGGTGCTTTTATTAAATTAGGTAAAGAACTCAGCCCTAGCTGGGATATTCAAGGCGGCCTTGGTTATAACCGTGCCAGTGAGGATACTGGTATTGCTGGTGTAGGCGGTCGTTACAAACAAACGACATTAGGCTTGGATGCCTTGTATATGTTTAGCCGCAGCAACTTCCGTCCATTCCTGTTAGCAGGTCTGGGTGCAGCACGTAACAACGTTGATTACAGCAATTTTGCCGCGCTTCAAGACAGATCAAAAACATCCTGGTTGGCTAACGTAGGTTTGGGTGCGCAATATTTATTTAACGATTCTTTTGCGCTGCAAGCTGATTTGCGTGAACAATGGTCAAAATCAAATGCAAAAGCACCAGGCACATCATTTGATGCGGATGAAACAATTAGCAATACGTTATTCAACTTAGGTGGTATCTTCCGCTTTGGCGCACCAGCGCCAGTAGTAGCAGAGCCGGCACCAGAGCCAGCGCCGATTGCTGCTGCTGAGCCAGCTCCTGCACCTGCTCCGGAACCTGCTCCTGCACCAGAGCCAGTAAAATGCACGCCACAAATGGAAACCATCACTGTGGGCGCTGAGAAACTGTTTGGCTTTGACAAAGCCAACCTGAAAGCTGAAGGTAAAGCAGCTTTGGATGATGCTGCTGCAAAAATCAAAGCGAACCCAGAAATCAAAGCAGTTATTGTAACTGGCCATACAG
>OEOF01000151.1_pt1 | contig 11857 bp, 11 predicted proteins | sample 1539701 | NCBI WGS metagenome assembly OEOF01 (sample SAMEA3611561, study PRJEB23397) | activated sludge metagenome | biome: Urban; feature: Wastewater Treatment Plant; material: Activated Sludge | place: Slovenia | collected 2012-09-24 | reverse complement strand
CGTCATGCGCATCGCCATCCACATGAAACTCCAGCTCTGCCTGCAGTGAAGAACCAACCGTGCCTGACTCGCGCAGTTTCTCGATTTCCTTCTGCGCATCCCCACGGGCGGAAACTACTGCCTGCCAAGCCAGTATCTGCGCGGCTTCCAGGCCATGCGCCGGAAGAGTGTACCATTCTTCCTCAAACACCGTTGTTTCGTCGCTCACTTTCAGCGTCTGCCAAATTTCATCCGCAGTAAAGCTCAGGATAGGCGCGGTCAAGCGCATCAGGCAGTGTGTGATGTGATACAGCGCGCTTTGTGCAGCACGACGGGCATGCGAGTTCTCGCCGCTGGTGTAGAGGCGGTCTTTCAGAATATCGAGATAGAAGCCGCCCAACTCCTCTGAACAGAAGCCCACGAACTTCTGTACGGCCAGATGGAATTCATAGCGTTCGTAATCCGCCAGAATCTCGGCCTGCAATTTATCCGTCAAATGCAGCGCATAACGGTCTATGCTCAACATTTCTGCCGGTTCAAGTAAGTGTTTACCTGCGTCAAAGTCCGCCAGATTCGCCAGCAGGAAGCGCAAGGTATTGCGGATACGGCGATAGCCTTCCGCGACACGCTTCAGAATCTCGTCGGAAATCGTCAACTCGCCGGAATAGTCGGTGGAAGCCACCCACAGGCGCAAAATATCCGCACCGTAAGTGTCCATCACCTTTTGCGGCGCCACCACATTGCCTTTGGATTTACTCATCTTGTGGCCGCTGCCGTCCACCACGAAGCCGTGGGTCAGCAAAGCCTCGTAAGGCGCACGGCCATCGATGGCGCAGCCTGTTAACAACGAGCTTTGGAACCAGCCGCGATGCTGATCGGAGCCTTCTAGGTATAAATCTGCGGGAAACTGCAACTCAGCGCGTTTCTTCAGCACGGCCGCGTGCGTCGCGCCGGAGTCGAACCAGACGTCCAGCGTATCGGTGACTTTCTTGTATTGCTCGGCATTTTTCGGCGCATGGGCATTCAGGAAAGCAGCGCCATCCAAACTGAACCAGGCTTCGATGCCCTGCTGTTCCACTTGCTTACAGACGATCTCCAGCAGCTGCAATGTCTGCGGATGCGGTTCACCGGTTTCTTTATGCACGAAGAAGGGCATCGGCACGCCCCAGTTACGCTGGCGCGACACGCACCAATCGGGACGATTTTTAATCATCGCTTCCAGCCGCGCACGGCCCCAGCTTGGGTAGAATTGTGTCGCATCCACCGCCTTGTTGGCATACTCGCGCAGGCTGATGCCCACGGCATCTTCCTGCTGCATACCGATAAACCATTGGTGTGTCGCCAGCTGCATCAGTGGCGTCTTATGGCGCCAGCAATGCGGGAAGCTATGCTGCAAACGCGCACTGGCCAGCAGCGTGCCGTTTTCCTGCATGGTGGTGAGAATCACTTTATTGGCTTCTTGACGCGTCAAGCCGCGAATACCTTCAAGTTCAACCAGTTCGCTATTGAAGAATTTTCCATCGCCGCCCATCAACACGCGCGGCTTCTCGTCTGGATAATTCGCACGCATCACCAGCCAGTCGTCGTTACCATGTGCGGCGGCGGTATGTACCAAGCCAGTACCTGCATCAGTGGTCACATGCTCGCCATAAATTACCGGCACATTCCGGTTATCAAATGGATGCTTTAAATAAAATTGATTATACCCATGAACCCCTGAGTGCAAGGGGTCTGGTGGCAGTCCACACAATACCCGCCCCAGTGTTTTGCCTAGCACTTCAAAACTCGAAAACCCATACCTCGTCATCGTGTTTTCAAGCAAGTCTGAAGCAATAATTAAATTACCTTTAGGGGTTTCAACTAATGAATACTCAAGATTAGCATTCACACTCACCGCTTGGTTCGCTGGCAGCGTCCACGGCGTGGTTGTCCAAATCACCGCGTAGGCGTCGTCTTTCACCTCAACGCCAAATGCTTTACTCAAAGCCGCATTATCCACCACCTTAAAGCCCACATCGATCGCGGGCGAATTCACATCTTCGTACTCGACTTCGGCCTCGGCCAGCGCCGAGCCGCAATCCACACACCAATGTACCGGCTTTGAACCTTGGTACAGGTAGCCGTTTTCGTATATCTTGCCAAGCGCACGCATGATGTCCGCCTCGGTGCCAAAATCCATGGTCAAGTACGGATGATCCCAATCGCCCAGCACGCCTAGACGGATGAAGTCTTTCTTCTGCTTTTCCACCTGCTCGGCGGCATAGGCACGGCACAGCTCGCGGAACTTGGCGGGGGCGATATTCTTGCCATGGTTCTTTTCCACCACCAGTTCAATCGGCAGGCCGTGACAATCCCAGCCCGGCACATAGGGCGCGTCAAAACCCGCCATCGTTTTAGATTTGACAATGATGTCTTTGAGAATCTTGTTGACCGCATGACCAATATGAATGTCGCCATTGGCATACGGCGGGCCATCATGCAGGATGAACTTCTTGGCACCTTTGCGTGCCTTGCGGATGCGCTCGTACACGCGTTTTTGCTGCCAGCTCTTTAACCATTCCGGTTCGCGTTTGGCCAAATCACCGCGCATCGGGAAACTGGTTTCCGGCAGGTTAAGTTTATATTTTGAATTGTTCTCGTCAGTCATGTTTTATTGCTTAAAAAAATTTCTTGCCACTTCGATATCTAGTGCAATTTGAGCCTTGAGTGCATCCAGACTCTCAAACTTCCGCTCATCGCGTATCTTTTGCAGGAATTCCACATGCACATGTTGACCATACAAATCCCCATTGAAATCAAACACATGCACTTCCAATAACAGCTTTGGAATACCCTCGATGGTTGGCCGCACACCCAAGTTGGCAACGGCATTCCAACCCTGTAATTTTACTGCATAAACGCCTGTCAGCGCAGGCCGCTCATGCCGCATGTGAATATTTGCAGTGGGAAAGCCCAACTGACGTCCGCGTTTAGCGCCATGCACCACTTTGCCGCTAATGCTGTAATGGCGGCCAAGCAGGTGGCTGGCCAGCGCCAAATCACCCGCTGCAAGCGCTTCACGCACACGGGTGCTGGAAACGCGTGCGCCCCCCATATCCAGGCGTGACATCGGGATTAAATCAAACTCGTTTGCTTGAAAATCTGCCAACCCGCCTGCGCGCTTGGCGCCAAATCTGAAATCCTCCCCTACCAGCACGGTGTTTGCATTCAGCTTCTCTCGCAGCAACTGCATGAATTCAGGGGCAGTGATGGCCGCAAAACGTTGATTGAACGCGCAGACAAATACTTTTTCGACACCAGCCGCTTCCAGCAGCTCCAGCTTTTCACGCAATGTCGTCAACCGTGCCGGCGCAGATTGCGGGGTAAAGAATTCACGCGGATGCGGCTCGAAAGTCATCACCGCCGGAATTTTCCCTGCCTTGGAAGCCGCATCCAGCAAACGTTTCAACAATGCCTGATGCCCCAGATGCATGCCATCAAAATTACCGATAGCCATTGCAAGCGGCGGACAAGGATTTGCTGGCAGGTGGCGAAAGACTTGCATCACACACTCACACGTTTGCTAAAGTCTCGTGGGCGAAACCCTAAGGCATAAAGCGCGGCAAAGTAACTGACCGCACCGGCAGTCACCAGCAGCGAAATCCACATCAACTTCACCATGGTGCGCATATGCAGCCAATCGCCTGCCAGATTGGACAGGTGGTAAAGCACGACCGCCATCAGCAGCAAAGCTACACCCAATCTAACATAGAACGCGAACCAGCCCGGTAGTGGCTGATAGATATGATGGCTGCGCAGATGATAATACAGCAGCCCTGCGTTGACACAGGCCCCTAAACCAATCGCCAACGCTAGCCCGGCATGGTGCAAGCCAAGCCCAAACACAAACGCCAGGTTCATCAACTGCGTCAGCACCAAGGTGAATATCGCAATCTTGACCGGTGTTTTAACGTTTTGCCGCGCATAGAAGCCCGGAGCGAGCACCTTGACGACGATAAGGCCTAGCAAGCCCAAACTGTAGGCCATGACTGCTTGCTGCGTCATCTCTACATCGTGCGGCGTAAACTTACCATAATGGAAAAGACTCGCCACCAAAGGCTGCGCCAACACCGCCAAAGCGACTGCAGCTGGGGCTGCCAGAATAAATGTCAGACGCAAACCCCAGTCCAGAAGCTGGCTGTATTCATCTTCGTTTTTTTGACCGTCGGTTTTTGCGGCAAACGCTTTGGATAGGCTGGGCAGCAAGATCGTCCCCAGCGCTACGCCTAGCACACCGGTCGGGAATTCCATCAACCTGTCCGCATAATAGAGCCAGGACACGCTGCCGGTTTGCAGAAAGGAAGCAAAAATATTGTTGAGGACAATCGAAATCTGCGCGACAGAAACGCCGAAGATTGCCGGGCCCATCAGTTTCAGGATACGTCTGACGCCTTCGTCCTGCCAATTCAACTCATAGCGTGGCACCAGCCCAAGCTGACGCAAATACGGCCATTGAAACAGCAATTGCAGAATGCCGCCAACGAATACTGCCCACGCCAACACGCGAATGGAATTATCAAAATAAGGTGCCACAAACAGCGATGCGACGATGAACGCCACATTCAACCAGACTGGCGTAAATGCAGCTATCTGGAATTTGCTGTACGTGTTGAGCACGCCGCCAGCCAGCGAAACCAGTGAAATAAACAGAATATAAGGGAAAGTGATGCGCAACAGCTCTATCGTTAACTCAAATTTACCCGGCTGATGCACAAACCCGGGCGCGGTGACACCCACAATCAACGGCGCCGCCAGCATACCCAATATCGTCACCCCCAGCAGAAATAACCCCATCAAGCTGGCGACATGATTGATTAAGGCGTGCGTTTCAGCTTGCGTACGCTTGGTCTTATACTCCGCGAGAATAGGCACAAAGGCCTGACTGAATGCACCCTCTGCTGAAACACGGCGCAGCAGATTGGGAATCTTGAACGCAACAAAGAATGCATCTGTTGCCAACCCTGCACCAAAAATGCGTGCAATCAACGTATCGCGCACAAATCCCAGAATGCGCGACAAGAAAGTCATGCTACCAACACCGGCAAGCACTTTGAGCAGATTCATGCTAAAAAGAATGGGGTTAAAAACATAGCCGCGATTCTAGCATGCCAACCACGTTTTTTTAGGTAAAAACGCGAAGTAATTACTTGCAAATCTCATTAAAAAACACTAATATACGCGGTTTCGTTTTATAACCTAAGTAACAGGATAACAAACACATGGCAAATACCGCACAAGCCCGCAAACGCGCGCGCCAATCCGTGAAAGTGAATGCGCACAACGCCGCTTTGCGCTCCACTTTGCGTACTGCAATCAAAAAAGTGATTAAAGCTGTTGAGTCCGGCGACAAAGCTGCCGCTGCAGCCGCTTTTAACGAAAACATAGGCGTGATCGACCGTATCGCCGATAAAAAAATCATTCACAAAAACAAGGCAGCCCGCCATAAAGCACGCTTGAGTGCAGCGATTAAAGGCATGAAAGGCGATGCCGCTGTTGCCAAATCTGTCAAAGCAGCTCCAGCAAAAAAAGCGGCTACAGCTAAACCTGCTGCAAAAAAAGAAGCGGCTTCTAAAGCTGCTGCGCCTAAAGCAAAAGCAGCGCCAAAAGCAAAAAAAGCTGCAGAGTAAAGCTCACAAGGTTCCAAACAAAAAAAGCCTCGCATTGCGAGGCTTTTTTGCTTTATGTAATAAATCTGTTTATTCGCCGATATGCAGTTCGCTGCGCGCAACCAAGGCCTGATTCAACACATCCTCTATATTGTCACCCAGCATCGTAAAATGCCCCATCTTACGTGCAACTCTGGGTTCTTGCTTGCCGTACAGATGCAGCTTTAAAGCACCATGCTGGAACGCCTTATTCCATGGGGGCTCCAAGGCACTGTTTTTCTCTCCATGGAACCAGCTGTCCCCCAGAATGTTCACCATTACCGCTGCGCTATGCTGATGTGAGCTCCCCAATGGCAAGCCGGTAATGGTACGCACTTGCTGCTCGAACTGATTCGTGACGCACGCATCAATGGTGTAATGACCAGAGTTATGCGGACGCGGCGCGATTTCGTTGAGCAGCAGCTTGCCGCCTACCACGAACATTTCCACACCCAAAACGCCCACATAATTCAATTTGGTCGCCAGTTGCTTGGCCAGTTCCTGCGCCTTGGCTTTCTGGACTTCGCTAACGCGCGCAGGCACAATGCTGATGTCCAAAATGCCGTTAAGGTGCTTGTTCTCAGCCGTTGGGAAAGCCGCAATATGGCCTTGCGCATCGCGCGCCAGCACAACGGAAAGCTCGCAATCCAATTCCAGCATCTTTTCCAGCACGCAGACTTCTTGCTTAAAGTTGTTGAAAGCGACCAAGGCTTCGGCATGGTTGGCAACCCGCGCCTGTCCTTTGCCATCGTAACCAAAGCGTGCCACCTTGAGTACGGCCGGGTACATGTCGCCATCCTGCGGCAAATCTTCAACCTTCTCCACCGCCACGAATGGGCCAACCGGCAAACCGCTGTCGCGGAAGAAGTTTTTTTCCTTCACACGGTATTGCGCAATGGAAACTGCTTCTGCACTGGGATGCACAACGGTATGCTGCGCCAGGAAACGCAAAGTCTCGGCTGGCACGTTCTCAAATTCGGTAGAAACCGCCGCACAAGTTTGCGCCATTCGCGCCAGCGCCGCCGCATCATCGTAGTTGGCACACAAATGTACGTCGGCTATCTTGCCAGCGGGGCTATTTTTGTCCGGATCCAGCACCGTGACCTTGTAGCCAAGCTCGTGTGCGGCAATCACAAAAAAGCGGCCCAGTTGACCGCCGCCCAGCATACCCAGCATGGCCGGAGCACTAATAAAGTTTTTTACAGACATGTTGTGAAAACTTAACAGGTTAAGGTTTTTCGGAAAGTGTCATCGCATGCACTTTCTCACTTTGGTTTCTACGAAAATCTGCCAGCTTCTGCGCCAAAACAACATCGTGATTTGCCAGAATGGATACCGCGAACAGACCTGCATTAGCTGCACCCGCCTCGCCAATCGCGAACGTCGCTACTGGAATACCCTTTGGCATTTGCACGATGGACAGCAAGGAGTCCTGTCCTTGCAGATGTTTGCTCGAAACAGGCACCCCTAATACCGGCAATGTCGTCTTTGCCGCTACCATCCCTGGCAAGTGCGCGGCACCGCCCGCGCCGGCGATGATCACTTGATACCCATTGTTTGCAGCGTTTTCTGCAAAGTCGAACATCAAATCCGGTGTACGGTGCGCTGAAACTACTTTTGCCTCGTATGGTACACCAAAATCAGCCAGCATCTGTGCCGCCAGTTTCATGGTGGGCCAGTCGCTGTCCGAACCCATGATGATTGCTACTAAAGGTTGACTCATTGTTATCCCTCTTACATCAAAATCAGGCTATCCCGGTGAATCAACTCTAATTCATCCACATAGCCTAATATCGTTTCAATCTCGTTGCTGGGTTTGCGCATGATACGCGCTGTTTCGCCAGATGAATAATTGACCAGCCCGCGCGCCACTTCCTTGCCTTGCGCATCCAGGCAGGCAATCACATCGCCGCGCTCGAACTGCCCCTGCACCGCCACCACGCCAATCGGCAGCAAGCTTTTTCCTTCTTTGATCAGCACTTTCACAGCACCGTCATCCAGCACCACGCCTCCGCCGACGCGCAAATGGTCGGCCAGCCATTGTTTGCGGGCAGCAGTTTTCATTTGCGTCGCTTCGAGATGTGTGCCAATAGCCTCGCCATCGGCCAAACGCACCAAGACATTTGACTCCCGCCCGGATGCGATAATGGTGTGTGCGCCACTGCGCGCAGCGCGCTTGGCCGCAAGAATCTTGGTTAACATACCACCCGTACCGATATTCGTACCGGCACCGCCCGCCATCGCTTCCAGCCCCGGCGTACCAGCGATGGCATGATGGATGAATTGCGCGTTCTTATCTTTGCGCGGGTCGGCAGAGTACAGGCCTTGCTGGTCGGTCAGGATCACCAATGCGTCCGCTTCAATCAAATTAGCCACCAAAGCACCCAGCGTGTCGTTATCGCCCAGGCGGATTTCCTCGGTCGCCACGGTATCGTTTTCGTTGATGATTGGGATGACGCCCATCCCCAGCAAAGTGCGTAGCGTGCTGCGTGCATTCAGGTAGCGCGTCCTGTCTGCTAGGTCTTCATGCGTCAGCAGCAGCTGTGCGGTGTGTAAATCGTGTTCGGCAAAGCAGCTTTCGTACATCTGCACGAGGCCCATCTGGCCCACTGCCGCAGCAGCCTGCAATTCGTTGACGGCTGTTGGGCGTTTTTTCCAGCCCAAGCGCTGCATACCTTCCGCCACTGCGCCGCTGGAAACCAGTATTACCTGCTTACCTTGCTTGACTAGCGTACTGATTTGCGCCGCCCACGCTGCAATACCGGCACGGTCTAGGCCCTCACCGTTATTGGTGACCAGGCTGGAGCCCACTTTGACGACGCAGGTTTTGCTATGTTGCAGCAGTGATTTCATGCTCGGTCTTTTTAACAGTTTCCAAATGCTCCATGATGGCATAAGTCAGCTCTTTGCAGCCCATGCCGCTGATGGCAGAGATGGCGAACACGCGCCCTTTCCACCCATACGCCTTCACAAAATCCGACACTATCTGTTTTGGATTTTCCACCATATCAATTTTGTTCAATACCAGCCAGCGAGGTTTGTTGTACAAATCCTCGTCATATTTTCCCAATTCGTTCACGATAGCCTTAGCCTCGGCCACCGGATCCACTTCTGGATCGAATGGCGCAATGTCCACCAAGTGCAACAGTAACGATGTGCGCGATAAATGGCGTAGAAACTGATGTCCCAAACCAGCGCCCTCTGCCGCACCTTCGATCAACCCTGGCACATCCGCGATCACAAAACTGCGATTGGCGTCCACGCGCACCACGCCCAGATTAGGGTGCAAAGTGGTGAACGGATAATCCGCCACTTTCGGCTTGGCAGCAGAGACGCTGCGAATGAAGGTGGACTTGCCCGCATTCGGCATGCCCAGCAGGCCCACATCTGCCAATACTTTCAATTCCAGGTAAAGCTCAAACGCTTCGCCGGGCTCACCTTGTGTACATTGCTTTGGGGAACGGTTGATACTAGATTTAAAGTGGATATTACCCAAGCCGCCATTACCGCCTTTGGCAATCATCACTTTCTGGTCATGCGCATTCAGATCCACCAGCACTTGACCAGTCGCTTTGTCACTGATGACTGTGCCTACTGGCACTTTCAGCACCATGTCGTCACCACCCGCGCCATAGCAATCCGAGCTGCCGCCATTCTCGCCGCGTTGCGCGCGGAATGTGCGGGTGTAGCGGTAGTCCACCAGTGTGTTCAGGTTACGGTCGGCCTGCACATAGACACTGCCACCCCTACCACCGTCCCCGCCGTTGGGGCCGCCCATCGGTTCGTATTTTTCACGACGAAACGTAGCAACACCGTTCCCGCCATCTCCGGCATAGACTTTAATGGTAGCTTCGTCGATAAATTTCATATGGGAAACACTATAAATGAAAAAGCCTCATCATGCGATGAGGCTTTTTGCGTCAGTTTCGCTTAAACCGCGACGATGTTCACTGTATGGCGTTTGAGTGCGCCTTTAGTTGTAAAGGTCACCTTGCCGTCGATCTTTGCATATAGGGTGTGATCTTTACCCATGCCTACGTTGTCACCGGCGTGCATTTTGGTGCCGCGTTGACGTACGATGATGCTGCCTGCTGAAACAACAGTCTCGCCAAAAGCTTTCACGCCCAGACGTTTGGCCTGTGAGTCACGACCGTTGCGGGAACTACCGCCTGCTTTCTTGTGTGCCATGTTGAATTACCTCTTATTTAGCTGCAATCTTGTCAATTTGAATTTCAGTGTAGCTTTGGCGATGGCCTTGTGTCTTGCGATAGTGTTTACGACGACGCATTTTGAAGATCATCACTTTATCACCACGACCGTGAGAAACCACGGTTGCATTCACCTTAGCGCCAGCCACCAAAGGCGCGCCAATCGTCACGTTGTCACCATCGGCTACCAACAACACTTTGTCGATCACCACTTTGCTGCCAACATCACCAGCCAGTTTTTCCACTTTTAACTTATCACCAGCGGCTACTTTATATTGCTTGCCACCTGTTTTAATCACTGCGTACATAATGCGCCTTTAAACCATGCGTTTTAGTAAACCGCGCATTATACGCAATTTTCCTGATAAAGCAAACCAAAATAATACATTTTTAAATGTGAAAATGTTGCCAGAACAACGCATAGCCCTGGCTAGGGCTATGCTAAAATGCGCGCATATTTTTCAAACGGTTTCTTGCGTGACTCTTCAGAACATCCAAACCCAGATCGCGGCCGATATGCAAGCCATGGATGCAGTAATTCGCAACTCGCTGACATCCGAGGTAGTGTTGATCAACACCATTGCCGAACATATCATCGGCGGCGGCGGCAAGCGCCTGCGACCAGCATTGGTGCTGCTTTCTGGTGGTTTGCTCGGTGGCGTCAATTCGCAGCATCATCAACTTGCAGCCATTGTCGAATGCATCCACACTGCAACGCTGCTGCACGATGACGTGGTGGACGATTCGCACATGCGCCGCGGCCAAAGCACAGCCAATCATTTATTTGGCAACGCGGCCAGTGTATTGGTTGGCGATTTCCTTTACTCGCGCGCTTTCCAGATGATGGTGAAGTTGCAGAACATGCGCGTGATGGAAGTGCTCTCCGAAGCCACCAACACCATTGCCGAGGGCGAAGTGTTGCAGTTGATGAACGTACACAATGCCGACATCACCGAATCACAATATATCAAAGTCATTCATTTCAAAACCGCCAAACTGTTCGAGGCCGCGGCCAGGCTGGGCGCCTTGATTCATGCGGATTGCAGCCGGGCGGAAGAAGAAAGCCTGGCGCGCTACGGCATGCACTTGGGCACGGCGTTCCAACTGGTGGACGATGTGCTGGATTTGAGCGGCGATGCTGAATCCATAGGCAAAAATCTGGGTGACGACCTGAACGAAGGCAAACCCACCTTGCCGCTGCTATATGCCATGCAACAAGGCGATGAAGCTACGTCCAGCCTGATTCGCCAAGCCATTTTACATGGTGGATTGGACAATCTTCCGCAAGTCTTGGCCGCTGTAAACAACTCCGGCGCCAAGGATTACGTACTGACCTTGGCCAGAAAAGAATCTCAAGCAGCTTGTGACGCAATTGCAGGCTTTGAGAACAACGCCTACAAGCAAGCGTTAGTCGCTTTGGCAGAATTCGCCGTCAACAGAAACTTCTAGCGTTCATTGCTAAAGCCACTGCCCTGCAAGGCTCATTCTATCTGCCTTACAAGGCAATGCTTTACATAATGAACGCGCGCGACCGCACAAGGGATTTAGTTAAGCAAAATCTGTTCGCCACTATCAGCGTTGTAGTAGCTTAGGTGCGCACATTGGCTGGTGCCGGTGGTCAGGCTTCCATCAAACAGCGCTTTACCATCCACATTTACCACTGCATAGCCGTTATGATATAGCGTGACTTCCGCCAATTTTGAATTGGCAGGTTTTGAGTGCGCATGCGCTTTTTCACGCATGGCAAAACTGATGCAGGTTTCTTCTTCCTCTTCATCGAACACTTCCCAATCACCCTCGCCGGTGAGTTGGTTAAGCCAGCCGGGCAAGTCTACCTCCACACGGCAGATAATCGGTGTGTTCCATGGGTCCTGGCCAGAGGCCTCTACGTCGAGCAACTCTTTCAGTTCTTCAGGTAATACAATCGAGTCGGTCATATACATCACTTTCTTTAAGCACATGGCTTACGATTTCCATGCTACTCCA
>OEOF01000149.1_pt1 | contig 11968 bp, 7 predicted proteins | sample 1539701 | NCBI WGS metagenome assembly OEOF01 (sample SAMEA3611561, study PRJEB23397) | activated sludge metagenome | biome: Urban; feature: Wastewater Treatment Plant; material: Activated Sludge | place: Slovenia | collected 2012-09-24 | reverse complement strand
GCCACTTCGTCGTGGGTGAAGTTGCAGAACCAGCGGTCAGCGCGCTCCTGGATGCCTGTCTCTTATACACATCTAGATGTGTATAAGAGACAGGTATTGGGCATAGTGTTATCTCCTCAAAGATTAAGGAGAATCCACAGATTACACAGATTTCACAGATTTGAAGAAGTGGTTAGTCCAAATACTGATCAGTGTCCACTGTCTACTCTCTTCAATCTGAGAAATCTGTGAAATCTGTGGTTTCTCTTTTCTTAAGCGCGCACGGGCAGGTATTCCAGGATGCGCGCCGCAATCTGGTCGGCGGTGAAACCCTCGAAGCGCAGCACGTCGGCCAGCAGCGCCGGGCGGAACCAGCGCTCATCGAGGGCGAAGGGCAGCACGTCGGCCGTCTGACCGTGGCGCAGCAGCGTCTCGGCCACGATGGAATAGAGGCCGCCGGTCAGGAAGTGATCCTCCAGCGTCACCAGTAGATTGCATTCGCGGGCGGCGCTGAGCACAGCTTCCTCATCGATGGGCTTGGGCGTGCGCACGTTGATGAGCCGCACCGCCAGCCCCTCGGCCTCCAGCAGCGCCTTGGCCTCCCACGCCTGGGCGAAGAGCATCCCATAGACGAGGATCGCCACGTCGTCGCGCTCTCTCAGGTGCGACGCACTTTCCGAAGTGCGTCGCACCTCGGCCCGGCCAATCTCAAAATGCGGGTCATGCGCCACCATCGGCTTCAAACCATTGTAGCGGATGTAGGTCGGGTGGGGGCTGTTGATGATGTGCGGCAGGCCGAGCAGCATATCCTCCTCGTCGGCCGGGCAGAAGACGTGCATGTGGGGGATGCCGCGCATGAGGGCCACGTCCTCGATGGCCTGGTGCGTCGGCCCGTTGCCGTCGGACAGGAAGCCGGGCACGCCGCCGACCAGCTTCACCGGCAGGTTGCCGATGCCCACGTCGGTGCGCACAAACTCAAAGGCGCGCAGCGTGAGGAAGGTCGCCAGCGCGTGGAGCACCGGCACGCGCCCGCGCAAAGCCAGCCCGGCCGCCGCGCCGACCATGGTCATCTCAGTGATGCCGGTATCGATGAATCGCTCGGGGGCCAGATTGGGCAGGTTGCGGATGGCCGCCCGGTTCTCGGCCGTCATCACCACGATGCGCTCATCGGCGGCCATCAGTTCCAATAAGGTTTGTTCGTAATTCTTCATAATAAATCCCAGATTTTTGATCCGCAGATTACGCAGATTTCGCAGATTTCAATTCTGTAATCTGCGAAATCTGCGTAATCTGCGGATCATATCTTCTCTTTATCTGACCATCAGGGCCTCGGATTCGATCTCGGCCCGGCGCGCGCCGTGGAGTTCGTCCAGCAGCGCCGCCACTTCGTCGTGGGTGAAGTTGCAGAACCAGCGGTCAGCGCGCTCCTGGATGCTGGGCAGCCCCCGGCCGCGCACCGTGTCGGCGATGAGGACGCGCGGCCCCGCTTTGCCGGGGGTCGTATCCGCCAGCAGGTCGGCCAGCCCTTCTTCCAGCGCCGCGAAGTCATGGCCGTCAACGCGCCGCACCCGGCAGCCGAAGGCCTCGAACTTGGGGGCCAGCGGCTCCAGCGGGATCAGGTCCTCGGTGCGCACGTTGGCCTGAAAGTGGTTGCGGTCGACGATGAAGAGCAGGTTATCCAGCTTGTGGGCGTTGGCGACGAGCAGCGCCTCCCACACCGAGCCTTCGTTCAATTCGCCGTCGCCGGTGATGACGACGATGCGATTGGACAGGCCGCGCATCTTGCAATCGAGGGCCACGCCCACGGCCACCGCCGGCAGATGCCCCAGCGAGCCGGAATGGAACTCGATGCCGGGCACGTTGCGGTTGGGATGCCAGTAGATGGTGTCGTTGGTCTTCAGATGGTTAGCCAGCCGTTCGCGCGGCAGCCAGCCCAATTCGACAAACGTGCCATAGAGCGCGGGCACGTCATGCCCTTTCGACAGAAACAGATAGTCGCGGTCGGCCGCGTCGAAATTGTGCGGGCCGACGTTGAGGAAGCGGTTATAGAGATAGACGATCAGATCGGCGCAGGACAGGGACGCGCCGGTGAAGCAGCCGCCATCGGTCGATAGGCGGATGATGTGCTCCCGGACGCGCAGCGCCATGTTTTCCAGTTCGGTTTGTTCTTCGCGGTTCATGGTTATTGTCCCGAAAACGAGTTTTTTCTTGAAAACTCGGTTTCTAATAGACTCATCAGTTCTAGAAACCGAGTTTTCAAGAAAAAACTCGGTTTCTAGAGTTGACGGGTCTGCCCCGGCGACACGCTTTTCAATTCGTCCAGATGATGGCGATACCAGTTGACCCCGGCATACTGGCTGTTGATGTCGGCCACGTCCGGGTGCAGCGCCAGATAGTCCAGTATGTCATCGAGGCTGAACAGACGGTCGGTGGGGTAGAGAGCGTCATAGACGGCGGCGATAAAGCGGTAATCCTCTTCGTAGTCGATGGTCCAGCGGTGGCTCATCGAATAGTCCAGGCCCGACTCCCAGAAGACGTTGCCCAGGCGAAAGCGTTCCGGGTTCTCCCAGAAGAAGGGCGTTGTATGCTCGCGCTCCAGCGGCCGGGTCGCCTCGCGCCAGGCCGTCTCCAGCGCGGCCATGGTCATCATCTCCACGTCGTTGCCGTCGGGATAGCTGGGCGGGTGCAGATTGCTGACGAAATCGAACTCATCGGGCTGGGCCAGATAGTAAGCGATGACCCGGTCGATGACACGCGGGTCGATGAGCGGGCAATCGGATGGAATTTTGATGACCGTGGCCGCGTTATATTCACGCCCGGTCTGGAAGTGGCGGTCGAGCACGTCCTCGGCGTCGCCCCGGTAACACAGGAAGCCTTCGGCGCGGCACAACTCGGCGATGGGGTCATCGGCGGCGTCGGTGGTGGTCGCCACGACGACCGTGCCGGCCAGTTCGGCGGCCAGCACCCGCTCGACCATCCGCGTCAGCAACGGCTTGCCGGCCAACGGCCGCAATACTTTGTTGGGCAGGCGCGTCGAGCTGGTGCGCGCCTGGATGACGGTGACGATCCCGCCGCTAAGCCGGGGCATAAGTCAGAAACTCCTCCCACTCCACCGGCTCACCCAGCAGGATGTGGCGGCAGACGCGGGCGATATTGTGGCCGGAGACGCCGCCGTTTTGCATGGGGGCCAGTTCGTGCAACATATTCAGATCGAAATAGGAGTGGACTTCCTTGCCCAGGGCGATGCCGGCATAGACGACGGTTGAGTATTGGCAGATGAGGGCCTGGCAATTGGCGATCATATGGTCGATATTGCCGTCGGTGTAGATGGGCGGCCCGTCGCCTACCACCTCGCGTATCTCGCGGATGGCCCGCTCGAATTTCTCGTTGGGGTGCAGCTTGAAGATCATCGGCCGGCCGTCGGCCAGCGCGACCGCCTGCCGCAGGAACTTCCGGCGATTGTCGCGCTTGTACGTCTCGCGGGCGTCGGAGGTGGCGATCAGCACGTAGTCGCGCAGGGGAAAATTGTTCTCCAAATAAGCGGCGCAATTGTCATAGTTGGGGATGCCGGTCACGACCAGCTTTTCCGGCCGCATCCCCTTGCGGATGAAGAAGTCGCGATACCCCTCGGAGGCGACGCAGAAGAAACGATATTGGTTCGACAGGCCATTGGTCGAGGTGCTGGCCAGATAGCGCGGCAGCTTGAAGCGCCGCACGAGGTGGTACATGAACCCTTCCGGGTCGGTCATGCCCTCCTGGATGAGGATGAACGGCCGATTGCGCAGATTCTTGGGCACGTAGAGGTCGGTGGTGGCGACGTAGAGGTCGTACTCCCGCGCATCGCCGCGATAGTCGATGGGCAGGTTGTGCAGATGCAGATAGGCGTCGGTCTGTCGCCGGAAGTTGCCGCCCAGCACGGTGAAATCGAGCATGTTGGAATGGCTGGCCAGGATATTATAGAGGCCGTCGGAGTAGAAGGGACTGAACCAGCAGTCGAATTCATCTTGCAGATGGCGGCCGACGGCATGGATCATGCGCGTCATGTTGAGCGACCCGCCGATGAACAATATCTTCTTACGCGCCATAACCGCTTTAGTTTACATCCTTTGGCCGGGGCTTCCAATCGTGGGCTTGTAAACGATTTGTTACGATTACCCCAACACCTGCCTATTGACGCTGTCTATATTTCCGGCTGCGCGGTCGCCGGCGTATCGAGTGACTGAAGCGTGATGCGATAGAACCCCTCGGCATAGGCGAAGCCGACCTTCTTGCCCGTGTCGGCCGCCCATTGGCGGATCATATCGGCCGGGTTCCACTGGCCCAACTGGCTGACGTGCTTCTGGAGCGCCTCGATCTTCAGGTCGATGGTATCGGTAATATCGACGAAATGGTTGACCCGTTCGCCGAAAGAGACGAAGACGTAATTCACCTTGTGGCCCACCAACCCCTCGGCGGCCAGGTCGGGGTAGAGCAGCGTCATCTCGGCCGCCGGGAAGACGGCGTCGAGCGCTGCCTGGGCCGCGGCGCGGTGGTCGGGGTGGTTGATGTAATCCTCGGCCGGAAAGTAGTTGGACGGGTCACCGCAGACGACGGCGTCCGGCCGGTATTGGCGGATGAGCCGCACCAGGTCCTTGCGCAGTTCCAGCGTCGGCTGCAAGAAGCCGTCGTGATAGCCCAGGAAGAGGCACTCGGCCCCGGCCACCTGCCCGGCGGCCGTCTGCTCGGCCCGCCGAATTTCGGCCAGCCGCTCCGGCGTCATGCCGTCCTCGTGGCTGCCCACGTTGCCGTCGGTGATGACCACGTAGATGACGCGGCTGCCGGCCCGCGCCCATTTGGCTGCTGTGCCGGCCACGCCGAATTCGATATCGTCCGGGTGGGCAAAAATAAACATCGCCGTCTGGGGAGTATAAGCGCCACTCATCGATTGCCTCTTGATTGCGGTGGATTGCTTTGGGTCGGTTTCTACCGGGTTAGAACCCAATATGATATAAAACGGTTCGCATCGGGATCATCCGCGATGATGCGCGGCGCGTCAAGGAAATAATCAACCTTATGAGTGACTGGTATCAACTGGAAGTCGAAGCCGCGTTGCGCGAACTGAACAGTTCCAGCGAACTGGGCTTGTCGTCGGCCGAAGCCGCCGCCCGCCTGGAGAAGTTCGGGCCGAACGAACTCGTCGAGAAGGGCGCTAAAAGCCCCCTGGCTATCTTCGCCGATCAGTTCAAGGACCTGATGGTCATCATCCTGATCGTGGCCGCCATCGCCTCGGCCGTGTTGGGCGAGGTGGAAGAGGTGGTCATCATCATGGCTATCGTCGCCCTGAACGCCGTCATCGGTTTCTCGCAGGAGTACCGCGCCGAAAAGGCCATCGCCGCCCTGAAGAAGCTGGCCGTGCCCACCGTGCGGGTGCTGCGCGACGGCCGGCTGGCCGACATCTCCGCCCGCTGGCTGGTGCCGGGCGACATCGTGCGGCTGGAAACGGGCGATCTCATCCCCGCCGACGGCCGCCTGTTGGAGAGCATCAACCTGCGCGCCCAGGAAGCGGCCCTGACCGGCGAATCGGAGCCGATCAGCAAGTTCATCACGCCGCTGGCCGCGCGCAACGGCCAGGCCCCGCCCCTGGGCGACCGGCGCAATATGGTCTACATGGGCACGGCCGTCAGCTACGGCCGCGGCACGGCCCTCATCACCGAGACGGGGATGCAGACCGAGCTGGGCAACATCGCCGAACTCATCCAGGGCGTGGAGGAAGACCAGACCCCCTTGCAGCGCCGCCTCGATCATCTGGGCAAAATCCTGGGCTACATCGCCATCGCCATCATCGTGTTTGTGGTTGGCCTGGGGCTGTTGCGCGGCGAACATTTCAGCAACCTGTTCCTCGTCGGCGTCAGTCTGGCCGTGGCCGCCGTGCCGGAGGGACTGCCGGCCGTCGTCGCCATCACCCTGGCCCTGGGCGCGCAACGGATGCTCAAGCGCAACGCGCTCATCCGCCGCCTGCCGGCCGTGGAAACCCTCGGTTCGGTGACCGTCATCTGCTCCGACAAGACCGGCACGCTGACCCAGAACCGCATGACCGTGACCGTGCTGGACGTGGCCGGCCACTCGCGCGAGTTGGCGACGCTGGTCGATAGCGCCGGCTACATCCACAACGCCGTGCTGAAGCCGGAAGCCGCCCCCGAGGAGCGCTCGCTCGACCTGCTGCTCATTGCCGGGGCGCTGTGCAACGATGCCTTGTTGCAGGACGAACCGGAGGGCGGGCGGCGCGTCATGGGCGACCCGACGGAAGGCGCGCTGGTCCTGGCCGCCGACGAAATCGGCCATAGCAAGGCAGAACTGGAAACGCGCTGGCCGCGGCTGGCCGAGGTGCCCTTCACGTCGGAGCGCAAGCGCATGACGACCATCCACCACAGCCCGCCGGAAGACGAGTTTGCCCAGGCCCCCTGGGGCCGGCAGCCTTACGTCGCCTTCACCAAGGGCGCGGCCGACGGCCTGCTCGAGAGTTGCGGCCACTACTGGACCGGCGATGAGATCAAGCCCCTCGACGAGGCGGCGCGGGCGCTTATATTGGCGGCCAACGCCCGTTCGGCCCAAGCCGGCCAGCGCGTGTTGGGCGTGGCCTTTCGCGGCCTGGACGAGTTGCCCGACACGGCCGACGAGAGCGCCGTCGAGCGGGAGATGTGCTTCGTGGGGCTAATCAGCATGATCGATCCGCCGCGGCCGGAGGTGAAGGCGGCGGTGCGAACGGCCCGCGAGGCCGGCATTCAGTCGATCATGATCACCGGCGATCACCCGCTGACGGCCCAAACTATCGCCCGTGACCTGGCGATCACGACCGGCGACCGCCATCTGACCGGCCACGATCTGGCGGAGATGCCGGCCGGGGCGCTGCAACAGATCGTGCAGGACGTGCCCGTCTATGCCCGCGTCTCGCCGGAGCACAAGCTCGACATCGTGCAGGCGCTGCAAGATCGGGGGCAGGTCGTGGCGATGACCGGCGACGGGGTGAACGACGCCCCGGCCCTGAAAAAGGCCGAGATCGGTGTGGCGATGGGCATCGCCGGCACCGATGTGTCCAAGGAAGCGGCCGACATGGTGCTGCTCGATGACAACTACGCCACCATCGTCGCCGCCATCGAGGAAGGGCGCAACATCTACGACAACATCCGCAAGTTCGTCACCTACATCCTGTCGAGCAACACCGGCGAGTTGTTCGTCATGTTCATCGGGCCATTCCTGGGGTTGCCGCTGCCGCTGCTGGCGGTGCAAATCCTGTGGATCAATCTGGTGACCGACGGCCTGCCGGGGTTGGCCCTGGCTGTGGAGCCGGCCGAAAAGGGCATTATGAAGCGGCCGCCCTACCATCCCGACGAGAGCATCCTCAGCCGCGGCGTGGGCCAGCGCATCGTCTGGATCGGCCTGTTGATGGGCGCGGTCTCGTTGTTGGTGGGGCTGTTCTACTACCGGCAAGACCCCAATGGGCCGTGGCAGACGATGATCTTCACCACGTTGACCCTGGCCCAGATGGGCAACGCTTTGGCCTTGCGGGCGCATGAGGATTCGGTGCTGCGGATTGGCCCCTTCTCCAATCGGCTGATGGTCATCGCCATCGCTCTGACCGTCGTGCTGCAACTGGCGCTGCTCTATACGTCGATCGGCCGCCGCTTCTTCGGCGTGGTCGCCCTGTCGCCGGCCGATCTGGCGATTGGCCTGGCGGCCAGCGCGCTGGTGTTCGTGGCCGTGGAAATCGAAAAGTGGCTGCGTAGGAGAAAGAATTAAACACGGATAGGACACGGATAAAACGGATGAAACGGATTGATCGATCCGCTCAATCCGTCACATCCGTGTAATCCGTGTCCTATCCGTGTTTAATTTCTTTATCGCCCACAGCCATCCTATTCCACAACGATGACGCCCAGTAGCGCCCGGTCGAATGAGGCGATGCGCTCCGGGCCGAGGGCGGTGAGGGCCTGATAGACGCGCTCCACGTCGGCCCGCAGCCCGGCCACGTCGACGCCGCGACAGACGGCCGGCAACGGGTCGAGCCATTGGCGCACCCGCAGCAGCATCTTGACCGCGCCGCGATAATTGCCCTGCTCAATCTGATAGTAGGCGATGCCCACCTGAAGGATGCCCCGGTAGAGATCGCGCCCCGGGCCGCTGTCGTCCATCCACGCTTCTTCCAGCGCGTCGTGGGCGGCGTAGAACTCGCCGCGATTGAAGCGTTCGATGCCGGTGCGGGCCAACGCCGCCAGCGGCTCGGCGCACACGGCGTCGAGGGCCGGGCGGTCGGGGATGCGGGCGTAGCGCTGGAACAGGGCGGGCATGTCGGCCGTGAAGCGCGACCGGGCCAGCACCGCATCGGCCCCGGCGGCCTTGGCGGCGGTCATCACGGCAACATCCTCGTGGGGGCCAAAGCACAGGACGGGGATGCGGCGCGTGGCCGCCGACGATTTGAGCGCGGCGATCCACTCGCGCCAGGGGATGGCGTCGTTGTTCAGGTCGAACAGCAGCAGCGCCGGCTGGCGGCGGACGATGGCCTCGAACAGTCGCCCCGCGCGGCCGTGGAGCGCCTCGCCCGGCCTCTCCGGCGCGGCCTCAGCGTCGGGCGCGCCAACCTGATCGGCCGACTCGATCCACTCCACGCGATAGCCCAGATGCTCGGCCACCAGGGCAATGCGCGTCGTAAACATTAGGTCGGCCACGAAGGCGATGATCAGTGGGGAAGTAGTCATATAGTGGTCAGTGGGCAGTGGACAGTGGGCAGTGGGTCGCTGTCGCAATCGCAATCGCTATCGTTCTTCAGCATTCAGCAGTGAGTGGCCTCTTCATTCGTCATTCGTCATTCGTCATTCGTCATTCGTCATTGCCATTACGCAAACGGATTCACCACCGGCACACCCGGGGCCAGCCATACCAGAAAAATGTAGCGCCGTTCGCGGCCGTCCTGGTCGGTCGTCACGTGGGGGACGTAGAACAGACGCAAATCCCGCGATTCGTATAGCCACAAGAACTCATCGAGCGGGCGGATCATGTTGGAGAGCGGGTTGCGCGGATTCTGCAACAGATGATCGACGGCCGCTTTCACCGCTTGCAGGTTGCCCTTGCGAAAGGCGGCGGGGATGTTCTCCAACGGTTGCAGAAAAGCGTGGGCCAGACCCGCTTCCCAGCGCGGCGGGTCAAGATAGCGGTCGCGCGGGTGAAAGGACGGCTCCCACAGGCGGCGCAACGTGTCGGCGATGCGGTTGGGGTGGGTGTGGGGCCAGAACGGCCGTCCCTGTCCGGTAGACAGCCAGCCGTCATAGACCGGCCACTCGGCCAGACTGCGCCGGATGCCCGCCTGATCGACCGTGGTCAGCGCGTCCAGTTCGACACGCGGCAGCGGCTGGCTCGTAAACTCGACCTGGGCCGCGGGGCGCACGTCGGCGAAAACGGTCAATATCTGATTATGATGGGCGATGATTTGCGCGGCCGAGAGGCCGCCGGGCAGCGTGCTATGGCCGTCGGCGACGAGCGTCACGTCGTAATCGAGGCTGTTGGCCCGGCGCGTGGTCGTGTCGATACAACACTCGGTTTGCATCCCGGCGATGATCAGCCGCCGGATGCCGCGCTCGGTCAGCACAGCGTCCAGACCGGTGCGGTAAAAGGCATCGGGCCGGTACTTGTCGATGATGAGTTCCGACGGCAACGGGGCCAGTTGGGGATGGATGGCCCAGCCGGGGCTGTGGGCCTCGTCCGGTTCGCCCGCGCCGCCGTTGTGGCGCACGAAGATGACCGGCGCGGCGGCGGCGCGGGCACGGTCGAGCAACTCGCGTAACGTCGCCAGCACTTCGGCCGCCTGATAAACCGGCTCCGGCTCAAACATATTCACCTGGGCGTCGATTAGCAGAAGAGCAGTGTCCATGATGGGTTCCTTCTCGCGCCTCATTATAACCCGGTTTGACCGATGGGCATGAACTAATCGCCCGGCGCGGGCTGCGCTATAATCTATTGATGAGCCGCGGGCTGATGCGGCCGGCGCTTTCTACCAATCAATCAACGAGGTTCGTCCTTGACCGAGCAACCTGCCTATACTCGCCTGACGTTTGATCCCCTGGCCGATCCGGCGGCCGTGATCGTGGCCGGCGCGGCCCGCTTCACGGTGCTGGCCTCGCGCCTGATCCGCCTGGAATATGACCCCGCCGGCCGCTTCGAGGATCGGCCCAGCCAGGTCTTCTGGTTCCGCCGCCGCCCAGTGCCGGCCTTCACTGTTGAGCGGGAAGGGGAGCGCCTTATCCTGACGACCGATCACCTGCGGCTGGAATATGCCGGAGATGACGCGCCATTCGCCGCATCTACTCTGTCGATAACCTTGCTGCCCGACGGCCCAATGTGGCGCTACGGCGACCCGGACACCGGCAACCTGTTGGGCACGGCGCGCACGCTGGATCGGGTCAGCGGGGCGACGCAGTTGGAGCCGGGTCTGCTGTCGCGCGACGGCTGGGCGGTGGTCGATGACAGTCGCACGCTGGTGTTCGACGAGTCGGCCTGGCCGGTCGATCGGGCGGCCGACCCGCGCGTCCGCGACCTCTACTTTTTCGGCTACGGCCGGCGCTATGGCGACGCCCTGCGCGACTACGAGACGATCAGCGGCGGCGTGCCGCTCATGCCGCGGTGGGTACTGGGCAACTGGTGGAGCCGCTACTGGGAGTATCGCGACGGGGAATTGCTGGCCCTGATGGACGAATTTCGGGCCAACGACGTGCCGCTGGCGGTGTGTATCGTGGACATGGATTGGCACCTGGTCAATGTCGGCCAGGGCATCAGCGGTTGGACGGGCTACACCTGGAATCGCGAGTTCTTTCCCGACCCGGCCGGCTTCTTCGCCCGGCTCCATGAGCAGGGGTTACGCACGGCGCTCAATCTGCATCCGGCGCTGGGCATCCGTCCCTACGAGGCCGATTATGCGGCGATGGCCGAGCGCCTGGGGCTTGACCCAGCGTCCGGCGTGGCCATCCCCTTCGACATCGCCAACCGCCGCTTCGCCGACGCCTACTTTGAGGTATTGCACCATCCGCAGGAGGCGATCGGCGTCGATTTCTGGTGGATCGACTGGCAGCAGGGCACGCAGACCGCCCTAGCCGGATTGGATCCGTTGTGGCAGTTGAACCATCTGCATTTCCACGACCTGGGGCGCGACGGCAAGCGGCCGTTCATCTTCTCGCGCTGGGGCGGGCTGGGCAATCACCGCTATCCCATCGGCTTTTCCGGCGATACGGTCGTCTCGTGGGAGTCGCTCGACTTCCAGCCCTACTTCACGGCCACGGCGGCCAATGTCGGTTACGGCTGGTGGAGCCACGACATCGGCGGCCACATGCAGGGCATCGAAGACCGCGAACTGTATACCCGCTGGGTGCAGTTCGGCGTCTTCAGCCCCATCTTCCGGCTGCACAGCACCAAGAACCCGTTCCACGAGCGGCGGCCGTGGGGCTACGACGCCGAGGTGCTGCATATTACCCGCGAGGTCATGCAACTGCGCCACGCCCTGATCCCGTATCTCTACACCATGTCGCGCCTGAACGAGACCGACGGTATCGCCCCGGTGCGGCCGATGTATCAGGACTACCCCGACCACGAGGCGGCCTACGCCTGCCCGCAGCAATACCTGTTCGGGGCCGATCTCATCGTTGCCCCCTACACCGCGCCGGCCGACCCGGATACCCGCTTGGCGCGGCAGGTCGTCTGGCTGCCGCCGGGCGACTGGTATCATTTCTTCAGCGGCGAGTATTATCCGGGCGATGCCTGGTACGCCTGCTACGGCGGGCTGGACGACGTGCCCGTCTTCGCCCGCGCCGGGGCGATTATCCCGCTGGGGCCGCGGGTGGGCTGGGGTGGGCTGGACAACCCGGCCGAATTGCATCTCCACGTCTTCGCCGGGGCCGACGGCCGCTTCACCCTCTATGAGGATGACGGCCAGACGTTGGCCTATCGGGAGGGGGCGTTCGCCCTGTCG
>OEOF01000146.1_pt1 | contig 12088 bp, 13 predicted proteins | sample 1539701 | NCBI WGS metagenome assembly OEOF01 (sample SAMEA3611561, study PRJEB23397) | activated sludge metagenome | biome: Urban; feature: Wastewater Treatment Plant; material: Activated Sludge | place: Slovenia | collected 2012-09-24 | reverse complement strand
GTGCAGATGTTTGGCCCGGCACAGCGCGGAGTGGCATTGGCGGTGATGGATTGCGTTGCAGAGGGCATTATCCCGAAAGATGAAGTTGAAAACCTGTTTATCTGCGTAGGCGTATATATCAGCACCCGCGCCGATATGGATGAGCGGGTTCAAGACTGGAATTACCAGGCCACCAAACAAGCTATCCGCAATGCGGTCAACCGCGAGCCAAACGTGGACAAGCTATTGGCGGAATATAAGAATACTGCTCATCCGTTTCAGGCCAAACGCGCCGCCTAAAATACAAAAAGCCCGCGACTGCGGGCTTTTTCCTGCTTTTGGATTCTCGCTTAATCTTCCGCCGTCGAATTGATTTTGTGGATGCTTAGATCCGCGCCATCGAATTCCTGCTCGGCATCCAGACGAATACCTACCAGCTTTTTCAGCAGGCCATAGATGACTGTACCGGCAACCAACGCGATGGCAACCCCGGTAAGCGTACCAATCAGCTGAGACATGAATGCCACCCCTCCAACACCGCCTAAGGCTTTTGCGCCAAAAATACCGGCCGCTATGCCACCCCAGGCGCCACACAAGCCATGCAATGGCCATACACCCAGCACGTCGTCAATCTTGAGCTTGCTTTGTGTAGTGTTGAATGCCCACACAAACAGGCCGCCAGCTACCGCACCGGTTGCCAATGCCCCCAGCGGATGCATAATATCGGAGCCCGCACACACTGCCACCAGCCCTGCCAGCGGGCCATTGTGTACAAAGCCCGGGTCATTCTTGCCAACCACCAGCGCTGTCAATGTGCCGCCTACCATGGCCATCAGCGAGTTCACCGCCACCAGGCCGGAAATGCCTTGAATGCTCTGCGCGGACATCACATTGAAGCCAAACCAGCCTACCGTCAGCATCCATGCGCCTAGCGCCAGAAACGGGATATTAGACGGCGGATAGGCATGCAGGCGTCCGTCCTTGCTGTAACGCCCGTTACGCGCACCCAGCAAAATCACCGCCGGCAAAGCAACCCAGCCGCCCATGGCATGTACAACCACAGAGCCGGCAAAGTCACGGAATTTTGCGCCGAAATTGGCTTCCAGCATTTCCTGAAAGCCAAAATGACCGTTCCAGGCGATGCCTTCGAAGAAAGGATAAACAAAACCTACCAGAAGGAAAGTGGCCGCCAGCTGTGGGTTAAACTTGGCGCGTTCCGCGATTCCGCCTGAAACGATGGCCGGAATTGCTGCAGCAAAAGTCAGCAGAAAAAAGAATTTAACCAGATCATAGCCATTCTTGGCAGTCAGCGCATCCGCGCCTTGCAGGAAGTTAACGCCATAGGCGATGCTATACCCGATAAAGAAATAAGCGATAGTGGACACCGAAAAATCCACCATGATTTTCACCAGTGCGTTCACCTGGTTCTTGTGCCTGACTGTGCCCAGTTCCAGAAACGCAAACCCGCCATGCATCGCCAGCACCATGATGGCGCCCAGCAACACAAACAATACATCTCCGGCCGAAATCAGGCCTGTCAATTGTGCTTCCATCTCGCTCCTCCGTTTGCTCTTTTAATTGACAATAGCAATTATTATAATGTGCAATTAGTTAGCAAAAAACAAGCCAAATCTTAAGTGGCTGATTTTAAAAGAAGTGGTTTTTTAGCCGAAAGCAAAATGCACCACTAATGTGCCATAGTGCGTGCATAGCACCATTTTGGTGCTTTTATACCATGCTAACTGTGTTGCTGTTCAAGATATATTTTTCCGCTTCCGGATTGCCCGACCAGAAATGAAAAAACTCGCGCACCACTGCCAGGAAAAGGCGGCGATTTTTCTTGAGTTCAAACAAGGGCAGAGTTGCATCCACAGCGATACGGTAAGCCTTATTGTCCTTCACCGGCGCATCCTTGATGCGCACCAGCAGTATTTTTACCAGCTTGAGGCGTGTATCAATCAGTGTCTGTTCCGCGTTCTCGTTACGTAACGCCTTCGTATACGCTTTGAGTGCCCATGCTTCGGCCGTACCAAACTTTTCCTGATCTACTGTATTCCACAAATGGGAGAGTTCGACGTGGATCGGCTTCCAGTCTATCGGCAACGCATCTTCTGTCACCACCTTGCTTAGCAAGGTCACAGCTTTAAGATCATTGATCCAGAAAGGAAAATACTCCCTGGCAACCACTAGACTCTCCGGCCAGTCTTCTTCCGACACGCTATCCATCAGCGTTTCGACTATTTTGCGATATTCTGCCCCTACCCGCGGCTTGTCCGCGAGCAATGGCATCAGATGGTTCAGGAACTCCACACGCGGCGCAAACGTGTCCGGACCGAAGCCTTTGCTTTTCAGCAGCTTCAGATATACTTCCAGTGCTTGTTGTTCGCGCTCTTGTATCGTCATTGCAATGCAGGGGCTTAAAATGTCACTCGAATTGTAACGTATAATTGTTTGAATAATATCACCATTCTATATAATTGCCAGCCCGTTTCTTTAAAATCTGCCCGCCATGTTTGAAACCATATTACTGACACTACTGGCTCTGCTAGCCTGGTTCTGGCTGGACAATATCGCCAAACGCGAAATCGCAATGCATATGGGAAGAAAACTGGCGGATCGCTGCCAACTACAGCTGCTAGACGAAACCGTGGCCTGTACCCGCCTTGGACTGGCGCGCGACCCGCGCGGCCATCTGCAAATCATGCGGTATTACACCTTTGAAGTCAGCGCCAGCGGTGACGAGCGCCTGCAATGCCACTTGCAACTACTCGGCAGGCAATTGCAAAACTGGCATATTCCGCCCTATGCTCAACCCGTTCACTAACTACGCCGGTAGATTTGCTCCGTCACCCACCGGGCCTTTGCACTTTGGGAGCCTGATCGCTGCCGTCGCCAGCTACTGCGATGCAAAATCCCATAACGGAAAATGGCTGGTACGCATGGAAGATTTGGATAAGCCACGTGAATTGGCAGGCGCCGCGGACGACATTCTGCGTACGCTAGAAGCATTTGGTTTTGCATGGGATGGCGAGGTGATGTATCAAAGCCGGCGAGCGGCAGCCTATGAGCAAGCCCTGACGCAGCTAAAAGTTCAAGGTGTGATTTATCCATGCGCCTGCAGCCGCAAAGAGATTGCGGACTCTGCCGTTTCCAGAGGGATTGAAGGTGCGATTTACCCAAAAACATGCCTCAAAACACCTGCCCTGAAACCCAATATCCATGCGGCTTCCAGGGCAATAGTTTTAGATGAAAACATTACGTTTTTCGATGCGATTCAAGGTGAGATCACGCAAAATCTGGCACGCGATATCGGCGATTTCGTCGTCAAGCGCGCCGATGGTTTGTTCGCCTACCAACTTGCCGTGATCGTGGATGACGCAGAACAAGACGTGACGCATGTCGTACGCGGCGCAGATTTGCTGGATTCCACGCCGCGGCAGATTTACCTGCAGCACCTGCTTGGCTTTCCCACTCCACGCTATGCGCACGTGCCTGTGGCAGTAAACGCAGCGGGTGAGAAACTCAGCAAGCAAACACTAGCCAAAGCCATTACCCCGAAGGCCGCACCGATGCTTGTGTTTGAGGCATTGGACTTTTTAGGCCAGCAGCCGCCGGCAGAAATGAAAAACGCCACATTGCAAGAAATGTGGCGCTGGGCGATTGCAAATTGGAAGCTGTCGAACGTACCTAAAAATCGCTTGATAAAGTGCGAGCGATGATGAGGCAAGGCAAAAAGTTGCAAAAAAACCGGAATGTATGGGGTGATGCATGAGGATTTTGCGCAACTTTTTAACGCCGCATCATCAAGCGCAGCCTTTCAGCCAGCAATTTTTAAAAATCGTACCTTGCCCCCACCTGAACCAACGCCGGCATCCCGGTAAGAATACCGCGCGTGCGGTCCACGATGTAGTCTTTATCAAAAATGTTTTTGCCCACCAGGAACAAAGTCGTTTTATATTCCGGCAGCTTGTAATTCACCGCAGCGTTGTAAATCGTGTAACTGGAAATCTCACCAAATTGGCCAGTCGCATCCACCGCTTTGGTTTCGGCAAAATCGGCATATTGCCTGCCCACATGCACGGCCTCAATCATGGCATCCCAGTTACCTACCTTGTAACCCAAAGCGGCGGTCACCGTGTTTTTAGGCGCATATGGCTGTCGATTACCAGATTTGCTGCCACCGACAATCGCGTTGGTATCTACACGACGGAACGGGGAATCCTGCTCCGCCACCGGCAGCCAGGTATAGGCCACGCGGGTATACATGCCGTTGTCGAATTCGTAGCGCCCCAACAGCTCCAGCCCTGCAAACGTAGCTTTGCCTTGGGATAAAGCCACATTGCTGGCCACCGAACCTACGGCGACAAGATTATCGAAATCGTTATAGAACGCGGTTGTCTCGAAACTGAAGTGTTTTGTGGGGTGGGCACGGAAACCAGCTTCATAATTAGTGGATTTCTCCGGGTCCACATCCACAGAACCACCTGTATTGGAGATCAGGTCTTCGGTTCTGGGCGGCGCAAAGCCTTCATGTACGCCAGCAAAGATCGTATATTGCTCGTTCGGCGTATAAGCAAAAGAGATGCCCGGCACCCATTCATGCAGCGTAGCATCGCCTTTTGCGCCGTTCAGACGGTTTTTGCGCTCGTTCTCCACATGCTCGTAACGCACCGCCGGGGTGATGCTGAAGTTGCCGATGTCAAACCGGTTGCTGACAAAGCCGGAATAAGCATCCGTCTCGCGATAGTTGTTTTCGACCACAGTACCGGTGCGCGCTGTAGGCGAGGCACCGTTCTTTTGTCTACGCTCCTGTGTTTCATAATGCGCTTTCACGCCCATTTCCAACAAGCCCCAATTGTGGGTCAAACTCAGGCGAGGCTCGACACCATAGGTTTCATAGGTACGCAAACGACCTTGATTGCCCAGACAAGTGTCTGTATCAACCGCCAAACCAGCGATACGTCCGGCACCAACGGCGGCACAACCGACACCGGCGGCAATATTCCCTGGTGAGGAGTTGCTCTGCTGCCGCCACCAGTCGCGGTCGAAATGACTGTAATACACATTCGTGGTCAGCAAGGCATTGGTATTGATCTGCCAATCATGGGTCAACGATGTGCCATAACGGGTCAGCTCAAAATCATCATGTTGGAACGGGTTGTATTCCCCGCCAAAATTGTTGTACTCCGCGCGCGTCAGGCCTGTGTAGCTGACTTGTGAATCCTCGCTGAAATAGTTGGCACGCAAGGTCACCGCATGGTCATCATTGATGACTTTGGTGACTTTGAAGTTCAGATCATCCACGTTATGATAGGTCTCATCACGCGCACCTTCGCCCTGCTTGTGCGTATAGTCCAGCAACATGCCGTTGCCACCCACATTGACTTTAGTGTTGAGGTAGTCGCGATTACCTGCCGTCATGCTGACATGGCCGCCAAACTTCTCCGGCGCATTCGGGGTAATGTGGTTAATCACGCCGCCGATCGTTTGCGGACCAAACTTGATCTGGCTTGCACCTTTCAGCACTTCTATTGAGGAGAAGCGGTCAATCGTCGGGTAGTAGTAGCTCGCGTTGTCGCCATAAGGTGCATAAGCGAGAGGAATGCCATCTTCCAGCAGCAACACTTTGGTGGAGCGCGTTGGATTCAAGCCGCGAATACTGATGTTCGGGCGCATGCCCATGCCCTCCTCATCCCGCGTGACGACACCAGGCACCTTGCGCAGCGCTTCGCTGGTAGTCATCACATGGCTGCTTTCCAGTTCTTCATGACTCACCACAGTGGCAGAACTCGGCGTGGTGAACCATTCTGATTGACTGCCGATCACATCGACGCGCGGCACGTTCAATGCCAGATTTAGCGCTTCATCTGCCGCCTGCGCCATTTGCGCACACGCTGCCATTACTACCAGCGTCAGGTATTTATACCGGGTATTCATATGCATGGATTCTCATGTTTCCTAATTCAGAAACACAATTCTACATGATAATCATTCTTGTTTGCAATTACTTTGTGTGAACTTGCCGATACCGCTCGAACAAGCAGATGGCTGCTGCCGTTGCGGCATTGAGTGACTCCAGACGCGGATCGGTGGGAATACTGACTTTGCGCGTGGCGGCGGCAATGGTGTCAGCCTGCAAACCGGCACCTTCATTGCCAATCACGAATGCAGTGGCTGAGGTCAAATCTAGCGAGTAAAGGGAATCGCCATCCAAAGTGGTGGCAAATACGTTGCCCGAGAAATTCTGCATGGTTTGTGGCAAGTCCGCGCTTTCAACCACAGGCAAGTGAAACTGCGCACCCTGCCCGCCACGCAAGGCTTTGGGCGACCACACATCTGTGCAGCCTTTAGAGCAATACACGACTTCCACCCCGGCACCCAGGGCCGTCCGCAGCATGCTGCCCAGATTTCCCGGGTCCTGGATATTCTCCAGCATCAGCGCGAATTGCGGATTTTCCGGCGACGCAATTTGCGGAATCTCGATTACCGCCAGAATGCCCGTGCTGCTAGCCACTGGCGTCAGTTCCGCATACATCAGGGTCGGCAACATCACCGTGCTCACATGCTCCAGTTGCTGCATCAAAGCAGTCGCTTCAACGCTGCTTTTGCCTTCGGGGATGACCAGACTCAATGGTTCGCCAAATGCCTGCAGATAGCTTTCTATCAAATGCACGCCATCCAGCAGGGTCTTGTTTTCCCGGCTGCGCTCACGGGCCGAATCCGCCAGTTTTTTCAGCTGCTTGAAAATCGGATTGTCGCGAGAGGTGATATGTTTGAATGCCATGCGGCATTCTAACGCAAATAGACTTGTACCTCGTCAAAAATCGGCGTAGATTGGCGCGTGCAACCATCATTAAAAACACTTCTTGAGGAGGTTTCAAATGTCATTAACAAAACGTGCACTTGCAGAACTGATCGGGACATTCTGGCTAGTACTGGGCGGCTGCGGCAGCGCCGTGCTGGCAGCCGGCATCCCGGATTTAGGCTTAGGTTATCTCGGGGTTTCATTGGCTTTTGGCTTGACCGTGGTCACCATGGCTTATGCTATCGGCCACATTTCAGGCTGTCACTTAAACCCTGCCGTTTCAATTGGCTTAGTGGCTGGTGGGCGCTTTAAAGCCGCTGAACTGCCCCATTACATCATCGCGCAGGTATTGGGCGGCATACTCGCAGCGGCCACCCTCTACTGCATCGCCAGTGGTGTAGAAGGCTGGGAAGCCGGTGGTTTCGCGTCGAATGGTTATGGTGAGGCCTCCCCGCATGGCTACGCGCTACACGCTGCTTTCGTGTGCGAGGTGGTGATGACTGCCGTGTTCCTGTTCATCATCATGGGCGCCACCGATAAAGCCGCATCCCCAGCCATGGCTGGCTTGGCAATAGGCCTGACCCTGGCGCTCATCCACATGATCAGCATTCCGGTCACCAATACCTCGGTCAATCCGGCCCGCAGCACCAGCCAGGCCGTGTTTGCGGGCGGCATCTACCTGCAGCAACTTTGGCTGTTCTGGGTCGCGCCTATCCTGGGTGGCATCATCGGGGCAAAAATCTATAATCTGGTGGCTAAAAACTAGCCCGCTTCCAGCGTTGCCAATGCCCGCATCCTAAATTATGCGGGCATTTTTGTTTTATTCTTTCATCCAAATTTCACTCAAAGCCATTACAATCAGGCTAAACAACAACAGGTAAAACGCATGATTGATGGTTTGGTACAAATCTTTATCTGGCAAGGCCTAGGCGAGCTCATCTCCAGATTCTTGTTGCCCAATATTCCCGGCCCCGTCATCGGGCTGATACTGCTGGTGGCCTATCTGGTAATCAAAGGCGAAGTCGATGATTCGTTAGCCATGGTGGCCGACACTTTCCGCCAGCACCTTGGTTTGCTGTTCGTGCCGGCCTCAGTCGGCGTGATCCTGTTCCTGCCCGACCTGAAGGCGCACGCGCTTGCCGTCACTATCGCGCTGCTGGTCAGTGTGGCGCTCGCCATCGCTGTCACCGGCCTGGTGCTTAGATTATTCTGGAAGGCAACGCACGATGAATGACCGCCTGCCCATTTCGGAAATCTGGGTCTATCTCTCCGGCGATCCGCTGTTTGCGCTGATACTCACGCTGGCCACCTACCAGATCGGCTACAAGCTGTATGTCAAAGCCAACCGCAACCCCATCGCCAACCCGGTCGCCATCTCCGTGCTGCTGGTCACGGTGTGCATCTCGCTCATCGGCATGCCGTACGATAAATACTTCGAAGGCGCGCAGTTCGTGCACTTTCTGCTGGGCACCGCCACCGTGGCGCTGGCCGTGCCCATCTATCGCGGCTTTAAAAACCTGCAAGGCAAAATCATCCCCATCACCCTTGCACTTGTTATTGGCAGCGCAGCCTCGGTAACAAGCGCGGTGCTTATCGCTAATTACATGGGCGCCGGTAAAAAAATCGTCGGCAGCATGTATGCCAAATCGGTCACCGCACCTATCGCCATGGGCATTGCCGAGCGCATTCACGTCTCCCCCACCCTCACCGCCGTGTTCACCGTCATCACCGGCATGCTGGGCGCGATACTGGCGCCATATATCCTTAACGCCTGTGGCATCAAACCATGGTGGATGCGCGGCACCGCCATTGGCGTGGGTGCGCACGGGCTGGGCATCACCCGCGCGTTCAGCGTGAATGAAGAAGCCGGCACCTTTGCCAGCATGGCCATGGGCTTGAACGGCGTATTAAGCGCCGTCGCCTTGCCCTTCATCTACACGCATCTCAAATAGGCAGAAACATGGCCAAAAAGCTGGATATAGAACGCATCTTACACAAACAGGGCTTTGGCTCGCGCAAGCTGTGCCGCATCATGATTCTCAACGAAGAAATCTCCGTCAACGGCGCGCTGTGCGACGACCCCGATGCCGAGTTCGAGCTGGAAAATTTAAGTTTTACGATAAAAGGCGAACCATGGGAGTACAAAGAAAAATCGTACCTGATGATGCACAAACCCGCCAATTACGAATGCTCGCACAAGACCCAGCACCACCCCACCATCTACAGCCTGCTGCCGCACCCCTTGGTGGAACGCGGCGTGCAGTGCATTGGCCGGCTGGATGAAGACACCACAGGGTTGATTTTGATTTCAGACGACGGGCAATTCATCCACCGCATGAGTTCGCCCAAACACAAAGTGCCGAAAATCTACGAAGTCACCTGCAAACACCCTGTCTCGCAAGCCAATATCCGAGCGCTTCTCAGCGGGGTGAAACTGATTGACGAAGAAGAGACCATTGCCGCATTGGACGTGAAGCCCATCAGCGAACGCATCATCCACATGACGCTGGCAGAAGGCAAATACCACCAAGTCAAACGCATGGTCGCCGCCATCAGCAACCGCGTGGAAGGCTTAAAACGCATTCAAATTGGTGAGTTAAAATTGCCAGAAGATTTGCCCGTAGGCGAATGGCGGTGGTTGAGTGAGAGTGATATCATGGCGCTAAATGCCTGACGTTGGATTCAAATACTAAAAATTAAGAAAGAAAATAAAATGCATAGCTTTCTGCCACTCATTAAAAATTTAATTGCTATATTCTTCCTTGTCCTGGCAAGCAGTTCTGTTTTTGCCAACAGCTACAATATCAGCTTTACTCAGTATGCCTGGGATAACGACCCAGATTGGTTTGGGTCATTTAATACCAGCCTTGTTAACAATCAGGAAACTATTACTGACTTTTCTGCATTCATTGATGGTGTTAATTATTACGTTATTTATCAGGACCCATTTATCGGATTACATTTGTCGCAAAATTTAAACACCTATTCACTTGATGGTTTCGTAACTTCTAGCAACGATCAAAACACCATCATTCCTGGAATCTATCTAGAGTCCACCCAGATGACCTGGTCGAGCGCCAATTGCCTATCTGGCGTCATGTGCAGTTGGTCATTCCCGACAGGCACATATATCATCTCTCAAGCCCCATCCCCGGTTCCTGTATTACCAGCCTCAGTGCTAATGATAGCCGTGCTACCTTTGCTAGCTCGCGTAGGGCGGATTAGTTCACGTAATCCGCCGTATGGTGACCTTTCTTAAAACCACATCCGGCGGATAACGCTACGCTCATCCGCCCTACCATCTGATGGTATGATGCACCTAACCACTACGGAGGATGCATCGCCATGAACAAAAGCTTGTTAACCATTCTCGTTACCGGCATCTGGGTCAACGTGTCGGAGTTCTTTCGCAACGAGCTGCTATTCAAATCGTACTGGACTAATCATTACCAATCGCTGGGGCTGACTTTTCCTTCCCAGCCCATCAATGGCGCGCTATGGGGCATGTGGGGCTTTGTGTTCGCGGGGATGATATACCTGCTTTCGCGCCGGTTCAGCCTGCTGAACACCGTCATCATCGGCTGGGTGATGGGCTTTGTGCTGATGTGGATCACGCTGTGGAACCTGAGCGTGCTGCCCATTGGCCTGCTGGTGTATGCCGTGCCGCTGAGCCTGCTGGAAGTGCTGGTTGCCGCGTACCTGTGCAAGAGACTTGCGCCGCTTTAAAAACACTGGCACACAAATCAACGTTACTAATTGCTGTAAGATATGCTGGTCTTGTTCACCTGCAGGCCATAAACCGCATGAAAAGAATCTACCAATATTTCTTCAGGGGCTTGTTCACCGCGCTGCCATTGGGTTTGACGGTTTACCTGTTCTATATCTTTCTGGTGTGGGCAGAGCGGTTTTCGCTATGGTGGATACGCCCGTTCATTGGGGATTTCTATATACCTGGCGTAGGCATTGCGCTGGCTTTGCTGAGCATCGTATTTTTGGGCTACCTGATCTCGCATCGGCTGTTCTACAAACTGCTGTCGCTCATCGAGTTTCCGCTGATGAATTTGCCGGTGGTGAAAACCATTTACTCTTCATTAAAGAATTTTGCGGACTATTTTGCCCCGCACAAGGACGAACCGGCGCAGCAGGCGGTGATTCTGCGCATGCCTGACTCGCAACTGGAACTGGTAGGGCTGGTGACCCGGCAGAACCTCAAGGATCTGCCAGATGGGTTCCTGCCAGGTGACCGCGTGGCCGTTTTTCTGCCCATGGGCTACAACATCGGCGGCTATACGGTATTTGTACCACGTGCATGGCTGCAGCCCATCGATATGACGGTGGAGGACGTGATGCGCACGTCGCTGTTTGCCTGGATAGCGCCCGACAATAAAGCGGACAAGCGCGTCGAATAAGCCTCTCATACATACGCATGCGCGTTCATTATGAAAACCGATGCTCTGGAAGCCAATCTGGATGCGCCTTCCAGCCCGATTGATTTGATAATGAACGAATGTAGCCTTAATTCCTTTTGAAAGTGCTTTGTAACAATGTGCGCCTTTTTGTAAAGTTTCTCGCTTTTGGGCCGCAACTCCGTATAATGCCATCACCCTGCGACTTACCAATCTGCGCAGCGGCTCTTTTATTACCCAGATCAATTGCTGTTTAAATCAATCTGATCCCTATTTCGTCTGCCTCGATTGGTGTTGCAGCTTGCAACTGGCCGTCGCAGGAAAAAACTACATGAACACAGAAGTATCGAACGCTGGCGCTGACGCTGGCTCAATCATTAACCCTACCTTGAATTTTAGCGCGCTAGGATTGGCGCAGCCCATATTACGAGCCATTGCCGATGCAGGTTACACCACGCCCACACCCATTCAGGCCAAGGCGATTCCGCTGGTGTTAAGCGGCGGTGACTTGCTGGCAGGCGCACAGACCGGCACCGGAAAAACCGCAGGGTTTACCCTGCCCTTGCTGCATCTATTGCACACCAAGCACCAGCATGCCCAGGCTGGAAAGCCGCGCTGCCTGATTTTGACCCCTACGCGCGAACTCGCGGCGCAGGTGGAAGAATCAGTCAAAACCTATGGCAAATATCTGCATTTGACCTCCATGGTGATGTTTGGCGGCGTGAACATCAACCCGCAAACGGCGCGTTTGCGCAAACCATTGGACATTCTGGTGGCCACGCCCGGCCGCCTGCTGGATCACGTTGCGCAGAAGCATATCGATTTATCCGGCGTGGAATTTTTGGTGCTGGACGAAGCCGACCGCATGCTGGACATGGGCTTTGTACACGACATCAAA
>OEOF01000144.1_pt1 | contig 12239 bp, 10 predicted proteins | sample 1539701 | NCBI WGS metagenome assembly OEOF01 (sample SAMEA3611561, study PRJEB23397) | activated sludge metagenome | biome: Urban; feature: Wastewater Treatment Plant; material: Activated Sludge | place: Slovenia | collected 2012-09-24 | reverse complement strand
CACTAATACCGCGCAGCATGTCTGCATAAATCTCCAGCGTGATTAACACTGTATCCGCAGTATCAAATAAAGGCTCTTTGTCTTCCTGGTTATCTTTGTTATAGGCCAGCGGCTGGCCTTTCATCAAAGTGAGCAAGCTCACCAAATGGCCATTCACGCGGCCTGTTTTGCCACGCACCAGTTCAGGCACATCCGGGTTTTTCTTTTGCGGCATAATCGATGAGCCGGTACAAAAACGGTCCGCAATATCAATAAATGCAAAACGCGGGCTTGACCATAAAATCAGCTCTTCCGAAAAGCGCGATAAATGCGTCATCAACAAGGCGCTGGATGCTGTAAATTCAATCGCAAAATCACGATCTGAAACCGCATCGAGCGAGTTTTCACACACCCCGTCAAAACCCAGCGTTTTTGCCACCAGTTCACGGTTAATCGGATAACTTGTACCGGCCAAGGCGGCGGCGCCCAGAGGTAATTTATTGATACGCTTGCGGCAATCAGCAAACCGTTCGGCATCACGTTTCAGCATCTCGAAATACGCCATGAGATGATGCCCGAATGTGACCGGCTGCGCCACCTGCAAATGCGTAAAGCCGGGCATGATAGTATCCACATGCTGTTCGGCCAGCTCCAGAATAGAGTTTTGCAGCTTGTTTATGCCTGCCAATACAGCATCGCTGGTCGCACGCAGCCACAGACGCACATCGGTCGCCACCTGATCGTTACGGCTTCTACCGGTATGTAAGCGCTTACCTGCATCGCCGATTTTATCGGTCAGGCGTTTTTCGATATTGAGATGCACATCTTCCAGATCCAGCAGCCATTCAAATTTATCTGCCTGAATTTCAGCCAGAATCTCGTTCAAACCCGTTTCAATGGCGCTTACATCCGCTTGCGAAATAATGCCTTGTGCACCCAGCATCTGCGCGTGCGCGAGCGAACCCTGAATATCGAATTCAGCCAGGCGCTTATCAAAATTAACAGAAGCGGTATATTTTTTGACCAATTCAGCCACCGGCTCGTTAAAACGGCCTGACCAACTTTCTGCTTTTTTATTTAAAGAATTTTCTGACACACTTAATCGCTTTATTTACTTGGTTTATATTTATTGGCTTTATTGTAAAAATTACTTTAATAATAATATACTTATCGCAACATTATAACGAAGTATTCGCTGTGCGCAAAAATAGTCGCTTACCTAATCTGCATAATCTTGGCATTCATCTGCGAATCTTGCTCATTGTGAACCTGCTGGCGGCGATTGCCGCCATTTTACTCAGCAAACAATTCAATGAGTTTTTGCCCTTATTGGCGGAGTTATCAGCACTGGTGCAACCCGTGCTGTTGCTCAGCATGCTGGGACTGTATGCGCTTTATCCCGTGTTAAGCAAGCTTAAGTACTGGCAAGGCGTTGTAGCGATCCTATTGCTGGAAATCGCTTTCACCAGCCTGGTTTTTATTTTTATCCATCGTTTCTTTGCGTTTGAATCCGTCCCCGAAACCTACCGTGCCTGCCTGCTTACAGCCATTGTCACCGCCATTGTGCTGTATTATTTTTACCTGCAGGAACGCGCCTATTCACCCGCCATTGCCGAGGCGCGTCTGCAGGCTTTGCAGGCGCGCATCCGCCCGCATTTTTTGTTTAACAGCATCAACGCCGTGCTGTCGCTTATCCGCAGCCAGCCCAAACGCGCTGAAACTGCGCTGGAAGATATGGCGGATTTATTCCGCGTGCTGATGAGCGAAAATCGCGAACTGGTGCCGCTCGCGCAGGAAATCGGCCTGTGCCACCAATATCTGGATCTGGAGAAATTGCGTCTGGAAGGCCGTCTGAAAATCACCTGGCAGATCAATGACATGCCTTCTGACGCCATGATTCCGCCGCTTATTTTGCAGCCGCTGTTAGAAAACGCGGTGTATCACGGCATAGAACCGATGCCTGAAGGCGGCGAAATCATCGTCAAAATTTACACCAAACTTAAAGAACTGCACATCGTTATCAGCAACCCATATGCATCACAAAATAATCACCACGCGGGCAATAAGATGGCGCTGAAAAATATCAAGGAGCGCCTGAAGCTGCATTTCGATCTGGAAAGCTCGCTAAAAACCGAAGCCAAAAACAACCGCTACGAAGTGCATATTCGCATACCGGAAAAAATTTGAATCATGCCGCAAACCCTTAAAATTTTAATTGCCGATGACGAAGCCCCTGCCAGAAACAGGATGCGAGATTTACTGGGCGATATTGAAGGTGTCTTGATTGTTGCCGAAGCCAGTAACGGTAAAGAAGCCCTTGACCTGGCGCAGACCACCAAGCCGGACGTCATGCTGCTGGATATCCGCATGCCGCTGATGGATGGCATAGAGGCCGCGCAGCATGCACAAAAACTCGACCCCAGGCCACACATTATTTTCACCACGGCTTTTGATGCCTATGCGATCAAAGCCTTCGATTTGAACGCCATTGATTATCTGCTCAAGCCGATTCGGCTGGAACGCCTGCAGACGGCAATTAACAAAGCGTATGCGCTAAAGCCATTACCGCTCGAAGCGCTGAAACCGCTGCAAAAAATGCGCAGCCACTTGAGCATTCACGAGCGCGGCCGCGTACTGCTGGTGCCGATTGATACGATTATTTATCTGCGCGCGGAGTTGAAGTACATTACCTGTCTCTTATACACATCTAGATGTGTATAAGAGACAGCACTAATACCGCGCAGCATGTCTGCATAAATCTCCAGCGTGATTAACACTGTATCCGCAGTATCAAATAAAGGCTCTTTGTCTTCCTGGTTATCTTTGTTATAGGCCAGCGGCTGGCCTTTCATCAAAGTGAGCAAGCTCACCAAATGGCCATTCACGCGGCCTGTTTTGCCACGCACCAGTTCAGGCACATCCGGGTTTTTCTTTTGCGGCATAATCGATGAGCCGGTACAAAAACGGTCCGCAATATCAATAAATGCAAAACGCGGGCTTGACCATAAAATCAGCTCTTCCGAAAAGCGCGATAAATGCGTCATCAACAAGGCGCTGGATGCTGTAAATTCAATCGCAAAATCACGATCTGAAACCGCATCGAGCGAGTTTTCACACACCCCGTCAAAACCCAGCGTTTTTGCCACCAGTTCACGGTTAATCGGATAACTTGTACCGGCCAAGGCGGCGGCGCCCAGAGGTAATTTATTGATACGCTTGCGGCAATCAGCAAACCGTTCGGCATCACGTTTCAGCATCTCGAAATACGCCATGAGATGATGCCCGAATGTGACCGGCTGCGCCACCTGCAAATGCGTAAAGCCGGGCATGATAGTATCCACATGCTGTTCGGCCAGCTCCAGAATAGAGTTTTGCAGCTTGTTTATGCCTGCCAATACAGCATCGCTGGTCGCACGCAGCCACAGACGCACATCGGTCGCCACCTGATCGTTACGGCTTCTACCGGTATGTAAGCGCTTACCTGCATCGCCGATTTTATCGGTCAGGCGTTTTTCGATATTGAGATGCACATCTTCCAGATCCAGCAGCCATTCAAATTTATCTGCCTGAATTTCAGCCAGAATCTCGTTCAAACCCGTTTCAATGGCGCTTACATCCGCTTGCGAAATAATGCCTTGTGCACCCAGCATCTGCGCGTGCGCGAGCGAACCCTGAATATCGAATTCAGCCAGGCGCTTATCAAAATTAACAGAAGCGGTATATTTTTTGACCAATTCAGCCACCGGCTCGTTAAAACGGCCTGACCAACTTTCTGCTTTTTTATTTAAAGAATTTTCTGACACACTTAATCGCTTTATTTACTTGGTTTATATTTATTGGCTTTATTGTAAAAATTACTTTAATAATAATATACTTATCGCAACATTATAACGAAGTATTCGCTGTGCGCAAAAATAGTCGCTTACCTAATCTGCATAATCTTGGCATTCATCTGCGAATCTTGCTCATTGTGAACCTGCTGGCGGCGATTGCCGCCATTTTACTCAGCAAACAATTCAATGAGTTTTTGCCCTTATTGGCGGAGTTATCAGCACTGGTGCAACCCGTGCTGTTGCTCAGCATGCTGGGACTGTATGCGCTTTATCCCGTGTTAAGCAAGCTTAAGTACTGGCAAGGCGTTGTAGCGATCCTATTGCTGGAAATCGCTTTCACCAGCCTGGTTTTTATTTTTATCCATCGTTTCTTTGCGTTTGAATCCGTCCCCGAAACCTACCGTGCCTGCCTGCTTACAGCCATTGTCACCGCCATTGTGCTGTATTATTTTTACCTGCAGGAACGCGCCTATTCACCCGCCATTGCCGAGGCGCGTCTGCAGGCTTTGCAGGCGCGCATCCGCCCGCATTTTTTGTTTAACAGCATCAACGCCGTGCTGTCGCTTATCCGCAGCCAGCCCAAACGCGCTGAAACTGCGCTGGAAGATATGGCGGATTTATTCCGCGTGCTGATGAGCGAAAATCGCGAACTGGTGCCGCTCGCGCAGGAAATCGGCCTGTGCCACCAATATCTGGATCTGGAGAAATTGCGTCTGGAAGGCCGTCTGAAAATCACCTGGCAGATCAATGACATGCCTTCTGACGCCATGATTCCGCCGCTTATTTTGCAGCCGCTGTTAGAAAACGCGGTGTATCACGGCATAGAACCGATGCCTGAAGGCGGCGAAATCATCGTCAAAATTTACACCAAACTTAAAGAACTGCACATCGTTATCAGCAACCCATATGCATCACAAAATAATCACCACGCGGGCAATAAGATGGCGCTGAAAAATATCAAGGAGCGCCTGAAGCTGCATTTCGATCTGGAAAGCTCGCTAAAAACCGAAGCCAAAAACAACCGCTACGAAGTGCATATTCGCATACCGGAAAAAATTTGAATCATGCCGCAAACCCTTAAAATTTTAATTGCCGATGACGAAGCCCCTGCCAGAAACAGGATGCGAGATTTACTGGGCGATATTGAAGGTGTCTTGATTGTTGCCGAAGCCAGTAACGGTAAAGAAGCCCTTGACCTGGCGCAGACCACCAAGCCGGACGTCATGCTGCTGGATATCCGCATGCCGCTGATGGATGGCATAGAGGCCGCGCAGCATGCACAAAAACTCGACCCCAGGCCACACATTATTTTCACCACGGCTTTTGATGCCTATGCGATCAAAGCCTTCGATTTGAACGCCATTGATTATCTGCTCAAGCCGATTCGGCTGGAACGCCTGCAGACGGCAATTAACAAAGCGTATGCGCTAAAGCCATTACCGCTCGAAGCGCTGAAACCGCTGCAAAAAATGCGCAGCCACTTGAGCATTCACGAGCGCGGCCGCGTACTGCTGGTGCCGATTGATACGATTATTTATCTGCGCGCGGAGTTGAAGTACATTACCGTGCGCACTGCCGAACGCGAGTATTTGATAGAAGAATCGCTCACCCATCTCGAAGCTGAATTCGGTGAGCGATTTTTACGTTTGCACCGCAACTGTCTGGCAGCAGCAGAGTTTATTGCCGGTTACGAAAAACGTCTTAACGAAGCGAACGAAGCACAATGGGTCGCCTTGCTGAGAGGCGTTCCTGAAACCATTGCCATAAGCCGCCGCCAGCAGCATTTGGTGCGCGAAACCTAGTGAAAGAACTACAAACTAAAAATCAAATGGATTATTGATTTTTATTTTTATCAAAATCCTCGATTACCCTGGCGGCCCAGTCTTTTCCGCCCAAGCCAAAAGCAATCGCCAGCGCCAGGAAAAACGCGCCGAACACGATCGTAAACAATGAATAAATAAGCTGCATGCCAATACCCAGCTGCTCCAGCGCCACAAACACAGCCAAAATCTGTATGCCGTATTCGGTCGAGGTGCTTACCGTCAGCGCATGCGTAAACTTGATGCTGTAAAGCCACGCAAATACCAGCCGATTCACAAAGCGCGCCAGCAAAGTGCCGAAAATCACCACCAGAATCGCCACAATGATATGAGGTAAATAACCGGCCAGCTGCTGAAGCAAACCTGCCACTTCGCTCATACCCAACGAGTTTGCGCCCGTAATGATGAATAAAGTAATCACCAACCAGTACACCACCTGGCTGATAATGCCGCTTAACGTCACACTGATATTTCCGTGGCTCATAAAAGCCTCAAGCCCTGATTTTTGTGCAAATTTATCAAAATGTGCAAGCTCCAGACCGCGCTTTACTGCTTTTCTAGCCAGCTTGGCGATGATCCAGCCAAAAAATAAAATGACGATGACCGCCAATAACTTCGGCACAAAGTTTACAAGTTGTAACCAAAACTGATTTAATGAGCTGACAAAAATATCGATTTGATATTGCATAAAAATCTCCTGAGAACAGAGTAAAAACAATTAGTTAACTAAAAAACATCCAATGATAAATCGGGTTTTTAGCACTCACCATGCTTTAGCTTAACCCAAAAAAGCTCACATTTTTGTAACAGTTTGTAACCCGCCTGCAAAACTGCGCTATGATAAAATCATCCATTATGAAAAATCCACCCAAAAAACTCGTCATCGCCTCGCGCGAAAGTGCGCTCGCCATGTGGCAAGCCAAACACATCCAGGCAAGATTGCAAGCCTTATACCCAAGCTGTGAAGTCACCATTTTGGGCATGACCACCACTGGCGACCAGATTCTGGATTCACCACTCGCACGTATCGGCGGCAAAGGCCTGTTTGTAAAAGAGCTGGAAACCGCACTGGCTAACGGCAGCGCCGATTTGGCCGTGCATAGCATGAAAGACGTGCCGATGAATCTTCCGGAAGGCTTTGCCATGGCGGCTACCGGCGAGCGCGAAGATCCGCGCGATGCCTTTGTATCGAACAACTTTGCCAGTTTAGAAGTCTTGCCGCATGGCAGCATTGTCGGCACTTCGAGTTTGCGCCGCCAAAGCCAGCTGCAAGCGCGCTTTCCCCATCTCAAAATCGAGTCATTACGCGGCAATGTACAAACACGTTTGCGTAAGCTGGACGAAGGCCAGTATGCCGCGATTATTCTGGCTGCGGCTGGGTTAATTCGTTTGGGTTTAGGCGACAGAATCCGCCAATTGATTGCGCCGCAAGACAGCATCCCCGCCGTCGGACAAGGCGCATTGGGCATCGAGATCAATGCGGCCCGTACAGATTTATTGGAAGTTCTCGCACCACTCAACCACTTCGACACACAGCTTTGCGTAGAAGCGGAGCGCGGCATGAGCCGTGCGCTGGCTGGCAGCTGCACTGTCCCACTGGGCGCTTATGCCGTACGTGATGGCGATGAAATCAGCATCACCGGCTTTGTGGCCAGTGTAGATGGCAAACAGATGTTGCGCGAAACCGTACGCGGCTCAGTTAACAATGCCGAAGCGGTCGGCAAAGCATTGGCTAATCAATTAATCGCCAAAGGCGCAGATAAAATTTTGGCAGAATTAGAGCATATTAAATAATATGACTGACAAGCCTTTAGCCGGCATCACCATTGCGGTCACCCGCCCGGTTGAGCAGGCGCAGGCTCTATGCGAAGCCATTACCCACCTTGGCGGCAGGGCCGTTTTGTTTCCCCTGCTCGCCATTGCGCCCTTGCCAGATTACCACGCGTTTGAGCAGCAGCTCGCCCAGCTTGAAACCACCGACTGGGCGATTTTCATTAGCTCAAATGCGGTTAATTACGCCATGCCGCGTGTGCTCAGGCACTATGGCAACGTTCCGGACAACCTCAAATTTGCTGCGATTGGCCACCAGACTGCCAAAGAACTTGCACATTATGGCGTGCGCAATGTGCTCACTCCGCACACCCGCTTTGATAGTGAAACCCTGCTGGCGTTGCCGGAAATGCGTGATGTTGCCAACATGAAAATTGCCATTTTCCGCGGCGTAGGCGGGCGCGAACTGATGGCAGAAACGTTGACTGCGCGCGGTGCCAATGTCTATTTTGCAGAATGCTATCAACGTATTAACCCGCAAACCGATGCTGATTTACTGGCCGAGCTTTGGCATAAAGGCGAGTTGCAAGCGGTAATTGTCACCAGCAGCGAGGCCATGCGCTACCTGCTGGATATGACGGGCGCATCGGAATGGATGCGCCACGTGACCCTCTGCGTTAACCACGCCAGAATCGCCGAGTTGCCGTTGCAATATGGCTTAAAAGTGCTGGTGGCAGACGCGCCGGGAGATGATGCGCTACTGAAAAAATTACTTGAGAATTTAAGCTAAAAACAGCTGACTGGTAGTTTTTAAGCTATTGCTGGCTTCGGCGCTGGGTTCGCAAACGTAAACGCATCCGAGAAAAACTCATCTGCTGGCAAGCCTTGCTCTACAAATGCTTTATGCGCAACATCCACCATCGCCGGCGCGCCGCACACATAGGCTTGATAACCGCTTAAATCCTTGATGTCATCCAACACCGCTTGGTGCACCAAGCCTGTTCTGCCTTGCCAGTTATCTTCAGGCTGCGGCTCAGACAACACGGGAATATAAGTAATCTGTTTGTGTTGTTCTGCTGCCCATTTTTCGCAAATGTCATTCATATACAAATCCTGCAGGCTGCGCACGCCGCGATACAGCTTGATCGGGCGGATGTTTTTGGTGTGCAGCATGTGCTCGACAATGCCTTTAACCGGCGCAAAGCCGGTGCCGCCCGCCACCAGAATAATCGGCTTATCAGAATCTTCGCGCAGGAAAAAGCTGCCAAACGGCGCCTCGATGCGCAAAATGGCTTTTTCCGGCATTTCGTTAAACACGTATTCGGTAAACTGGCCGCCTGGAATTAGGCGCAGATGCAACTCCATCACCGTGTCTTCATGCGGCGCATTGGCAATAGAAAACGCACGGCGCTTGCCATCCTTCAGGATAAACTCAATGTATTGCCCTGCCAGAAATTGTAAGCGCTCACTACTCGGCAATTGCAGATATAGCGCGATGACATCGTGCGTAAGTTTGTCTTTTCTTTGCACACGCGCAGGCAAAATGCGTGGCCGGATGCCGTTCAGGCTATCGACTTCGTGGGATTCTATCACCAAATCCTCTAACGGACGGGCGCAGCAAAATAACGCATTGCCTGCGGCTAATTCATCGTCGGTCATGGCGCTGCGTTGGTAATCGTCATGCATGACTTTGCCGCTGATGACTTTGCCCTTGCACGAACCGCAGGCACCGTTGCGGCAGCCGTAAGGCAGGTTAACGCCCGCCTCAATTGCGGCTTCCAGCACGGTTTGGCTGGGGCGCACTTCAAACTGGTGCCCGGTAGACTGGATGGTAACTTTGTGATTTGCTGATGCCATTATTTTTTCTCTATATCTTCTTTTATTTCTATAAATTCGCCTTCAATCACATCATCATTAGCGGCCTGTGCTTGATATGGTGCGTTAGCCGCGTTGTTTTGAAAACGTGAGTTCAGGCCTGGCTTGCTAATAGGGATAAGCAGCAATATTACCGCAATTATATCGGTGATAATGCCCGGAATAATCAGCAGCACGCCAGCCACCATATTGCGCGCGCTTCCCAGCATGGTTTTAATGGGGTTATCGCCCGCACTTATGCTTTGCATCATTTTGGCCGACATGAGTAGCTTTTCGCCGCGAATCAGTTGTAAGCCCAGGTAGCCGATGACGACTAAGTAAAACAACACCCACCAGCCGTATTTGTGCGCCAGATCGACCAGCAGAAATATCTCTAAAAACGGAAAAGCGAGTAAAATTAGGCCTACTAAAAAACGCATGGTTAAGAACTTTCTAAGAAATTTATCCTCAGTTAGATGGGGTTTTACCCGAAATTTACAACCGTCAGCTTGATCATTTTATTACGGAGTTGCATTTGAAACGCATTTTTCATTGGCCAGACATTATTGTAGTGTGTTTGCTGGCAACTTTCACGATGCAATTTCTCACAGCGCAACTTTCGCATGCGGCAGAAAGCAGCAGCGCTAAAAATATTTTTACTGAAACCGTAGTAGAAGACGAGTTTTTACCGCCAGATGTAGCGTTTCAACTGGATTTAGCGGGTAAAGATACCAATAATTTAACGGCGAACTTTAAAGTTGTCCCGGGTTATTACCTTTACAAGCAACGTATCAAGTTTGTCATCAAAGATGCTGCTGCAGGCAAAATTGAAGCGATTGACTTGCCCGCAGGTGACATTAAAGATGACCCGAATTTTGGCAAACAGGAAGTGTATCACCATGATTTTGCGGCCAATATCAAACTCGCATCTGCCAATAATCCTGCTAAAAATATTACGGTACAAACCACTTACCAGGGCTGCAGCGAAAAAGGCTTGTGTTACGCACCCCAAACAAAAACCATTAAGGTGGCTTTAAATAGCACCGGCCTGCAGACCAATAGCGACGCGGCTTCTGGAGCATCTTCAAATGATGATAAAACCACCGTTGCATTAAAATCAGGCAACTTGTGGCTGGTGATTGCGGGCTTTTTCGCTGCAGGCCTGCTGCTTTCGTTCACGCCATGCGTGCTGCCGATGATCCCCATTTTATCCAGCATTATCGTTGGCAGCCAAAGCCGGCAAAGGCATCCCTCCAGACTGCATGCTTTTGGCTTGTCGGTAGCCTATGTGCTCGGCATGGCGCTCAGCTACACGCTGGCCGGTGTTGCAGCGGGATTATCAGGCAATCTGCTCAGCCAGTCGCTGCAAAACCCGTGGGTATTAGGTGCAACGGCCTTACTGTTTGTGGTACTGGCTTTCTCGATGTTTGGGTTTTATGAACTCAAATTACCTGCTTTTTTTGAACATAAGATTTTAAACCTGAGCAATAAGCTTAAAGGCGGCAAATTTTTTGGAGTGTTCATGATGGGCGTGCTTTCGGCCTTGATTGTGAGCCCATGCGTCGCGGCGCCATTGGCTGGCGCGCTCATTTACATCGGCCAATCGCATAACGTGCTGCTGGGCGGCGTAGGCCTGTTTGCGCTGGCCATCGGCATGGGCGTGCCATTGCTGCTGATAGGCGCGTCTGCCGGCAGCTTGCTGCCCAAAGCAGGCGCCTGGATGACTATCGTACGCAACTTTTTTGGCATGCTGATGCTGGCAATGGCAGCCTATATCGCATGGCCGGTGCTGCCAAGCAGCATTACGCAGCCAGTGAACACGCTGCTTGGGTTTAACAGCCAGCAGCATTTACCGTTTAGCCGCGTAAAATCGGTGGCCGATTTAGATGCAGCCATTCAATCAGCCAAAGGAAAAACCGTGATGCTGGATTTTTATGCAGACTGGTGTACGTCATGCAAAGAAATGGAAAAATATACTTTCAGCGATGACAAGGTTAAAGCTGCTTTGAAAGACACGGTATTGTTGCAGGCAGACGTCACAGAGAATAACGATGATGACACCGCCTTGCTCAAGCGCTTTAATTTGTTCGGACCGCCTGGCATCATCTTTTTTGATAAGGCTGGCAATGAGCTTGCCATCAGGGTGGTTGGCTATAAAAATGCCGATGAATTTACCGAAATCATCAGCAAGATGAACCAATAATCATGTTCAAAAAATTAGATCATCCTGTTGTTTACCTTTTGCTCGTTATTCTGTTTGGTTTTGGCATTCGCCATTTTTTTCTCGATACTCCGGTTGAAAGCAGCGTCAATTCATCGACACAAGCCTTATTTGCAGCTACTTTCCCCGATGAAACAGGCCAGCCGCAAGCGCTAAAAAAATATGCCGGCAAAATTGTGGTGCTGAATTTCTGGGCCACCTGGTGCGCGCCATGCCGCGAAGAAATGCCCGAACTATCAAAACTGCATAGCACCTATCAACACCAGAATGTGGTGGTGTTAGGCCTCGCCGTTGATGACGTAACCGCCATCAGCGATTTTGTAAAAGAAACTAAAGTCAGCTACCCGCTATTGGCCGCCGACATGCAAGGCATGGAAATCGCCACCCATTTAGGTAATAACAAAGGCGTGTTACCTTATACCGTGATTATAAAAACCGATGGCAGTGTGGCCAAAACCTATTTTGGACGCGTCACCCAGCTATTATTGGAAAAAACGTTAAAAACACTGCTTTAAGGTATTGAAAAATAAATAAAATAATTTATTTTTCGATTCAAACACTTAGTCATATTTACGTTGGTAACTTCGCTTAAGTTCAGCGAATCTGCTAGACAAAAACTTGCAAGTTCGGCAAACTCGCGTTTATGAAAGTTTGTAAAAACCTGACTATTACACTAATGACTGAGAAGCGCTATGGCAACTAGGTCTGTATTGGTGTTGCATGGCCCAAATCTTAATCTGCTCGGACTGCGTGAGCCGGAGC
>OEOF01000141.1_pt1 | contig 12342 bp, 8 predicted proteins | sample 1539701 | NCBI WGS metagenome assembly OEOF01 (sample SAMEA3611561, study PRJEB23397) | activated sludge metagenome | biome: Urban; feature: Wastewater Treatment Plant; material: Activated Sludge | place: Slovenia | collected 2012-09-24 | reverse complement strand
TCGTTTACACTGCTCATCTAACGTCACCTCTCTATAAAATTCACCGGCCGCGGGTTGCGCCCCCCGCGGCCGATGTTGCTACCCGGTTATGTGGGCATCATCTGCCCCGTAAATAGCGCCTCGGCCATTGCACCGTAGTTCGTGCGCTCATCGCTGAATACTGTCTCATCGTAAATCTGTGTGGTCGCAATGTTGGAATGGCCTAGAAACGATTGCAACCCGCGGATGTCGTTGCCGTGCGCCTTTTTCCAGAGTGCCGCGGCCAGATGCCGCATACCGTGCAATGTCACCCTGTCGGGATTCACACCGGCACGCACCGCCGCCCGTTTCAATGCCTCGGCCGCGGCCGTGCCGCTGACAGGTTCACCCGCCGCCCGTTGGATGTAATTGCCGCGGGCATCGACATAGTTACCCGTGGTATGGGTTGCCATGAACAACGGGTCATCATCGGCCGGCGGGATTGCCCGCCCTGCTACTGTCAGGTATTGCCGGATTGCTACCCACACCGCCGGCGGGATTGTGCGCCGTTGCACCTTGCCGCCCTTGGTTGTCACCCGGTAGGTCACAACATCGCCGTCAATGCTGAGATCGCGGCCGTGCAACCGTAACAACTCCGTGCGCCGTTTGCCCGTCAACGTGTAGCCGAGAAACAGAGCGCGATACATCGCCCCGGCGGGTGTGGCCGGGTCTAGCTCATTCCAGATTGCTTGAAAATCGGTCATGGTCATCGGCCGAGCGTTGCCATAGGGTGAATCATCCAGATCGCCCCGTTCGCACATGTCAACCGGATTGCGGTCAATCAATCCCGCCTTGCGTTGCAAGTGATTGAAGAAAGACGACAACCCCGCCAACCGTTGCGCGATGGTTGTATCCCGGCGGCCGAGTGATTGAAGATGTAACTTCCATGCGTTCACCATGTCACCCGTCACCCCGGCCGGCGGCACGTTGGCGTACTGGAAAAAGTCGGCAACGATGCGCGCATATGCTCGGCGGGTGTTCGGTCGTTTGCCTGACAACCATATTGTGTATGCACGTTGCCATGCGGCCGATTCTTCAAAGGGTACTAGCTCGGATTGTTCGTAACTCATAATAGCGGTGGTCATCTGTTCGGTTCTCCTTTCCATCTAGCGTATGATACCACACGTTGATAATAGTCATTATAGCAACGTATTATAGGGTGAATCCCTATCCCATGCAATAGACTTGCCTTAAAGAATTCAGAACAGATGAGCGATGCCGAGGTATAAAAAAAGCGGTTGAAACTGTCGCCAATTCCAACCGCTTTTTTCTTAGAGCGCATTGTACGCGCCGTCAATCGGCGCTCATCGTGCTGTATGGTTGTGCGCAGTGCCGCCAATCGGCCGCGTCGCGTGTTTCCCGCAGGGCGATGAGCGTGACACCATCGCGCCGGGTCATGATGATGTCATCGGCCGTCACCCGGTAGGGGCGATTCTCGGCTGTTAGCAAGGCGTTGATACTGGACACGATGAGCGTTAGCGCCAACTGTGTTTGCCGTTTCACGATGCCACCCCCGCCGGCGCGCCGTGCGTGCGCCGTGCGTGCGTGCTATGTGTGCCCGTGTGGGCCTCGGCGTTGTCAGGGTAGGGGGAAACATCGCGCCGTGCGAACATCCAACCGGCGGGTGTCACTCGGCCGTCGTCATCAACCATGCCGAGCCGTTGCAACTCTCCAAGGGTTGATTGCCAGTCACGATACATAGATCGCGGCAACACCTTCATGGCCGCGTCGCGGGTCAATCGCCCGTCGTTGGTCGCGGCCGAGTTGAAGAGCGCCGCCCATGTTGCCGCCGGTAGTTGAAACTTGCCGGCACGCACGGTTGACGGGTTGGTTGATGATACAAACGGCCGCACACCCGCCCCGGCCGGCGGTTGCTCGGCATACGTGCGTGTTGTCGTCACGCCAAGATGCCGCGTATAGGATGCGTGCGCGCCGGCGGCGATGAGCAACCCCCCGCCGCCCGCCCCGGTCAATCCTAAGCCGAGCGCCGCCAAGATGATGAGCAACCCGCCGCCGAGGTACATACCCGCCCCGATTGCCAGCGCCACACCCGCAAAGATTAGGAATACATTCCAGCGTTGGCCGCGGCTGTACGCGATCACATATTCGTGAAACTCGGCCGCCGGTCGTTGCGTTGCCCGTGCCAGTGGCGGCACTACCTGATTGTCGATTGTTGTCATTGTCACACTCTCCAAGGTGTCACCCGGCACGATTGCCGGTTGTGTGTTAAACTATATCGCGTACAATAGTGTTGCGCAAGATTGGTATTAGGTACACTCGCAAGGGTGAGTGTGCAAGAGGTTGATCTAATGGATGTAAAGGAAGTTGCCGCCCTGCTTGGCGTGACGGTTGGCCGAGTGCGTCAACTTGCGCAAGCGGGCATCATCCCGGCTGAAAAGGTCGGGCGTGACTGGGTGTTCATTCGTGCCGATGTTGAAGAGTTCGCAACTCGGCCGCGTCGCCCCGGCCGGCCGAGCAAGGTACAATGAGCGCGCACACTCCAAGGTGCAAGGCGATGATGCCCCGTCGGGTGTCATCGCCTTTTTTTGGGGATCAACCCGGTTGATCACCCCCCCGGCTATTACTTGCGGCCGAGTGAACACGATTAAGCCGACGGTCTGCATCATCAACGTGCCAGAGATTGCACCCCCCATACCCCCGCCCGTGTGGGTGTTACCCCGTCAATTCGTACGTTCGGAACACAAAAAACAACCGCCGGATGATGTCACCCGGCGGCCGTCGATCTGATTCTCGGCATTGATTGCCGTTCACATGGCGTTGACTTGGTTCACCTGTTGCGCGCCGATGTTGACTTGCACCGCCGGCAGTCTCAGCCGTCGCACGCGTGCCAGTGATTCAATTGCCCGCAGATAGCGCCGTTGTGCGGCTGACAATCGGCGTTCCCAATATTCACCCTGTCGCAAGTTCATACCTGACACCGTATTGCGGTTGTAGGTGTATTCAACATACGACAATCGCAACCAACACCCGACAATCTGCCGGATGATGAGCTTTTCCAGTTCACCATCGCCGGGTTGCGTCAACTCGGCCGCCATCGCCGACAACCCCGTTTTAAGTGACATCTTCATTGATTGCGGCGCGTTCATATCTGCAATCATGATCTGATTGGCTTGCTCGGCCAAGTCGCCCGCAATACGCCACACCGCCGGGTATTCTCTCAGCACCCGGCTTAACTCGGCGCGATCTTCTTTCGTCGGCTTGGCCTTGTCTACCTTGTCGATTAACCCTATTAGCATTTGTGCGCCGGCCAGCCCTGCATCTGCCGATGTCATCGCCTTGTCACTCATCGCGCATCATTCTCCATTGCCGTTTGTGGGTGTGGTAGCCGTTGGCAATCAGCACCCCCGCAACGGCCGAGCGCACGAGGTTGTTAAGCTCGGCCAGCGCCGCATCATGCCGATTGTCGGCATCGACAACGGCGCGCCACTCGGCCGTTTCCAACTGCCGGCGCGCACGGTCAAGCTCATCGCCCTCGGCCAACAACTCAGCCACATACCCGCCGCCGATATACTCGGCCACAACTCGGCCGTCAACCTTGCGCCGCCGGTAGTAGTAGCGATTGTTGCCGCGTGTTTCCCAACTCATAGAAATGTCCCATTATGTCCCGCTGTTTTGTGCAACCTGTCGGCACGTGCCCCGCATAATCGGCCGTGTCGCGTTAAATCTATTGTACACGATATATTATACCCGTTGCCCCGTTTGCGGCGATTGTGGGCCAACGTCGTGCGCCGGTTCACCCCGCAGGACGGCCGCCGCCCATGTCACGAGGTTGCCGCCGGCGCGCCGGTAGTCTGTTACATCCTTGCTACCATCTGGCAACCTTGCCGAGCGCGCCCGCGGCAACTTCTTTTGCCAACGGCCGAGCGCCGCCCGCCCCGCGTCGTCATCATCCAACAACAAGATGATGTCACGCGCCGCCGCAAAGTAACGCAACCATGTATTGCTCGGCAAACTGCCGGCACTCCCCATTGTGACAACGGCCGCGTCTGTGTACTGGCTTAACACCATCGCGTCAAACTCCCCTTCAACAACGAACACCGCCGGCGCGCCGATCAACCTGTCGGCATGGAATAGCGCGCCGAGCTTGCTACCTGTCAGGGCATGATACTTGTCTAGCTTGCCGGATTGCCTTGCCGCGGCCGTCGTGCGCACCTGCACATACCACAATTCACCGTCAACCATGCACGGGATAGTGATACCCGGCGCAAGCCGGCCGCCGTCGCCAACCGTGCGCCATGTCGGATTAAAGCCGATCATGTGGTCGTGTATGGTCACGTCGTTTAGCTTGCGGTTGTTGTGAAGGTAGTCAAGCACCTTGCCAGCGGCCGAGTTGCCAGATGTCAGATAGTGCGCGCACTCGGCCGCGGCGATGAGCGCCAGCATCTGCCAGTCGTCACCCGGCGGCGTTGCAAGGTCTGGCACGATTGCGGGCGTGGGCCTCGGCATCGCTGTTTGCGCGCCAACACCGGCGGCCGAGTTGCCGACAATCTCTATGAAGGTCTTGCCATCGCGCCGTTGAAGGAATTCGATCACGTCGTGGTACTTGCCGTCGCCACACTGCCGGCATACCCACAAGTCGCCACTATCAGCCGTCTTGACGTTGAAACGGTCACGGCCGCCGCAAAAGGGACACGGGCCAATGTGGTATTGCCCTGACTTCTTCAACCCCGGCACGAGGTCAACAATGCGGGTTGCACGCTTGAAGTCATTCGCTTGCGTTAACATTTTTCAACCCTTTTGAGTTGCAATAGGTTTTTTGTGGTATGATGTAGTTGGAATCTAACGTCACCCGCGCCGATTCCGTCGCCCGCGCCGCCGCCATGTCGCCCCATGGCGGCGTTGCTTTTTCTGGCAACCATGCACGCGGCCGAGTGGCGAAAACCCCGCAAAGTAGCATAAAAACCCCTGTTTTTTCTGTTTCTTCTGCGTCCGGCACAGAAGAAACAGAAAAAACAGAACAATGGTGTGTGCCCCCCCATTTTTGCACGCTCATTGTGCTAGCCCTTCAAGCGTCAAGTAGTAGCGATTCATCCATTGATTGCTACCTGCTTGCGGTTCTCTTTTCGTACTGACATAGCCGTTTTTCTCGGCCGTTTTCATGGCCGAGCGTACAGTCGATTCAGTCTTGCCGGTTGCCTCGGCAATCTCGGCGGCCGTCGATCCATCGCCGGCGGTTTTCAGGTCTTGCACACCTACTCGGCCGGCGGCGATAGACTGGCCGAGCATCGCGTCGCCAAGGTACTCCCATCCCGCCCCGTTGTCGGCTTGCTTGATGGTCATATCCTCGGCATCAAAATCGCGGGCCTCGGTGAAGATAGTCGCCTCTTTTGCGCCGTGTTTCCTGACAAGCATCATGCCTACATCATAGGCATCGCGTATTGCCGATGCACCCCGCAGGGCATCAAACGGGTTTTCTACTAATTGCTTTGACGTATGGTGGACAATCAGGATGCACGCGCCGCTGTCGTGGGCCATGTCTGCAAGGTCGTTGCAAATGGCGGCCATGTAGGTGTTGTTGTTCTCATCGGCCGAGCCTGACAACGTTTTCACAAGGGTATCAATCACAACGAGGTCATACCCCTTGTCGGCTATCGCTTGCCGGATGTGGGCCAACCCTTGCCCGCCGGCATCAAACTTGTCAATCTTGAAGGCGATGTCAACCGCGGGCGATGGATGCCACTTAAGGATTTTCGGCCGCTGGTTCATGCGCCGGCGGCCATCTTCCAATGCCAGATACAACACCTTGCCGCGTGTTGTTGCCTTGCCGAGAAACGGCACACCCCGATCAACCGCGGCGATGAGTTGAAGAATCAGCCAAGACTTGCCCGCCTTGCCTCGGCCGCCGAGCATGACAAGTTGTCCCGCTGGTATCAGTGCGTCAACTAAAAATTGTTGTGGGGGAAAGTCTTGCGCTACGAGATCGGCAAACGATTCAACCGATAGCAACGTTGTCGTTGCCGGATTGCGCGCCGCGTGCCGTGCCAGTACATCGGCTTTTTCAGCCTCGGTCAATTGATGCCATAAAGCATCGTTTACACTGCTCATCTAACGTCACCTCTCTATAAAATTCACCGGCCGCGGGTTGCGCCCCCCGCGGCCGATGTTGCTACCCGGTTATGTGGGCATCATCTGCCCCGTAAATAGCGCCTCGGCCATTGCACCGTAGTTCGTGCGCTCATCGCTGAATACTGTCTCATCGTAAATCTGTGTGGTCGCAATGTTGGAATGGCCTAGAAACGATTGCAACCCGCGGATGTCGTTGCCGTGCGCCTTTTTCCAGAGTGCCGCGGCCAGATGCCGCATACCGTGCAATGTCACCCTGTCGGGATTCACACCGGCACGCACCGCCGCCCGTTTCAATGCCTCGGCCGCGGCCGTGCCGCTGACAGGTTCACCCGCCGCCCGTTGGATGTAATTGCCGCGGGCATCGACATAGTTACCCGTGGTATGGGTTGCCATGAACAACGGGTCATCATCGGCCGGCGGGATTGCCCGCCCTGCTACTGTCAGGTATTGCCGGATTGCTACCCACACCGCCGGCGGGATTGTGCGCCGTTGCACCTTGCCGCCCTTGGTTGTCACCCGGTAGGTCACAACATCGCCGTCAATGCTGAGATCGCGGCCGTGCAACCGTAACAACTCCGTGCGCCGTTTGCCCGTCAACGTGTAGCCGAGAAACAGAGCGCGATACATCGCCCCGGCGGGTGTGGCCGGGTCTAGCTCATTCCAGATTGCTTGAAAATCGGTCATGGTCATCGGCCGAGCGTTGCCATAGGGTGAATCATCCAGATCGCCCCGTTCGCACATGTCAACCGGATTGCGGTCAATCAATCCCGCCTTGCGTTGCAAGTGATTGAAGAAAGACGACAACCCCGCCAACCGTTGCGCGATGGTTGTATCCCGGCGGCCGAGTGATTGAAGATGTAACTTCCATGCGTTCACCATGTCACCCGTCACCCCGGCCGGCGGCACGTTGGCGTACTGGAAAAAGTCGGCAACGATGCGCGCATATGCTCGGCGGGTGTTCGGTCGTTTGCCTGACAACCATATTGTGTATGCACGTTGCCATGCGGCCGATTCTTCAAAGGGTACTAGCTCGGATTGTTCGTAACTCATAATAGCGGTGGTCATCTGTTCGGTTCTCCTTTCCATCTAGCGTATGATACCACACGTTGATAATAGTCATTATAGCAACGTATTATAGGGTGAATCCCTATCCCATGCAATAGACTTGCCTTAAAGAATTCAGAACAGATGAGCGATGCCGAGGTATAAAAAAAGCGGTTGAAACTGTCGCCAATTCCAACCGCTTTTTTCTTAGAGCGCATTGTACGCGCCGTCAATCGGCGCTCATCGTGCTGTATGGTTGTGCGCAGTGCCGCCAATCGGCCGCGTCGCGTGTTTCCCGCAGGGCGATGAGCGTGACACCATCGCGCCGGGTCATGATGATGTCATCGGCCGTCACCCGGTAGGGGCGATTCTCGGCTGTTAGCAAGGCGTTGATACTGGACACGATGAGCGTTAGCGCCAACTGTGTTTGCCGTTTCACGATGCCACCCCCGCCGGCGCGCCGTGCGTGCGCCGTGCGTGCGTGCTATGTGTGCCCGTGTGGGCCTCGGCGTTGTCAGGGTAGGGGGAAACATCGCGCCGTGCGAACATCCAACCGGCGGGTGTCACTCGGCCGTCGTCATCAACCATGCCGAGCCGTTGCAACTCTCCAAGGGTTGATTGCCAGTCACGATACATAGATCGCGGCAACACCTTCATGGCCGCGTCGCGGGTCAATCGCCCGTCGTTGGTCGCGGCCGAGTTGAAGAGCGCCGCCCATGTTGCCGCCGGTAGTTGAAACTTGCCGGCACGCACGGTTGACGGGTTGGTTGATGATACAAACGGCCGCACACCCGCCCCGGCCGGCGGTTGCTCGGCATACGTGCGTGTTGTCGTCACGCCAAGATGCCGCGTATAGGATGCGTGCGCGCCGGCGGCGATGAGCAACCCCCCGCCGCCCGCCCCGGTCAATCCTAAGCCGAGCGCCGCCAAGATGATGAGCAACCCGCCGCCGAGGTACATACCCGCCCCGATTGCCAGCGCCACACCCGCAAAGATTAGGAATACATTCCAGCGTTGGCCGCGGCTGTACGCGATCACATATTCGTGAAACTCGGCCGCCGGTCGTTGCGTTGCCCGTGCCAGTGGCGGCACTACCTGATTGTCGATTGTTGTCATTGTCACACTCTCCAAGGTGTCACCCGGCACGATTGCCGGTTGTGTGTTAAACTATATCGCGTACAATAGTGTTGCGCAAGATTGGTATTAGGTACACTCGCAAGGGTGAGTGTGCAAGAGGTTGATCTAATGGATGTAAAGGAAGTTGCCGCCCTGCTTGGCGTGACGGTTGGCCGAGTGCGTCAACTTGCGCAAGCGGGCATCATCCCGGCTGAAAAGGTCGGGCGTGACTGGGTGTTCATTCGTGCCGATGTTGAAGAGTTCGCAACTCGGCCGCGTCGCCCCGGCCGGCCGAGCAAGGTACAATGAGCGCGCACACTCCAAGGTGCAAGGCGATGATGCCCCGTCGGGTGTCATCGCCTTTTTTTGGGGATCAACCCGGTTGATCACCCCCCCGGCTATTACTTGCGGCCGAGTGAACACGATTAAGCCGACGGTCTGCATCATCAACGTGCCAGAGATTGCACCCCCCATACCCCCGCCCGTGTGGGTGTTACCCCGTCAATTCGTACGTTCGGAACACAAAAAACAACCGCCGGATGATGTCACCCGGCGGCCGTCGATCTGATTCTCGGCATTGATTGCCGTTCACATGGCGTTGACTTGGTTCACCTGTTGCGCGCCGATGTTGACTTGCACCGCCGGCAGTCTCAGCCGTCGCACGCGTGCCAGTGATTCAATTGCCCGCAGATAGCGCCGTTGTGCGGCTGACAATCGGCGTTCCCAATATTCACCCTGTCGCAAGTTCATACCTGACACCGTATTGCGGTTGTAGGTGTATTCAACATACGACAATCGCAACCAACACCCGACAATCTGCCGGATGATGAGCTTTTCCAGTTCACCATCGCCGGGTTGCGTCAACTCGGCCGCCATCGCCGACAACCCCGTTTTAAGTGACATCTTCATTGATTGCGGCGCGTTCATATCTGCAATCATGATCTGATTGGCTTGCTCGGCCAAGTCGCCCGCAATACGCCACACCGCCGGGTATTCTCTCAGCACCCGGCTTAACTCGGCGCGATCTTCTTTCGTCGGCTTGGCCTTGTCTACCTTGTCGATTAACCCTATTAGCATTTGTGCGCCGGCCAGCCCTGCATCTGCCGATGTCATCGCCTTGTCACTCATCGCGCATCATTCTCCATTGCCGTTTGTGGGTGTGGTAGCCGTTGGCAATCAGCACCCCCGCAACGGCCGAGCGCACGAGGTTGTTAAGCTCGGCCAGCGCCGCATCATGCCGATTGTCGGCATCGACAACGGCGCGCCACTCGGCCGTTTCCAACTGCCGGCGCGCACGGTCAAGCTCATCGCCCTCGGCCAACAACTCAGCCACATACCCGCCGCCGATATACTCGGCCACAACTCGGCCGTCAACCTTGCGCCGCCGGTAGTAGTAGCGATTGTTGCCGCGTGTTTCCCAACTCATAGAAATGTCCCATTATGTCCCGCTGTTTTGTGCAACCTGTCGGCACGTGCCCCGCATAATCGGCCGTGTCGCGTTAAATCTATTGTACACGATATATTATACCCGTTGCCCCGTTTGCGGCGATTGTGGGCCAACGTCGTGCGCCGGTTCACCCCGCAGGACGGCCGCCGCCCATGTCACGAGGTTGCCGCCGGCGCGCCGGTAGTCTGTTACATCCTTGCTACCATCTGGCAACCTTGCCGAGCGCGCCCGCGGCAACTTCTTTTGCCAACGGCCGAGCGCCGCCCGCCCCGCGTCGTCATCATCCAACAACAAGATGATGTCACGCGCCGCCGCAAAGTAACGCAACCATGTATTGCTCGGCAAACTGCCGGCACTCCCCATTGTGACAACGGCCGCGTCTGTGTACTGGCTTAACACCATCGCGTCAAACTCCCCTTCAACAACGAACACCGCCGGCGCGCCGATCAACCTGTCGGCATGGAATAGCGCGCCGAGCTTGCTACCTGTCAGGGCATGATACTTGTCTAGCTTGCCGGATTGCCTTGCCGCGGCCGTCGTGCGCACCTGCACATACCACAATTCACCGTCAACCATGCACGGGATAGTGATACCCGGCGCAAGCCGGCCGCCGTCGCCAACCGTGCGCCATGTCGGATTAAAGCCGATCATGTGGTCGTGTATGGTCACGTCGTTTAGCTTGCGGTTGTTGTGAAGGTAGTCAAGCACCTTGCCAGCGGCCGAGTTGCCAGATGTCAGATAGTGCGCGCACTCGGCCGCGGCGATGAGCGCCAGCATCTGCCAGTCGTCACCCGGCGGCGTTGCAAGGTCTGGCACGATTGCGGGCGTGGGCCTCGGCATCGCTGTTTGCGCGCCAACACCGGCGGCCGAGTTGCCGACAATCTCTATGAAGGTCTTGCCATCGCGCCGTTGAAGGAATTCGATCACGTCGTGGTACTTGCCGTCGCCACACTGCCGGCATACCCACAAGTCGCCACTATCAGCCGTCTTGACGTTGAAACGGTCACGGCCGCCGCAAAAGGGACACGGGCCAATGTGGTATTGCCCTGACTTCTTCAACCCCGGCACGAGGTCAACAATGCGGGTTGCACGCTTGAAGTCATTCGCTTGCGTTAACATTTTTCAACCCTTTTGAGTTGCAATAGGTTTTTTGTGGTATGATGTAGTTGGAATCTAACGTCACCCGCGCCGATTCCGTCGCCCGCGCCGCCGCCATGTCGCCCCATGGCGGCGTTGCTTTTTCTGGCAACCATGCACGCGGCCGAGTGGCGAAAACCCCGCAAAGTAGCATAAAAACCCCTGTTTTTTCTGTTTCTTCTGCGTCCGGCACAGAAGAAACAGAAAAAACAGAACAATGGTGTGTGCCCCCCCATTTTTGCACGCTCATTGTGCTAGCCCTTCAAGCGTCAAGTAGTAGCGATTCATCCATTGATTGCTACCTGCTTGCGGTTCTCTTTTCGTACTGACATAGCCGTTTTTCTCGGCCGTTTTCATGGCCGAGCGTACAGTCGATTCAGTCTTGCCGGTTGCCTCGGCAATCTCGGCGGCCGTCGATCCATCGCCGGCGGTTTTCAGGTCTTGCACACCTACTCGGCCGGCGGCGATAGACTGGCCGAGCATCGCGTCGCCAAGGTACTCCCATCCCGCCCCGTTGTCGGCTTGCTTGATGGTCATATCCTCGGCATCAAAATCGCGGGCCTCGGTGAAGATAGTCGCCTCTTTTGCGCCGTGTTTCCTGACAAGCATCATGCCTACATCATAGGCATCGCGTATTGCCGATGCACCCCGCAGGGCATCAAACGGGTTTTCTACTAATTGCTTTGACGTATGGTGGACAATCAGGATGCACGCGCCGCTGTCGTGGGCCATGTCTGCAAGGTCGTTGCAAATGGCGGCCATGTAGGTGTTGTTGTTCTCATCGGCCGAGCCTGACAACGTTTTCACAAGGGTATCAATCACAACGAGGTCATACCCCTTGTCGGCTATCGCTTGCCGGATGTGGGCCAACCCTTGCCCGCCGGCATCAAACTTGTCAATCTTGAAGGCGATGTCAACCGCGGGCGATGGATGCCACTTAAGGATTTTCGGCCGCTGGTTCATGCGCCGGCGGCCATCTTCCAATGCCAGATACAACACCTTGCCGCGTGTTGTTGCCTTGCCGAGAAACGGCACACCCCGATCAACCGCGGCGATGAGTTGAAGAATCAGCCAAGACTTGCCCGCCTTGCCTCGGCCGCCGAGCATGACAAGTTGTCCCGCTGGTATCAGTGCGTCAACTAAAAATTGTTGTGGGGGAAAGTCTTGCGCTACGAGATCGGCAAACGATTCAACCGATAGCAACGTTGTCGTTGCCGGATTGCGCGCCGCGTGCCGTGCCAGTACATCGGCTTTTTCAGCCTCGGTCAATTGATGCCATAAAGCATCGTTTACACCTGTCTCTTATACACATCTAGATGTGTATAAGAGACAGACCATGTATTGCGCATGTTTTTGCAGGCCAAACTGAATGGCATCATCGGTAGCCGTATTGCAAGCGTGTAAGGCTGTGACAATATCGACCTGCGCCGGAATTGCCGCAGAAGTGATGGATTCTTCCACCGTTAAATGCTCAAAATGCATACGTGTAAAGC
>OEOF01000139.1_pt1 | contig 12522 bp, 13 predicted proteins | sample 1539701 | NCBI WGS metagenome assembly OEOF01 (sample SAMEA3611561, study PRJEB23397) | activated sludge metagenome | biome: Urban; feature: Wastewater Treatment Plant; material: Activated Sludge | place: Slovenia | collected 2012-09-24 | reverse complement strand
CTCGTCGTCAGCCTCTATGCGTTGGCGGCCATCGTCTATCGCACGGCGCTGGATCTGTCTCTTATACACATCTAGATGTGTATAAGAGACAGCTATACGGCCGCGCTGGGCCTGCTATATTTCCAGCGGTCACAACTGATCGAGGCGTCATTGCCGGCCGAGACCGGGGAAGCGTCCGACGAACTTGGCGCGCCGGTGGTGACGACGCCGACGCCCTTGCTCGAAATCTTCCCGCCCACGGCCGAGCCGACCTCGCTGACGCCGCAGCCGACCGTCACCGTGACGCCGACGGTCTGCCGGGCGGTGGTCGAGGGGACGGGCGGCAATGGCCTCTATCTGCGCGACGCGCCCCAGGGGGCGGAGCTGGTGCTGCTGTCCGACGGGACGCTGCTGACCGTGCTGGACGACGCCCCGGTCGAGGCTGGCGGCATCATCTGGCGCAAGGTGCGGGCCGTGGGCGGCGAAGAAGGCTGGGCGGCCGAGGACTTTTTGACGATTCGCGCCCCGTGTGGGGTGGAGTGATGAAGCGCAGGGGTGCAGGGGGGCAGGGGAGCAGGGGTGCATCTCTCCCCTGCACCCCTGCTCCCCCGCACCCCTGCTCTGAAAAATCATGATCATCGGCATTGACGCCAGCCGCGCCGCCAGCGGGCAGCGCACCGGGACAGAGGCTTACGCCACATTCCTGATTCGCGCGCTTATCCCGGCGGCGGCCGAACGCGGCCACACGTTGCGCCTTTATTTCAATCAGCCGCCGCCCGAGGGACTAATTCCCGAACAAGACGGTGTGGAGCGCGTGGTCATACCCCTCTCGCGCTTGTGGACGCACGCCCGTCTGGGGCACGAACTGCGCCGCCGCCCGCCGGACGTGTTTTTCACCCCGGCCCACGTCATCCCCGTGGGCATCCGCTGTCCGGCCGTGGCTACCGTCCACGATCTGGGCTATGAGCATTTCCCGGAGGCCCACCCGCGCCGGCAACTGGCCTACCTGCGCTGGAGCACGCGCCACAACGCCCGCGCCGGCCGCCGGGTCATCGTTGATTCCCAAGCCACCCGCGACGATCTGATCAAATTTTACGGCACGGCCCCGGCCAAAATCGCGGTCGTCTATCCCGGTCGCGATCCCGACCTGAAGCGAGTGGATGACCCGGCCATCATCGCCGCCGCGTTGGCGCGGGTTGGCATCCAATCACCCTATCTGCTCTATTTGGGCACGCTCCAGCCGCGCAAGAATCTCGTCCGGTTGGTGGAGGCGTTCGTGGCGAGCGGGCTATACAATGAGGGTTATGCCCTCGTTCTGGCCGGCAAATCCGGCTGGTTGGCCGAGCCGCTGTTGGCTGCCGTGCGCGCCCTGCCGCCGGCCGTCCGCGTACACATCCACCTGCCCGGCTACATCGGTGAGGCGGAGAAGGCCGCGCTCCTCTCCGGGGCGACGGCTTTGGTTTTCCCCTCGCTCTATGAGGGCTTCGGCTTTCCCGTATTGGAGGCCCAGACTAGCGGGACGCCGGTGCTATGCAGCAATAGTAGTTCGCTGCCGGAAGTGGCCGGCGACGGGGCGCTGCTGGTCGATCCGCTGGACACGGCGGCGCTGTCGCTGGCGATGCGGCGGTTGGCGTCCGATAATGCGTTGCGCGAGGCGTTGATCGCCAGAGGGTATGGCAATCTGGCGCGGTTCACCTGGGCAAAGGCGGCGCGCCAAACGCTGAGCGTACTGGAATCGGCAGCGAACGGTATAGCGCCTTCGCCCGGATTGGATTAAGCTGGAAAGAACGCAGCGGCCGGGCGAGTGTGCTCGGCCGCTCCTTCATTGAGGAACAACCGTATGTCCTATCAAGAACTCGTCACCACGCTGGCCGAAGACCCGGAGCACCTGGAACAGGCCTACCAAGCGGCGCTGAAGGCCGGGGAAGCCGACGCCTTCAGGCAGGCCATCGCTGCCGGCCGCACGGCCGCGCCCGATAACCTGCTCTACGCCGCCTGGTTCTACCGGCTGCAACACGCCGCGACACAGGTCAAGGGCGCGTTTATCAAATGGGGTTGGGCAATCCCCCTGGCCTTGCTGAACGGGCTGCTGTTCTGGTGGCTGTCGGATTTCGAGCGCTTTACGACCCAGATCGGCTTTCGCCCCGAGACTCTACAGGACTACCTGCCCACGCTGGTCTTTCTGGCCGCGCCGCTGGCCGCCGTCTTTGTGCTGGCCTATCTGGTGGCGACCGGGCCACGCCGTTGGCAACGGGCGGCGCTCATCGGGGCCGTCCTGGTGGCCGCCGCCGCTTACGTGCTGTGGGCCTATCCCCGGCTGGGCACGCGGCCGTATCAGGAGCAATACCTGACCCTGATGGTGATGCACCTGCCGCTGCTGGCCTGGGCGGGCGTGGGGCTATACCTGATTGCCGATCACCGCGACCCGGCCAACCGCTTCGCCTTCCTCATCAAATCGCTGGAAGTGTTCGTGATGGGCGGGCTGTTCGTCATCGCCGGCGGCTTGTTCACGGGGCTGACGATTGCCCTGTTTTCGGCGCTGGGGATTGAGCCGTCGGAGTTGGTGATGCGGCTGTTCATCGCCGGCGGCGGCGGTCTGCTGCCGGTCATCGCCGTGGCCGTCATCTATAACCCGGCCGCTTCCCCGGCCCGACAGGCGTTCGACGAGGGCTTGAGCAAGCTGGTGGCCCTGCTCATGCGCGTCATGCTGCCGCTGACTTTTCTGGTGCTGGTCGTCTATCTGGCCTTCATCCCGTTCAACTTTCGCGAGCCGTTCGACAACCGCGACGTGCTGATCATCTACAACGGCATGCTCTTCGCCGTCATCGCCCTGCTGGTGGGGGCGACGCCCATCAGCCTGAGCGACCTTTCGCCCACCGTGGCCCGCTGGCTGCGCCGGGGCATCGTGGCCGTGGCCGCCCTGGCCCTCGTCGTCAGCCTCTATGCGTTGGCGGCCATCGTCTATCGCACGGCGCTGGATCGCCTGACGCCCAACCGGCTGGCGTTCATCGGCTGGAACGTGGTCAATATCGGGCTGTTGATCCTGCTGTTGGTCAAACAGGCGCGGGCCGGGTCGGCCGGTTGGCTGGATGGGCTGCATCGCGCCTTCAGCGTCGGAACCGTGGCCTACACGGTCTGGACGCTGGCGGTGATCGTGCTCTTGCCGTGGCTGTTCGGCATCGACCAGGGGGCGATCGATGCCCTACCCTCGGCGGTACAGGAACTTATCTACGAAGTCCCCGAACCCATCCTGCTAAAATGCGACGGCAGCCCGCACATCTATCTGCTCGATCAGGGGCAGAAGCGGTGGATCGACAACATCGCCACGTTCACCGACCGGGGCTACGTCTGGAAGGATGTGCAATTCCTCCAGTGCGATGATTTGCGCGCCATCCCTGACGGCGAGCCAATTCCGGCTGATGCGGGGCCGCCGCCGCAGCCGTAGTAGCCATCAGGTGCGACGCACTTTCCGAAGTGCGTTGCACCTTGCGCTTGTCCCTGTGTCTACCATCTGCTATGATGTCGTTGCAGAAATTCAGACGACGCAGATAATCCGCCGAAGCCGAGGTAGCTGATGGACACAACGGTACAAGTTCGACAACGCGGCAGTCTGACCCTGCCGGCCGATTTGCGCGAGCGCTATGGCATCGAGCCGGGTGACACCTTTCGACTGCTCGATCTGGACGGCATCTTTGTTTTGACGCCCATGACGCCGATGGTTCCCGAATTGGCGTGGGAGATCGAACGCGCGCGCGTTGAGGCCGGGCTGGATACGGCGGCGTTGCTCACAGCGCTGCGCGAAGAGCGGGCGCGCTACGTGGCCGAAACGTATGGCGACGACTGAGTCTCGGAAACCGCGCGTTTTTATCGACGCCGACGTGCTGTTTGCCGGGTCGGCCTCGCCCTCGGAGCATGGGGCCAGCCTGACGATCCTGCGTATGGCTGAGATCACCCTGCTCGACGCCCTGACCTCGGAGCAGGTGATCGTCGAAGCCGAGCGCAATCTGGCGGCCAAGCTGCCGGCGACATTGCCAACGTTCCGCTTGCTTGTTGACCGCTGCCTGACGGTCGTCCCTATTCCGTCGGCTGATGAGGTGGCGCGGCATCATGGGCTGGCCGAGGCCAACGACTTGCCCATCCTGGTGGCCGCTGTGCAACATGTATGTCCGTGGCTGGTCACGTTCAACGGCCGTCATTACCGACCGGGCCATCCTGACGTGACGATACTGTTACCAGGGGAGTTTGTGCAGCGGGTGAGATATTTGTTGTCGGCGTTGAATCGGTAGCAATGCAGAAGGTGCAACGCACTTCAGAAAGTGCGTCGCACCTGGGTGGCGATGGCGTTCATCAACTCGTCGCTTAGCCGTTCGTCTTCAGGCACACCCAGATAGCCGAACACCGCCGGCCCGCGCCGTTCGGCCGGCTGGTCGGTCATGCGCGGAATGACGTGGAAGTGGACGTGGGGGTGCTCGGCCTGCTCGGCGAACTGGCAGACGTAGGTCTTGGCGCAGCCCACCACCTCGCGCAGCGCGGCTGACGCCCGGCGCAACAGCACGCCCAGTTCGGCCGCTTCCTCGTCGGTCAACTCATCGATGGCTTCAATATGCCGCCGCGCCACCAGCACCAGCCAGCCGGGCAACGACGTGTTGTAGCTGTGGACGAGGTCCCAATGGGCGGTGCGGTGGATGTTGTCCCACGCGGGGGCCTGGGCCGCGTCGCGGCGGGCGATTAATTCACAGGTCAGACAACTCTGGTTCATCCACCCATTTTAGCAGATAAAAAAAGAGCTTGACTTAGCAAAAAGTGTGCTAAACTTTCGGCGGCATCGTGACATCTTTGAACCCCAGGAAAATCTAAACTTCTAGAGGTGCATACAGATGAAAGGTTTACTTGCCAAACGTCCCCTTGCGCTCGGATTAACGCTCGTTGTGCTCATGGTCGGCCTCCTCTTTGCCCGTCAGGCAGTGGCGGCGGGCAACTGGTGGCATGAGGCCCGGCCCTATCGCGTGCCGTTGGCAGTGCCGGCCGGCGGCATGGCCCGCGCCGATCAGTCGGTTGAGGTCAACCTCGACTTCGGCGCGCTGCTCGACGCGTTGGGCCAGCCGCGAGCCATTGATGCCAACTCCATCCAGGTCGTCGAAGTCACGGCCGACGGTCTGACCATTGACGCGGCCGTGCCCTTCCAATTCGACCCGGCGTCCGATGCCGCTCCGGACCGGCTGCGGGGCACGGTGACCTTCCAACTGAGCGGCGAGACGGCGGCCACGGCCACGCGCCACTATCACGTCTACTTCGGCGGCGTCGCCGAGCGGGCCGGCGACGCCCCGGCGGCCCAAGTGACGCTGACCAACACCACCGATCAGGGCTTTGCCGCCTATAAAATCACGACCCCTCACGCCGTCTATTTCTATCACAAGGAAGGCGGCGGTTTCTCCGGCCTGGAGGACGATGACGGCAACGACTGGATCGACTGGAATTCCAAGACCGGGGCAGCGGGCGACTTCCGTGGCATCCCCAATATGGTTCACCCGTCCAACGGCGGCTTCTTCCACCCCGGCCGGAACACGTCCAGCAGCCAGGTCATCAGCCAGGGGGCGATGAAGGTGACGTTCGAGTCCACCAGCGACAACGGCCAGTGGAAAACGCGCTGGGAGATATTCCCGGACTACGCGCGCCTGACCGTGCTGAAAACGGCCGGCAAGTATTGGTTCCTCTACGAGGGTACGCCGGGGGGTGTGTTGGATAACCAGGACTTCGTCGTGCGCTCCAACGGCCAGCAGAACGGCGTTTTTAACAGTTGGATTGGCGATTTGAGTGGCGAGGAGTGGGCCTACATCGCCGACCCCGACGTCGATCGCTCCATCTTCCTGCTCCATCACAGCGAGGATAGCTTAATCGACTCCTACAAGCCGTCCAACGACCGCAAGATGACCATCTTTGGCTTTGGCCGCAAGGGCAATCGCCGCTACCAGACGGAGGTGGGCGATCAGTTCAGCTTTGGTCTGGTGAACTCGACCAACTTCAACACGGTGGCCGCGGCGGTGCATGGGGCACTTAATATGGCTGTGGAGGTTGGGGCGGCTGAGCAGCGTTAATCGACAGTCCGGCAAGACCTCTGAGGTTGGCCGCCAACCTCAGAGGTCTTGCCGCACCCGGAAAACGGGATAGTCCGCGGCGACCTTCTCAAACTCTGAGAGCGGCGCGTCTTTGTCTACGGCCATATGGGGCCGCGCGCCGGGGGCGATTTTCAGATACGCCTTCAGAATCGGCGGCCGTTGCGCGGGGTCTTCGTCTTCCAGAAGCACGTGCTCATTCTCGCCATGGCGCAGCGTAGCCCGGCCGCCGGCGGCCTTCAGGTTGTGCACCCAGTTGGCCTCCTCGCCCAGCATGGACACGAGGTAGCGCTCGCCGTCGATGACGGTCATCACCAATGGGAAGCTGATGACCTTGCCCGACTTACGGCCCACTACTTCCAGTGTCACCATGTAGTTGGGGGCGATGCCGGTCGTGTGCAGTTTGGCGGAAATCCCGTTCAGAAATTTGGCGACCCCGTTGGGGCGGCCGCCGCGGTACATCCAGCGTTTGATGGCCACTGTAGCCTCCGGCAAAAACTCGGTTTCTAACCATTACTTTCTACTTCTATCTCGCCCATTGTGACCGGCGTCCCGCCGCGCAGCGTGTTTTGAATCTCGGCCACGGTGTCGGTGTGGCGGGCCAGCGCTTCTAGCTCGGCCGCGCCGGCCCGGCCGGTCACTTTGGCCCGGTAGGTGATATTGTAGGCCGGTTCACTGGGCGCGCCAAAGTCGCCGTCGACCGTCACCTCGACGGCCGTAACCGCGATGCCGCGCCTATCCGCCTCACGGTAGATATCGTTGCAATAGCACGTCGCCAGGGCCAGAAAGAGCAACTCGCCGCCGTTGGCGCTGGAGCCATAGCCGGTGGACTTGGGGGGTATTTCGATTGTGTGGGTAGTGTCGTTGGTGGTTAGGGTGATGTGGTGGTGGTTGTGGGTATTTTGGAGGTGGGCGGAGATTTTCATGGGGAACCTCTGTCGTTAGCCGACATAGACTGCTTCCTCTAGAACTCTTTCGCGGATGCGAGGCTTTAGGCACGCTTCGGTGCCGACATCGACCGGCCGCCCAATAGTATACCTCTCTTCTCGTGGCAACGGAATTTGGTATCTGGAAAAAACGCGATCAGTGGTTTTGAGCATACGCTTGCTGATTTATCTCCATGGGTTCAGCATCCACCGCAAAAGGCACGACAAGTCAACCAATATTCGTTATAATCCTCAATAGAGGCAAGCGATGACTCCCTATGAACTGCTGACCGACATTCATGCTCTTGAAGAAGAGCTATTAGACTTCGAGCGTAAGTATGGCATTCGTTCGGAGACGTTCTACGCCGCTTACATGAGTGGAGAAGAACCGGAAGATGACAACTGGGTGTTGGATTTCGGCGAGTGGGCCAGCGTCTATCGAACCTGGCTAGAGCGGCAGGCGGAATATCGCAACGCTATCCAACAGATGCAACGCCAGAAAATTAGCCTCTTCGGTCTGATACGCGTCGCGGCATGAATAGCGAATTTCGCACGGCCGAGGACTACGAGCTGTTCCTCTACTCCCTTCCCAATCACTTTTCATCGATTCGCCGTTCGACGTTAACCTTTGTACGGTTGGGAACTTCTCTGGCCCGTATTCTGGGGGAATTGTTTTTCGATCTTGATATTCGTATTGTTGTTCGCGAGAGGTTTGTTTACCATCGCCTCCCTGCGGTGCTTGATTGGTATGGTTATGAAGTGTGGCGGGGAGACACGAAGCTGTACTGGTATGACCCTCAGCCACACCCTAATGATCCCGAATTACAGACCACGTATCCACATCACAAGCACGTCCCGCCTGATATAAAGCACCATCGCGTCCCCGCGCCCGGCCTGAGCTTTGTTCGGCCGAACCTGCCACTAATAATCGCTGAAGTCGAACAACTCAACAGTAGTGTTGCGGGTGCACAATAGACCTCTTAGGTTCGCCATAAACTAGCTGTACACGTTCATTCATATTGCTACCGGAACCAGGCGGAATACGCGGCCCAACTTGGCAGCCGTTTCCACATCACCGCGACGTAAGGCATAACGCATGTCGTCTAGCTTATAGGCGTCGTGCACAGACAGGAAGGGTGATCACTCATCCTCGGTGATGATCAGGGCCACATCCACCTTGGCCGCGAACTCGCCTTCGTGTACCAGTTTGGTCGTGATTTTTTCGGTCATGGTTTTCTCCGCAAGAAATCGTCGGACCATCGTCAGCGATGATAATTGAATCCCATACGAACGTCAAAACGGTTTCATAGGGATGCGTTGCCAGGGCTAGGAAGAGCAGTTCGCCGCCGTTGGCGCTGGAGCCGAAGCCGGACGACTTGGGCGGAATGGTGATGGAGTGGGCGGTGTCGTTGGTGGAGAAAATGATGTGTTGGTTGTGGGTGATATTGACGTTCTTTGGTTACTCCATTTCCTGGTCTTTAGCTTGGAGCTCGCCTTATTGGCCCGCATGCGGGATTAATCCTCTATACCAAGCGATTCTGGTGGGTGTAGCTTGATCAATGCGTTTATCAAGGCTTTTTCGGAGAGATCACATTTAACGCTGGGAAACTTGACTAAAACCCGATCCCATCCATACGACCCTTTCTTTTGCCAAAACCTAGTGTTTCGGTACTTCTTCCGCCAAACTCCTGAACGCCCACATAAAAAACCTGTTGGGCGATTCCGATCATCAAAAATGAGTTCTACCCCTACTTTGCCTATCCAGCTCACTTTGTAGTCATCCCAAGACTCTTCCCCAATGCTCCAGCAAATGCAGGGTTCGTAAAGGGGCGGCCCGAAGCGAACAATATATTCTGGATAGAAAGCCTCTTGCAAACGATTCAGTACTCCCCTGACCATTCCGTCGAAACCTTCAGCCGATGCGATCTTTTGGTTCCAACGTTGCTGCGCTTGTTCCTTTGTGCGCTTCTCGGCTTCGAGTTGCCGCTGGACCTCACGCTCTTTTTCCTCTCTATGATATTTAAGGTATCTAAAGGGGTTTGACATACTCTTCAGGCCTCCCTTTTGAGGTAAACAAAGAAAGCTAAGGTGGCGGCCCTTAAAATCAAGACGACGATATAGTAAAACTGAATTGAATCATCGCGTCACAAGTTTCGATACCTCAACCGCAAAATGAATATCGCCTGGGTTACGCTAACCGAGGTTCTCCTGCGACCGCTACACCACATGAAACGTGGAAGGACCAAATGGGCGGGCATCACGCCCGCCCATTCAAACTCACGCATACTCCTCAATCGGAATACAAACACAAAACAAATTCCGATCCCCATACACATTATCAATCCGGCTAACCGTCGGCCAGACCTTCCCCCGCCGCACCCAGTCGGCCGGGTAGGCGGCCTGCTCGCGGCTGTAGGGGCGGTCCCACTCGGCGGCCAGGACGACCTCGGCCGTGTGTGGCGCGTGCTTCAGCGGGTTGTTGTCGTGGTCCATGCGGCCTTCTTCGATGGCCCGAATCTCCTCGCGGATGAGGATCATGGCCTCGATGAAGCGGTCCAGTTCGGCCAGCGACTCGCTCTCCGTCGGCTCGATCATCAGCGTGCCCGGCACCGGGAACGACAGCGTCGGCGCGTGGAAGCCGAAGTCCATCAGCCGCTTGGTGATGTCCTCGGCCGACACGCCGGCCGTGTCCTTCAGGTGGCGCGGATCGACGATGCACTCGTGGGCGATGCGACCGTTGGCCCCCCGGTACAGCACCGGGTAGTGGGCCTCCAGCTTCTCGGCCACGTAGTTGGCGTTCAGGATGGCGATCTCCGTCGCCACGCGCAGCCCCCACTCGCCCATCATGGCGATGTAGGCGTAGGGGATGGGCAGGATCGACGCGCTGCCCCACGGCGCGGCCGACACCGTGCCCAATGATTCAGCCCCGCCCACACCGGGCACGACGGCATGACCCGGCAGATAGGGCGACAGGTGGGCGGCGACGCAGATCGGCCCCATGCCCGGCCCGCCGCCGCCGTGGGGGATGCTAAACGTCTTGTGCAGGTTCAGGTGCAGCACGTCCGGCCCGAAGTCGCCGGGGCGGCAGATGGCGACCAGCGCGTTCATGTTCGCGCCGTCCATGTACACCTGCCCGCCGTTGTCGTGGATGATCTTGCAGATCTCGCCGATGGCCGCCTCATAGACGCCGTGGGTCGAGGGGTAGGTAATCATCAGCGCCGCCAGCTTATCGCGGTGCTGCTCGGCCTTGGCCCGCAGGTCGGCCACGTCCACGTTGCCGTGGTCATCGGTGGCGACCACGACCACGTCCATGCCCGCTAACGCCGCGCTGGCCGGGTTCGTGCCGTGGGCGCTGGCCGGGATGAGGCACAGGTGGCGGTTGCCCTGGCCGCGCGCGATCTGGTAGGCGCGGATGGTCAACATGCCGGTATATTCCCCCTGCGCCCCGGAGTTGGGCTGCAAGGAACAGCTATCGAAGCCGGTGATCTCCGTCAGCCACGCCTCCAGATTGTGGAACAGTTCCTGATACCCCTGGGCCTGATCGAGCGGCACGAACGGATGCAGCGCGGCAAAGCCGGGCAGGGTGATCGATAGCATCTCGGCCGCGGCGTTGAGCTTCATCGTGCACGAGCCGAGGGGGATCATCGAATGCACCAGCGAGATGTCGCGGTTTTCCAGCCGCTTCAGGTAGCGCATCATCTCCGTCTCCGACAGGTAGCTGTTGAAGACGGGATGGGTCAGGAAGTCGCTCTCGCGGCGGAAGGGGGCGTCGTAGTCGAGGTTCACGCCGTCGGCCAGGTCGGCGATGTCGATCTCGCCCTCCTGCGCGCCGAAGACGGCCAACAACGCTTCCAGGTCGGCCACGGTGACCGTCTCATCGAGGGCCACGCCCACGCCGGTCGTGCCGTAGTAGCGCAGGTTGATGCCGTGGCCCAGCGCCGCGCCGCGCAGTTCGATGTCGCTGCGCCGGCCGCCGCTGACGGTCAGCGTGTCGAATACCGCCGGCGCGCCCTGATTCACCTGATAGCCCATTTGCTTCAGCCCCGCGGCCAGCACGCCGGTCAGCAGTCGCACGCGGGTGGCAATGCGCCGCAGCCCGACCGGGCCGTGGTAGACGGCATACATGGCGGCCATGACGGCCAGCAATACCTGCGCCGTGCAGATGTTGCTGGTCGCCTTCTCGCGGCGGATGTGTTGCTCGCGGGTGGTCAGCGTCAGCCGGTAGCCTTTCTTGCCGGTGGCGTCGATGGTCACGCCCACCAGCCGGCCGGGCATGATGCGCTTGTACTCATCCTTGGTGGCGAAGAAGGCGGCGTGCGGCCCGCCGTAGCCCATCGGCACGCCGAAGCGCTGGCTGTTGCCCAGGGCCACGTCCGCGCCCCATTCGCCCGGCGGCGTCAGCAGCACCAGCGCCAGCAGGTCGGTGGCGGCCACGACCAGCGCCCCGGCCTTATGGGCCTTCTCGGCAAACGCGCGGTAATCGTGGATGTCGCCGTTGGTGGCCGGATATTGCAGCAGCACGCCGAAGGTCGCCTCGGCGAAGTCGTACTCCTCGTGGTTGCCGACGACAACCTTGAAGCCGAACGGTTCGGCGCGGGTGCGGACGACGGCGATGGTCTGGGGATGGACGAGTTCGGAGACGAAGAAGACGTTGGCCGTGGAGCTGCGCGGCATGGCCCGGTGGCAGAGGGTCATGGCCTCGGCCGCCGCCGTGGCCTCATCCAGCAGCGAGGCGTTGGCGATCTCCAGGCCGGTCAGGTCGGTGACCATCGTCTGGAAGTTGATCAGCGCTTCCAGGCGGCCCTGTGAGATCTCCGGCTGGTAGGGGGTGTAGGCCGTGTACCAGCCGGGGTTCTCCAGCACGTTGCGCTGGATGACCGGCGGGGTGATCGTGCCGTGGTAGCCCATGCCGATGAACGAGCGGTAGACTTTGTTTTTGGCGGCCATTTGGCGCAATTCTTCCAGCACGCCCGACTCGCTGCGCGGCGGGTCGAGGGCCAGATAGCCGTCCATGCGGATATTGTCGGGGATGGCCTGATCGATCAGCTCATCGAGCGAGTTCAGCCCCAGGGTGCGCAGCATCTTGGTCACGTCGTGGCTGCGCGGCCCGATGTGGCGCTTCACAAAGCGGTCGGCGGGCAGCAGCAAATCGCGGTTGCTCAGGTGAATGGCCCCATTGCCGCGTTCCTCATCGTGGGCCTCGATAATATCCTGCCAGTTGGCGCGGGGAGTGGGAGTTGTCATGGTTTTATCTCCATTAAATGACCGCCGACCACAGACCGCAGACCACAGACCGCTAGAAGAAGGTCAACCGCGGTCTGTGGTCTGTGGTCGGTGGTCGGCGGTCAATTCCTAATGCTCGCGCGTGGCGCAATACGCCTCATACGCCGTCGCGTCCATCAGCTTGTCCACTTGGGACGGGTTGCTCATGGCGATGCGGACGAGCCACGTGGTATACGGCTCGCCATTGAGCGATTCGGGCGAGTCGACGGCGGCGTCATTGA
>OEOF01000138.1_pt1 | contig 12583 bp, 15 predicted proteins | sample 1539701 | NCBI WGS metagenome assembly OEOF01 (sample SAMEA3611561, study PRJEB23397) | activated sludge metagenome | biome: Urban; feature: Wastewater Treatment Plant; material: Activated Sludge | place: Slovenia | collected 2012-09-24 | reverse complement strand
ATCGTCGCTATCAGCGCCCCCCAGGATGGCAAGCTTATCGGCCCGACTCAATACCATGCTCTCGAATTGGTCAGGATCAGGCGTCGCCCGCCGTTTCGCCCAGCGCACGAACCGGCGCGTCTCTTCAATCCGCTCTGTGTCATCAGGCACATTCCCGGCCGGTTGAGGTTGGCCGGTAAACGGAAGTAGCTGAGGAGGCGTCGAGCGAGAGGACTCGCTATCGCGCAACTCAATCCCGTCCGGCAAATCATACCCCAGCACGGCCAACGCCATTTCCAGCCCCATACCCGCCTGCACCAATTGATTCAGACTCGCCGCCCGCGCCGCCTCATCCTCCTGCATCACCGGCAACTCATCCGGCTTGAACTCCAGCCGCAACCCCATCGGCCCCAGCAGTTGCCGATTGATGACCGTCGCCAGCCAACGACACTCCGGCGCGATCGTATCCTGAATAAACGCCCGCGCGTCCTGATTCGCCGTCGCAAAATTAGCCGCGTTCGCCGTCACCTTCGACTGCGGCACACCCAGCGCCGTGCATATCGATTCCCGCTGCTCGGCCGTCAGCGCCGTGTTTTGCAGATCTTTCAACCCCTCACCGACGACGACCGGCTTCACCTCCCCACGCAAAACCTCGGTATTGAAACTGTGCTTTAGCCCCATCACCGACCGCTGCCACCATTCCCTCACCCGGCTGCGTTCGGTTTCCGTCACCGTCGCGTTCTCGTAAGTCAGCAACGTCGCCTTGACCATACCCCGGTCAAAATAACCTGTTAAAAACACGTCCAGCGACCGCAATACCCCCGCCGCGTTGAGCGCCGCCTTGCCCGGATAATGCTCCGCCGGGCCCAGCTCGACGAATGGATCAGGCAACCAGAAATACACCATATCATCGACAGCGAACGGGGTATCATTGCCGTCAATCGCGCGAGTGAAGCCATGCAACCCGTCACGGTCGATGCGCGGCCTCACACTATCCGGCCGCAGCCAGCGCACATTGAGCGTCCGCATGATATTGCGCTCGCGGAACCAGTACGCCCGCCCGGTCAACGCCACGGCCGCCTCAGTACGGTAGAGCAGACCGATCAGGTCATCCAACCAGCCAAACTGCTCCGGCGCGACATCCTCCTGCGTCATAACCACCGCAGAGGCATCTCCCGATGCCCCGACGCGCTTGATCTCCCACGGCATATTAGCCACCGCCCCGGCTCGAATATCGATGCAGCGGTAAAGCCACGAAACAACTGCATACAGTTTCGCTGCCTCGCCCTGCCCGCCTCCCTCGCCCGCGATGACTCGCCACGCCTCCTCCGGCAAATCCTCCAGCCGCACAGACTTGCCACCCGTAAACAATTCCGCTTTTCCTTTGCTCATGACTACCTCACAAAAATAACGAGACAGCGGCCCCCTCCATCAGGAGAGTCGCGCCCCACACCATTGCATCTAGCCTATCCGGGCTGTCGCTTTCGCCCGGCACATAGGAACAAAGCTGCTCCTCCAAATCCGAGTAATACCCCACCATGTGAGCGCGGCCCTGCTCCCATAGAGCGCACACAGGTTCGGCCCGCGTGTATTTACCCCGCGTCGCCCGAACCGTCTGATAGTTCACGACCTTTCCGCCGGGCACGGTACGGATCACCCGCTCCACCATATCGCCGCCGTTATTGATTTCAGCAACGAGCGTGTCAGCGCCCCATTTGTGATAAGCGCCCACGGCCGCGCTCGCCCATACATCCGGCTTGGCCCCCTCTTCGGTCGTCACATCGTCCAGTACATACACATGATCCTGATCATCAATCCTGCCCACCCCCGCAACGATAATGCCCGCCTGCCCCGTCGTGGCCGGCGGGTCGATTGCCACGATAATTCGGTACAAATCCGGCGTCTGCGTCACTCGCGACGTTTCCAGCAACGCGCGATTCCACAACGCGCGCGGGTCGTCATCCAGAATTTGACCATGCAACTCCTGTTGCCCCAGTCGCGTACCCTCGTATCTCTCCACCACACGCTGGATGAAGCGCTCGCTTAGATTCTCCTTGTTTTCGTAAGTGGAACCCGTCGTCACAACGGTTTGAGAATCGGCAACGAGCCGCTTGATAATCGGTATCGGCCGCGGCGTGGACGTGACGACGACCTGCGGAGAATCCCCCAACCGCAACCCCATCTCCAGCATGTCCCAGGTTTCCTGTGGATAGCGAAATTTCGCCAACTCGTCAACCCATGCCCGATGATGTTGCGGGCCGCGCAACTGATCGGGTTCGTCGCCGCTATAGATCGTCGCTGCCGAACCATTAGGCCACACAAGCCGACGCTTTGACGGCTGATACTCAGGCCTGAACCACGGATCGCTAACCCGAAGAATGCTGCTCGCGCCCTGCTCGATCATGGTATCCCTCACATCGCCCTTCGTTTGCCCGATAATAGCGATATGCTCAACCCCAGCCCGCGCCCACGCCCTGACCCATTCCGCGCCCGTCCTCGTTTTGCCGAACCCACGGCCCGACAGAAGAAGCCAGCAGAACCAAGCGCCCGCCGGGGGCAATTGCTTGTCACGCGCCTCCAGCGCATAAAACCAATCGACTGCCTGGTATTCATCAGCCGACAGGCCGCTGACGAACTGCGTCCGCCGGTTCGGCGACATGGCCGCCAGATTTTCGCGCAATGTTCGCCAGGATTCGCTCACGATGATCGGTGACATTTACCTCCTGCCGTTCCGTCGGTTGGCCCGATAGCAATTGATCCTTGTCGATCAGAATTCCGGCGGCCGTTGCCAGCTCACGATAGGTGGCCTCTTGCCGCCGCTCCGCCATCGCCGGGAAAATGCCGGCCAACTCCGCCCGGATCGCCTCGCGTAAATCAATCCTTTTTTCCTTGCGAACTTCCGCCGGCGGCGGATTGTGCGCCCCGGTGAACCAGCCGCGCAACGTCGATAGCGGCACATCCAAATGACCACCCACACGCGAGAGCGCCCCTTCCCGGCCCGGATACCCCGCCGCCTCCAGCATCAGCACTGCTGAGGCGCGAAACTCGTCATCATAGCGTCGTCGTTTCATCATAGACCTCAAAACGGCGGCCGCGTCGTCTCCGGCAGCTCGCACCGAACCGCGAAATACTCCCACGCGATGCCGAGTCCTGCCCGATATTTGTCCATCTGGAACAACACGGCCGGATCATCGGGCGAGATATACGTCCCGCCCACACTGCCGCGCATGAGACGCCAACCGGCCTTTCGCAACTCGGCCGCAAACTGCCGCCGCGTCCACAGCGCGGGGGCCACCGGCGACTGCACCGAATACGCCGTCATGGATACGCCTCCAGCACCGCCGGAAGAAACATCACCGGGCCAGGGTAGGGAGCCGGGTAGCCGTCACCCGGTGGCGGGTAAGGGTCAACCGGCGGCGGATACGGCGCTATGGGCGTGGACGGGTCAGACGTCCCCACCATCGGCGGCGTAGCCGTCGGCAACTCCGCCGGCGAATCTCCCGCCACCGGCGCGATTGTCCACAGTGCCACACCGAGCGAGCCGACAATCAGCACCGCCGCTACCAATCCGCGTATCCAGTCAATCCGACGTTTCATACTCACCTCAATCCCACCCTGAGCGGCTTGCCGTGCTCGGCCGTCAGCCGCTCGAATAAATCCCAATCCAGTTCAGCGATGATATTGTGACGAGTCATCCATTCCGCACCGCCGTCACAACACGATCTCCCGCATACACACCGGACACGGATACATCGCCCGCGCCACCAGCCACCACGCCCCCGCGTGCCATGCGGCGCGAGATGAACCCGTCGGCGTCGGTATATCCCTCAGCGGCCCGGCCGTCACCACGTCCAGGCCGAGACATTCCGCGCCCAGGCAATTCGCGCAGACCGTCGGCGCCACGTCCGTTTCATCCCCGCAGGCCGTCAGCGTGAAGAAAAACACCCGATTACCGCCGCGCTTTCCTTGCTCGGCCGCATAGAACATCTCCTGCGTCACCCGTCGCCCGGCCAACTGAAAGCGCGGCCGCTGCGGCCTGTCGGGTTCCGGGCGATACGCCGCCCGCGTCATTGTTGGTTGCTGATACATCATGCCTCCTCAAGTTGCGGCACCCGCCGCGCCGATAACCGCCGCGCCGCGTCCGCAATCAGCACCGCCGGATCGCGCCTCAAACCCTCGGCCAGTCGCTCACCATACTGCGCCGATGCCGGAAGCTGCATCATGTCCCGCGTCCGGCGCTTCAGCCGCTCGTCATACGCCGCGATAAAACGCGCCCGATCAGCCGCCGGATTCTCCGACATGCACAGATACAGCCACCCGCCCACATCCTGGACAGCCTGCGCAATGAGCGCGTTCTCCCACGCCGGATTACCCCAACTGCCCGTATAGCGCAAAGCCCGCGTAACCTCCCCCCACGCCTCGCTTCCCGGCGGCAACCCCTGCGCCTGGGTCACGATCTCGGCCGCATACTGGCGCAATTCGCCCGGCGTCGGGATTCGCGGATAAACGTTGTTCTCGATGAATCGCAGCGTCGCCGCTTTCAGCAACGCGCCGTCAATGTCGGCCAGCGTCGCGACGTAGGCGCGAGATTGCTCAGTCCCGAACGTGTGCCCATACGTGGCGCTGAGCAGATGCAAAATGGTGATGACATGCTGAGTCAAATTGTCCACGGTGACCATTCTCCTGATTCGATTTCCTGCGCAACCTGCGCCAGCACGGCCCGGTTATGCGCCTCTCGCGCCATCGGGTCATTCTTGAAATTGGCGTGACCGTTGCCGTTGCCGTTCATCCGCTGCGTTAGCGGCAATAGCTCGCGGTCGATCATCGTCTGCACGTGGCCGGGCAACTTCGCCGGGTCGAGGATCGTCAAGCCCTGGGCCAGCATGTCATTGCGCACGGCCTGGACTTTCGCCTTCGCCACATCAACGTTTCGGCCGCAAGTGAGCCAGATGTCATTAAATGGCTTGAGCCAGTTGTCGCGGAAGGCATCGGATTTCCGCGACGGCGGTTTGCGTTTGGTCAGTTCCTCCCAGAACTCAATGAGTTCTGCGATTGCCTCCCTTGCTCGTTGCAGCGCTTCCCCGTCCGAGTCATCGTCATCAGGCGCGGCGCTCCCCTCGCGCGCATATATATACTTAATGGGGTCTACTTCTTTTGGTCCTATTAATGGAAGAGACCCCACCTGGTGAAATTCTGGTTTCATGTGGTGAAATTCTGGTTTCATGTGGTGAAATTCTGGTTTCATGTGGTGAAGATTTTCTTCATGTGGTGAAATTACACTTTCATCAGGTGAAATTTCAGGCTCCGAAATCGAGGCTGTTTCAACGTCGGGAAGGGCCACTTCGTAGACCTTGCGACCATCAATTTTGCTCTTGATAAGCCACCCTATTTGCTCCAGTCGGTTACGCGCTTGCGACGCCTTGCCGATGCTCATGCCGGTCGACTCGGCGATGGATTCGAGCGTTTCCCAGCACTGCCCGCGTCGCCAGACACGTATCAAAAGCCGCGTCTCATAAGGGTCAAGGTCGCTGTCATCCAGTGCCCGGAAAAAGTCAATGGCCTTCATGATTGCGTCACTCCGGCACCGTCTCGGCCCCGGCCGCTTCCAGATGCCGGGCGGCAACCTGTAATCTGACCGTCGCCTCCAGCAGATCGCGCTCCAGCCCGACACGGGTATATTCCCCGCGCTGGATACGCTTCAACAGCCGTTCCAACTGCATCGCGGCCGTCGTTATTTCCTCGGCCGCGCGATCTCTGTGAACTCGCATCGCATTGGGCCACGGTCGTTTTTCTGTCATTCATAACCCCTCACTCTCTGCGCGCCGAGCGCGGACATAACGGTAAATGTCGCCTACAGCCGGGAACAATCCCGACGCCGCAAACAGCACAAACAGCACCGCCGCGATCTGCCAACCGACAACAAAAGAGGCCGCGGCCAGCGTCACTCCCACGCCGACCACGACCTCCAGCCACACATAGCCGTCATTCAGACCGCGCCGGTGCAACTCGTGAATGATGTAATTGAACCCGATACCGAACACGAACAGGCCCAGCGCCACGACGGTCAGCGCGTCCCAATTCACGCCCGGATCGGCTCCCAATTGGCTCCCGTTTTCGAGAAAGTCGAAAACGAATGTATTCTGTAGATAGTTCATCCATTCCACTCTGGCCGGAAAAAAGGCCGGCCACCATCCAGACGGTTGGGACGCTGCGAACGTCCCAACCGTTTACCCATGCCGCAAGGAGGCCCACATGACCCCTCGCATTCTTCCTGATAGACTTTCTGTGGCCGTGACCGCGTTCCTGGCCGAGAAACAGACCGAGCTATCCCCCTACTCCGTCCAACACCTGCGGAGCAGCCTCGTCCCCCTGGTCGATGCGCTGGACGATCCTCCCCTCGCCGCCATCACCTACGACGACCTGCGCGCCTACGCCGACGGCCTGCGCCGTAAGTACAAGCCGGGCACAATCAAGCCGACAGTCGGTGACATTCGCCAGTTCTTTGGTTGGTGCAAAGAGCGGAAGAAACGGAAAGGCAACCCGGCCAAACGGCTTAAACCGCCGTCGCGCCGCGTCGTAGTCGAATCGGCCGAACCGAAGGTCCCGCCGGAAGAAGGAATCCGGCGGCTATTTGACCATCTGGCCGCTCACCTGACCCGCGTCGTCTATCGCGATCTATTCGGGAATCTGTGCGCCGCGCCTTCCGACGAATGGCGCTACGACGAACGGCAAACCGTGCGCGACTTACTTGTCTTGTCTTTTCTCTACGAAACAGGGGCTAGGGCCGGGGAACTGTGGCGGCTGGGCAGCCGGGCAATGGACTTGGCAGTAGCCACGCCGGGGCCGGTCTACTGCGCTTCGTCCACCGGCAAAACTGGGGACACGCGGCTACGGTTTACCCGCGCCACGGCCGAATTGTGGTCAATTTGGCAGTTGGTCCGACCGACCGGATGCGAAGAGTTTGCCGTTGTCGGCTGGAAGATCGGCCGCCCGCCCACACCCATGAGCACCCAGACAATCTCAAAAACGATTGCCCGGCGATGTAAACGCGCCGCCGTCGCCCCCTTCCGCGCCCACGCGCTCAGGCATGCAAAAATCCGTAGGGGTGTGGACGCGGTAGGATTGGAGGCGACAAGCCGACTCATCGGCCACGGCAGCGCCGTCATCACGGCTGCCTATGCCGTGGCCGGCGAGCGCGAGTTAAACGACGCGGCCCTGGCGACGGGACTACACGGCCGACTTTGGACGTAGCCAAAGCGGGCGCGTAGGGCGCACGGTTCACATCCGTGAGGTCGCGGGTTCGAGTCCCTCCGCGCCCATCAATCTTTTTCCCTTCCCACCGGCCAATTTATTCTCCACGGCGTATGCCGACCACGTGCGACAGCGGCAATGCGAACAGAATGCCGCTATGCGGCCTGGTCAAATCGCCCACCACCGCTTCGGTCGCGGCGATCAGCTTTTCCACCATCGCCTCGCCTTCCACGATGGAAAAGAGCGTGCGATGGTGTTCCTCGCGGGCGTGGAACATGGCGCGCAGGCTGGGCATCAGGGGCATATCATCCCGCAACCCCTCTTTCCGGCGAATGCGCGCCAGGCCGGTGGTCTCGATGATCGTGATGCCGCCCGCCCCGGCCTGATCCCACGCATCCAGCACGTCGGACGAAAGATTCACGTCATCCAGAACGAGAGATACCAGGTAGTACATAGAATTAATTTCCTTGTCGCCTAGGAGGCGTCGCCCTCGGACAACGGGATAAAATCAGCCTTGTCGCCGGGCGCGCGGTTGTGGCCGGCGGGTTTGTTCTCGCCGCGATAGACCAAGCGCAGCAGCAACGGCGTCACCAGCGTGGCGATGATGACCATGAAAACGACGACGGAGAAAGCTTCATCGCTCATCAGGGCTTGCGACAGGGCGAAGGAAGCCACGATGAGGCCCACCTCGCCGCGCGAAATCATGCCGATGCCCAGTCGTAGCGCATCCAGCCGGTTGAACCCGGCGGCCAGCGCCCCGCCGCCGCTGCCGATGATCTTGCTGACCACGGCCACCACGGTCAGGACGATGGCGAATAGCCACAGTTCGCCGCTGATCGTGCGCAGGTTGGCTTGCAAACCGATGTTGACCAGAAACACGGGCACGAACAGGCTGTAGGCCATGGCCGAAATGCCCTCTTCGATTTGGCTGACCAAAGGCGTCCGCGCTAGAAAGAGGCCGGCCATGAACGCGCCGGTGATGGCCGCCACGCCGCCGAAGGCCTCCGACAGCCAGGCAAAGAGCAGGCAGGCCACCAGCGCGAAGGTGGTGATGGCCTGGCTGATGGGCAAATCGCTGACCCGACGCAGCAGCGGCGGCAACACATAGAAGCCGACGGCCGAGGCCGCCGCCAGAAAAACGACCATGCGCACCACGATGAGCAGCAGCCCGCCGCCCGCGCCGCCGGCCACCAGCAGCGCCGAGGCCGTGGACAGCAACAGCACCACCAGGATGTCATCGAAGACGGCCGCGCCCAACAGGGCAATGCCCACCTTGCTGCGCAACACGCCCAACTCCATGAGCGTCCGGGCCGAGATGCTGACGCTGGTGGCCGACAGCGCCAGACCGATGAACACCGCCTCGGTCTGGCCCAGACCGAATAACAGGGCCGTCGCGTAGCCGCCCAGCAGGGGCAGGATGACGCCCAGCGTGCCGGCCAGCGCCGCCACCTTGCCCGACTTGATCAGCTCGTCCAGCTCCAGTTCCAGCCCGGCCAGAAACATCAGCAACAGGACGCCGATCTCGCCGAACAGGGTCAGCGACTCTTCGAGGTGGGTGTCGCCGGCGAACCAGGGCACGATGTGGAACAGGTTCAGCACCGTCGGCCCCAGGAGAAGGCCGACGAGCAATTCGCCCAGCACCGCCGGCTGGCCGAGCCGCGCGCTGACGTAGCCCCCGGCCTTAGCGGCGATGATGACGATGACGACGGCCAGCAGGAAGTTCAACAATGGCGACATGCCGTTAGCCTCGCTCAATGACCTGTAAGGTGACGGTGTCGCCCACGCGCCGCAGGGCCACCCGGTCGCCGTGGCGGATGAAGCGGGTGGGGTCGGTATCGAAGCTGCAGGCATAGGGGATGCCTTCCAGCGAGCAGGCGGGCGCGGTTTGTTGATCGATCTCGCTATTCACCACGGCGATGGGGCCGACGCCGCGATAATACAACTCCAGCACCACGTAGGGGGCCACGCTGGAGCCGGTGCCGCGGGGGAAGATGGCGATCTTGCCGGCCAGACTTTGGCCGTCGGCCGGGTGGCCCTCTTCCTCAATGACGCCGGTCTGCCGGTTGACATAACCCAGGAAAGTGATCGGCGTGTCGGTGACGAACGCCTCGCCGATGATCTCGTAGTCAGCCTGCGACGGCAGGCCGCGGCCCAGGGCGGTTGTGACGGCCGCCGGTTCATCGGCCGGTTTGGTTGGCGCGGGTTGGGCCGGCTTGGGGGCCGGGGAGGCCGGGTGGATGTTCGGAGCAACCGGTGGGTGCGCTTGCTCGTTCAAAACCTGCTCGCCCGCCGCCAGGGCAATACAATCGGCCAGACGCATGACCGAGGTGGGAATGCCGTTCAGGCCGGACTTGATGTAATGTTCAGCCTTCATCGAGTTGGTCAGGATGTGGCTGACCCAGCTTTGGTCATAGGGCACCACTTCGGGGCAGGTGTTCTCCAGCAGCAGCGCTCCACTGCCGGTGATGGCCGCGGCCAGGCCGGTCTTCTCGGCGATGGCCTTCGACGTGGCCGAGGTGAACACCCACAGCGGCGGCGGTTGGCCGGGGGCGGCCGGGTCGGCCCCCACCTGGCGGCCGCGCAACAGGGCGGCGATGGCCCGCAATTCGCCGATGGAGGCCTGCGGGCAGCCGAGGACGATCAGGGAGATGGGCGCGGCCGGGTGCAGCTCGGCGTAGCGCCCGGCCAGTTCGTCCGGCCCGAACGTCAACTGATCCTGAACGTCGGTTGGGAGCGCCTCAGCGGTGTCCACCAGATAGAGCAGGGGGCAGCCATAGTTGGCCGCCGCCGCGCTCAGGGCCTTGCGCTGCTCGTGGGTCAAGTCGGCCGGCAAGCCAGTGATGGCCGGGATGGGGCCATAGGGCATGCGCCAGCCGGGGCGGCGCTGCTTGCCGATCCAGTCGCCCAGGAGGGAAAAGTCGGTGGGGTCGGCGAGCGGCGCGGTGACGGTGACGGCCAGATTCGGCCGGCGCGCCGCCTCATCGAGCAGGCCGTAGTCGGGCGCGTAGCCGGTCAGGGCGCAGGCCAGCGCCGACAGCCCCGATTCGCGGTTGGTGCGCAAATCGCAATAGGAGTTGGCGAAACAGATGGCGTTCGATTCGGCCCAGGCGGCGGCCACACCGGGCTGGAGCGCGGGCAAGACATCATCCCACTCGTAGGGCACGCAGGATTGGATGGCCCGCACGCCCAGGCGGACGTAGGCGGCGACGATCTGGCGATGGTGATCCAGAAAATCGGGCACGGCGATGCGCATGGCCGGAAATTGGGCCTCGTCGCAGCCGGCGGCGTTGAGGGTGGTGGGCACGGCCACGCCCGCGCCGGGGTCTTCGGCCAGCCGGGCCAGGAACAGCCGCAAACCCAGCCCGCCGGTCAGCGGCGACACGCCCGACAGGTGGGCGCTGCCGATGGGCGTCAGGCGCTCGGCCCCGGCCATGGCCGCCAGGTCGAGCAGCAGGCGCATACCCATCTGCCGGGCGCGGCCTTGCTCGCCGGCCAGCATCGCGCGTTGGTCTTCGTTTAGCGTCATTGTCATGGTGATTAGAGATAGCGGCTCAGGTCAACCCGGCCATATTCGCCGCGCTCATATTTGGCGCGGTCGGCATCCCAGGGGATGGTGCAATCCAGCCCCATCTTGGCCGTCAGGCTCTTGCGGCCGGGGACGTGGCTGCCCGACGGGTCGAGCGAACTGCCGGGTTGATTCGCATAGACATATAGGTCACGGTCGGCCTGGAAGCGGGTTGCCAGCGCCCACTCCACCTGGGCCGGGTCGTAGATGTCCACGTCGCTATCGACGACCCAGACGTGTTTGAGCGAGCCATGGCCGCGAAAGGCGGCTTCGATGGCGCGGCGGCCGTCGTCCGGCCCCTGCTTATCGATTTGTACCACGGCGTGGAGCCAGGACGTGCCGCCGGGGGTGATGTTGACCCCGGTGCAGCGCGTGACCTCGTTGACGGCGTTGAAGATGGTCGGCTCCTTGGGCATGCCCATCAGCAGCTTGTGCTCCAGACCGCCGGGCAGCAGGACGTGGAAGATGGGGTCGCGGCGGTGGGTCATCAGGTCGATCTCGATGATCGGCTGCATCCGGGTGATGTCCATCGTCTCGGTCAGGTCCATGAACGGCCCTTCGCTGTAGAATTGTTGGGTGATGCGCCCCTCTAACACGATCTCGGCTTCGGCCGGGACGTAGAGGTCATTGGTGAGGCACTTCACCAGCGGGGTGGGGGACAACGCTTGGGCCACGGCCAGTTCATCGACGCCGGGCGACGGCGACATGGAGGCCGCCAGATGGACGCCCAGCGACACGCCGATGCAGATCGCCACCGGCAGATCGCCGGGCGTCTTCTGCATGGCGTTGTACGTGCCGCGATTCTCCACGATGCGGGCGGCGAAGCGCTTGCCGTCCAGCCGCAACAGGCGGTGGTAGCACATATTGCGCCCCAACTCAGGATCGTTGATGATGACCACATTGCTGGCGATGTAGTGCCCGCCGTCCTGGGGCAGGTGGAGCAGGATGGGCAGTTGGTTGAGATCGACAGCCTCGACGACGACTTCCTGGCAGGGCGCGCTGTCCACGACCGGCGGTGTCACCGGGTTGGCGACGGCCCGCGACAGGTGATGGAGCAGGTCGGGCACGGGGACGCCCAGATCCATGCTGAAATTGCGGCGGTCGGCGCAGACCCCGGCGCAGAGACGCCAGCCGGGGTAATCCTGGATATGGTTAAACAGCACCGGCCGCCCGTCCAGCGCGTGGGCGACGTTGGCTGCCTCGTAAGTCGTATGGACGGGGGTGTCGATGACGATCAGATCGCCGCGCTGGGCGGCCATGTCGATGAAGCGGCGAAAACTCATGTCTCTCTTTCCTCTCGCACGAACCATTATAGCCCAGTGCGCGGGTGGGGGCGATTGGAACGATTCTTATTGACACAGAGAACACAGAGAAGTCACAGAGATAGGAGTCAGGCTCCTCTGTGTTCTCTATGACTTCTCCGTGGTCTCTGTGTCGGCTTTTGACAACTGAAGAGGTGTATGGGTTTCTCTTTTGCGGGAACCATTATAATAAAGCGACAAATGAATTATCTGGAACGAGTAGAGAGGTGGGCATGAACGATCGGGCAATCGCGCGCTGGGGCATCTTGATCCTGTTACTCTCATCACTGGCCTGCAATGCTTTTGCCGGCCGCGTCGATACGTTGCCGCCGCCGCCGGCCAACCCGACGCCGACCGCGACCAGCGCCGCCCCGACGCCGCTGCCGGGCCTGGCCCTGTCTCTTATACACATCTAGATGTGTATAAGAGACAGGCTTAAACCGCCGTCGCGCCGCGTCGTAGTCGAATCGGCCGAACCGAAGGTCCC
>OEOF01000137.1_pt1 | contig 12599 bp, 11 predicted proteins | sample 1539701 | NCBI WGS metagenome assembly OEOF01 (sample SAMEA3611561, study PRJEB23397) | activated sludge metagenome | biome: Urban; feature: Wastewater Treatment Plant; material: Activated Sludge | place: Slovenia | collected 2012-09-24 | reverse complement strand
AGGTCAGACTGCCCTCGCTGCGATAGACCGCCATGAGGCCGACAATCACGAGGCCGACAACGATGCCGCCGATGATGAGGATGGTACCCAGATTTTTGCCCATAGACTCCTTGACCCAACCGCTTAGCCGAAGCCGGCGCTGCCGCCGCCGCCCGACGAGCCGCCACTGAAGCCGCCACTAAAGCCGCCCCCACCCCCCCCACCGCCAAAGCGGCCGGTGCTGCCGGTGTTGGTCGGCGGCGGCGTGCTCTTGAGGACATTGGAAGTGTTGTTCAACATGCGCGTCAGACCGGTCGACATGCCGGCCAGACCGCCGGTGAGGCCGCCGGAGATGTCGCCCAGATTGGGCATGCCGCCCGATTGGCCGCCGCCACCCGACGGCCGAGGCGCGGCGACGACGACCGGCCCGCCGATCCCCCCGCCCATCGGCCGGTGCATCGGTGGAAAGGGCATGTACCAGGGTGGCATGATGGTTGCCGGGGATTGCGAGAAGGTATTGATGAACGAGCGCTCCAGCCCGAAAGCGATAGCATAAGCCAGATACTTATCGAAGATGTCGCCGGAGTTCTCCAGATCAGCGTATTCTTTGATGTTCTTCAAATAGGTCTTGAAGGCGTTCCACTTGATGGCTGCCTCGGCCCCCTTGGCTGTTTTGCGCGGCATGTGGCGCGCGGCGATGAACAGGGCGATAGCTGTCGACAGGATGGCGAAGACCGGGAAGCAGACCAGACCGGCGTTGGCGCCGAGGAAGACACCCAGGAAGAACAGACTCAGGATGCCCAGAATCAGTACGACCACGGCCATGATGATATAACTGTTACGCACCGATTGCGGCGCGCGCGGCAGATAGCCTTCCTTGATCAGTTCATCGATGATCTGGTCGCGCAGGCCGGGGATTTTGCTGGCGAATTTGTATTGCAGGCTGCTGAGCGAACGGGTTCCCTCGCCGCGAAAAATGTCGTTCAGGAAGGTGCGCTCGTAGTCGCGCAGGTGGTCGTCGGGCTTGTCGGTGCGGGTGAAGTTATGGGTGCGCTTCTCTTCCTCCATCGTCACATAGCCGCGATGGGCCAGATCGATGAGGGTCGAGACGATGTCCTGCATATCGACCTTTTCATCGACCAGCGAACCGACCATGGCCGGCGGCAAGGCATCGGGCGGCTCGGTGATGTAGTCGGGGACGACAAGGCCCAGTTGGGGATCACGGCCGCGCGTATACCACAGGGCGACAACGCCCAACGGCCCGCCGACCAGCAACAGCATGGATAGCGCCAGCACGGCCAGCCCCACCACGTCGTCGCGTTGCTCGGCCGCCTGCCACGACGGGGTGGCGATGGGCAGCAGCGCATTCGGGAATTGAACGCGCACGTCGAGCTTTTCGCCGGGCATGATGGCCCGTTGGGTGGTGAAGGTGATGACGCGCTCGTCATCGCTGACGTCAATCGCCACCTCGCCCGTTTGCGTGTCGTTCAGGTAGGCGGCCACGAGGTGATCCTCCGTGCCGGTGAGGCGTTGCGGAAAGACGCCCTCGGGCAGGGTGATCGTGGTGCGACTGTTGTCCACGCGCGACGGGTGATCGCTGGGCAACACGGTCCAGAAGACCTGATCGCCGGAGTCTTCGCCCGCGCCCACCCTCACCGCGCCATTGACGGTGTAGGAAAAGGTGTAGGTGCGTTCGCCCAGGGCCGGCTCGAAGTACCAGTTGATGCGCGTTTCGCCGCCCTGATCGACGACTTCAAACGTGCCCGGCGCATTGGAGAAGGACTCCGTGAAGACAAAATCCCCTTCGCGCACGCTGACATTGCTGATGCCGTCGTTGTTGCCCTGCCGGCCGACGGGGATGCTGCGATAGCCGAAGGTGAACGGCTCGCCGATAAAGTTGAGGGTCTGAGTCTCCGTCACCTGCAAGCGGCCGTCCGGTTGCAGGGCCAGGTCGATGTCCCATTGCGTCCAATGAAATGTTTTTGTCTGGGCGATTGCTGCGGGAGCTAGGATGAGAAAGAAGATGAATAACCCCAGATAAGCGATTCGCCGTGAAAGTACGGGATTCTTTGGCAACATGAATTAACGTCCTTCACTATTATCCACGTCTTCAGGTGGGGATCGCATTTATTATAAACCATCTTTCGGCAAATGGTGACCAATTATGGCCCCAAGTGTAAATTGATGATCGCCGCCGGCGTTCCCTGTTGTTCCAGCCGCTCCAGCGCGGTATCGATCTCCGTGAGCAATTGTTGATCAGCTATACGCACAACCACCGCATAAGGTTCCGGCACAACCGGCTGGGGGAGATAGGTGAGGGGTCGGCCGCCGGTCGCCGCGTCGCGCAGAAACAAACGGCCGCCGACATAATCGACCAGGGCCGCGTCGGCCTCGCCCGCTTGCACCGCGCTGAGGGCTTCGTCCACGCTTGTGAACGTTTGGATGGTCATGTCCCCCAAGCGGTTTTGCCATTCCAGTGCCGTCACGTGGGCTTGCGCGCCCAACTCGACCGCCAAGGTGCGGCCAGCCAGGTCAGCCATTCCATTAATGGCTGTCTCCCCTTCAGGAATGACCAGCACCAGGCCGGCATCGAAGTAGGGGGTGGAATAGGCCACGTCCTCGGTGCGCTCCGGGGCGATGACCAGAGCCGAGAGGAGCACGTCCACCTGCTCGGTCAGCAGGGCGTCGTAGAGGCCGTCGTAGCCGAAATAGGTGAATTGCGCCTCAAGTCCCATCTCGGTCGCCAGCGCCCGCGCCAAATCGACGTCAATGCCCGTCAGCACACCCGCTTCGTCCAGGGCAAAGGGCGGGAAAGTCGGATCGATGCCGACACGCAACACGCCCGCCTCGCGAATGCGCGGCCAGCTATCCGCCTGGCGCGCGCAGCCGGCGAGCAGGAGTAGCAGGGCGAATAGGATAGCAGCGACCACCGACCGCCGACCACCGACCACCGATGACCAACCGCCGGCCGCCAGCCGTAGTGCCTCGCCTGCCAGCCGTGGTCTGTGGTCGGCCGTCCGTGGTCTTCTCCTAATTTCCCGCATACGTCTTGAGCGCCTCATAGATTGGCCGGGCCACGAACTCCGGGGTCACCAGCGTAAAGTTGTCGGGATAGCTGCGCACCGGCGCGGGGTAGCGAAAGGCCCAGATGGCGAGCGTCTTTACGTAGGGCCAGTTCGCGGCGGCGTAATCGAGCGCGTCGATGGTGTACTGGATGCGCTGCGCCGGGCGCACGGCCATCGACCAGCGCGGGTGATCGTTCCAGCCCGACTCGGTGATGTAGATCGGGGTGACCGCGTCGCCGAACTCGACCATGATGGCCCGCGCCAGTTCAATGCGCCGAAAGTTGAGCACCGCCGGGTCAGGTTCGGCCGTGGCCGGAAAGGAGAGGCCATAGGCGTGGACGGCCAGACCGTCGAAATAGTCGGCCGCGCCCGCCTCATACATGCCCCGCAGGTAGACGAGATCATTCGTCGCCCAGGGCGAGCCTGCCGGTTCCAGTGTGGGGGCCAGCGCCCCAGCCAGCACGGTGATGTCGGGGTTGGCCGCCTTGACCGCCGGATAGACGACGCGCAACAGATCGACGTAATCCTGCGCCGTGGCCGGGCGGTAGCCCCACTCAAAGCTGAGGTTGGGTTCGTTGCCGATGATCAGGTAATCGACCTGGCCCCGATACCGGGCGGCAAAGGCGGCGGCGAAGGCCGCGTACGCCTCGTAGGCATCGTGATCGAGATAGGTGAGCGGGGTATCAGCCGGGCGTGCCCACTCCGGCGTATAGCCGAGCCGGGCGATGACCTTCAGCCCGTTGGCCTGGGCATGGCCGATGACCAGATCGGGGTGCTCCCAGGCCACGCTGCCGTCCTCGGCCTGATAATAGGCCCACGGGAAGAATTCGACGATCCAAGACGCGCCCATTTCGCGCACCATTTGCAGCGAGCGCTGGATCTTCCACTCTTCCACCTCGTCCGTCAGCCGGGTATGGACGCCGAGGATGGGCCGGGTTGTCTCCACGGCGACGCGCGGGCCAAAGGTGATCAGCGCCGGGGCGGGCCGCAGCAGGCTCACCAGGATCGCCACGGCCAATAAGCGTAGGCCGGGGCCAAATGACAGGCTGTTTCGAGAAAATGATCGCATGGTTCACCACCGGGACCGCCGTTAAGTATAGAGGGCCGCCGCCTATGGACGAACAACACCAAGCCACGGTTCATCTTGGGATAGGTATTCGGCCGCGGGTGGATATAATAAGGCGCGTGACGAATGGCAATCGATTGGTGGAGTGAGTTATGCGTGTTTTTATCACCGGGGCGACAGGTTTCGCCGGGTCTCATCTGGTTGATTTGCTCCTGGCTGAGGGGCATGACCTGTTCGCCTTGGTCCATGAGGCGACCAGCCATCAAGCATTACCCGCGCACGAGCACATGCACCAGGTTACCGGCGATCTGCTCGACCCGCCGGCGTTGACCGCGGCCGTGGCCTCGGCCCAGCCGGACGTGATCATCCATCTGGCCGGGCAGGCCTACCCGGCCCTCTCCTGGCGCGATCCGGCGCTGACCTTTGCCGTCAACACCGGGGGAACGGCCAACCTCCTGCGCGCCGCGGTGGAATACGGCCGGCCGCGTGTGGTCGTCGTCACCAGCGCCGAGATTTATGGCCCCCTCTCGGCCGCCGACCTGCCGCTGACCGAAAACACCCGGCCCCAGCCGCGCCATCCGTATGGCGTCAGCAAGCTGGCGGCGGGCGAACTGGTGCGCGTCTATTGGGAGCGCTACGGTCTGCCGGTCGTTGAAGCCCGGCCGTTCAACCACATCGGCCCGCGCCAGGCGAAGGGCTTCGTCGTGCCCGATTTCGCCTCGCAACTGGCGGCGATTCGCCTGGGTCGGCAGGCGCCGGTGATCCGCGTCGGCAATCTTGACCCGCAGCGCGACTTCACCGACGTGCGCGACGTGGCCGCCGCCTATTGGCGGCTGGCGACGGACGGCCGCCCCGGTCAGGCTTATCTGATCTGCTCCGGTCAGTCCGTGCCGGTGCGCGCCTTGCTGGAAACGCTCATCGAATTATGCGGCGTCGCCGTGGAAGTCCTCCCGGACGAGAGCCGTCTGAATCCCAACGACACGCCCTGCCTCTATGGCAGCTACGCCAAGCTCGCCGCCGACACCGGCTGGCAGCCGACCGTCCCCCTGCGCCAATCATTGGCTGACGCGCTGGCCGATTGGGAAGCGCGCTTGCGCTAGAAACCCGGTATCTAGAAACCCGGTTTCTTCGTCCGGCATCTGCTTTTGTTGAGGAGAAACCGGGTTCCTAATAGCGATATGCCAAAAGACAAAGAACGCCTCGACATCCTCCTCGTCGATCGCGGCCTGGTAGAGACCCGCGCCCGCGCCCGCGCCCACATCATGGCCGGCGAGGTCACCGTCAACGGCCAACGGATCGACAAGGCGGGCACGGCCGTCGCCCGCGACGCGCTTATCGAGCTGGCGACGCCGCTGCCCTACGTCAGTCGCGGCGGCTACAAGCTGGCCGGGGCGCTCGACGGCTTCGGTGTGGCCGTGGCCGGGCGCGTCTGTGCCGACGTGGGGGCCTGCACCGGCGGTTTCACCGACGTGCTGCTACAGCGCGGCGCGGCCCGCGTCTATGCCATTGACGTGGGCCAGGGCCAACTTGATTGGAAGCTGCGCCAGGATGAGCGGGTCACGGTCATGGAGCGGACGAACGCCCGCTATCTGGATGCGCTGGCCGAGCCGATTGACCTGGTGGTGATCGACGTCTCGTTCATTTCGCTGAAGCTGATCCTGCCCGCCGTCCGCAAGTGGCTGGCCGCTACGGGCGAGGTGATCGCTCTCATCAAGCCGCAATTCGAGGCCGGGCCGGAGTCGGTCGGCAAGGGGGGCATCGTGCGCGATCCGGCGGTGCATCGGGCGGTGCTGGTCGATTTGTTGGGCTGGGCGGCCGCCGCCGGGTGGGCAGTCGGCGGGCTGCGACGCTCGTCGATCGCCGGGACGGATGGCAATGTGGAATTCCTGGTGTGGCTACGGCCGGGGGAGTCGTTGCTTGATCATGCCGATCTAATTGCGACTTCCCTGTCGTAGGTGGAGCTTCCAGCTCCACCCCTTGCCCAACGTGCGGAACTGGAAGTTCCGCCTACGACCAGCGCGCGGAACTGGAAGTTCCGCCTACGACAAGCGGCCTATCTAATCCGAATCTCCCCCACCCATTTCACCTGCCGCAAGGCATCATCCGTCTCGCTGGGCACGATGAGACGCACCAGCCCTTCGGCCCGTGTCAGCGGCCGGCCGTCAATCGTCAGGGCCAATAGCGCGGGCCGGTCGCCGGCTTGGCGCAGTTCTTCGGCCGTCAGCCGCGCGCCAAAGCCATCCTCGCTTTTCACATCCACTTCCACCCAAGCTAAATTGACATAATGATCTATCAATGAGAGCAGCGCCACGCCGCCAAAGACGAACGGCCCGGATGACGGGTGGCCGGTGCTGACAATCAGGCAATCGGCGATGGTCTGTTGCGGCAACTGCCGCAAGTCCTCGGGCGTCAGACGGTACGATTGGGTGTCGCTGGATAGAACGAAAGAAGCGTCGTCGGAGGGCGGCGCGGGGTTCGGTTCGTGGGAATGTGGCGGCGTCCAAGCGGAGGGTTCGTCCATATTGCTCTCCTTGTCTGTCGAACGATGGGTAAGCGTCGCCCATTTTGCTATACTTGCGGCATGGATCAAAGCAGAATTCGCAATTTTTGCATTATCGCCCACATCGACCACGGCAAATCGACGCTGGCCGACCGGCTCTTGCAAGTCACGGGCACTATCTCCGACCGTGAGATGCAGGAGCAAGTGCTCGACAGCATGGACATCGAGCGCGAGAAAGGCGTCACCATCAAAGCCTCGGCCGTGCGCATGAGCTATACCGCCGCCAATGGCGAGACCTACGAGATGAACCTGATCGACACGCCCGGCCACGTCGATTTCGCCTACGAGGTCAGCCGGGCCTTGCAAGGTTGCGAGGGGGCTATCCTGGTCGTCGATGCCACGCAGGGCATCGAGGCCCAGACGTTGGCGAACCTCTACATGGCCGTCGAGGCCGATCTGGAACTGTTGCCCGTGGTCAACAAGATCGACCTGCCGGCCGCCGCGCCGGAAGACGTGGCCCAGGAGATCGAGAACATCACCGGCATCGCCGCCGAGGACGTGATCCCCATCAGCGCCAAGACGGGCAGCAATATCGAGGCCGTGCTGGAAGCCATCGTGCGCAAGATTCCGCCGCCCAACGGCGACCGCGACGGCCCGCTCCAGGCGCTGGTGTTCGATTCCCACTATGATTCGTACAAGGGCGTTATCGCCTACGTGCGTATCTTCGAGGGCACGGTGCGCAACCGGCAGCCGATCAAGATGATGTCCAACGACGTCAGCGTCGAGCCGATTGAGATCGGCATCTTCAACCCCGGCATGGTGCCGGTGGACGAACTGACGGCCGGCGAAGTGGGCTACATCGCCACCGGCCTGAAGACGGTGCGCGAGTGCCGCGTGGGCGACACTATCACCCTGCGCGACCGACCGGCCGCCAAGCCGCTCCACGGCTATCAGGCCGTCAAGCCGATGGTCTATGCCGGGCTGTACCCCAGCGAGGGCGAGGATTACCCCTTGCTGAAGGAAGCGCTGGAACGGCTGCAACTCAACGATGCCTCGCTGGTCTTCGAGCCGGAGACTTCCAACGCGTTAAACTTCGGCTTCCGCTGCGGCTTTCTGGGGCTGTTCCACATGGAGATCATCCAGGAACGGCTGGAGCGCGAGTACGACCTCGACCTGGTGGCGACGGCCCCCAGCGTGGAGTATGAAGTGGTCATGGCTAACACCGGCGAGGTGCGCTTCATCGAAAGCCCGGCCGACCTGCCCGACGAGAGCACCATCGCCGAAATCCGCGAGCCGTGGATGCACGTCCAAATCTTCGCGCCGGAGGAGTTCTACGGCACGATCATGGAACTGGCCCGCAAGCGGCGCGGCGAGTTCATCAAGCAGGAGAACCCCGCGCCGGGCCGGGTCGTGCTGCATTACTACCTGCCGCTGGCCGAGATGATCGTCGATTTCTACGACAAGCTCAAGAGCGGCACGCGCGGCTACGCCTCGATGGACTACGAATTCGACGGCTACCGCGCCTCCGATCTGGTGAAGCTGGAAGTGCTGGTCGCCAAGACCCCGGTCGATGCGCTGGCGATGATCGTCCACACCGATGACGCTTACCATCGCGGACAGCGCCTCGTCACCGAACTGAAGAAACGCATTCCCCGCCAGATGTTTGAAGTGCCCATCCAGGCCGCCACGGGCAAACGGGTCATCAGCCGCGCCAACGTTCAGGCATTACGTAAGGATGTGCTGGCAAAATGCTATGGGGGCGACATTACCCGCAAGAAAAAGCTGCTGGAGAAGCAGAAAAAGGGTAAGAAACGCATGAAGATGATCGGCAATGTCGAAGTCCCCCAGGAAGCGTTTATGGCGGTGCTGAAGTTGGGTGAAGATTAGTGGGTAGTGGATAGTGGGCAGTGGACAGTCTGCCCACTACCCACTACCCACTGCCCACTGTCCACTACCCGTTAAAGAGGAATGCGATGAGACAAGTTCTCCACGCCTGCCCGGCCTGTGGCGCGGCCGGGATGGCTGTTTTCTATGAAGTGCGTGCGGTGCCCGTCAACAGCGTGTTGCTGGTGACCAGCCGCGATGAGGCCATGAACTTCCAGACCGGCGATATTGCCCTGGCCGCCTGCCCGGCTTGCGGTTTTATCAGCAACATCGCCTTCGATGAGGCCCTGACCCAATACACCGCCCAATATGAGGCCACGCAGGGCTATTCGCCGACGTTCAACAAGTTCCACAAGGCGCTGGCCCAGGACCTGATCGACCGCTTCGACCTGCATGGCAAGGACATCATCGAGCTCGGCTGCGACAAGGGCGATTTCATCACCATGTTGGTCGAGATGGGCGACAACCGCGGCGTGGGCTTCGACCCGGCCTACGTGCCCGGCCGCCATCCCAGCCCGGCGGCCGACCGGCTGACCTTCATCGCCGACTTCTACGGCGAACAGTACGCCGACTACCGCGCCGACTTCATCTGCTGCAAGATGACGCTGGAGCACATCCCTGACGTGGGCCGCTTCGTCGCCACGGTGCGCCGCTCCATCGGCGACAACGGCGACACGGTAGTTTTCTTCCAGATCCCCAATGCCCGCTACGTCCTGTGCGACGTGGCCTTCTGGGACATCTACTACGAGCACTGCTCTTACTTCACCAAAGGCTCGCTGGCGCGGCTGTTCCGGGCCAACGGGTTTGAGGTGAAGAATCTGTGGACGGCCTATGATGATCAATATTTGATGATTGAGGCGCGGCCGGGGCAAAGCGCAGGGGAGCAGGGGAGAAAGGGAGCAGGGGAGGAAGAGCTTGACGGTGAGGAGAGTGTAACCGAGACGATGGAAATGGTACGCTACTTCGTGGAGCACTATGAAGCCAAACGTAACGAGTGGCGGGCGGCGCTGGCCGGGTGGCAGGCGGCGAGCAAGAAGGTCGTCCTGTGGGGCGGCGGCTCCAAGGGCGTGGCCTTCCTGACCACGCTGGGCCAATCGCTCGACGACATCGCCTATGCCGTGGACATCAACCCCATCAAGACCGGCACCTTCATGGCCGGCACGGGCCAGGAGATCGTCGCGCCCGCTTTCCTCAAAGAATATCAACCCGATGTGGTGATCATTATGAATCCGGTGTACCGCGAGGAGATCAGCCGCGACCTGCAAGCGATGGGTTTAGCGCCGGAAATTCGGACGCTGTAAAGCGACCGCCGCCGACCGCTGCCTAACGACCTACAATTATGAACAATATCCCCGTCTGCCCCGAATCCGAGGTCATCCCTCTCATCGAAATGAAGCAGGTGCCGGTACACTGCAACGTATTGTGGCCGAGCCGCGAGGCAGCGCGCAATGCTCCGCGCGGCGACATTCACCTCGGCTACCTGCCGGGCTGCGGCCATACCTATAACCTGGCCTTCGACCCGTCGCTGATGGAATACACCCAGGAGTATGAGAACTCCCTCCACTTCTCGCCCCGCTTCCAGGAGTACGCCACGGCCCTGGCTGATGGGCTGGTCGAGAAGTACGATCTACGCGACAAGGACATCGTCGAGATCGGCGCGGGCAAGGGCGACTTCCTGATCATGCTCTGCGCCCTACAGGGCAACCGGGGTTGGGGCTACGACCCCAGCTACGTGCCCGATGAGGGCTACACCGCGCCCAACGTGACCTTTGTCCAGGACTTCTACACCGAGAAGTACATCGACCAACCGGCCTATCTCATCGTCTGTCGCCATGTGCTGGAGCACATCCCCGATCCCGATGCCTTCATCTCTCAGGTGCGCCGGGCAGTGGGCCAGCAGCACGCCGTCGTCTTCTTTGAGGTTCCCAATTCCCTCTGGACGCTACGCCGGGGCGGCATCTGGGACGTGATCTACGAGCACTGCTCCTTCTTCAGCCCCTTCTCGCTGGCCCACCTGTTCCGCCGCCACGGGTTCGACGTTTTGGCCGTCAACGAAGTGTTCGGCGGGCAGTTTGTGACGATAGAGGCTGTGCCGGCGGAAGCAGGGGGGCAGGGGAGCGGGGGAGCAGGGGAGCAGCCCTCTGCAACGACTTCTTTCTCCCCTGCTCTCCTGTCCCCCTTCTCCCCTGCCGATTTAGACGCCCTTACCGCCGACGCCTACGCTTTTGCCGAAAGCTACCGCGCCAAGCGTCAGGAGTGGCAAGAACGGCTGGCTACGCTGGCCGCCACAGGCCAGCGCGGCGTAGTCTGGGGGGCCGGCTCCAAGGGCGTCACCTTCCTGAACGCCATGGCTGCCGGCGACGAGATCGCCGCCGTGGTCGACATTAATCCGCGCAAGCAGGGCAAGTACGTGGCGGGGACGGGCCAGCGCATCGTCGCCCCGGCCGAACTGGCCGAACTGCGGCCCGACTTCGTGATCATTATGAACGCCAATTACCGCGAGGAGATTGGGCGGATGTTGGCGGAGGTCGGAGTAGACGCCCAGATTATGGTGGCCTGAGTATCAAGCTAGTCGCGCCGGTTTCCTGCAACAGAATAAAGAATCCCTGATAGAATCCACCTATACCCGCGCCCGATCGGTTACTTTCAACCGCTGGGAGCCAGGGTATAGGAGGAATCATGTTAAATCAACCGGATGATAATGGCGTCAACCCGGCCCGTGAACCCATCAGTTTTTTGGTGTTTGCCGCATCCCTGCGCACCGGGTCTCTGAACGCGAAGTTGGCTCGACTGGCAGCGGATACGATTGAGTCACATGGCGGAACCGTCGATTACGCCTTTATGACCGAATTCGACGTGCCGTCCTACGACCAGGACGTGCAGGATGGCGAAGGTTTTCCCCCCGGCGCGCAGCAATTCTACGACCGGCTCAACAAGGCAGATGCCTTCGTCATCGCCTCGCCGGAGTACAATGCGTCGTTTCCCGGCGTGTTGAAGAACCTGATCGACTGGGTTTCGCGCTTCAAGCCACAGCCCTTCAATTTTCGCAACGGCATGTTGCTCTCGGCCTCGCCGTCCATGTCGGGCGGCAATCGGGGCTTGTGGTCGTTGCGTATCCCTTTGGAGCACCTCGGCGCAAGGATCTACCCCGATATGTTCTCCCTGGCCCAGGCGCACCAGGGACTTGATAGCAACGGCCAACTCCTCAACCCCCAACTCGGCGAGCGGTTTGAGAAAACCGTCGTCGCCTACATGGACCTGGTCGAGGCGGATATCCATTACCATTGCGCCAAGAAAGCCTGGTTTGAGTATCTGGGCGAGCCGCCGACAGCCGAGACGGAACGCGCGGAGTAGTCCTGTGCAGTTCGACTACGACCGCGCCTCTTCCGGCGCAATGTCCAGGTATTTGTTTGCGAAAACTCTTCCTTAGCTCACCGCCTTCGCTACCAGCGCGGCGATCCTGGCCTCCACGTCGGCCGTCATCTCCCGCAGCGCAAACGACGTCGGCCACATGGCCCCATCGTCCAGCTTGGCAACGTCGTTGAAGCCCAGCGTGGCGTAGCGGGCATCGAATTTCTGCGCGCTCTGGAAGAAGCACAGGATCTTGCCGTCCTTGGCATAGGCGGGCATCCCATACCACGTTTTCGGCCACAGCGCCGGCGCGGTGGCGGTGATGATCTCATGCAGCCGTTGGGCCATGGCCCGTTCCGGTTCCGGCATTTCGGCAATCTTCGCCAGCAAGGCGCTTTCCCCTTCCGCCCTGTCCTTGCTGGCGCGGGCTTCGGCCTTCAGCTCCCTGGCGCGCTCCTTCATCGCCGCCTGTTCGTCGGCGGTGAAGCCCTTGGACTCTTTGCTTTTTGATTGGCTCATACAATCCTCCATGCCGTGAGTTGGGTTAAAACGTGCGAAAATTATGCTATATCTGGTCGGATAGAACAAGTGTACAATTGATTAGCGTTGAAGCCGCTGCGCGTGGCGAGCCACGACGCGCTACCGCCGCAAAGAATAGAGGCTGTCTCTTATACACATCTAGATGTGTATAAGAGACAGGCCGACTACCGCGCCGACTTCATCTGCTGCAAGATGACGCTGGAGCACATCCCTG
>OEOF01000132.1_pt1 | contig 12826 bp, 12 predicted proteins | sample 1539701 | NCBI WGS metagenome assembly OEOF01 (sample SAMEA3611561, study PRJEB23397) | activated sludge metagenome | biome: Urban; feature: Wastewater Treatment Plant; material: Activated Sludge | place: Slovenia | collected 2012-09-24 | reverse complement strand
CCGCCAACGCCACGGCTCCTTATAAAGCCGGTAGAGCCACTCCAACCCCCTATCCCTGTCTCTTATACACATCTAGATGTGTATAAGAGACAGGTGTCGGTCGTGGCCGCCGTGGGCGTCGGCAGGGCGTCGCGGATGATGATCGGGATCACGTCGCTGGCGACGAACACGTCGCCGCCGGCCACGCTTTCCAGCCGAATCTGCCAGCCCAACTCTTCGCCCGTGGCCGGTATATCGGCACCGGGAACGGCCAGCAGGTAGTTGCCGCCGTTGTTCGGCTCGTCCAGCGCGCCCAGTAGATGCTCCTGTTCACCATCGATCAGATAGACGGCGAAGTGCATACCCGGCTCGGGCAGCGTCGGCCAATACCACTCGAAGCTGATCGTATCCTGAAGGGTGAATTCGCGATTGGGCGCGGGAAACACGACGTTGATGGAGAAATCCTGCGCCGCCTCGGTCGGCAGTTCGGCCGTTGGCGATTCCGTGGGCGAGGGTTCGGCGGTGTCGGCCCCGGCCACGAAGGTGCCGGCTGGCGTGCCCTCGGCCGTCGGCTCGTCGGCCTGGGCGTTGCGGTTGCCCATAATGCCGCGCAGCAGGAAGAAGGCCAGGATGCCCACCAGCACCAGGGCGATGGGGATGACGAAGGCCATCGACCGGCCGCGCTGGGGCGTCCAGGCGGTTGTGGCCTTGGGCAGTTCCTGCTCGGCGAAGATGGCCGTCTCGATGGCGGTGATCAACTCGTCGGTCGTCTCGAAGCGGCTCCATTCCTGCCGCCACAGGCAATTGCGCACCAGCCGGTAGGTTTCGCCGGCCAGACCGGGGCGGGCTTCTTCCAGCGGCTCTTCCTTGGGCATGTTGGCCTGGGGGAAGATGTCGTAGGGCAGGTTGGGCAGCTTGGGCTGATGGCCGGCCAGCAGTTCGTAGAGGATGACGCCCAGCGAGTAGATGTTGCTGCGGCGGGTCAGCGGTTTGCCCTCGGCCACTTCCGGCGCGGTGTAATCGAGCAGTTCGCCCTCGGCGCCGTTGACGCCGGGCGGCTGGGCATGGGGCACGACGGGGACACCGAAATCGATCAGGATCGGCGCGCCGTCCTGGCTGAGCATGACGTTTTCCGGCCGCAGATCGTGGTGGGTCAGGCCGGCGGTGTGGGCCACGCCCAGGCCCTGGGCGATCTGCTTGGTCAGTTCCAGCGCCTCGATGACCGGCAGGGTCTGCCCGTCGTGGCGCAGATCGGCCAGCTTTTCGGCCAGCGTTTCGCCCGGGAAGTAGTCGATGACGGCATAGGGGAAGCCGTCGTCGGTCACGTCGAAGTCACTGACGACGGCGACGTGGGGGTCTTTCAACTGCGAGACGGTTTCCATGCGGCGGCGGAAGCGCTCGACCAGATTCTGGTCTTCTTCTTCCGTCACGCGCAAGACTTCCAGAAAAACGAGCCGCTCCAGCTTGACGTCACGCGCGAGGAACAGATCGCTGGCCGGTCGGGCCGCGATGTGAGATTCGATCTCGTAGTTGCCTATCTGTTGACCAGACAGGTCTTCTTTATCCCTTGCCACCATAACTGCTGCTGCTCGCGCCTCTGTCGGGGGTGTGGGCGGTTTCGCAGAACCGTGTTGCTCCCTACCCGACAACCGTTAACAGTCAATCTAGCGTACTATTATACACGACAAAATGCAATTCCCATCGCACAGATGGGCCGTGATTCTTACGTTAATTATCGGCCAGGATCATCAGCGGCCGGCTTTCGCTTTGGGCAATGATGGCCCCATCCTCTTCATCGGCCAGGACGACAAACCAACTGTAGTTACCCGGTTGGCCTACGGCCGCGCCGGGCGCGCCCTGTAGCTGGTAGCCCTGCCCCAGATTGGCCGCCGCAATGCGGCCCAGGGCCAGCGCTTCGTCACCGGCGGCGATCATTACCACAAACTGCTGCCCCGCGGCGGCAACTTGCGGCGATTGCCAATAGAACGTGACGACGTCGCCGGCCATGAAGGCACTGCCGGCCGGCGGGCCGAGCAAAGTTATCGGCGCACTTGTCGCCGTTGGAACCGCCGCTAAGGCCGACGCGGTAGCCGTGGCCGCGCCCGGCCCGCCGGCCACCGACCAGGGTGTGGCCGGGCCGGACACGAGGCCGAAGCCGTCGCCGGGCACATCGGTAGCCGGTTCGGCCGCGTCCGTGGCCGGCGTCCGGCCCGCGGTGGGCGCGGCCGAAACCGCAGTCGCCGGCGCGGGCGATGACCCGTCGCGCCAAATCAGCCAGACCGCCAGCACCAGCACACCGCTCAGCAACAGCGCCGCCAACAAGAGAACGAGGCGATTAATCGGCCGTTTCTCCGTGGCGTCGCCTGGTGCGGGGGCTTCCGATGACACTTGTGAATCTTAACACAAATAGTCGCTATTAGCGAGAGGGATCAGTCGAAAATGACTTCGTCGCGGCCCGACAGCGTGGCCTCGATGCGGTCGATGACGGTATCGAGCGATTGCGCCTGGTGGACGAAATCGAGTTGCTGGGTGCGAATGGTGAGCACGGGGCAGAGGTCGAAGCTGTGGAGCCACTCCTCATAGAAGGAATCGAGGAGGCTCAGATAGTCGGCGGAGATGCCGGCTTCGATGGGGCGGGCGCGGCGGCGGATGCGCTCCAGCAGGACGGGCACGGGGGCGGTGAGATAGAGCAGCAGGTCGGGCCGCGGCAAATTGGCAACGATCAGTTCATAGACGCTGCGGTAGGACTGGTAGTCACGCTCGTTGAGATTGCCCATGTGGTGGAGCACGCGGGCGAAGATGTGGGCGTCTTCATAGATGCTGCGGTCGGCGATGGCTGATTGGGCCTGACCGGCCAGGGCCAGATGCTGCTGGGCGCGATGGCCCAGGAAGAACACCTGCAAATGGAAAGACCACTGGCGCATGTCACCGTAGAACTCGGCCAGGTAGGGGTTATCGACGACCGACTCGAAGCCGGTGATCCAGCCCAGCCGGCCACCCAACCGCTCGGTTAGAGAGGTCTTGCCCACGCCGATATTGCCGGCAACGAGGATGAAGCGTTTGGTCATGGCCGGTCAGATTGTAGCGGGTCGTGGCTGGTTGACAATAAGGGGCGCGCCGGCAAATGTGGTGATTTGCCGGCGGGTTATTGTTTCCAGAGCCTGAAGTTGGTGGGGGCTGCCATACAGTATTCATCCCTCAAAGGTAAGCAGGCCGCGGCCGTGGAGAGATTTGACTGATCGTTATATGCCTTACCAAGCGTTTCAATCCCTCAAAGGCAAACAGGCCACGGCCGCGGGAGTGCAATAGATGAAGCTACAAAGGTCCAATGTAAGGTTTCAATCCCTCAAAGGCAAACAGGCCACGGCCGCGACGGACAAAGTTGGGTTGCAAATGACGACGAAGTGTTTCAATCCCTCAAAGGCAAACAGGCCACGGCCGCGACATATGAGGGGACCTCCTTATGGTTCGAGCGTCTTGTTTCAATCCCTCAAAGGCAAACAGGCCACGGCCGCGCGTTGAGTTCCAAGAGTACTGTATCAAGTGAAGTATCAGTTTCAATCCCTCAAAGGCAAACAGGCCACGGCCGCGAAACGCAAGAGGAAGAACTGTCGTGAGAAACACAGAGTTTCAATCCCTCAAAGGCAAACAGGCCACGGCCGCGTGCCAGGATATTTGACTCATTCATTTATTTATTTCATTGTTTCAATCCCTCAAAGGCAAACAGGCTGCGGCCGCGCTGCCCGCATTGCAAGAAATCAGCTTCGGCTAGGAATTGTTTCAATCCCTCAAAGGCAAACAGGCTGCGGCCGCGGCCCATCAGACGCCCGATTACCAGGGTGGCAATAACTGGTTTCAATCCCTCAAAGGCAAACAGGCTGCGGCCGCGCCCTTTCCTCACTTTCGTTCCATTTATTGACCTCGTGTTTCAATCCCTCAAAGGCAAACAGGCCACGGCCGCGCGACATCCTCAACCTCTTTTAGGGGTGCCAGCCCCATGTTTCAATCCCTCAAAGGCAAACAGGCCACGGCCGCGACAGGGAAGGCAGGTACTGCTTTCTAACCCCAACCTCGTTTCAATCCCTCAAAGGCAAACAGGCCACGGCCGCGCAAACAAATCAACGGAGGAAATATGTCACCTATAATTGTTTCAATCCCTCAAAGGCAAACAGGCCACGGCCGCGGCTGAACCTCTGAATTGTGTGAACCAACCAGAAGTTTCAATCCCTCGAAGGCAAACAGGCCACGGCCGAGGACCCAAACTGGGTCTTGGAGCCGTTGGAGCAATGGTTTCAATCCCTCAAAGGCAAACAGGCCACGGCCGCGTGGAAGTACCTGACCGACACCAACAACTGGTTTATGATGTTTCAATCCCTCAAAGGCAAACAGGCCACGGCCGCGATGACCACAGAGTAGACTCCGATCCCCGACGTATAGTTTCAATCCCTCAAAGGCAAACAGGCCACGGCCGCGGGGTCTTGAAACCCAATCTAGACGAAGCGGGTGGAAAGTTTCAATCCCTCAAAGGCAAACAGGCTGCGGCCGCGGCATCGCCTATGCCTACACCGACACGGCCATCCATACGTTTCAATACCTCAAAGGCAAACAGGCTGCGGCCGCGTTGGGCTTTCCTGCGCACCATGGCACGGGAGTGGTTTGGTTTCAATCCCTCAAAGGCAAACAGGCTGCGGCCGCGATTGCCCAACGGCGACCCCAACCGCAACAGTGGTCGAGGTTTCAATCCCTCAAAGGCAAACAGGCTGCGGCCGCGTTTGAAAGAGCGTATACGTACGATTCGGGCCGCCGGTTTCAATCCCTCAAAGGCAAACAGGCTGCGGCCGCGGAATACATTTGGATTGGAGTTTTAGTGCTGCTGCTAGCAGTTTCAATCCCTCAAAGGCAAACAGGCTGCGGCCGCGTCGGCATCGCCGGGATCATCTACGTCGCTTACCGTTACGTTTCAATCCCTCAAAGGCAAACAGGCTGCGGCCGCGACCGTCAAAAATGCGCCCAAGCTATGCCCCGTGTGTACGTTTCAATCCCTCAAAGGCAAACAGGCTGCGGCCGCGTTGGGCTTTCCTGCGCACCATGGCACGGGAGTGGTTTGGTTTCAATCCCTCAAAGGCAAACAGGCTGCGGCCGCGCGGCCAATGAATTCTTTCTGGCGTACCAATTCATTCAGTTTCAATCCCTCAAAGGCAAACAGGCTGCGGCCGCGATCGATGTCGTGGCAGACAGAGTGTGGGCTGTTGTTAGGTTTCAATCCCTCAAAGGCAAACAGGCTGCGGCCGCGACTCTTCAAGATCTTAGTAGTGGGAGGCATACCATGTGTTTCAATCCCTCAAAGGCAAACAGGCTGCGGCCGCGTCCGGTTATCCACAGTGGGACAATGACCGCCCTTGCCGCCCATCTGTCCCTCGCGCTTGCTTGTTGCGCCCCATTTCGCGCCTCGTCCTCCTCATTATAGGTGACCCCTCTCCCACCGTCAATCTCTGGCCAAGCCTTCTGCAAACTCACTTCCAAAAAACCCTTTCCTCATCTCGCGCTCATCTGTTTACGCGTTGCTCCGCGGTGGAATATTATCTCCCCAACCGCTGACCCACTGGGTGTGCCGGCTCTCGCCCACCGGGCTATAATCCGGCCCGTCGTGGGAATACACAATGGATGATACAGAAATCTGGATGCGGCTGGCGTTGGCCCAGGCCGAAGAAGCTATGAAATTGGGCGAGGTGCCGGTGGGCGCGGTGGCCGTGCTGAACGGCGCGGTCATCGGCACGGGCTATAACCGCAAGGAGAGCGACCAGGACCCCACCGCCCACGCCGAGATGATCGCCCTACGCGCGGCAGCGGCGCGGCTGAATAACTGGCGACTCATCGACGTGACTCTCTACTGTACGCTGGAACCGTGCCCGATGTGCGCCGGGGCGATGATTCAGGGGCGGCTGGCGCGGCTGGTCTATGGCGCGAAGGATACGCGCTTCGGGGCCGACGGTACGATCATCGACGTGCTGGGGCAGCCGGCCTTTAACCATCGGGTCGAAGTTGTCGCCGGGGTGTTGGCCGACGAGGCCGGGGAGTTGCTGCAACGGTTCTTTCGCCTGTTGCGCACCTGATTATGGTTCCGGCTGCGGCGCGGGCTGCCCGGCCCAATACTCGGTGGCCCAGGCCACGGCCCGGCGAATCCCCTCGCGCAACGGCACTTGCGGCGTGTAATCGAGCAAGGCGCGGGCCTTACCGATGTTGGCGACGTAGTGGGTCACCTCGCCGACGCGCGACGGGGCCACGGTGATTTGGGGCGACACACCCAGTTCGGCGGCGATGTATTCGGCCAGCGTCACCAGACTGTTGCCCTGGCCGTAAGCCAGATTGATCGTCTGGTTGGCCGCCCGCCCTCCGGCCAGTAGCTCAATCCCCCGCGCCACGCCGGCCACGCAATCATCGACGTAGGTGAAATCGAGCACTTTCTGTTCGCCATAGACGGTAATCGGTTCGCCGCGGCCGATCTTGCGCATGAACAGGGGGATGACGCGCTCCATCCGTTCGATGTCCACGTCGTAGCGGCCGTAGACGTTGCTGAAGCGAAAGACGAGATAGCGCAGGCCGTAGCACTGGGCATAGGAGTAGATCAGTGCTTCGCCGGCGATCTTGCCCGCCGAATAGGGGCTTTCGGTGTAGGCAAAGTCGGCGTAGGACTCCTCGGTGATATAGCGGCGAATGTCGCCGTAAACCTCGCGCGAGCTGCTGAAGATAACCGGCAGCCCGTTGTGGCGGCAGAACTCCAGCACGTTGAAGGTCATCACGACGTTTTCCAGCGCGCGGGCCGGCTGTTCCACCAGTTCGTGCACCTTGGCGTGGGCGGCCAGATGGACGACCACGTCCAGATTGGGCGGATAGGGCACGTGGCCCAGGCCGCCACGGAAATCGGCGAACGACCCGGCCAGGTCTTGCAGCAGGGTGGGGATGGCGTCGGTCCACGTGTTCGGCCGCACGTCCACGCCGAACACCTCGTGACCGCGCTCCAGCAGGTAGAGGCCCAGATTCGTGCCGATTTGACCGCTGGAGCCGGTGATGAGGATGCGCATGATCTGGCCAGTAAAAATGAAACCTAAGGCTGGCGAACGGCGGTTACAATTGACCTATTGGTGAAACTCATTAATCATCGAGCCGGTCATATTCTTCCGGCTCCACGTCCGGCGCTTTCGCCAGGATCGCCAGGAGTTGTTCGCGGCTGCCCCGCGCGGCCCGCAACTCAAGCTCACGAGATAAGAGTACACGCATGGCAAACTTTGGCAAGGCTAACATCCGCCGCCAACGCCACGGCTCCTTATAAAGCCGGTAGAGCCACTCCAACCCCCTATCCTGTGCCCATCTCGGCGCGCGAACGGCGCGGCCGGTGACAAAATCGAGCGAGCCGCCAACGCCCATTGCCACCCGCACCGTCGTTAGTGTGTGGCGATTGCGCTCGATCCACTTGTCCTGCTTGGGCGCGCCGTAGGCGACGTAGAGCAGGCTGGCCCCGCTGTCATTGATTAGGCGGACGATGGCGTCGTTCTCAGCTGGGTCGGGCGATCCCGCATAAGTGCCGGCGATGGGCAATCCCGGATAGCGTTGCTCAAGAATCCGCGCCGCTTCCTCGGCCACGCCGGGGGCCGCGCCCAGCAGAAAGAGCGGCCAACCACAGGCCGCCGCCCGCTCGGCCAGGGCATAGACGAACTCCGAACCGGGCACGCGCTCCGGCAGCGTTTGTCCGTGACGTCGGGCCGCGTAGAGCAAGCCGACGCCATCGGGCAGGCACAGGTCGGCCGTGCGCAGCGCGTGGCGAAAGGCGGCGTCGCTCTGCGCGGCCATGACGAATTCGGGGTTGACCGTGGCGATCTGGTGCAGGCGCGGCTCGGCCATGTAGCCCTCGACGACGGCCAGCGCTTCGACCATCGTGACGGCGTGGACGGGAATGCCGAGGATGGGGATGGCGGTGGGTGAGGGCATGGCGTTTGTGGGCAGGGGAGCAGGGGTGCAAGGGAGAAAGGGCTCAGCGGCGGAAGATGCGCAGGAGCACGTTGAGCAGGATGGTCGCCAGGATGCTGACCAGGATCATTGTCGCCAGCGGGAAGTAGACCTTGTAGTTCTGGCCCTCGAAGCGCATGTCGCCCGGCAGGTTGCCCAGCCAGGGGAAAAAACGGATGGCGATCAGGATGATCACCCCACAGAAGGCGACCGCCAAACCGATAACGACGAGCAGGCGACCCATCTCACCCATAGCTTACTATCCGGGAGGGGTGTCAAACAGGGTGCGCTGCCCGCCACGCGGCCCGTTCTCCGGCGCGGCTAAGCCCAGATGGCGGTAGGCGTGGACGGAAGCCATGCGGCCGCGCGAGGTGCGCTCCAAAAAGCCCAGTTGCAGCAGGTACGGCTCGACCACATCCATGATGGTGTCGGATTCCTCGCTGATGCTGGCGGCGATGGTCTCCAGGCCGACCGGCCCGCCGCCGAACTTCTCGATGATGGCCCGCAACACGCGCCGGTCGAGGTCGTCCAGACCCAACTGGTCGATCTCCATCAGGTCGAGCGCGGCCACGGCCGTCTCGTGGGTGATAGCCCCGTCGGCGCGCACCTGGGCGTAGTCGCGCACCCGGCGTAACAGGCGCAGGGCGACACGCGGTGTGCCTCGCGCCCGGCGAGCGATCTCCGATGTGCCGTGCGCCTCGATGGGCACTTCCAGAATGCGCGCGCCGCGGCCGACGATCTCCTCCATCGCCGCCTGATCGTAGAAGTCCATGCGGTAGACCGCGCCGAAGCGGGCGCGTAATGGCGCGGTCATCAGCGCCAGCCGGGTCGTCGCGCCGATGACCGTGAAGCGCGGCAGCTTGAGGCGCACGTTCTTGGCCCCCGGCCCCTTGCCCACGATCAGGTCGAGTACGAAATCTTCCATCGCCGGGTAGAGGATTTCCTCCACCGGGCGGCTGAGGCGGTGCACCTCGTCGATGAACAGGATATCGCCGCTGCGCATGTTGGACAGGATGGCCGCCAGATCGCCGGAGTGTTCGATGGCCGGGCCGGCGGTGTGGCGAATGTTGGCTCGCATCTCGTTGGCGACGACCTGGGCCAGCGTGGTCTTGCCCAGCCCTGGCGGGCCGTGGAACAGGACGTGATCGAGCGGCTCGCTCCGGCCGCGGGCGGCCTCGATGAGGATGCGCAGATTGTCCTTCAGCCGCTCCTGGCCGGTGAATTGGGCCAGGCGCTGCGGCCGGAGCATCGTGTCCAGGCCGACATCTTCGGCTTTCTGTTGGGGGGCAATCGGCCGGTCGGGCGGCGGGTTTTGCGTGGTCATGGCTGGGGCGGGATTATACGCGATGTTGGGGGTTTGGGGTAGCGGGTGGCGAGTGGCGAGTGGCGAGTGGCGGGTAGCGCTACTCGCCACCCGCCACCCACCACTTGTTCGCCTCCCGCCGCAGGTTGGCTACAATGAAGCAACCTACACAAGGGAGACACAGGATGGTTTTTGAGTCACAACACCCACTGGTCAAACACAAGCTGACCCTGATGCGCGACAGGGAGACGAAACCGAAGAAATTTCGCCAATTGATCCGCGAGATTTCGCTGCTGCTGTGCTATGAAGCCACGCTCGATCTGATTACCAAGCCGTTGGCGGTCGAGTCGCCGATGGGGCTGGCCGAGGGGCGCGAGCTGGTCGATAAGGTCGGCCTGGTGCCTATCCTGCGCGCCGGGCTGGGCATGGTCGAGGGCGTGTGGGAGATGATGCCCGGCGCGGAGGTGTGGCACATCGGGCTGTATCGCGACGAGCAAACGCTGAAGCCGGTGTCGTACTATAACAAGCTGCCGACGATGCCCACGGTGCAGGTCTGCCTGGTGCTCGACCCCATGCTGGCGACGGGCGGCTCGGCCGTGGCGACGGTGGACTTGCTCAAGAAGTGGGGGGCGCAACGGATCAAGTTTGTCGGCATCCTGGCCGCGCCGGAGGGCATCGCCCGGCTGGAGGCAGCCCACCCCGACGTGCCCATCCACATCGCCCACATCGATTCCCACCTGAACGAGATCGGCTACATCGTCCCCGGCCTGGGCGACGCGGGCGACCGCCAGTTCGGCACGGGCTAATTGGACAAGATGGTCTATTTGGTCGTAGCCTTGGCCTCATTTGCCGCCGCGCTGGTGGCCACACCGTTGGCGCGGCGGCTCTCCTTTCGCCTGGGCCTCGTGGCCGAGCCGGGCGGCCGCCGCCGCCACACCGGGCGCATCCCCAAGCTGGGCGGGCTGGCGATCTTCGCCGCCTGGCTGGTCGGCGTGGCCCTGATCTACTGGCTGCTGCCGCCGGCCGATGCCAACGACGCTTTGCGCCTGCGCGGGCTGGTGTTGGGCAGCCTCATCGTCGTCGTCGGCGGGCTGCTGGATGACCGCTACGACCTGCCGCCGTTGGCCCAATTCCTCATTCAGCTTGCCGGCGCGCTCGTCGCCATCCTCCACATCATCTTCATCGAACTGTTCACCAACCCGTTGCCGACCACGGCGCTATGGGAGGCGCTGCCGTTCTTTCGCGTCGATGGCAATTGGGTATGGATCTGGCGGCCGATGGCCCTGCTCTTCACGACGTTCTGGATCTGTCTCTTATACACATCTAGATGTGTATAAGAGACAGCATCCATGATGGTGTCGGATTCCTCGCTGATGCTGGCGGCGATGGTCTCCAGGCCGACCGGCCCGCCGCCGAACTTCTCGATGATGGCCCGCAACACGCGCCGGTCGAGGTCGTCCAGACCCAACTGGTCGATCTCCATCAGGTCGAGCGCGGCCACGGCCGTCTCGTGGGTGATAGCCCCGTCGGCGCGCACCTGGGCGTAGTCGCGCACCCGGCGTAACAGGCGCAGGGCGACACGCGGTGTGCCTCGCGCCCGGCGAGCGATCTCCGATGTGCCGTGCGCCTCGATGGGCACTTCCAGAATGCGCGCGCCGCGGCCGACGATCTCCTCCATCGCCGCCTGATCGTAGAAGTCCATGCGGTAGACCGCGCCGAAGCGGGCGCGTAATGGCGCGGTCATCAGCGCCAGCCGGGTCGTCGCGCCGATGACCGTGAAGCGCGGCAGCTTGAGGCGCACGTTCTTGGCCCCCGGCCCCTTGCCCACGATCAGGTCGAGTACGAAATCTTCCATCGCCGGGTAGAGGATTTCCTCCACCGGGCGGCTGAGGCGGTGCACCTCGTCGATGAACAGGATATCGCCGCTGCGCATGTTGGACAGGATGGCCGCCAGATCGCCGGAGTGTTCGATGGCCGGGCCGGCGGTGTGGCGAATGTTGGCTCGCATCTCGTTGGCGACGACCTGGGCCAGCGTGGTCTTGCCCAGCCCTGGCGGGCCGTGGAACAGGACGTGATCGAGCGGCTCGCTCCGGCCGCGGGCGGCCTCGATGAGGATGCGCAGATTGTCCTTCAGCCGCTCCTGGCCGGTGAATTGGGCCAGGCGCTGCGGCCGGAGCATCGTGTCCAGGCCGACATCTTCGGCTTTCTGTTGGGGGGCAATCGGCCGGTCGGGCGGCGGGTTTTGCGTGGTCATGGCTGGGGCGGGATTATACGCGATGTTGGGGGTTTGGGGTAGCGGGTGGCGAGTGGCGAGTGGCGAGTGGCGGGTAGCGCTACTCGCCACCCGCCACCCACCACTTGTTCGCCTCCCGCCGCAGGTTGGCTACAATGAAGCAACCTACACAAGGGAGACACAGGATGGTTTTTGAGTCACAACACCCACTGGTCAAACACAAGCTGACCCTGATGCGCGACAGGGAGACGAAACCGAAGAAATTTCGCCAATTGATCCGCGAGATTTCGCTGCTGCTGTGCTATGAAGCCACGCTCGATCTGATTACCAAGCCGTTGGCGGTCGAGTCGCCGATGGGGCTGGCCGAGGGGCGCGAGCTGGTCGATAAGGTCGGCCTGGTGCCTATCCTGCGCGCCGGGCTGGGCATGGTCGAGGGCGTGTGGGAGATGATGCCCGGCGCGGAGGTGTGGCACATCGGGCTGTATCGCGACGAGCAAACGCTGAAGCCGGTGTCGTACTATAACAAGCTGCCGACGATGCCCACGGTGCAGGTCTGCCTGGTGCTCGACCCCATGCTGGCGACGGGCGGCTCGGCCGTGGCGACGGTGGACTTGCTCAAGAAGTGGGGGGCGCAACGGATCAAGTTTGTCGGCATCCTGGCCGCGCCGGAGGGCATCGCCCGGCTGGAGGCAGCCCACCCCGACGTGCCCATCCACATCGCCCACATCGATTCCCACCTGAACGAGATCGGCTACATCGTCCCCGGCCTGGGCGACGCGGGCGACCGCCAGTTCGGCACGGGCTAATTGGACAAGATGGTCTATTTGGTCGTAGCCTTGGCCTCATTTGCCGCCGCGCTGGTGGCCACACCGTTGGCGCGGCGGCTCTCCTTTCGCCTGGGCCTCGTGGCCGAGCCGGGCGGCCGCCGCCGCCACACCGGGCGCATCCCCAAGCTGGGCGGGCTGGCGATCTTCGCCGCCTGGCTGGTCGGCGTGGCCCTGATCTACTGGCTGCTGCCGCCGGCCGATGCCAACGACGCTTTGCGCCTGCGCGGGCTGGTGTTGGGCAGCCTCATCGTCGTCGTCGGCGGGCTGCTGGATGACCGCTACGACCTGCCGCCGTTGGCCCAATTCCTCATTCAGCTTGCCGGCGCGCTCGTCGCCATCCTCCACATCATCTTCATCGAACTGTTCACCAACCCGTTGCCGACCACGGCGCTATGGGAGGCGCTGCCGTTCTTTCGCGTCGATGGCAATTGGGTATGGATCTGGCGGCCGATGGCCCTGCTCTTCACGACGTTCTGGATC
>OEOF01000130.1_pt1 | contig 12971 bp, 7 predicted proteins | sample 1539701 | NCBI WGS metagenome assembly OEOF01 (sample SAMEA3611561, study PRJEB23397) | activated sludge metagenome | biome: Urban; feature: Wastewater Treatment Plant; material: Activated Sludge | place: Slovenia | collected 2012-09-24 | reverse complement strand
ATCGTACACTGACCAAACTACGCCACGGTGATATCAAAGTGCTGATTGCTACCGATGTGGCCGCGCGTGGTATTGACGTGAAAGGCATCAGCCATGTGATCAATTATGACTTGCCAAAATTCGCAGAAGATTATGTGCACCGTATTGGCCGCACTGGCCGCGCCAATAATACAGGCGTGGCTATTTCGTTCGCATCACGTGCTGAGCGCTTCCAACTGAAGAAAATCGAGCAGTTTACCGGCCAGCGTATTGAAGTAAGCGTTATCCCTGGACTGGAACCAAAACAAAAGTTCCAGGACAACGATGCTCCCAAGGGTAAACGTAATGGGCAACGCAGCAGCAAACCGCGATCGGGCACAGAAAAAAGTGATGCTAAAACTTCTCAAAAAACACTGAATGGCAACCGCCAACAGAAACCGCGTGAGGTCAACGGCAACAGTGTGCATTACACCAAAGATACTGATTTCCAGTTCGCACGAGAACTGGCGAAAGAATTTGCAAAAAACACTGGAAATGGGCGCAATAGCAACCATCAGGCACGCCGTGAAAACACAGGCAAGCAAAAAAATAATGCTACGAACAAGAACCGCTATCCAGGTGAGTTTTTTGGCAAGCCCCGCGCTAGAAACACGCCTCGCTCTCAAGACTTCAGCTAAGGCATCGCCATTAAAACCATGACACAAGAGAAACCAGCATTGTTCACTGACCTTGGCTTGGCCGAACCGCTGCTGAAAGCTGTGCAAGAAACGGGTTATACTACGCCGACGCCAATTCAGGCGAAGGCGATTCCGCTGGCGATGCAAGGGCTGGATTTGATGGCCGGCGCCCAGACCGGCACAGGGAAAACCGCCGCGTTTTCGCTGCCTATCCTGCAAAGGCTGTTGCCTTTAGCCAGCACCAGCACTTCTCCCGCCAAACATCCGGTACGTGCCCTGATTCTGGCGCCAACCCGCGAGCTTGCCATCCAGGTGGCAGACAACATCAAACTGTATGCAAAACACACGGCGTTGCGCAGCCATGTCGTGTTCGGCGGCGTAGACATCAAGACACAATTGTCTGCGCTAAAGCAAGGTGTGGAAATTCTGGTAGCCACCCCAGGCCGCCTGCTCGACCATGTCGAGCAGAAATCCGTACAGCTCAACCAAGTACAGATACTGGTGTTGGACGAGGCAGACCGCATGCTGGATATGGGTTTTATGCCAGATTTGAAGCGAATCCTCGCCCTGTTGCCAAAACAGCGACAAACCCTGATGTTCTCTGCGACATTCTCCAATGAAATCAAGAAGCTGGCAGATGATTTCCTGAAGAATCCAACATTGATCGAAGTAGCGCGCAGCAATGCCACCAACGACAATGTGGAGCAAATTCTTTACGCGGTCGATAGCCATGAAAAACAGATGCTACTGGTGCAATTGCTGCAGGAAGACAGCACCAAGCAGGTGATTGTATTTACCAAAACCAAATTGTCAGCCAGCCGTTTAAGCCGAGCGCTACAAAAACAAGATATTAATGCCGACGCGATTCATGGCGACAAAAGCCAGAAAGAGCGCTTGGAAGCGCTGGAAGCATTCAAGGCAGGAAAAACGCAAGCGCTGGTGGCCACCGATGTGGCCGCGCGCGGGCTGGATATCAACGAACTTCCGATGGTGATCAACTACGAGATCCCTACCTCGCCGGAAGACTATGTGCACCGCATTGGCCGCACCGGACGCGCCGGCGCCAAGGGTATTGCCATTTCGCTAATGAGTCCGGAAGAGGAAAAATACTGGGTTGAAATCGAAAAGCTGATTAAAATTTCGGTATCAAAGCAGGTCAAAACACCTGCTCTGGAAAGCAAGCGGGGTACGGCTCCCAAGGCATCGTCCACCAAAGCCGCCTCGCATCGTAAGGCACCAAAACATGACCCCTGGTTCGACAGGCCCTACGAACCGATGGCGAACAACACACCCAGTAAGCCTGCTATCAATGCCTATGCAAAGAAAAAACCCGTCGCAGCTTTGCTGGGCGGCTTGGCATTTAAGCGCAACCAAGAGCCCAAGCGCTAGTCGGCTCAGGCCTTGAGAAGTTGCCCTATTTCCTGTGCCAACATGGGATGTGCAAAATAATAGCCTTGTAGCACCGTACAGCCGCATGTCGCCAACACATCCACTTGTTCCTGGTTTTCCACACCCTCGCCTACAAGGTTAAGATCCAACGCTTGTGCCCTGTCTCTTATACACATCTAGATGTGTATAAGAGACAGATCGTACACTGACCAAACTACGCCACGGTGATATCAAAGTGCTGATTGCTACCGATGTGGCCGCGCGTGGTATTGACGTGAAAGGCATCAGCCATGTGATCAATTATGACTTGCCAAAATTCGCAGAAGATTATGTGCACCGTATTGGCCGCACTGGCCGCGCCAATAATACAGGCGTGGCTATTTCGTTCGCATCACGTGCTGAGCGCTTCCAACTGAAGAAAATCGAGCAGTTTACCGGCCAGCGTATTGAAGTAAGCGTTATCCCTGGACTGGAACCAAAACAAAAGTTCCAGGACAACGATGCTCCCAAGGGTAAACGTAATGGGCAACGCAGCAGCAAACCGCGATCGGGCACAGAAAAAAGTGATGCTAAAACTTCTCAAAAAACACTGAATGGCAACCGCCAACAGAAACCGCGTGAGGTCAACGGCAACAGTGTGCATTACACCAAAGATACTGATTTCCAGTTCGCACGAGAACTGGCGAAAGAATTTGCAAAAAACACTGGAAATGGGCGCAATAGCAACCATCAGGCACGCCGTGAAAACACAGGCAAGCAAAAAAATAATGCTACGAACAAGAACCGCTATCCAGGTGAGTTTTTTGGCAAGCCCCGCGCTAGAAACACGCCTCGCTCTCAAGACTTCAGCTAAGGCATCGCCATTAAAACCATGACACAAGAGAAACCAGCATTGTTCACTGACCTTGGCTTGGCCGAACCGCTGCTGAAAGCTGTGCAAGAAACGGGTTATACTACGCCGACGCCAATTCAGGCGAAGGCGATTCCGCTGGCGATGCAAGGGCTGGATTTGATGGCCGGCGCCCAGACCGGCACAGGGAAAACCGCCGCGTTTTCGCTGCCTATCCTGCAAAGGCTGTTGCCTTTAGCCAGCACCAGCACTTCTCCCGCCAAACATCCGGTACGTGCCCTGATTCTGGCGCCAACCCGCGAGCTTGCCATCCAGGTGGCAGACAACATCAAACTGTATGCAAAACACACGGCGTTGCGCAGCCATGTCGTGTTCGGCGGCGTAGACATCAAGACACAATTGTCTGCGCTAAAGCAAGGTGTGGAAATTCTGGTAGCCACCCCAGGCCGCCTGCTCGACCATGTCGAGCAGAAATCCGTACAGCTCAACCAAGTACAGATACTGGTGTTGGACGAGGCAGACCGCATGCTGGATATGGGTTTTATGCCAGATTTGAAGCGAATCCTCGCCCTGTTGCCAAAACAGCGACAAACCCTGATGTTCTCTGCGACATTCTCCAATGAAATCAAGAAGCTGGCAGATGATTTCCTGAAGAATCCAACATTGATCGAAGTAGCGCGCAGCAATGCCACCAACGACAATGTGGAGCAAATTCTTTACGCGGTCGATAGCCATGAAAAACAGATGCTACTGGTGCAATTGCTGCAGGAAGACAGCACCAAGCAGGTGATTGTATTTACCAAAACCAAATTGTCAGCCAGCCGTTTAAGCCGAGCGCTACAAAAACAAGATATTAATGCCGACGCGATTCATGGCGACAAAAGCCAGAAAGAGCGCTTGGAAGCGCTGGAAGCATTCAAGGCAGGAAAAACGCAAGCGCTGGTGGCCACCGATGTGGCCGCGCGCGGGCTGGATATCAACGAACTTCCGATGGTGATCAACTACGAGATCCCTACCTCGCCGGAAGACTATGTGCACCGCATTGGCCGCACCGGACGCGCCGGCGCCAAGGGTATTGCCATTTCGCTAATGAGTCCGGAAGAGGAAAAATACTGGGTTGAAATCGAAAAGCTGATTAAAATTTCGGTATCAAAGCAGGTCAAAACACCTGCTCTGGAAAGCAAGCGGGGTACGGCTCCCAAGGCATCGTCCACCAAAGCCGCCTCGCATCGTAAGGCACCAAAACATGACCCCTGGTTCGACAGGCCCTACGAACCGATGGCGAACAACACACCCAGTAAGCCTGCTATCAATGCCTATGCAAAGAAAAAACCCGTCGCAGCTTTGCTGGGCGGCTTGGCATTTAAGCGCAACCAAGAGCCCAAGCGCTAGTCGGCTCAGGCCTTGAGAAGTTGCCCTATTTCCTGTGCCAACATGGGATGTGCAAAATAATAGCCTTGTAGCACCGTACAGCCGCATGTCGCCAACACATCCACTTGTTCCTGGTTTTCCACACCCTCGCCTACAAGGTTAAGATCCAACGCTTGTGCCAGTGCCACAATGGCACGAACAATCGCCCGATCATCCTCGTTATTAACGAGGCCATCCACGAAACTCCGGTCAATCTTGACTTCATCCACAGCCCAACGTTTCAAATAGAGTAAAGAAGAGTGCCCCATGCCAAAATCATCCAAGGAAATCGCCAATCCCATGTCCTTGATTAATCGCATGTTCTTCTTAACGATTTCCACCTCTTCCAGCAAAGCATTCTCAGTAATCTCCAGACACAGCATATCTGCCGTAATGGCATACTCCATCATCGTATCGCTAAGAAAGCTACCCAGTTTGTCAGAACGAAGATGACGGGCTGAGATGTTGACAGACACTCTTGGCACATGCAGATTCTGATCCAACCACTCTCTGATTTGCCGACAACAAGCTCCTACCACAAACTCTCCAACATCATTAATCAGGGAAGATTGCTCTGCAATTTTGATAAATTCCAATGGAGGAATCATACCGCGTTCAGGATGACGCCAACGTAGTAACGCCTCCATCCCCACGATGCGGCCAGTCAGGTTCTCATATTGTGGATGGTATACCAAAAAGAACTGATTGTCGGTCAACGCCTGACGGATACCATGTTCCATTTCCAACCATTGGTGAGCAATAAAATTCAGGTTGCTAGTGTAGAACTGAAAGTCGTTACGACCGTTCTGTTTAGCGCGATACATTGCCAAATCCGCATAAACAACCAAGGATTCTGGATCCTGGGCATCATCTGGATACACACTCACCCCGATACTTACCGTGCAGTAGATATGCTGCTTCTCAATTTCGAACGGCTTGGCAAAAGCACGGATGATTTCGCGTACGCAACGATGACCATCTTGCGGTGAAGCCCCCTCCATAATCATCACAAACTCATCACCACCGAGCCGACACAATATATCGGTTGCGCGTACCCTTTCAGTGATACGCTTGGAAGCCTGTATCAGCAGTTGATCACCCGCATCATGTCCTAACGTATCGTTGATCATTTTGAAACGGTCCAGATCGAAAAACAGTAACAACACCTGCTGGCCGGAACGTTCTGCCTTGACCAGCGCATGTTCCAGGCGCTGCCGGAACTGACTGCGATTGGGTAACCCTGTAAGCTCATCATGGGTCGCAAGAAACTCAACGCGGCGACTCAACGTCACCATTTCGGTCACATCGCGCGCCACCCCACGATACCCCTTGAATTTCCCCTGTTTGTCCAACACAGGCTTGCCAGATATTCTCAAGTATTGCAACTTACCTTGATCGTTGGTGGTATGAATGACGAAGTCGGCAAACTGCTGATGTCCTTCCAGCGTCTTAAGCATCTCATTCGAAGTATGGCTATGACATGTAGCTGTCATATCAGTAAGATGTGAAAAACAAATATCATGAGGCGCATTAAATACCGCACAGATTATCAGTTGCTCATCCGACTCCCAAAACCAATCTGCGGAAGCTTCGGCAAAATCCCGGTATCGGGTTTCATTCTCGTTCAGTGCATGATCGCAATTTTCTTGTTCAGCCATATAACTCTGATCACGCCCATGACTCATCCGCGCATCTTCTGTACGCTTTCTGGAGTTCTCATCCTCTTTGGCACTCAGCGTTTTCACAATTCTTCTCATTTTTGTATGTTAAAGTCGGCAATGCAATTGTCACATTGGGCATAACTTAATCATCTACACATCACACCAATTACATGTAAGTTCCAACTTTACATGAGAGTCATAAAAATTCAATACTTTCAATCATCTATTATTAATTGACTCATCAATCCGAACGGTTGCGCATAAAATCTGCTACTCCATATAGCTGTGCCGCCAGTCTAGTCATCAGACTTTCTTCAAAGCCTAATTGATGCATGGCACGTATCATGCAATACATCCACTGATCACGCTCAGGCTCCCCGATGGAGAAAGATAGGTGGCGTGCGCGCAAACGGGGATGGCCATAACGCTCGATATACAACTGTGGGCCACCAGTCCAGCCAGTGAGGAACATGAACAGTTTTTCGCGCGCTTCGGTCAGATCCGGTTTGTGCATGGCACGAATCCCTGCCGCTTTCGGGTCGTTGTCCATGATATCGTAAAAGTTTTCGACTAATTGCCGTATATTGGCGATGCCGTTTTCCTCGCCGCCCAACAACTCAAAGAAAGTCCGTTTGCCGCTTCCCGGCTCGTCAATTTCATTCATTGCCATAGATGTTGAAACGCTAAACTGCCTTGGGTTTGACCAGGTTGGCGGCTTGTTTGGCACGGGTTCTGGCCTCATCGGTATCTTTGCCTGTCGCCAGCGCCACGCCCATGCGGCGTTTCACAAACGATTCCGGTTTTCCGAACAAACGCACATCGCTGCAAGGCACGTCCAGCGCGGCTTCCAGGCCATCGTATCGCAAGGTTTTGGTGTCTGCGCCGCCATAAATCACCGCACTGGCTCCCGCTTGGGTGCGGCTCACATCTACCGGCAAACCCAAAATGGCACGCGCATGCAGTTCAAATTCGCTTAAGCGCTGGCTGCACATGGTCACCATGCCGGTATCGTGCGGCCGCGGGCTGACTTCCGAGAACCAGACTTGATCATCTTTCACAAACAACTCCACGCCAAACAAACCTAGCCCGCCCAAAGCATCGGTAATGCGCTTGGCCACGTCCTGCGCAGCTTTCAGGGCTGCTGGCGACATCACCTGCGGCTGCCAGCTTTCTACGTAATCGCCGTTTTTTTGTACATGGCCGATAGGCTCACAAAAATAAGTTTGCACCTCGCCCTGTGCATTTTTAGCGCGCACAGTAAGCAGAGTAATCTCGTAATCAAAGTCGATCTGCCCTTCTACAATCACTACGCCCTGGTTCACACGGCCGGCGCTGGCGGCATAATCCCACGCGGCTTTCACTTGTGATTTTTCTGTGATACGCGACTGCCCTTTTCCGGAAGATGACATAGTGGGCTTGATAAAGCATGGATAGCCAATCCCCCCGTCAATACTAGCTTGCAACTCGGTTTCGCTCCTGGCAAAAGCATAAGAAGAAGTTGGCAGTTTCAATTCTTCCGCGGCCAATCTGCGTATCCCTTCGCGGTTCATGGTAAGTTGTACGGCTTTTACCGTGGGCACTACAGTCACACCGCTCGCTTCTATATCTGCCAAAGCTTGCGTATTCAAGGCTTCGATCTCAGGCACGATCAAATGCGGCTTTTCCTTATCTACCAAGGCCTTCAACGTGTCCGCGTTGGTCATGTCAATTGCATAAGCACGATGCGCCACCTGATGCCCTGGCGCATGCTCATAGCGGTCTACCGCGATAGTCTCTACCCCCAAACGCTGGAGCGCAATAATGACTTCTTTACCGAGTTCTCCACTGCCAAGCAGCATGACACGTGTTGCGGAAGATGAAAGGGGGGTGCCAATAGTCATGAAAAACTCCGGTCAGATAATGACTGGAATAATAACACGCACCAAGCGGTAAATTAAACCGAAATGCCGTGCTTATCCATACGATAGCGCATCGTCATGCGGGTAATACCCAGCGTACGTGCCGCCTTGGAGACATTGTTATTTGAAGCCTCCAATGCATTCAATAACATTGTTTTTTCTGCTTCATCTAGGGTGGTCAATGCGTCGTTAGCGGGCTGTTTGATAACCGATACCGGCATAGAGCTTACTGAGATATCTTTAGCCATAATTTGCGGCTGACCACTTAACAAAACTGCACGACTGATTTGATGTCGCAACTCGCGTACATTACCAGGCCAGCCATACTGTCGAATGGTCTCAACAGCGTTGGCACTCAGCACGTGTCGCATCAGGCCATAACGCTTCTCGGTCAGCTCCATGAAGTGCTGAGCCAATTTTATGACGTCATCTCCCCTGTCACGCAATGGCGGCATCACAACGGTCATCACATTTAGCCGATAATATAAATCTGAGCGAAAACGTCCTTGGCTGGCCATCTCATGCAAATCCCGATTGGTTGCGGCAATGATTCTGGCCGGAACACTACGTTCCTTGGTAGATCCAATACGACGCACTTTGCGTCTTTCCAGCACGTTGAGTAACTTAGCTTGCAAACTGAGCGGCAATTCACCAATTTCATCCAGAAAAAGGGTGCCGTCTTCCGCGGCCTCAATCAATCCTGGGCGTGCACCTACCGCATTAGTGAACGCGCCTTTCTCATGTCCAAACAATTCACTTTCAATCAGCTCCGCAGGCAAGGATGCGCAATCCACATACACAAAAGGCCTGTCCCTGTTCGCGCAGGACAAATGCAGCAGGCGGGCAGCGACATCTTTACCCGTCCCTGTCTCACCGGTAATCAGTACCGTCGGAGGAGTGACATCTTGCATACCCCCCAGCCGGGCGATACGCTCAATCTGCATGCGCACACTCTGCATCGCCGGGCTGTCGCCGATCAGTTCCACGCCATCGGCAGCATGCATGTTGCGCTGACGGGAGTAATCCAGGCTTGCCTGCATCTCCACGGTCTTGCAATTTTTCTGCACGACCAGCAGCAACTCCTCCAGATCCAGCGGCTTTTTAAGGAAATCCACTGCACCAAGCTTCATAGCTGTGACAGCATCCCCCACATCGCCATGCGCAGTCATTACAATCGTCGCGACCCCTTTGCCCACCAATTCCGGCAAGATATCCATGCCATTTCCATCTGGTAATCGCATATCGAGCAACACTATATCCGGGTTAAATTGCTTGGTAATAGCGCGTGCGCGCTCCAGGTTTTCAACCTGTTCGCACTCGAACCCGGCTTTAACAAGCTGCTTAGAAACTGCCCGCGCAAATAGTACTTCGTCCTCAATAATCAACACGCGCGTGCTGTCTGCACGCCCCAGCTGTGTTTGACTGAATTTTGATTGCGCGAGCAAATTAACTCCTAATTATTATTGACGTTAGTCGTTGTCTACAGCCGTTTTCTTGGCGCCACCAAAATCATAGCGAACACCGATCCAGCCTGCACGTGGCGCACCTGGCATCAACAGTTTGGATGGCTCTTCATTACCTGAGAAAGCACCATCTTCAATCCAGTTCTCACCTAGCAAACCGCCAGTGTAGTACTTCTTATCAAAGATATTGATGGCTTTGGCAAATACGGTCCAGCCACTGTTGCCAAATTTGTAGCGTGTATCCAGGTTGACAACGGTATAGCCGCCCACTTTGCCGTTATCTTGCACATGCTCGTCATCACCGTCATTGGCGCGGTGTCTGTTGTTTTCGTTGCCACGCACATATACATCCGAGAATGTGGTGATATTGGTACCAACTGTCCAGTTAGATGTTGCCTGATATTGCAGACGCAACTTCAAGGCATGATCCGGCAGATTGGCCAGACGATCGCCCTTCTTCACTTGAATGACATCGCCATCCGATGTGGAGTTGACTTCGTTGGCAAGCTCAAGTTCGTTACGATATGTCGCACGTACATAGCTATAGCCGGCATTCCAGCTAAATTTACCTACGTTACCGGACAAGCCTGCATCCAAGCCCAAACGGCGAGTCTTGCCTACGTTATCGAAAAAGCCCATACCATTGGTAGCATTGGTAGCAATAAAATGAATATCGTCATGGTTCTCAGTACGATAAACAGCTGCAGACCATTTGATATCTGAAGTGAGGCTACCACGCCCACCGAACTCGATAGTTTTGGATACCACTTTTTTCAGCGGCGGATCGCCCGCCATCGCGTTTGGTAATTTACATGGGACAGCTGGATTCGCACAACCCAATTCCATGGAGGTCGGTGCACGCATACCTTCGTTATAGGCGCCGTACAAAGTCAAAGCCTTGGTTGGGTTATACGTCAACCCCACAGCCGGATTGAAACGATTAAAACTATGATTGCCACTCAGGGATTCTGGATTGCTGACATCCGGAATCAATTTGTCCCGGTTCTCTACCTTGATGTGGTTATAACGTCCGGATAACGTCAGTGCCCATTGGTCGTTGAGCGACAGTGTATCCGTCGCAAAAACACCCCAGCTGCGGGTTTTACCACGCAAGCTTACCTCTGCCTCATCATTTTCCACGCCGATTCCGTCTACACCACGCGCCGCATTGACCAGACCCATCTCAGATGACTGATTGAATTTAATCCGTGAATGATCGTACCCGGCACCGACAATGAACTGGTTCTGCTTGCCCATCAAAGGTTGATTGAATGCCAGCTGCGCATTGAAGCCATAACCTTTTTGTTTGGTTTTACTGCGATTCAATGCACCGGAACATGAAATTTCCGGATCACCTGCGGCATTACAGTTAGCCAATGCTGCCGCCAATTCGGCCGCATCCACCTCACCATCACCATCGGTATCGAAGCCATCTGGGGTACCGGCATTGTTGTCTTCATCTTCATTAAAATCGTCGTTGACATCACCGTTCAAAGTCTTGCGATTAGAACTACGGTAGTAGGTATTCGCCGTCAATTGCGTTTCATCGTTGAACCAGTGGCTGCCGTTCAGATTAAAAAACGCCAGTGTATTTTTGGTTTGATCTGGCTTGGTGTTAATCACTTCATCGTCAAACTCTTCCAGCAATTCCTTCTGGATCAAGCCGTTACCGATCATATTGTTCTCGGCACCGGTAAAACTCAGCTCCAAGCGGGAAGTATCGTTCTGCCAGCCCGTTTTACCAAAAATCTGCTTGACTTCAGTTGGGGAAAAGTCACGCCAACCATCTTCGTCGAAATAATTACCCGCAACAAAGAAATCCAGCGCTCCATCCGCAGACACACCACCAAACTCAGCTGCTGTATTTTTCCTACCCCAAGAGCCAAAACTCGTCTCAATGCCCCCGCCTTGATGTGTGCGGCCATTCTTTGTCTGCACCGACAATGCACCGCCCAGCGTATTCAGGCCAAACACCGGGTTTGAACCCGGAATCAGGTTAATGCCTGCAATCGCGTTGGCAGGAATCAAATCCCAGTTCACTGCATCACCGAAAGGCTCATTCACCCTGACCCCATCCTGGTACACAGACAAGCCTTGTGGCGTACCTAACAGCGGGGACGCCGTAAAGCCGCGGAACAGAATATCCGGCTGATAGGGGTTATTCTGTGTCTCATTGACACTTACCCCCATCAAATTGTTATTCAAGTGATCTGCTATCGTCAGGCTCTTCTGTTCGGCAATGTCTTTGCCTTTGATTACTTGAACGCTTGCAGGGACCTGCTCGATGGGCAAGCCAGCCCCATGCAAGGGAGTAGTGCTGATTACTTCGATCTTTTCTGTGGTTAGTTTTTTATCATCAGCAAACGCACTTTGCTGAGCAGCGAACACAGAAAGAACGGCTAAGGTAATAATTTTAGGTTGTAATGTATTTTTCATGATAGCGAAAAGTTTCCCTCAGGATTTTGTAATAATTAATTTACTAGGAATAAATCAGTCCTAGCATTCAGCAAGAAACGTTCCTATTTTATTATTTATAAAAATCATTTATAAAACAAATAATTAATAATTAAGACGAGAAGAAAAAGGGAAATTTTAACCAACTTATTGGTTGTATACAACCAATAAGTTGGTTATATACAACCAATTATTCTGGCATCCAGCGCACGGCTATCCCCGTCTCATTTGCCTGCGGGCGGCATTGCGCCGCGTAACCCACTCCCGGAATGGCTACCAAATCGTTACCTAAATACAATAGCGGAATATGTTCCCGTTGCCACGGGGGAATACGATGCTGCTGAAACACAGCCTTTAACCCCCTGCTCGGGCGGTTAGTCTCCAGTCTGACTTTTTCACCGCCTTGGCGAAAACGCACATATAGCGGCTGATGCAACAGGTGCATGGCAATACCCTGCCCGATCACTTTTTTGAACTCTAACCTCGACCCATCTTCCAGCAAGATAATGGGTTCACCTTGCCAAGGCCTATCTTGCGGAGCCGAAAAATACACTGGCCTGGAAGCCAATAAATACGCGCCTTCCAGATAGGTGCGAATTTCCATGCCACTGCCCACATTCACATGAATGGACTTTTTCATCCCGGCACGACATAACTGGCTGCATGATTGCAGCATGCGCGCCTCGCTGATTGCCTGAATGCCATGCTGCTGCAACCACCAGCGCAGCAAATTACGCTGCCGCGCTTCGCTTAACATCGCGAATAAGGCCAAATCCAGCCGTGGCGCATGAATGCATTGTGCCGCATCCAGCTCCGCCAGATCATCCAGCAAAGCACTGGCCTCTGCCAGATGGCGCGCACTGCGCGACAAAGTCTCCACGATGGCCGGGTAACGCTTTTTCAGCAAGGGTAACGCTGCTGTGCGCCACCAGTTGCGATCAAACGCCGTACTGACGTTGCTCTCGTCCTCCACCCACTCCAACTGGTGTTGTTTGGCATATCGCTCCAACTGCCCCCGCGTAAGGCTCAATAATGGCCGGACAATTCTTCTGCCTACATCTGCGGCCGCCATGCCAGACAACCCTTTTACGCCTGCACCACGCGCCAACTGCAGCAGCAAGGTCTCGGCCTGATCGTCTTTATGTTGTGCCAGAAACAGCCAATCAGTTTGCACGCCCATCAGGACGCGA
>OEOF01000129.1_pt1 | contig 13042 bp, 9 predicted proteins | sample 1539701 | NCBI WGS metagenome assembly OEOF01 (sample SAMEA3611561, study PRJEB23397) | activated sludge metagenome | biome: Urban; feature: Wastewater Treatment Plant; material: Activated Sludge | place: Slovenia | collected 2012-09-24 | reverse complement strand
TGTCAGCCCCAAACTTTGCCAGAATTTCACCGTTGCAAAATTCACAGTATTCGCCTGCACAGAAAGATGCACCGGCATCTCAGGCCATTTTTCCCGCACCATCATGATCAAGCCCGGGTCGGACATAATCAGCGCATCGGGCTGCATGGCAATCACCGGCTCCATATCCGCCATGTAAGTTTTCACCTTGGCGTTATGTGGCGAGATATTACTTGCGACGAAAAACTTTTTGCCGCGCGCATGCGCTTCGTTAATACCGATTTCCAGATTCGCCATCGTGAAATCATTGTTACGCGCGCGCAGGCTATACCGTGGCTGCCCTGCATATACGGCATCCGCGCCATAATCGTATGCGGTCCGCATACGGTCCAAATCGCCCGCCGGGGCTAAAAGCTCAGGAATCTTCAATGACTACTCACCTATAATTTTCACTAAAACGCGTTTCTTTCTACGTCCATCAAACTCACCATAAAAAATCTGCTCCCAAGGGCCAAAATCCAGCTGCCCATCGGTAATCGCCACCACTACTTCACGCCCCATCACTTGGCGTTTCATATGCGCATCAGCATTATCTTCGCCGGTATCATTATGGCGATAGCTGCTCACCGGCTCATGCGGCGCAAGGCGTTCCAGCCATTGCGTATAATCGTGATGCAAACCACGCTCGTCGTCATTGATAAACACGCTGGCGGTAATGTGCATGGCATTCACCAGCACCAGGCCTTCACGTACACCGCTTTCACGCAAGCACTCGCGCACTTGTTCAGTAATGCGGATAAATGCCACGCGGGTTGGCGGATTAAACCAAAGCTCTTTACGGTAACTTTTCATTTTTTGTCCCCAAAAATTAATAGCGCTATTTTAACACTTAATAATTTTAGTGATAAATCCAATAAAAAAGGCCTCCGATAGGAGGCCTTTAATTCGCCGCTAGCGCTCAGCTTTTTACTTCTACTGCTTCCGTAAAGCTTTTACCTTCGTTATCCGTCGCCACTACCTCTAATTTACCGGGAGCATCCGGCACAAAATTAAATTTGAAATAAGGGTCTTCCGCCGTGCCCACACCCACATCAATCGTCATGACAGGCTTGCCGTTATAGGTAAACGCAGCCTTGTTGATGTAAAACGCAGGAATAAAGCCTTGCGATACCAATTCGCGCTGCAGCCCTGTACGCATAGGGTGTTTGATGTTAAAAGTGGTTGAAGTCGCGCCACCGATTTTTACCGGCTCGTCCACCTTGAATTTGATTTTACCGGCTGATGCGCGAATCGCCGCCTCATCCGCATCTACCGTACCGCCGCAGCCGCCCGCCGCACGGATTTCACGTGAAACCAGATACAGCTTGCCATCGGCCGTTTCGCCCACCAAACGCACAAACGCGTCAGTTTCAAAGCGGATGCGTGTCGACAGTTGGAAGTTGCCGAGCGCCTCAGTTAAATGATACGTGGCCGTGAGCGGAATCGGGTTTGCATCTACAAACGCATAGAGCTTCTTAATCACCACACCATTTGCGGCCGCATTATCTATGCTATAGGTCACTGGCACCTGTGCGCCGCTTTCGGCGCGGCGCGGGGCATCAATCTTAATAAAATTGGCTTCTGTCATCTCACGTTTAGCAAAAAAAGCCTCTTTCATCACCGGCCACAATTTAGGATCAGGCTCTGCAAAAGAAGTTACGCTGGAAGCCAATAGAATTGCGCCTGTCATGGCAGCTAAAATCATTTTACTCAAACTCATACATCCTCCAAACCCGCAATTTATATACCTGCAACCTTAACGCATTAGCCAGAATTATGACTACAAGGCGCTATTTTAGTTTTATTCAACCGCCTGTATGTGACTCTCGTCACATTACTCATTTTCCATATGAAAAAACAGCTCAATACCATTGCCGACCGGGTCTTTGAAGTTGATTTGCTTGACATTCAGCACAGGCAAATCACGGATTGTGTAATCGACGTTGTGCGCTTTTAGGTGCGCTTCCATCGCGGGCATATCGGTACACGTAAACGACACATGGTCAAGCGTCGTGAGCACGTTGGTCAGCGGCTCGCCCTCACCGCGATACTCAGCCAGATGCAGCACATCGTTATCGCCAATATAAAGCCAGAAGCCGCGACTGGTAAAGCCCTCACGCGGCCCGACCTTTAAGCCGACTACATCGCAGTAGAAGTCTTTGAGTTTAAGCATCGTCTCGTAAGGCGTGCGTAGATTTACATGATTGATTTCGGTAACAGGCATATGCTTATACTACTTACGGGTTCATATTGATTGGGTAGGAATCATACCTGATTCCAATTCAGGTTAACAGTTTGAATAATACGAAACCATGTGAGATACTTTGCCGAGTATTTAATCAACAAAAGTGCGTGTGTCGTTAAATCACCATCCCGGAAGGATATACACGATGAAAGCTTTAGTTAAGAAATATGCAGAAGAGGGCTTGTGGCTGGAAGACATGCCCGAGCCAGCCGTTGGTAATAATGACGTACTCATTAAAATCAAAAAAACGGCCATATGCGGCACAGATATTCACATTTATAACTGGGATGAATGGGCACAAAAAACGATTCCCGTGCCGATGATTACCGGCCATGAGTATGTGGGTGAAATTGCAGGATTTGGTTCAAATGTAGATGGGTTAAACATTGGCGATATCGTCTCCGGCGAAGGCCACCTGACTTGCGGACGTTGCCGCAACTGCTTGGGCGGACGCACTCACTTGTGCCCCAACACCATTGGCGTGGGCGTTAATCGTCACGGCGCTTTTGCAGAATACCTGGTGATTCCCGCCAAAAATGTGTTCAAGCCAAGCCGCCCCATTGATACCGATTTACTCTCATTTTTCGATGCTTACGGAAACGCTGTACACACCGCATTGTCGTTCAATATGGTAGGCGAAGACGTGTTGATTACCGGCGCCGGCCCCATTGGCAGCATGGCAGCGCTGGTAGCCAATCACGCAGGCGCCAGAAACATTGTCATTACAGACATGAATCAGTACCGCTTAGATTTAATCAAAAATATCCTGCCACGCGTAATCGCGATAAACGTGAGCAAACAAAGCATTACCAAAGAGTTAATGGATTCTTTAGGAATTTTTGAAGGCTTTGACGTGGGGCTAGAAATGTCAGGTTCGCCCAAAGCCTTTGGCGACATGCTAAGCAAAATGATTAATGGCGGCCACATTGCCATGCTGGCAATCATGCCCGCCGGTTCCGGCATCGATTGGGACTTGGTCGTATTTAAAGGCTTAACGATTAAAGGCATTTATGGCCGGGAAATTTTTGAAACCTGGTACAAAGGCTCCATGATGGTGCAAAGCGGCTTGCCGTTAGAGAAAATCATCACGCACCGCTTTCACTATACCGATTTTCAAAAAGGCTTTGATGTGATGCGCTCCGGCAACTCTGGCAAAGTCGTACTTAATTGGGAAGATTAAAACATGAGTTTCAAAGCGGTAAAAAATAGCTTCGCGCAAGATTTAAAAGACATCGAGGCGCAAGGGCTCTATAAAACCGAGCGCATCCTGGCTTCTGACCAAAACAATCGCATCACGCTGGCTGATGGCCGTGTTGTCATCAACATGTGCGCCAATAATTATCTTGGGCTGGCAAACAATCGTGAGCTGATTCAGGCTGCGAAAGACGGTTTGGACAAATGGGGCTTTGGCCTGGCTTCCGTGCGCTTTATCTGTGGTACCCAATCCATCCACAAACAGTTAGAGCAGGCCATGAGCGACTTTTTGGGCATGGAAGATACGATTCTGTATTCCTCCTGCTTTGATGCCAACACCGGTTTGTTTGAAACAATTTTAGGTGAGCAAGACGCCATTATTTCAGATGAGTTGAATCATGCCTCCATCATCGACGGCGTGCGGCTTTGCAAGGCCGCGCGTTACCGCTACAAAAATAACGATATGCAAGACCTGAGAGAAAAGCTGGTCGAGGCAAAGAAAAACAATGCGCGTCGCATACTGATTACCACAGACGGCGTATTCTCGATGGATGGCACCATTGCCAAGCTCGACCAGGTGTGCGATTTGGCCGATGAATTTGATGCCATGGTGCACCACGATGACTCGCATGCCACCGGCTTTATGGGTAAAAATGGCAAGGGTATTCATGAATACTGCGGTGTAATGGATCGTGTAGACATCATTACCACCACCTTTGGTAAAGCGCTGGGCGGGGCATCGGGCGGTTGCACATCCGGCAGAAAAGAAATCATTGATATGCTGCGCCAGCGTTCCAGACCCTATTTATTCTCTAACTCGCTCGCGCCGAGCATTTGCGCCACTACGCTAAGCGTGTTGAACATGCTTTCCAAATCTACCGCGCTTAGAGACAAACTGGAAAGCAATACGCGTTACTTCAGAACGGGCATGCAAGCCGCTGGTTTTGATTTAAAAGAAGGCGACCACCCGATTATCCCGATTATGTTGGGCGATGCGGTACTAGCGCAGGAAATGAGCAAAATGCTGCTCACAAAGGGGGTTTATGCCATCGGCTTTTTCTTTCCCGTCGTGCCGAAAGGCAAAGCTAGAATTAGAACGCAGATTTCTGCCGCGCATACCACCGAGGATTTAGATGCCGCGATTAAAGCGTTTGCGGAATGCAAGAAGGAATTAGCTTAAAAGTTAGATTTGCTATTTTTAACGAAGAAGTATTACTTACAAAAGATAGCGTCTAAACAGCCCTTGTCTAGTTCGGATTTTTGCTCATCGAGATGATATAGCTTCTCTCCATCTTCTAGTAAATGGCCTAAGCGAGTCTTAATAAGTCCCTTTGCAAGGCTTAGCGCCTGCATTGAACCATCACCATGTATATCAGGGTATTTGTTATCAACTCCGATAAGCTCGGCTGGGCAAGCCCAAACTTGATTATCAATTTTGTAAGGCCGACCTACCTTTGCAGTAATAAATATTTCTTCTCCGTCTTTTTTAACCCACAAAAGCTCTTCTATGGCGATTGGATCAATAATCTCGGTCTTGACCATACTTTCAACTAGCTAGTGGCATTTTGCGTGCGAACTCGAATGTGCAATTCGCGAAGTTGCTTCTCATCCACCTCATTCGGCGCGTTGGTCATCAGGCATTGCGCTCGTTGCGTTTTAGGGAAGGCAATCACGTCACGGATGGATTCAGCACCTGCCATCAAAGTTACAAGCCTATCCAAGCCAAACGCCAAGCCACCATGTGGGGGTGCGCCGTATTGTAAGGCATCAAGCAGGAAGCCGAATTTTTCTTGCGCTTCATCTTTGCTGATTTTAAGCGCATCGAACACTTTGGATTGCACATCCTGCTTGTGGATACGCACTGAGCCGCCGCCGACTTCCCAGCCATTGAGCACCATATCGTAGGCTTTGGATAAGCATGCGCCCGGGTTTGATACCAACAAATCTTCATGGCCGTCTTTTGGTGCGGTAAACGGATGGTGCAACGCCGCCCAGCGGTCGTTTTCTTCATCATGTTCAAACATGGGGAAATCCACCACCCACAGCGGCGCCCAAGCGCGGCCATCCACATGGCCTTTATCATGACCGACTTTAAGGCGTAACGCGCCTAAAGCCTCGTTTACCACTTTTAATTTATCCGCACCAAAGAACACGATATCGCCATTCTGCGCGCCTGTACGGTCGATAATCGCTTGCAGCGCTTTGACGTGAATGTTCTTCACGATCGGGCTTTGCAGGCCTTCTTCATTCAATTTGGTGATGTCGTTAATCTTGATGTATGCCAAGCCTTTGGCCCCGTAGATTTTCACGAACTCGGTGTAAGCATCAATCTCGGAGCGCGAAATCGCCGCGCCATTCGGCACGCGCAGCGCTGCCACGCGGCCACCCGCCATATTGGCAGCGCCTGAGAACACTTTGAAATCGACATCTTTCATCACGTCTGAAAGCTCGGTAATTTCAAGCGTCACGCGCATATCTGGCTTATCAGAACCATATCTGCTCATCGCCTCGGCAAAACTCATGCGCGGGAAGGCCGCTGGCAAATCGACGTTTTGCACTTTTTTGAGCATTTGCCGAATCATCTCTTCGACAATGTCCATGATTTCATTCTCAGTCATGAATGATGTTTCGATATCCACCTGCGTGAATTCCGGCTGGCGGTCTGCGCGCAAATCTTCATCGCGGAAGCATTTAGTGATTTGGAAGTAGCGGTCAAAACCTGAAACCATAAGCAATTGTTTGAATAACTGCGGTGATTGCGGCAATGCGAAGAATTGCCCGGCATGCACGCGGCTTGGCACGAGGTAATCGCGCGCGCCTTCTGGCGTGCTGCGCGTGAGCATCGGTGTTTCCACCTCAATAAAACCATTCACATCCAGGTAATCGCGCAGGGTTTTAGCCACACGGTAACGCAGCATAAGATTTTTTTGCATGGCTGGGCGGCGCAAATCGATGTAGCGGTGCTCCAGACGCACGGTTTCTGTGAGGGTGTCATCATCCAGCATGAACGGCGGGGTAAGTGATGGATTGAGAATCTCAATCTCACTCGCCAGCATTTCTACTTCGCCTGTTGGAATATTCGCATTCACTGTGCCTTCTGGCCGGGCACGCACTTTACACACCACTTTCAGCACAAACTCGTTACGCACGGTTTCGGCATTCTTAAATGCTTCCGGTGTATCGGGGTCAATCACGATTTGCGCCATGCCTTCGCGGTCACGCAAATCGATGAAAATCACGCCGCCATGATCGCGGCGGCGATGTGCCCAACCGCATAAAGTGACTGTTTGGCCAATATGTTCGCGGTTTAAATGGCCGCAATAATGTGTACGCATTGTCATAATTAAATCTTTTTTAATTTTCTAAATCTATAAAGGAAGTTCTTGTGTAAAGTGTTCTTTAGGGGCAACCGTCCCCATGCTGATAATGTACTTCAAAGCTTCATCCACGCTCATATCCAGATCGATAACATCTTCTCTCGCCATCATCAAGAAAAAGCCCGAAGTCGGGTTAGGCGTAGTGGGCACGTAAACGCTAACATAATCACCAAACAAGTGATTTTTGACATCGCCACCTGGTGTGCCCGTCAGGAAAGCAATGGTCCAGCTGCCTTCACGTGGGTACTGTATCAGCAAGGCTTTTCTGAACGCATTGCCTGAATCTGAAAATAGCGTATCCGAAACCTGCTTTACGCTGGAATAGATGGACTTAACCACGGGAACGCGCGATAGCAATTTCTCCCACAGCATAATGAGTTGCTGACCAAAGATATTGGCCGCGACCAACCCGGTGACAAAAATCACTGCCAAAGTTAGCAACGCCCCTAAGCCAGGCACATGAAAACCAAACAATTTCTTTGGCTGCCAGGCTTCCGGCAACAGCAGCAGGCTTTGATCCATCGTTTGGATCAGCGTGCTGATGACCCAGATAGTAATAAACAAAGGTACCAGTACCAGTAGGCCGGTAATAAAATATTTTTTCATTTTAATTCAGTTAGTTAATACAGGCTGTTAATGGCAGGCACAGCCTGGGTTGCAGGCTGTTGTGGGTTTCGCTTCTGTGGCACCCGCTTCCGCAGGCTTGGCCTCAGATTTTTGGCCACCCTTGAAATCCGTTGCGTACCAACCGCTGCCCGTGAGCTGAAAACTGGGTGCAGACACTTGCTTGGCAAACGTTTCCTTGCCGCATGCAGGGCAGGCTGTCACATTGGGCTCACTAATTTTGCGCATCACCTCGGCCTTATGGCCGCAACTTGTACATTCGTAATCGTAAATTGGCATAAAATCACCACTATATCAGTTAGATAACCGCTTATTATACCTGAATCCAATCTAAATTTATTCGATGCTATTCGACGCAAATCCACTTAGCGCTCCGGCTTGCTCTATCGCCAATCAAACAATTTATGAGCAATGAAAAAGCCCCTGAAACAGGGGCTTAGATTTTAATACTTTACACTTTCAGTCGCAGGTAACCATCAGAAAGGAATGTCGTCTTCAAAGTCATCAAATCCACCGCCCGTCTTAGCCGGTGCTTGTTGCGGCGCCGGCTGGCGTGGTGGCGCCTGATTAAAGTCTTCTGGCGCTCCGCCTTGATCCATTCCGCCATCATAGCTGGCATTTGAACCGCCACCTTCACGCGAACCCAGCATCTGCATATTGTCGGCAACAATCTCGGTGGTGTAACGTGTCACGCCGTCTTTTTCCCATTTACGCGTTTGCAAGCGGCCTTCCACATACACAGGGCGGCCCTTTTTTAAATACTCGCCTGCAATCTCGGCCAATTTGCGGTACATCACAATATTGTGCCACTCGGTTTTTTCCTGCTTCACGCCCGATTTATCTTTCCAGTTTTCGGTCGTGGCAATGCTGAAATTACACACCGCTTCGCCATTGGGCATATAGCTGTCTCTTATACACATCTAGATGTGTATAAGAGACAGCAGTTAGAGCAGGCCATGAGCGACTTTTTGGGCATGGAAGATACGATTCTGTATTCCTCCTGCTTTGATGCCAACACCGGTTTGTTTGAAACAATTTTAGGTGAGCAAGACGCCATTATTTCAGATGAGTTGAATCATGCCTCCATCATCGACGGCGTGCGGCTTTGCAAGGCCGCGCGTTACCGCTACAAAAATAACGATATGCAAGACCTGAGAGAAAAGCTGGTCGAGGCAAAGAAAAACAATGCGCGTCGCATACTGATTACCACAGACGGCGTATTCTCGATGGATGGCACCATTGCCAAGCTCGACCAGGTGTGCGATTTGGCCGATGAATTTGATGCCATGGTGCACCACGATGACTCGCATGCCACCGGCTTTATGGGTAAAAATGGCAAGGGTATTCATGAATACTGCGGTGTAATGGATCGTGTAGACATCATTACCACCACCTTTGGTAAAGCGCTGGGCGGGGCATCGGGCGGTTGCACATCCGGCAGAAAAGAAATCATTGATATGCTGCGCCAGCGTTCCAGACCCTATTTATTCTCTAACTCGCTCGCGCCGAGCATTTGCGCCACTACGCTAAGCGTGTTGAACATGCTTTCCAAATCTACCGCGCTTAGAGACAAACTGGAAAGCAATACGCGTTACTTCAGAACGGGCATGCAAGCCGCTGGTTTTGATTTAAAAGAAGGCGACCACCCGATTATCCCGATTATGTTGGGCGATGCGGTACTAGCGCAGGAAATGAGCAAAATGCTGCTCACAAAGGGGGTTTATGCCATCGGCTTTTTCTTTCCCGTCGTGCCGAAAGGCAAAGCTAGAATTAGAACGCAGATTTCTGCCGCGCATACCACCGAGGATTTAGATGCCGCGATTAAAGCGTTTGCGGAATGCAAGAAGGAATTAGCTTAAAAGTTAGATTTGCTATTTTTAACGAAGAAGTATTACTTACAAAAGATAGCGTCTAAACAGCCCTTGTCTAGTTCGGATTTTTGCTCATCGAGATGATATAGCTTCTCTCCATCTTCTAGTAAATGGCCTAAGCGAGTCTTAATAAGTCCCTTTGCAAGGCTTAGCGCCTGCATTGAACCATCACCATGTATATCAGGGTATTTGTTATCAACTCCGATAAGCTCGGCTGGGCAAGCCCAAACTTGATTATCAATTTTGTAAGGCCGACCTACCTTTGCAGTAATAAATATTTCTTCTCCGTCTTTTTTAACCCACAAAAGCTCTTCTATGGCGATTGGATCAATAATCTCGGTCTTGACCATACTTTCAACTAGCTAGTGGCATTTTGCGTGCGAACTCGAATGTGCAATTCGCGAAGTTGCTTCTCATCCACCTCATTCGGCGCGTTGGTCATCAGGCATTGCGCTCGTTGCGTTTTAGGGAAGGCAATCACGTCACGGATGGATTCAGCACCTGCCATCAAAGTTACAAGCCTATCCAAGCCAAACGCCAAGCCACCATGTGGGGGTGCGCCGTATTGTAAGGCATCAAGCAGGAAGCCGAATTTTTCTTGCGCTTCATCTTTGCTGATTTTAAGCGCATCGAACACTTTGGATTGCACATCCTGCTTGTGGATACGCACTGAGCCGCCGCCGACTTCCCAGCCATTGAGCACCATATCGTAGGCTTTGGATAAGCATGCGCCCGGGTTTGATACCAACAAATCTTCATGGCCGTCTTTTGGTGCGGTAAACGGATGGTGCAACGCCGCCCAGCGGTCGTTTTCTTCATCATGTTCAAACATGGGGAAATCCACCACCCACAGCGGCGCCCAAGCGCGGCCATCCACATGGCCTTTATCATGACCGACTTTAAGGCGTAACGCGCCTAAAGCCTCGTTTACCACTTTTAATTTATCCGCACCAAAGAACACGATATCGCCATTCTGCGCGCCTGTACGGTCGATAATCGCTTGCAGCGCTTTGACGTGAATGTTCTTCACGATCGGGCTTTGCAGGCCTTCTTCATTCAATTTGGTGATGTCGTTAATCTTGATGTATGCCAAGCCTTTGGCCCCGTAGATTTTCACGAACTCGGTGTAAGCATCAATCTCGGAGCGCGAAATCGCCGCGCCATTCGGCACGCGCAGCGCTGCCACGCGGCCACCCGCCATATTGGCAGCGCCTGAGAACACTTTGAAATCGACATCTTTCATCACGTCTGAAAGCTCGGTAATTTCAAGCGTCACGCGCATATCTGGCTTATCAGAACCATATCTGCTCATCGCCTCGGCAAAACTCATGCGCGGGAAGGCCGCTGGCAAATCGACGTTTTGCACTTTTTTGAGCATTTGCCGAATCATCTCTTCGACAATGTCCATGATTTCATTCTCAGTCATGAATGATGTTTCGATATCCACCTGCGTGAATTCCGGCTGGCGGTCTGCGCGCAAATCTTCATCGCGGAAGCATTTAGTGATTTGGAAGTAGCGGTCAAAACCTGAAACCATAAGCAATTGTTTGAATAACTGCGGTGATTGCGGCAATGCGAAGAATTGCCCGGCATGCACGCGGCTTGGCACGAGGTAATCGCGCGCGCCTTCTGGCGTGCTGCGCGTGAGCATCGGTGTTTCCACCTCAATAAAACCATTCACATCCAGGTAATCGCGCAGGGTTTTAGCCACACGGTAACGCAGCATAAGATTTTTTTGCATGGCTGGGCGGCGCAAATCGATGTAGCGGTGCTCCAGACGCACGGTTTCTGTGAGGGTGTCATCATCCAGCATGAACGGCGGGGTAAGTGATGGATTGAGAATCTCAATCTCACTCGCCAGCATTTCTACTTCGCCTGTTGGAATATTCGCATTCACTGTGCCTTCTGGCCGGGCACGCACTTTACACACCACTTTCAGCACAAACTCGTTACGCACGGTTTCGGCATTCTTAAATGCTTCCGGTGTATCGGGGTCAATCACGATTTGCGCCATGCCTTCGCGGTCACGCAAATCGATGAAAATCACGCCGCCATGATCGCGGCGGCGATGTGCCCAACCGCATAAAGTGACTGTTTGGCCAATATGTTCGCGGTTTAAATGGCCGCAATAATGTGTACGCATTGTCATAATTAAATCTTTTTTAATTTTCTAAATCTATAAAGGAAGTTCTTGTGTAAAGTGTTCTTTAGGGGCAACCGTCCCCATGCTGATAATGTACTTCAAAGCTTCATCCACGCTCATATCCAGATCGATAACATCTTCTCTCGCCATCATCAAGAAAAAGCCCGAAGTCGGGTTAGGCGTAGTGGGCACGTAAACGCTAACATAATCACCAAACAAGTGATTTTTGACATCGCCACCTGGTGTGCCCGTCAGGAAAGCAATGGTCCAGCTGCCTTCACGTGGGTACTGTATCAGCAAGGCTTTTCTGAACGCATTGCCTGAATCTGAAAATAGCGTATCCGAAACCTGCTTTACGCTGGAATAGATGGACTTAACCACGGGAACGCGCGATAGCAATTTCTCCCACAGCATAATGAGTTGCTGACCAAAGATATTGGCCGCGACCAACCCGGTGACAAAAATCACTGCCAAAGTTAGCAACGCCCCTAAGCCAGGCACATGAAAACCAAACAATTTCTTTGGCTGCCAGGCTTCCGGCAACAGCAGCAGGCTTTGATCCATCGTTTGGATCAGCGTGCTGATGACCCAGATAGTAATAAACAAAGGTACCAGTACCAGTAGGCCGGTAATAAAATATTTTTTCATTTTAATTCAGTTAGTTAATACAGGCTGTTAATGGCAGGCACAGCCTGGGTTGCAGGCTGTTGTGGGTTTCGCTTCTGTGGCACCCGCTTCCGCAGGCTTGGCCTCAGATTTTTGGCCACCCTTGAAATCCGTTGCGTACCAACCGCTGCCCGTGAGCTGAAAACTGGGTGCAGACACTTGCTTGGCAAACGTTTCCTTGCCGCATGCAGGGCAGGCTGTCACATTGGGCTCACTAATTTTGCGCATCACCTCGGCCTTATGGCCGCAACTTGTACATTCGTAATCGTAAATTGGCATAAAATCACCACTATATCAGTTAGATAACCGCTTATTATACCTGAATCCAATCTAAATTTATTCGATGCTATTCGACGCAAATCCACTTAGCGCTCCGGCTTGCTCTATCGCCAATCAAACAATTTATGAGCAATGAAAAAGCCCCTGAAACAGGGGCTTAGATTTTAATACTTTACACTTTCAGTCGCAGGTAACCATCAGAAAGGAATGTCGTCTTCAAAGTCATCAAATCCACCGCCCGTCTTAGCCGGTGCTTGTTGCGGCGCCGGCTGGCGTGGTGGCGCCTGATTAAAGTCTTCTGGCGCTCCGCCTTGATCCATTCCGCCATCATAGCTGGCATTTGAACCGCCACCTTCACGCGAACCCAGCATCTGCATATTGTCGGCAACAATCTCGGTGGTGTAACGTGTCACGCCGTCTTTTTCCCATTTACGCGTTTGCAAGCGGCCTTCCACATACACAGGGCGGCCCTTTTTTAAATACTCGCCTGCAATCTCGGCCAATTTGCGGTACATCACAATATTGTGCCACTCGGTTTTTTCCTGCTTCACGCCCGATTTATCTTTCCAGTTTTCGGTCGTGGCAATGCTGAAATTACACACCGCTTCGCCATTGGGCATATAGC
>OEOF01000128.1_pt1 | contig 13099 bp, 9 predicted proteins | sample 1539701 | NCBI WGS metagenome assembly OEOF01 (sample SAMEA3611561, study PRJEB23397) | activated sludge metagenome | biome: Urban; feature: Wastewater Treatment Plant; material: Activated Sludge | place: Slovenia | collected 2012-09-24 | reverse complement strand
GGCGCCTGTCTCTTATACACATCTAGATGTGTATAAGAGACAGGTGTAGGGATCGATCATGCTGTCGGTGTGGCTGACCTGCCCGGCCAGATTGAAGATGATGTCCTGCCCCTGCACCAGATAGCGCAGGCCGTGCTCGTCGCGAATGTCGGCGATGTTGATCCGCACCTGATCTTCCAGCCCGGTCACGTTGAAGACGTTGCCGCCGTATTCGGGGATGAGCGAATCGACGATGAGCACCTCGGCCCCCAGCCCCAAGAGGCGATGGGCGATGTTGGAGCCGATGAAGCCCAGTCCACCGGTGATGAGGACGCGTTTGCCGTTGAAGAAGGTGAGGTGATCGGTGGGGACGGTGGGCATGGGATAGTGGGTAATGGTTAGTGGGTAGTGGGTAGTGGGCAGTTGTCAGTGGATGGCGCTTGACGGCGATTCGTCATTCGTCGTTCGTCGTTCGTCATTCATCACTTGCCCTTCGCGCCGCCAAACCAGTTGCATCCACAACTTGGTCAGGTCGCGGGCCACCTGGGCCAGGCGGTGGAAGCGGAAGAATTGGGATTTGCCGTAGGCGCGGTGGAAGTGATGCACCGGCGTCTCGGTCAGGCGGAAGCCGGCGTCCTGCACCTTTTTCATCAGTTCGACGCAGATGACGCCGCTGTTGCTGGTGAGTTGCACCTGCTCGAAGACCTCGCGGCGCATCAGGCGGAAGTCGCAATCCACGTCCTTTAGCTTCAGGCTGAAGGCCAACTTGATGATGTATTGGTAGATGCGGCCGATGACGATGCGGTGCAGCGGATCCTGGCGCTCGATCTTCCAGCCGTTGATGAAATCGATGTCATCGGTGATCAGCGCGGCCAGATTCTTGAGTTCGCGCGGATCATACTGGGCGTCGCCGTCGGTGTAGAATATCCACTCCTTGGCCGCGCCATAAAAGCCGCTGCGCAGCGCGCCGCCGTAGCCGCGGTTCTGCGGATGGTGGATGATGCGCACTTCGTCGGGGTAGACGCGGGCCAGCTCATCGAGCACGGCCGCGGTGTGATCGGCGCTGCCGTCGTTGACGACGAGCACTTCGTAGTCGTCGGTCAACTCGCGCAGAGTCAGCAGGACGGTGATGACCATGCTGCTGATGGTGCCGGCGTCGTTATAGGCCGGGAAGAAGGCGGAAATGCTGGGCTTGTCGGTCATTGGTCAATCGGCTTCCAGAATTGGAATATTAACCCCAAAGCCCGTCTTCGGCCAATCGCGGGGAGAGGGACACCAGAGTCTGTCACCGTTGTTCGATAACGGCGTGGTCTTGTCCGTCGGCGAGCATCAGCCGTTGCAGCGTTTCACCGTCATAGACACCCACCACCAGCGTGACGGGGGGGCCTTCCGGCAACGTCAGGCGGTGGCGCTGTACGAAGCGGTCGCCCGGTTGCAGGCTGGACAGGTCAACGCTCAGGCCGTCCCACTGGCTGACGATCTGCCCGGTCGCGTCGCGGGCGTGGATGAAGAGTTTTAGCGGCCGGTCGGTGCTCTGGGCCATGTCCCAGGCGGTCACGAGGATGAGTTCGCCGTCCGCCGGGTAAATTTGTGCGCCACGATAGGTGAGGGTATCGCCGAATGTGGCCGCTTGATTGGCCCAGGGGAGGTCGGGCGATTGCGGCAGCCAAAATAACGTTTGCTGCTCGCTAACGATGGCCGGTTCAGCCGGTAGCATCCGGCACAACTCGTCGGGCATGGCGAAGGCTGTCGCCAACCAGCTACCACCCAGTGACCAGACCAACGCCTCGGCGTCGTCAATCCAGCGCACCCGGCGGTCGTTGCCGGGGAGTTGCGCCGTCAACTCCTCATGCAACGCCCCCGGCGTCAGGCCTGCCAGAGCCAGGGCGAAAGGCGGGCCATCGGCGACCACCTCGTAGACGCGGATGCTGCCGCCGATGACGGCCAGCGGTTCTTGCGGGCGAAAGCGGGCGAATAGATCGCCGTTTTCGCCCAACAGGTGGCCGTGCAGATTGGTCACACTGAGAGCATAGCGGCCCGGCGCGGGGTCGCGGGTGTCGTACAGTTGCCGGTTGGGCGGGGCTTGTTCAGGCACGGGCGACCAGGTGGGCAGCGGGATAAAGGTCAGACCATAAGCGGAGGGGTGGGCCGTGCCGAAATAGCTGAGGAACAACGGCCGCTCGTCCGCCTGTTCGTCAGCCCACTGCGTCAGGGCCGGCAAATCCTGCCCCCAATCAATGTTGCTATCGGATAATATTCGCCAGTTGCGCGACGGCCCACCGGCCAGCACGTTGAAGAACGGGATAAAGTTGGGCCAGACGACGATGCTGAGGACGGGCAGGGTAGCCGCCAGTACGGCCGCCGCCCGCCGCGCCCGGACGCTCGTCGCCGCCCGCGGCCCCCATAGGCTGATCGACGTGAACAGGATGACAAACGGCAGCATCGGCAAAAGATGGCGGTAGCCGATCTGGAACGGCCCGACGAGCGAAACCGCAAAATAGAAGAGGGGCATCAGGCTGAGCATCAGGCAGGACGTCCAATCCATCCCGCTCGGTTGCCGGCGACGACGGACAGCCAACACTGTCACCCCGACCGCCGCCGCTAACAAAACCAGCGTGACCAGCGGCGTCTTCACCAGAAAGGCGATGGGAAAGTAATACCACCAGCCGCCGGGGCGGGATTGGCCCAATAAAAAGGTGATGGGCGGCTGCTGGAGGTAGTCGAGCGTCCATTGCAAATCGGCCCACACCGCGGCCAGCGGGAACGGCCGCACCGCGAAGCCATAGGCAGCCCACAGAGTCACCAGGGCAATGCCGCCCGCCAGGGCCAGAACGCCCACCGGCCGCCACGAACGCCGCCGCCAACCCAGCCACAGAGCCAAGATTACCAGTACGGGCACGATGGTGACGGCGCTATATTTCGTGGCCGCCGCCAGCCCCAGGGCCACGCCCAACCCAACGATCAGCCGCGAGCGATCCGTCTTCGCCCAGCGCCAATAGAAATACATCGCCAGCGTGAGCCACAGCGTGAGCGAAACATCATTGGTGATCAGCCGCCCGTGGGCCAGGACGTTGGGATCGAACAGGAGCAACATCAGGGCCAAGAGGGCAGGCACTCGGCCGCCCAGCTGCCTGCCCCAGCGAAACAGTGCCGCCCCCAAAAACAATGTCAGCCACATCGCCGGCACCCGGCCGAGAAAGATGAGCCGCAGCGGGTCGACGTTGTCGCGCCACAGGAAGGCCCCGGCAGCCAACTCCCAGCGCCCCTCGGCCCAGGCCGGATCATCGACCGGCAGGCGCAGATCCGGCTCAGTCAGCAGCGGCAGCGCGTTGAGAGCGAAGCCCACCGGCGGGTGCACGTCATGGAAGTGGGTGGCCCGCGCGATCAGGTAGGCCGCGCCGCGAAAGAGGTGGGTCTGCTCATCAACGGTGCTGCTGTGGCGGACGGCGCTGGAGACCATGAGCGCGTAGGCGATCAGGAAGACGAGAGCGGCCGGGAGCAGTGCGCGAAAGCGTTCAACTTTCATGGTGATTGAGAACTAGGGCTGAAGGGTCAGATAACCCAACTGGACGTAGACTTGGTTCCCGGCGGCAATCAAGCGCTCGCCGCTCAGCGCGTCGTTGCAGGATCAGCCCGGCCAGGACGAGGGAAAGGGCGAGGAAAGCGAAACCGATGAGGCGACCGCGCGGCATATCCCGGAGCATAATAGAGAAGCGCCCGGCCGTCAAAGCGTTGGGCCGCTGATCCGCTTTGGAAAGCAAAGCCGTCCTGTGCTATCATCGCCCCATCTGAGTCCGCGGCGTTGGCCGCCGCGCGGCCACGCGAACCATGATGCTACCAACCACCGGGCAACCCGACGACCCGCGACCAACCCCCTTGCCCCAACCGCACGAAGTCGAGTTGACGGTGATCGTGCCCACGCGCAATGAGTCGGCCAACGTCGCGCCGCTGCTCGACCGCTTGGGCCGGGCGCTGGCCGGGCGGGCGTTCGCGGTGCTGTTTGTCGACGACAGCACCGACGACACGGCGGCCGTCATTGCCCACGAAGCTGCCGGCCGGCCGTTTCCCGTGGCCGTGCTGGCCCGCCCGGAAGAGCGGCGCAACGGCCTGAGCGGCGCGGTCGTCGAGGGCATGGAGGCCGCTGGTGGGCTTCGACTGTGCGTCATCGACGCCGATTTGCAGCACCCGCCGGAGATCATCCCCCAGCTGCTGGATCAGGCCAACCGCACCGGCGCGGACGTGGTCGTCGCCAGCCGCCAGGCCGACTTGCTCGGCCCGGTGGGCCTCAGCCGCTCGCGGGCGCTCACCTCGCAACTGCTCACCATTCTGGCCCGCATGGTCTTTCCCCGCGTGCTGAAGAACGTCTCCGATCCGCTGACCGGCTTCTTTATTGTGCGTCGCGCGGCCATCGACACCACCAGCCTGCAACCGGAAGGGTTCAAGATTCTGCTGGAGATTCTCGTCCGCCACCCCGATCTGCGCGTCACCGAACTGCATTTCGACTTCGCCCCGCGCCACGAGGGACAGAGCAAGGCCGATCTCAACGAGGGCATGCGCTTCTTTCGCCATCTGGCCCGCCTGCGCCTGACGGTGAACCAACATCTCATTCGCTTCCTGATCGTGCTGCTGCTGGCGATAGCGCTCAATCTGACGCTGCTGCCGGCGCTGACTCGTGGCGGCCGGCCGGTCATGCTGGCCGCCGCGATGGCCGGGGCGGTCACTATCGCCGCCATCCTGTTGGGCGAAATGTGGGTCTTCAGCGACCGGCCGCGCGGCCCGGCGCGGCGGCGGCTGGCGGGCGTGCTCCTGCTCGGCCTGCTGTTTCTGGGCGTCGTCTATCTGCCGGTCATCTGGCTGCTGGCCGTGCGGTTGGGCCTGCCGGTCATGGTGGCCGGGCTGGCGGCCATGTTGGCCGCCGGATTCGTCTACTATCTCTTTTCCGAGCAATGGATCTGGACGCGCGGGCTGATGATGCGGCCGCGGGCCTACCTCTACTACGATCTCCACGGCCTGCTCACCGTGGCTTCCCAGATTCCCCTGAGCGACCTGAGCTACTTTCAGACACCCGCGCCGCCGGAGCGCATCGACCTGCAACTGCGCGTGGACCGGCACGGCACGCCCAGCCGTGTGCCGGGGGCGATCTGCTACGACGAACACCTCGGCCGCTTCGGCTTTGGCCTGACGGTCATCCCCGGCGACTTCACCGAAATCGTCGTCTCGCCGCTGCTGGAAACGTCGCCCGGCTTTTTGTATACCAACGTCGTCGAGCCGGTGCTGCGTTGGCTGCTGGTCACGCGCGGCTATTCGCTGGCCCGCGCCGGGGCCATATGCCGGCCGGGCGCTGTTCGGCCGGGCGCGGGACGTTGGCCCGAAGCGCTACTCATCACCGGCCGGGGCGATATGGGCTACGGCCTGAGCCGCCTCTGCCGGGCCGATGCCCTCGACTTCATGGGCGACGATTGCATCATCATCGGCCGCGACCGGCGCGCGCGCAGTTTCCCCAAGCCGGTCACCGCCGGGCGCGGGATGACGTCCGATCAGTCGCCGGGGCAGCCGATCCCGCCGGCGCTGGGCCTGCAACGGCTGCTCTATTCGTCGCCCGTGCGGCGGCTGGGCCTATTCCTCAGCGAGCGCCGGCTACCGGCGGCCACGGTCAACACCTATTTGCAACGTTTTATCCCCCAACCTAAATACCCGCTCCCCTCTCTGCTGCCGGAAATAGCCGTCGGTGACGAGGCCGTCCCCCTTGTCCTGGTCGATCAGGCGCGCGGGGCGGAGAGCCTGACGCCCCTGCCGCTGGAGACGGCCATCGACCGGCTGCTGGAACCCGGCGAGCGCGCGTTTGGTTTCCAGCCCTATCCCCTGCTGGTCGAATCGCTGGCAAGCTGGCACGGGCGCGACTGGCCGGCCGAGGAGCGCGACATCCTGCGGGCCGGATTGGCCGGCTGCTTGACCCTTCAGCGGCGAGCCACCGACGAGCGCTGGTGGGAACACGTCGGACAAATCTTTCAAAATCAAACGGCGCATGATCCGGCGCGCCACGCCGCGCCGGCCGTCAACCCCGCCTAACGCCAACCCGATCACATCCCCTAATCATCAGCATACAGGCACTCAATGGATTATCGAAAACCGGCCGTCTTCGGCGAAAACTGGTCACCCAGCCGCTATCAGGTGTTACCCTACTTTGCCGCCGAGCGCGACGTATTGGCCCGCCCCGACATCCGCCGCATCCTGGAGATCGGCTGCGGCAACGGCTGGAACATGAGCCGCTTCGCCCAGAACGGCCGCGTGGCCTTCGGTCTCGATGCCGTGCCCGAACGGGTGGCGCTGGCCCAGACCCACGGCCCGGCCCTGCTGGCCGACGGCCTGCGACTGCCCTTCGCCGATGGCGCGCTGGATATGGTCTACGTCCAGCACGTCCTCCACCACGTCGGCGACGTGGAACGAGCGCTGGCCGAGGCGTGGCGCTGCCTGCGGCCCGGCGGAGTGCTGTTCCTGGTCGAGACGGTTGAGGATAACCCCATCATTCGCTGGGGCCGGCGGCTCTACCCCAGTTGGCTGGGCGACGCCGTCACGGCCTCGTTCACCTTCGCCGAACTGGCGACGCAGGTGGCCGATAGCGGCTTCCGCGTGCAACGCGCCGGGCAATACAGCGTCCTCTTCTGGCTGTGGGAGATCGCCCCCGACCAGCTACCGGCGATGGAAAAGCTGACGCCGCTCGTCGTGCCGGTGGAGCGTGGCTTGCAGCGCGTCGGCCGCCGCTTTAGCGCCCACTGCTATCTGGTGGCCGAGAAGGAGACGTTCGGCTGAGCGCCGGAGCCATGACCGCGTTGCGCGCCCGCCTTCTGTCGCTGGGCCTCTCGTCTTCGACCATGCAGGGCGGCTTCATGGCCGTGGCGATGATCGTCGCCGGCGGCTTCGACTACGTGGTCAACATCGTCGCCGGCCGCCAACTGCCGCCGACGGAGTTCTTCGTCTTCGTCACCGTCACCGCGCTGTTGCAGGTGATGGTGCAGGCCACCAACGTCATTCGCAACGTGGTCGCCTACTACGCCGCCGAAGCGACGGTCTACCCCGACGCCACCAGCCGCGTGGGCAGCGTGCTCGGCCGCAGTTGGCGCTGGGCCTGGCGCTGGGGGGTGGTCGGCGCGGGAATCATGGCCCTCGGCAGCCCGCTTCTGGCCCGGCTGCTGCACATCGATTCGCCCGCGCCCCTCTGGGCGGCCAGCTTGGCCCTGCTGCTGCTATTTCTGCGCCCGGTCACCGACGGCGCGTTGCAGGGCATCCAGCACTTCATCGGCCTCGGTTTCGTCCAGATGCTGCAATCCTGCCTGCGGCTGCTGTTCGCCGGGCTGCTCATCTGGTGGGGCTGGCAGGCGGCGGGGGCCGTGCTGGCCCTGCCGTTGGGCAGCGCCGTGGCCCTGGTGTTGGCTGCCTGGCTGTTGCGCGCCTATTTCCGGGCCGCGCCGCCGGCCACCCCGCCGCGGCCGATCAGTTGGCGCTATTCGATCTATACCCTGGTCGGTCTGTCGGCCTTCGCCCTCATGGCCAACGTCGATCCCATCATCGTCCGGCGCTTCTTCGGCGATGCCGCCGCCGCGGCCTACGCCCCGGTCGTCACCCTGGGCAAGATGAACCTGTTCATCCCGTTGGGCATCGGAATGGTGCTGTTCCCCAAGGCGACGCAGCGGCAGGCCGCCGGGCGCGACGCGCGGCCGGTGTTGCTGCTGGCGCTGGCGGCCACGCTGCTGCCCGGCCTGGTGCTCACGCTGATCTATTGGCTGTTCCCCGGCGAAATCGTCCGCGTCGTCTTCGGCGACGCCTACACCGATCCCGGCCCCCTGCTGGCCCTCGTTGGGCTGGCGACGACGCTCTACGCCGGGGTGAACATCTGGGTCAACTTCGCGCTGTCGCTGGAGCGGCGCAGTACGATCGGGCTGATGGCGGCCATCGTCGTGGCCCAGATCGCCGCCATGGTGATGTTCCATGACCGGCTGGAAACCATCGCCCTGATTATGGTCGCCGCCGGGCTGCTGGGCAATCTGGCCGGGGCGGCGACGACCTTGCGCGCGTCGCCCGGCCCAGCCGCCAGGACGGATGCGGTAAATTATTAGTTGGGTCGGCCGCCCGGCTGCGCTAGAATAGCTGCATCTGTCCTGGCGTTGACCATTGCCCGGCCTTGGCTGTGAACGGAGCCGCGGATGCATCATTATTATTTGACCAAATCCGACTTCAAAGTCGCTCGAACCTGCCCCACCAAGCTCTATTATCGCAAGAAGGGCTACCCCACCCATGATGACGGCAATGAATATCTGGCGACCCTGGCCGATCAGGGGTATCTGATCGAAGCGCTGGCCCGCACGCTCTACCCCGACGGCCGATGGGTGGGCTATACGCCGGACGTTGAAGCGGCGGCCTGGGAAACGATGGCCGCGCTGACCGACAACTGCACCCTGTTCGAGGCCACCTTCATCAGCGGCGGCCGGATGGCGCGGGCCGACATCCTGACCCGGCGTGGTGACGTGTTCGAACTGATGGAGATCAAATCGTGCGGCTTCGACCGGCAGCAGTACGAGGCGCAACAGGCCGCCGGCCAACCCACCCTGTTTCGCGCGCCGCGCCATCCGGCCGAGATTCAGCGCGATTGGCAGCCCTATCTGGAAGACGCCGCGTTCCAGGTGGCCGTGGTGCAAGACCTGTTTCCCGGCGCGCGGGTCATCCCCTACCTGATGATGCCCGACACCAGCCGCCCCTGCTTCATCGACGGCCTGCACCATCGCTTCGTGCTGCGCTCCCACCACGACGACCAAGGCGAGACGGCGCTGCCGGCCGCCGACTATGCCGACGACCCGCGCGACATTCGCCGCAATCCCATCCTGGCCCGCGTCAACGTCAGCGCCGAAGTCGATATTCTCTTGCCGGAGGTGCGGCAGCTGGCCGCGGAGTACCTGGCCGGTCTGTTGCCCGCCCTGACGCGGGTGGTCACGCCGCCCTCGCTCAACTGTCAGGGGTGCGAGTATCGTGTCGCCGACGGCGAACGGCGCGGCTTCCACGAGTGCTGGGGCGAGTTGGCCGACGTGAAGCCCCATATATTCGACCTGTATCACGTTCAGGACGTGGGCGGCCGTAAAGACCCCCTGGCGAACCGCCTGCTCGCGCAGGGCAAGGCGGGGCTGTTCGACATTGCCGAAAAGGAGCTGACCCGCCGCGACGGCACGGTCGGCGAGCAATCGCAGCGGCAGGCGCGCCAAATCGCCTACACGCGGGCCAATCGCGAATGGGTGGACGACGGCCTCGGCCCGGCCCTGGAAGACCTGGTATATCCGCTGTATTTCATCGACTTCGAGACCTGCGCCCCGGCCGTGCCGCGCTACCGGGGCATGCGGCCGTTCGAGACCATCGCCTTCCAATGGAGTTGCCATCTGGCGACCGCGCCCGACGCGACGCTGCAACATAGCGAGTGGCTGCAAACGGCCGACACCTTCCCCAACGGGGTGTTCGCCGCGGCGTTGCGCCGCCGGCTGGGCGACGAGGGATCGATCCTCGTCTGGTCGAGCCACGAGGCAACCGTGCTGGGGGCCATCCGCCGCCAACTGATCGAGCGCGGCGAGGCCGATTCGGAGATCGTGGCCTGGATCGGCGACACGCTGGCTAACGGGCGGCTGGTGGATCTGCACCGGCTGGCCTTGCGCCACTACTTCCACCCGCGCATGGGCGGCCGCACGTCGCTGAAGGTCGTGGCCGATGCCGTGTGGCAAAGTAACCCGGCCATCCGCGCCCGCCTGCCGCAATATCTGGTGGTGACCGAGGAGGGGCAAGCCAGCCCCTATCAGGCCCTGCCGCCGCTAACCATCGCCGGGCGGCAAATTGCCGTGGCCGAGGGCACGGGGGCGATCCTGGCCTATTACACCATGATGGAGCGGCTGGCGGCCAACGCCACGCTGGAAGCCAACCAGTGGCGGCAGCTATTGCGCCAGTATTGCGGGCTGGATACGATGGCGATGGTGATGGTCTGGTGGCACTGGCGCGCCCTAACCGGCCGGTAGCAGGATGGTCAGATTGGCTTCGGCCGCCGCGCCGGGCAGGCGGATGCGGCAATCGAGCCGGCCGGCGCTGCCGGCCTTCAGGCCCACAAAGCCGGCCTGATGCGGCATGGCCTGCATGACGGCCTGGGCTACCAGCGCGATTTGAGCCGGGTCGGCAAAGTAGATCAGAACGGCGCCCATCCCCGGCGTGAGCTGCTCTACCACCCGCTGCGCCTGCCGCAACAGTTCCTTTTGCCCACGCCAGACGTCACAACCGATCAGGATAGCGCTCCGGTCGTCGGCGTAGGCCAGCAGATCGCCGCCCGCCGCGGTCGGGGCGTCATCCTCGGCCAAATCGACCGATTCGGCGCGCAGAGCGGCGGCCAGACTATCACGTAACGCATGCTTGCTGCGGGGTGTTTCGACCGCCGGGACCACGCGACGACCGGCGGCGGCGATCCGCGCCAGCAATTGCGCCACATCCGGCCCGGCCGAAGCTTGGGCGTTTGGCGGTTCTTCCAGCCGCCCATTGGAACCCGCGCCGTTGGCGGCCCGCCTCGTCCGGCCGGTGAACTCCTGTAGCCAATGGGTCAACAAGGCGCTGTCGGCCCACAGGCGGCTGCCGGTCTGGCTGATGACGCCATAGTTGCGCAATCGCTCCACGGCCGCGGCGACTTCCGGCCCACTATAGGGCAGGCGCTCGACCGGCTTCTCCTGGGCCACGGCGACCAGCGTGTCGCGCTCCACGTCGCTGAAGGTGCGCCACCACTGCTCGTAGTAAGGCCCCATCTCCGAGACGAGACGCTGCGTCACCTCGCGCTCGTCCGGCCGTCGCCCCTGGAGCTTGTGTGTCAGCCAAATGGCGGCCACGGCCTGAACGAAAAAGGGCAGCGTCCCAGCATGATGGCGCACAAAGGCCACATCCTCATCCGTGGCCGCCACCCCCACCCGCCGCGCCGGAACCCGCACCAGTTCTTCCAGTTCGGCCGGGCTGAGGCCGGACAAATAAATCGGCGTCGGAAAGAAAATATTGTAGAAGGGCGAGGTGGGCGGCAGGCCGACGAAATTGCCCAGCCGGTATAGATCCCAATACGAGGCGGTCACGTAGGCCAGTTCATAATCCCACACACCGGCCAGCGCCCGCAACTCGGTCATAAACTCGTCGCCGAAATTGGCCGTGCGCAACTGGTCAAATTCATCCAAAAGCAGGACGACCCGCCGGCCGCGATACTCGTACAGCAGCGATTCGACGGCATAGGCGTCGGCCGTCTGGGGGGAGCGCGGCACACCGGCCGGGGCAGGCGACAACCCGGCGATCAGTTTGTGATAGAGGCGGCCATAGAAATCGGCCGCCGTGCGGCAGGCCGACACGTCCACGTAGATCATGGTGTAGCGCGCCGCGTCCGGCAGATAGGCGGCCATGACCTCGGGGTGGGCGACGTATTGCAGAAACGAGGTCTTGCCGGCGCGCCGCAACCCCAGGACGCTGACACATTGCGTCTGCGCCCCGGCCAACGTCTCATAGAATTGGCGCGTCTGGCGGGCGCGGCCGAAGAAATCGGTTGGCAGGCGCACCGGCGGGCCGACGACGTAGGGCATGGTCATGGCTGCGCCGCCTCCACCTGTGGCGCGGTCGTGAGGAAGGCCGGTTCGCCGCCGTACCCCTCGCGCTCAATCTGGCGCAGCACGTTGGCCACGTCCTGAACCCGAATGGCAACATGGGAACGCCGCCGGTTCGCCAGCGACACCAGCCGGTGACACAGGGTCTGGACGAGGAACGGCTGGCCGGCCGTATGTTGCCAGATGGCCTCTTCGGCCGCCGCCTCGTAAGGCAAATGCCCCTCGACCGGCTGTCGAATCAGCGACAGGGTCTCCTCAAAACTGAGAGCCGCCACTTCCTGCCGCGCCGTCAGATCGATCATCGGTCGCCAGAACTCATCGAGCAGGGCCGGCGAGCCACACAGCAGGAAAACGATGCGCGCGCGGTGCTGAATCTGCGAGCGCAAATAGGGCAACAGTTCGGGCGAAAGCGTCCCGGCGTCGATGCCCGCGCGTAGCTGCTCCAGTTCATCGATGGCCAGCAGAATTAGCTCATCGGCCGGCAACGTCTGTTCCAGCCGATCCAGACAGCGGTCGAAGACGGCGTAGGCCGATTCGCCGGCCACGGGGCTGTCGGGCAGCGAGGGGGCCAGCATGGAGGTATTGACCCGGTGGCAGATGTCGCGCGCCAGGCAGCGCAGCCACTCATCGGTCGGTCGCCCCGCCAGCCGCTGCAAATCGACGTAGGCCGTTTTGAGCGGCCGTTGGCCGTGGCGCAGCGGCCGGCCACGGTCGCCCTCAGTGATCTGGTAGAGGGTCGATGTTTTGCCGATGCGCCGCCGGCCATAGAGCAGCAAGGCGTTGGGCCGGGCCGGGCCGATCAGGTTTTCGGCCAGCCAGGCGAAGAGGTCCGCGCGGCCGACGTAGAGCGCCGCCGACGGCCCCGTTAAAGGCCGCCCAACCACGTAGGGATTGGCTATTACTGTCGCCTCCGGCAACGCCATGACGCTCATCCTGACTCCGGTAGCAGCGATAGGCCGCCACGTCGAACTCGTTATCGACGATGCAGCCCACGGCGACGACGACGCGCCGCTGTTTTCCGCTGGTAGATTGTTGGTACTTCCGTTAAACCACAGGTGCGCCCGGCTTGACGGGTGGCCGGTCAACGCGCTGCCGGATGGCTCCAGACCGCGTCGGCTACCGAGTCAATTAGGGTTGGGTGCATTATAGGTAATTCGTACTGGCATGACAAGGAGAAATCATGTCAGGCCCTGGCGGCGGCCAACAAGCGGCGATAGAGAGCCGCCAGTTCATGGGCCGCCGCCGACCACTTGAAATGCGCGCTGCGGGCCAAACCGGCTTGCCGCAACCGCCGGCGGGCCGCGTCGTCGCCCAGCAGGTCGATCAGCGCCGCCGACCAGCCCGCCTCGTCGTGGGGCGATAGCAACAGCGCCGCCCCGTCTCCGGCCACTTCCGGCAGGCTCGACGCGTCGGACGAGAGCACCGGCGCGCCACAAGCCATCGCCTCCAGCAAGGGCAGGCCAAACCCTTCATAC